>OGUN01000324.1_pt1 | contig 43527 bp, 34 predicted proteins | sample 1553621 | NCBI WGS metagenome assembly OGUN01 (sample SAMEA2580300, study PRJEB22360) | human gut metagenome | biome: human gut; feature: human-associated habitat; material: faeces | place: Denmark | collected 2008/2010
TAGCCGATATGATTTGCAGTGGCGAGGCAGGGGGTTTCATGCACGGGCCCACTTTCATGGGAAACCCATTGGCCTGTGCAACCGCATCGGCATCGGTCTCGCTCCTGTTGGAAAACGGATGGCAGGAAAAGGTGAAGGCCATAGAGTCACAGCTTCGGGAAGAACTGGCTCCTGCCGCATCTTTCCCCGACGTACAAGAGGTACGTGTGTTGGGAGCCATCGGGGTGATCGAGATGAAAGAACCGGTAAATATGGCCGTCTTACAAAAACGTTTTGTCGAAGAGGGCATCTGGGTCCGCCCGTTCGGTAAGTTGGTTTACCTGATGCCACCCTTTATCATTCAAAAAGAGGAATTGTCTAAATTAACAAAAGGGCTGTTAACCGTATTAGATTCAAAATAAGATGAAAGATTATAACGACATATTGGAGAAACTAAGGGCTTCCGGTAATCTGCGCAGTCTTCCTGATATCGTCCATCGTGGCAAATGGATCGAAAAAGAGGGGCAGACAATGCTCAACCTATCTTCCAACGACTACCTCGGACTCTCGTCCCGGCAGGATCTTCGGGACGAGTTTATCGGACAGTTACAAGAAAGCGGCCTGCCGTTCTCTTCTTCTTCATCCCGGTTACTGACTGGGAATTTCATGGTCTATACCGAGCTGGAAGAACTGATGGCCAACCACTTCGGACGCGAAGCCGCCCTGCTGTTCAACAGCGGTTACCATGCCAATACCGGAATACTTCCCGCCTTGACGGATAAACAGTCGTTGATCCTGGCGGACAAACTGGTACATGCGAGTATCATCGACGGGATTCTGCTGAGCGGCGTACCTTACCAACGTTACCGTCACAACGATTATGAGCATCTGGAACAGCTATTGGTTAAATACGTACATGCATACGAGCAAATTATTATCGTCACGGAAAGTATTTTCAGCATGGATGGAGATATCGCCGATCTCGGCCGGCTGGTATCCTTAAAGAAAAAATATCCGAATATATGGCTTTATGTAGACGAGGCGCATGCTATCGGTGTAAGAGGGGAAAACGGTTTGGGAATCGCTGAGGAGCAGGATTGCATCCGCGATATAGACCTCTTGGTCGGTACCTTCGGAAAGGCTTTGGGATCAATGGGAGCCTATCTGTTGTGCAGCCGGACGGTTAGGGAATATCTGATCAATACGATGCGCCCTCTGATATTCAGCACGGCACTCCCACCTGCTCAAATCGCCTGGACAAAGTTTCTGTTTGAGAGACTTCCCAGCTTTACCGACGAACGGCATCGTCTGGCCGTTACCAGCCACTTGCTTTCAGAGGCCTTGAAAGGAAAAGGGGGAGAAATATCGGCAAGCCACATCATTCCTTTCATTATTGGAGAAAACGAAGACTGTATCCAGACAAGTCTCTACCTGCAGCGGAAAGGTTTCTACTGCCTCCCCGTCCGCCCTCCCACAATCCCCAAAGGGACAGCGCGGATACGCTTCTCATTAACAGCCGACATAACTGAAGAGGAGATCAGATTTATGATTAATGAATTATGATTTATATCAAAACACACAAACTATAATTCACCATTCATAAATCAAAATTCATAAATCAAAAGCATGAACATATATAAACAAACAAAAACAGGCAACAGCCAACTTCTTCTCGTCTTTTCAGGCTGGGCAGCTTCTCCTGAAGTATTCCGGCAGCTGGAAACGGAACCGGATACGGATCTTTGGATTTGCTATGACTACCGGGGAATGGATTTTGAAAGAGAAACCCTTTCCGGATACCGGAAAATCCGACTGATAGCTTGGTCATTAGGTGTATGGGCTGCTTCGGTCGTGTTTGGTAAAAAGCCTGTATCCTTCACCGAAGCCATTGCCGTCAACGGGACTCCCTGCCCCGTCCATGACCGGTGGGGTATCCCGGAAACGATCTTCCGGGGAACATTGGATAACGTAACCGAAGAAGGCATGCGACGCTTCAGCCGGCGCATGTGCGGCAAACGGGATATTCTGCAAGCCTATGAGCAGATACCGCCTCGTCCGCTCGCCGACATTCGGGAAGAATTGGAGTATCTGTACGTCGAAATAAAGAAAGCCTCACCTGCTTCCGCCTTGTTTAACGGATGGACACAAGCTCTCATCTCCTCCAACGACCGGATCTTTCCTACCGAGAATCTGCGTGCCTTCTGGCAAGGCCGTTGTCCTATAACCGAGATAGAAGCTCCGCACTATCCTTTTTATTTATGGAAACAATGGAACGAAATATGGAAGCAATAGAAGCTAAACAGATACATATCCGCTTTACACGTGCTTTGTCCAGCTACGACAACCATGCCGATGCCCAACACCGTATCAGTCGGAAACTCGCTTCTCTCCTCCCTCATCAGGCGAATGTCCGTTACAAACGGATGCTGGAAATTGGCTGTGGCACGGGCGGATTCACCGGAATGCTGAAACAACAATGCCATATTGACGAATGGATACTGAATGATCTTTGCGAGGACTGCCAGGAAAAGATAGAGCAGCTCTTCCCTGGTTCTCCTCCCCACTTCATAGCCGGGGATGCCGAAACACTATCCTTTCCCGGCAAGTTTGACCTGATTGCATCCGCCTCTGTTTTCCAGTGGATGAAAGAACCGGAAACGTTTCTCCATAAACTGTCGGGACTGCTGATGCAGCAAGGATTACTCCTGTTCAGCACTTTTGTCCCCGGCAACCTGTACGAGATCAAAGAACTGACAGGAAAAGGACTTGTGTACCCAACCTCCGATACACTTGTAGGGTGGCTATCCGCAGCAGATTTCAATCTGCTGCATCAGGAAGAGGATACGATCGTCCTTACCTTCAAAACCCCACTGGACGTACTGAGACACCTCAAAGCAACGGGCGTCACAGCGACCGGAAACGGCTGTTGGACAAAAGGCCGGCAAGAATCATTCTGCCAGCAATATGCGGAACAGTTCGCGACAACCGACGGCCAAGTGACACTCACATACCGCCCGTTTTATATATTAGCAACCAAAAAATAAAAAAGGATATGAAAGGAACAGTCTTATTTATTACAGGAATCGATACCAATATCGGTAAAACTTTCGCCACCGGCATGATTGCATGCGCATTGGCCGAAAAAGGGAAAAAAGTCATCACCCAGAAAATGATTCAAACGGGTTGCACAGAAGTCTCGGAAGATATCGAAATGCACCGGAAAATACAGGGAATCCCTTTCACCGAAGAGGATAAAGCTGGATTAACTTGCCCCTACATCTTCACCTATCCCTGCTCTCCCCATATGGCTGCAGAGAAAGACGGGAAGACAATCGATCTCTCCGTCATCACCGAGGCAACCCGCCGCCTACAAGAGAAATATGAGTACGTCTTGCTGGAAGGTGCAGGCGGATTAATGGTTCCGAACGATTTTCATTCGCTCGCCATCGATTATGTAAAAGAGCAAGGATACCCGGTTATCCTGGTGACATCCGGCAAATTAGGTAGCATCAACCATACATTATTAAGTCTCTACGCCTGCAAACAATACGGAATTCCGGTCCGAACGGTTGTTTACAATCTTTATCCGCCTACAGACGAACAGATAACCGCCAACACCCTGGAATACCTCACCCAATATCTGGAAAAGGTATTTCCAGATACTGCCCTTATCACACTTCCGGAAGCAACGGCAGGAGTGGCAGACATAGATATCAGCAGCCTGTTCTAAGCTTCCTCTACCCCTCCTTTTCAAAACACTGGTGTTTCGCATCCAAAACACCGGTGTTTTGAAATCAAAGCATCGGTGTTTTGAATGATGCCTCAGCTTAAACAGACGTCTCTTTACAAGAACAGCCGCTTATCCATCTCTGTTAAAAGAATGATAAGCGGCTGTTTATTCATATATCATTTACTTCACTACTTGAAGAAGAACCTGAAAATGTCGTTTCCGTTCGCATAGATCAGTAAAGCAAACAACAGGAACATCCCGGTAACCTGTGCATATTCAAGGAATTTGTCACTCGGCTTGCGGCGTGCAATCACTTCATAGAGTAGGAACATCACATGCCCGCCGTCCAAAGCCGGAATCGGCAGAATATTCATAAAGGCGAGGATGATAGAAAGGAAAGCCGTTTTCATCCAGAACGAATGCCAATCCCATTCCGCCGGGAACAGACTGCCGATCGTACCGAACCCTCCCAGGCTGGAAGCTCCTTCTTTCGTAAAGACATATTTCATGTCGCTGACATACCCTTTCAGTGTGTTCACACCTAACATAACACCGGCAGGGAAAGACTCGAAGAAACCATATTTACGAGTCACCGTCTGATACATATCAAAAGGCGAAACAGAATAAATACCCATTTTCCCGGCCGTATCCGTATGCAGCGTCAATGTCTGCGGGATACCGGCACGATAAAAACCGACCAATACATCCTTATCCTTATTTTGTGCAAGCACTTCACCTACCTCATAGAAAGAAGGGGTTACGATGCCATTAATAGAAACGATACTGTCTCCCGGTTGCAAACCGGCAACTGCGGCAGGTGATTCGCCACTTTCCGTCTTACCCAATTCACGCACGACCATCGGGAAACGATAGGAGGCAAATCCTTTCTTATCCCGCATAACACGCTGTGCCATATCTTCAGGGATAGGAATTACCGTTTCAACACCACCACGCAAAACCGTTACGGTCTGTGCATTGAGTACACGGCGGAAACAATCCTCTCCGAAACGCTCCAACTCCGTATCGTCCGCTTTCAGCAAGATATCACCATCCTGGAATCCAACGTTATGGAAAGTCTCACTATAATCCATACCCGCCTTCACATTTTTCAACGGCAGGAACGTATCCCCCCAAGTGAACAACACCATCGAATAAATAAACAGCGCCAACAAAAAGTTAAACAACACACCGGCAACCATGATCATCAACCGTTGTCCGGCAGGCTTAGAACGGAACTCATAAGGCTTCGGCGGCTGTGCCATCGCCTCCTTGTCCATACTCTCATCGATCATACCGGATATCTTGCAATAACCTCCTAAAGGAAGCCAGCCGACCCCATACTCCGTATCACTGTTTTTAGGCTTAAACTTGAAAATCGAGAACCACGGGTCAAAGAAAAGGTAAAATTTCTCCACCCGAACCTTAAAGATACGGGCAAAGATAAAATGTCCGAATTCGTGGACCAACACCAATATCGATAAACTCAAAATGAGCTGTAGAGCCTTAACTAAAAATGTCTCCATACTTTGTCTCTTGACAATTGACAATGAACAATTGACAATTAAAGACCTTCGATACTCCTTCTTGTCCCTTGTCCATCCTCAATCGTCTTGTTCTTAATTATTATCTATTATCTTTCTTTATAATATTTTCTCTCCTAATTATCAATTAAAAAATTGCTCTGCAATTTTTCTCGCCTCCGCATCCGTCGCCACATAATCTTCGTAAGAAGGAACAGGGATGAAGGTGGCTTTCGCCATTGTTTTTTCGATAACGTCACTCATCCGCAAGAAGCCGATCTCGTCACGCAGGAAAGCAGCGACCACTACTTCGTTGGCAGCATTCAAGATACAAGGCATATTACCACCTTTCCTGACTGCATCGAACGCGAACGCCAAGTTACGGAAACGCTCCATATCCGGCTCCTCGAAAGTAAGCGTTGCATATCGGGTGAAATCCAGCCGGGGCGCTTTGCAGTGTAACCGCTTGGGATATGAGAAAGCATAGCTGATCGGAAGTTTCATGTCGGGAATCCCCAACTGGGCGATCACCGCACCATCTTCAAACTGAACCATCGAATGGATCACTGACTGCGGATGCACCACGACCTGTATCTGTTCCGGCGTAACCCCGAACAGCCACTTCGCCTCTATCATCTCGAACCCCTTGTTCATCATCGATGCCGAGTCGATCGTGATTTTCGCCCCCATACTCCAGTTGGGATGCTTCAACGCCTGTACCTTGGTCACAACTGCCAGTTCCTCCATTGTCTTGGTACGGAAAGGGCCGCCGGAAGCCGTCAGCAATATCTTTTCCACCGGATTCTCACACTCTCCCGATAAACACTGGAAAATGGCAGAATGTTCAGAGTCGACAGGCAGGATAGGCACTTTGTGCTCGACAGCCAAAGCCGTGATCAGTTCGCCGGCCACCACCAGCGTCTCTTTGTTTGCCAATGCGATCGCCTTACCAGCTTTGATCGCGGCAATCGTCGGTTTCAGTCCTGCATATCCCACCATTGCCGTCAGCACCATATCGATCGGTTCCGACTGGACGACCTGGGCAATGGCATCCGAACCCGCCCATACCTTGATAGGGAGATCTTCCAATGCCTCCTTCAATTCGGGATATTTCTGCTCGTTGGCGATTACCACCACTTCAGGCATATATTTACGTGCCTGATTAATCAACAGATCCACCTGATTATTGGCAGTAAGAGCATATACTTCAAAAAGGTCGGGATGTTCGCTGACTACTTCCAAAGCCTGTGTTCCGATAGAACCTGTAGAACCTAATATGGCCAAGTTTCTTTTCATGCGTATTAAAATGCTATATATTCTTCGGGATTGACTGGGCCACCTTTATACCACAACTCGAAATGGAGATGGGGACCGGTCGACAGTTTCCCCGTATTGCCTACCAGAGCAATGGCCTCTCCCGCGACGACGCGGTCGCCCACCTCTTTCAGCAATAATTCGTTATGTTTATAAATAGATAAAAAACCATTCCTATGCTGCACCTGTATCACATTCCCGGAGTTCGGATCGAAGCCAGCAAAGACCACCGTGCCATCCAACGTCGCCAGCACGCTTTCCTTCGGGGCTGCAACCAAGTCGACACCATAATGCCGGATATTGGCATTATAATGAGAAGAAACCACTCCATCTACAGGCTTGTAGAAAAAGACACCGTCAGTAGGAACCGGATTCGGGTCCAGGACTGCCAAGTTGTATTTCTCCGCCTCTTCAAAATCCTTTACAAACTTCTTTTCCTCCTTCGTTTGAGGAATCTCATAGTCAGGGTTCACTCGTGCCAGCGAATCGATCTCTCGAATCGAATCGATCGGCATCGTCCCCGACAGAATACCTGCCACATTATTCAGATAAAGAGATTGTATCTGGATCATCCTTTCCAGCGAATCGGCACGCAAGGCATTCTGCATGATCTCCTTACGAACTTCCACATCCAGATAACCCGGCAGATAGTTTCGTATCGGTGTCTTAATAATGATAAAGGCAGTAAAAGCGATCAGCAAGAAAGCAAACAAGGCCAACATCGCAAATGCGGAAAGCTGTGACAACCGGAAAGACCATACTTCCTCCAGCGTTCCTTCATTGAAGAAAGACAGTTTGTATTTAAACCTAATCCGGTGCCAGAATGATTTCTTATTTGTTCGTCTTTGCTTTTGTGCCATGTGTATTCGTCAATTTCATAAATCCAACAGACCTTCCGGAACGGAAACGGCCAGCGTCTTATTCTCATGATCGGCAGACAAGATCAGTTCCTCGGCGGCAGGCAACAACAGCTCTTCGCCGTTATGGTCGATCTGCAAAAGGACATTGATGGTAGACTCGTCGACATCAGTAATCTCGCCAATTTCGCCATGATGTTCGTCTATGACCCGATAACCGATAAAGCTATCCCATGTCATATCTCCCACCAAGTCGTCCCTGTCCACTTCATCGAGCGAATAAAAGACTTCGCGGTTGGAAAATTCACGGGCCGCTTTCTCATCGTCCACATTCTTCAACTTCAGAAGGATAACGGTATCCGTCTTATAGCGATACTCCTCAATGAAAAAAGGGACCAGGATCCCATCCATCTCACATATGATATACGGATCGTCCGAATCGTCAAAAACATCACTGTTCGTAACCAGCGCGATCTCCCCCTTTATACCGTGAGGTTTGGCAAACTGCCCTATCTTGAAAACGTCTTCTTTCTTAATCATGACAAGAATGTTTAAAGTCGGGTAATACGAGCCCCGATGCCGTTCAACCGTTTGTCAATATTCTGATATCCACGGTCTATCTGGTCGATATTGTGGATATGGCTGGTTCCTTCGGCGCTCATCGCCGCAATCAGCAAAGCAATGCCGGCACGAATATCCGGAGAAACCATATTGGAACCACGCAGTTTGAAACGATTGCCCAACCCGATCACAGTCGCCCTGTGCGGATCGCAAAGAATGATCTGCGCTCCCATGTCGATCAGTTTGTCGACAAAGAAGAGACGGCTTTCGAACATCTTCTGATGGATCAGCACACTGCCGACAGCCTGCGTCGCCACAACGAGGAAGACACTCAGCAAGTCCGGCGTCAGTCCCGGCCAGGGAGCATCGGCAATCGTCATAATGGAACCGTCGATAAACGTCTCGATCTGATAAGAATCGTGTGTCGGGACATGGATATCGTCACCGATCTGTTCGACCGTAATTCCCAAACGGCGGAATGAATCGGGAATAATCCCCAACATATCATAGCCTGTATTTTTGATCGTGATGTCGGAACCGGTCATAGCGGCCATTCCGATAAAACTGCCTACCTCGATCATATCCGGCAAGATCGTATGTGTAGTGCCCCCCAACACCTCAACCCCTTCTATTGTCAGCAAATTGGAGCCGACACCCGAAACGCGAGCTCCCATACGATTCAGCATGGAAGAAAGTTGTTGCAGATAAGGTTCGCAAGCGGCATTATAAATCGTTGTTTTTCCTTCTGCAAGCACGGCCGCCATCAAGATATTGGCCGTACCGGTCACTGAAGCTTCATCAAGCAGCATATAGGCGCCTTTCAGCTTCTTCGCCTCTATTTCGTAGAGCTGGCGGTCAGGATCATAACTGAAGCAAGCCCCCAGCTTCTGAATACCGACAAAGTGAGTATCCAGACGACGGCGTCCGATCTTATCGCCTCCCGGCTTAGGGATCAAAGCCTTGCCAAAACGGGCAACCAGAGGACCGACTATCATCACCGAACCGCGCAGGGAACCACTTTTACGCAAAAACTCGTCCGTTTCCAGATAGTTCAAGTCGACAGCATCGGCCTGAAATGTATAGGTATCGGCAGCCGGATGCTCCACCTTCACCTGCATGTCGCGCAGGAGTTGTATCAGGTTATTCACATCCAGGATATCCGGTACATTATGGATTGTCACTTTTTCCGGCGTAAGCAATGTTGCACAAATGACCTGCAAGGCTTCATTCTTTGCGCCCTGCGGAACAATCTCACCGGACAACCGGTAACCGCCTTCTATGACAAATGAACTCATCGGCCTTTACGTGAATAGTTTTTCTTGTTGTTCGTATTGTTGCGAGCGAGTATATCACGGCTTTCCGCCAGCTTATGTACCTCTTCATCCAAGATGATCCGACCTTCAGACAATTCGTCAAGGTCCTTAAAAATTTTCCGGTCGTCTACGGACTCCTTGTTCCAGGTAAGGAACGATTTCTTCATTTGGGTAGCCAGCAATTTGATCAACTGGTCCTTTTCCACACCCGGTTCGAATTCGGTTGCTTTCTGGATCATTTTCTCAAGCGTCTTGCCGTAATGACGGTAACGTATACGCGAATTGTTATAAGGTATACGCGGAGGACGTGAGTAAAGGTCTTCTTTCTTTACGATCTCGTACGGATAATCGATATCCAATTTGAAGTCGGCCATAATAGCCAAGTGATCCCAAAGAATATGTTTGAAGTCGTTTACATCGCGTAAATGGGGAAACATGTTTCCCATGATGTTGATTATTGTGTCTGCACAGCGTTTACGTTCTTCCCTGTCCTGAATGGTAATGCAATAGTCCACCATATTCTGTATATTGCGTCCATATTCGGGCATAACCAATTTCTTTTCTTCTGTATTATATTTCATTACAAATTCTGTTTATCCGGCAAAGTTACAGATTATAATTGATTTAAACAATACGGCTCCTCCCCCGCAGAATGTTAAGAAAAGCCTATAAAACCAAGGAGAAAGAAAACTGATTACAATCGATACCAATAAGCTATCTACTCTGAAACCGAAATTAAATTCATATATTTATGCCATACAAAAAGAAAGACAGGCTAACAGCTCTGCCGGATTCTTGATAAATAACAAACTGAAGGAAAGATAACAAACAAATGCGAAGTTATGATTGATTCTTTAACATCACTGCGGTTTATATTCGCAATAATGGTTTTTGGGGCACACTGTTACGTGATAGACAGTTTTTTCAGTACCCATTTTTTCAAAGAAGGATTTGTCGGCGTCAGTTTCTTTTTTGTATTGAGCGGCTTCATCATAGCTTACAATTATCAAAAGCGGCTAAGCGAAAACAAGATAACCAAACGCACCTTTTGGGTGGCCCGCATAGCACGTATTTATCCGCTGCACTGGCTGACCTTATTGATCGCCGTCGTATTGGGAAACTATGTAACCGCATCGGGGGCAACGGATTGGTTCAAGCACTTCTTGGCTTCGCTCACACTGACAAACGGTTACATACCCAAAGCCGATTATTTCTTCTCATTCAACAGCCCTTCCTGGAGCCTATGTTGCGAACAGCTTTTTTACTTCTGTTTCCCTTTCCTTATACCGTTAACCAGAAATTACAAACGCCTGCTCTGCGTTTTCATAATAGCTGCGATCTTGGTCATTGCCGGCATGTATTTTACTCCGGAAAACGACATTAAAGGATATTGGTACGTGAATCCGATCACCCGGCTTCCGGACTTCATTGCCGGTATGCTTCTATTCCAGCTATATGACCGGCTGAAAGACAAAAACATTTCTTTGTCTCAAGGGACTATCATCGAAACAGCCTCCATAGCCTTATTTTTCGCCTTTTATTTCTATGCGATTGAAATACCTAAAGTATATCGGTACTCCTGTTACTACTGGTTTCCGGTAGCAATGATCCTGATCAGTTTTGCCCTGCAAAAAGGTCACGTCTCGCGTATCCTGTCCAACCACCTTTTAATAATAGGAGGCGAGATCAGCTATAGTTTTTATCTGATTCATCTTTTTGTCCTGCTCACCTATTCGGAATGGCAGAAAGGAAGCAGTTTCCATATAGCGTGGTATATTGCTGTTCCGGTTCTATTCGGTATCATCGTCCTGCTTAGTTTGCTTTCCTACTACTATTTTGAAAAGCCAATGAACAAACGTATCAAAACATGGCTGGACAAATAACTAAAATGACATCGGTCTGTAGATAACTGGTACACTAACTCGTTTCATGCCATCAACTAACTCCAAACACCTCAAGAACTAAATGATAACATATAGCAAAGTATCTATTGGCAGTCACTACCAATCACCTATATGTAGTACTACCAATTGATGATAGATAGTACTACGTATTCGTGATAAGTAGTACTACATATAAATAATATGCTATATGCCTTGAATTAGTTTACTATGACTTCCGAGATAGTTTATGGTATGTTCCGGATCAGTTGCTTCTTGAGAACGGGCAGAGTCCGGATAGGATCATTTTGCATTTTCCCTACCACTTTGAGAAACAACGCTCCGAATAGGCACAAAAAAAATTAGGGGACAAGGATATTCCCTGCCCCCTAATTGATTTTTAGTCCGTTATTATTTTGATTCTGGTGTCTTACTGAAAATGGCGTGGATACGCTTCATGTCGAACTTAGGAGTACGGTCGTAATAATAAATACCGTTTTGCTCCTGTTCCACATCCGTAAGCTGCGTATAGCAATAGCCCCAAATATCATTTGAGAGAGAGAGCACAGCATCCACCTGGCCTTCCAGACGAGCATAGAACTCTTCCAGGGAACGAGGCGGTTCGCCATATCCCCAGGATGTATTCTGGGCGCTCTCCATCTGCTGCGACGGATTCCATTTGATACCGCCAAACTCATCCACCAAGTAAGGCATGTCCTTCTTGTATTCCGGGAAAGCATACTGGTCGGTATATTTCAGGCCGTTGTAACCGATATTCATCGGCATCAGATGGATTTCCCATTTCGGAGCTTCCATCAGTTTGCCACCGTTATACAGTTTCTCCTTCAACTTGGCGGGGTCCTGTTCGTAATTATGAACGGTCCAGATATCGGTTGCGATATGCGTTCCACCGCTTGCCCCATGGAAAGGACGCGTCGGATCGATCATTTTCGTCAGGTTGTAGAGGTCGTGCATCAAACGCGGATATTGCACACGGTCGGGCCAGAACTCCTCGTTGGTCGGCGTCCAGATCAGGAGTGACGGATGGTTACGGTCGCGCTGCACAATCTCACTCCATTCGGTAATGAAATTACGAGCCGTTTCCGTATCGTTACAATCCATCCCCCAGCTGGAAGCTTCCCCCCAAGTCAGATAACCCATCTTATCCGCCCAATAATAGAAACGTTCTTCGAAAACCTTCTGATGCAGGCGTGCCCCATTGAACCCCGCCTCCATAGAGAGTTCGATATCCCGTTTCAACGCCTCGTCACTCGGAGCCGTCCAGATGCCGTCGGGATAGAAACCCTGGTCAAGCACCAGGCGCTGGTAGTAAGGCTTATTGTTCAGATAAATCTTATTGCCTTCGATATGCACCTTGCGCATACCGGCATAACCATTGACCTCATCAATTATATTTCCATTCTTATCCAATACTTTGTACTCCAGATCGTAGAGGAAAGGACTTTCCGGACTCCAGGTCTTCATTTTCTTGACTGGAAGAACCACAGAAGACAGAGAGCTTGCCGAAACCGTCCGGCTGGCAACCACCTTGCCGTTGTCTTTCAATGTCACCTGCAATTTTCCACCTGCTTCCTTATAGAAACGGGGACGGACCACCAATTGCTGCTGGTCGATATCCGTCAGAAGCTGAACCGATTGCAATCCTTCCGGATGGACCGCTTCCATCCAGACCGTCTGCCAGATACCGGTCGTACGGGTGTAGTTGCAGCCATAAGAGGCGTATTGCAGATTCTGTTTGCCGGCTGCTTGTTTGGCTCCACGGACGTCGCTCTCTACATAAACAACCAGACTATGTGTCTGGCCTGGCTTTACCAGAGAAGTAATATCCACGGCAAACGAGGAAGTCCCACCGAAATGGCGGTTAGCCAAAACACCGTCGATATAGACTTCCGATTTATAGTAGACCGCACCGAAATTAAGCAGAATGTTCTTTCCGTTCCATTCCTGCGGGATCGTGATCGGACGCTGATACCAGAAATGATTGATAAAGTCCGTATATCCAATACCGGACAATTTACTTTCCGGGCAGAAGGGAACAGTGATCTTCTTGTCAAAACCTTTCGATTTATAGAACTCGCGTTCCATTCCTGAACCGCCGAAATCAAACGAGCAGGTCCATTCCCCATTCAGGTTAACCCAACCCGCCCGCTCGAACTGCGGACGGGGATATTCGGGACGCGGCATGGACCAGACAGAGGCCACGCACAGAAAAAGAGATAAAAAAGCTATGCTAATCCGTTTCATGCTTTTACTTTAATTCGTTAATAACCGACTGATTGGCTTTCTTTACAGCAGTTTCGTCGATCTTGATCACTTTACGGTCGTAAGTCATCAAACCGTTTACTTCACCTTCCACATCGGTTGTCTGTGTGTAGACGGCAGCAGAGAAACCGCGTTTCACATAATCTTTCAGAATATTGGCATATTTCACATATTCAGCCGTCACTTCGTCGCTGTTCTTGAATTGTACATACCCCCAGTTGCGTTTGTTCCACCACAAATGGTTTTCTACCGGAAGGCCGATTCCACCGTATTCACCTAACACATTCACTCGTTTCGGGTCGAACAGGAACATATCAGGAGCCGGATAGTTATGCAGATCCAAGATATCACCACAAGGACGATGATTACCGCCACTTGCCGGGTTCACCAGACGGGAAGGATCGTAAGTCTTTGTCCATTCAGCCGCTTTTTCCGTTTCAAACTGTCCCCATGCTTCGTTGAAAGGAACCCAAACGACTACGGAAGGATTGGAAACGCAGAGATCCATGATCTCTTTCCATTCACGGTAATAGTTTGCCTTGGACTCAGGTGTACGTTCATTGTCTTTTCCACCGTTATATACATGGTGATCCCAAATATAAGAGCCATGATCGCCGCTCGGCATATCCTGCCATACCAAGATACCTTCCTTATCGCAATGATAATACCAGCGTGCCGGTTCCACTTTCACGTGCTTACGGATCATATTGAAGCCCCAGTCTTTCGTTTTCTTGATGTCGAACAACAAAGCTTCATCAGTCGGAGCCGTATAAAGTCCGTCAGGCCACCATCCCTGGTCCAGCGGGCCGAACTGGAATAAATCCTGATTATTCAACTGCATGCGCATAATGCCGGCAGCATCGCGTTTGGAAGAAATCTTACGGAAAGCCGTATATGATTTTACTTCATCCAGCACCTTTCCATCTTTCGACAAAGAAACCGTCATATCATACAAATAAGGATTGGACGGGCTCCAAAGTGTCGGGTTTTGTACGAACAAACGCAATTCCTTTCCTTGAACGCCTTTTGCGGAAGCCACAACCTGGCCTTTGTCCAACAATTTCACGGTTACGATACCGGAATTGCAGTCGCAGGAAGTTCCGACCGTCACATTCAACGTATTATTGTCAATATTGGAAATAGACTTTACCGAAGTCACATGGGCAGCAGCTACCGGTTCCAACCATACTGTCTGCCAGATACCGGTTACTGGTGTGTACCAAATGCCTTCCGGACGGGAAGTTTGTTTACCGCGCGGTTGATATCCCTTATCACTAGGATCCCATACACGGACAACCAGCTTCTGATTATTCCTTCCTGTCAGATATGGAGTGATGTTAAAAGAGAACGGAGTGAAACCGCCTTTATGAGAACCGATCAGGATGTCGTTTACAAACACGTCCGCTTTCCAATCCACCGCACCGAAATTTAACATGATGTCCTTATTTTTCCAGGCTGAAGGAACGGAAAAAGTACGTTTATACCATAATTCGCTGTTTTCGCCAACTTCTTTCTGTACGCCAGAAAGAGAGGATTCGACAGCAAAAGGGACCAAAATCTTACCATCGAATGTTGCCGGCTCTACATCGCCAACCGGTTTGATGGCATATTCCCATTCACCGTTCAGATTTTGCCAATCGCCACGTTCCAACTGAGGACGGGGATATTCGGGAAGGACATTGGCCGGATTCACCTGTTCCGCCCACGGTGTCTTGATCTTATCTCCTACCGGTTTCCATTGAGCCTGTGCGCCCAAAGTCAGTGCCAATGCACAACATACAAATAAGGTCTTTTTCATGATTTATGATTTATGATTTGTAAATGATTATAATTTTCAATTAATAAACTCCGGTGCTTCCGCTTCCAAAGAAGGACTTGCCCCTTCAACTTCCGGCCAGCCATCTCTCCAACGGATCCGATCCAACATCAGGACTCGTCCGGTAGGATGTTCACGGCTCACGGCATGATAGAGAACCCAGTCGTTCCCACGGTCGTCCGTAACGATTTCCGAGTTATGCCCTGTACCGACAAAAGCATCATTTCCATGAATCAGAACTTCGTGATGATTTTCCATCATCGGTCGTCCCTGTTTGTCGGTGTACGGGCCGAACAGGCTGTCAGAACGGCCTACAACTGTAGTATAGGTACTCTTCAATCCCTCACAACAACTCCCTATCGAGGCAAACAAATAATAATAATCGCCCCTTTTATGGATGTAAGTACCTTCGTAGGCGGTTCCGGCAACCTGTTTCTTTTTGGCTCCGTCCCGAACAGATAGGCCGTCTCCCGACAGCTCTATCCCATAGATACCGCGGAAACTACCCCAAAACAGGTATTTTTTCCCGTTATCCTCCATGAAAAATTGGTCTATAGAATTTTGAACTTGAATTGTCTTGCTTCGGAACAACGGTCCCTTGTCAATGAACGGCCCTTCCGGTTTGTCGGATGTAGCAACTCCGATCCCACAGGTCCACTCACCTCCCCAGACGGACATGGAATAATACAATACATATTGCCCGTCAACATAATTGATATCCGGTGCCCATAAGCCTCCTTTCGGCTCGAAGGTCGGACGTGTTTCTTCCGTGAAAGCCGTTCCGATCTCCTCCCAGTCCACCAAGTTGCGTGAACGATGGATCGGCGTATTGCGGATATCTTCGGTTGCATACAAGTAGAAATAGCCATCATCCGCTTTGATGATGGTCGGATCAGGCAAGCTGTAATCGATCACCGGATTCCGATAAGTGCTCTTGGCTTCCACCACTGGTTCTTCCGCCGGCTCAGGACGAAAAGAGGGTTTATACATCTGCTTTTCCAGCATCTTCATAAAAAAGCCCCCCACTACCGAACGGGCACGCATGTTGATGGACCGGCCATCGGTAGCCTCATACCAGTCGGTCAGGGGTACGCGAGGTTCGGTTTCATTCACATATTTATAGGCGGGTGATAACAAACGGGAGAAATCCTCCTGCGTATCTGCCAAGCACGCTGTCCATAAAATCCAATCAATCTTGGTATAGGTCTTGCGGCTGTCAAGCGGAAGGCCGAACGGCTGTTGCCGGCTCAAATAGAAAGCGACCTCCTTCCGGGCGATCCTGTCCGGAAAGATATGCAAGCCCAAAACTCTATCCCAAACCAGATTATACTTCTGGCTCCAAGTATTTTCCCGGTCGAATGTCAGCCGGTAATGATCTCCATCATCAGCCATCCGCTCCCATTTCTCTGCCATCTCGCGAGCGGCTGAAACATACCTGACAGCCTGTTCCTTATCTCCCAACATCTCGGCCAACTTTCCATATCCGGCAATCCCTATGATCGCCTTTATCGAAAGGTTTGCATTATGGGCCAGGTGTCCGGCAAAATCATCCGTACACAACTGATTTTCCGGATCAAGTCCCTCTTTCAGCAAATAATTAGCCCAAACACCCAACGTCTTCCAATGTTCACGAGCATAATCCGCATTACCTTCGCGCAGAGCGATGGCAGTTGTCAGAATCAACATATTCCCACATTCTTCGACCGGCATATCGAAAGGATACGTTTGCCCGTTGGCATGAGGATAGGTTCCGACATCATGGGCGGCAAAAGGCTTGTTCCATCGTCCGCTTTCGCTGTAATGGAAAATCGGATTCAGCATTCCTTTCAATAATTCCGGATTATAAAGTAAGAACAAGGGGGCAGACGGATACGTCACATCAACCGTACCGATCGAACCATTGCTAAAATTCTCCTTGGAAAGAAACAACAGATTCCCGTCTTTATCTTCTATAAGTTTGTGGGCCGCCACCGCCTGGCGGTAAGCAATGGCACAAAGTTCTGCATATTCTTTTCCACCGGCTTTTTCCGCGTCTTCCATCAGACGAGTGTCGAAATGACGGCAGCGCTCCATAACCGAACGATATTCCTTCGCTGATTCTTCAAATGCCTGCCGGATATTTTTCTTACCGTTATGCTTCCAATACCCCATACGATTATCCTTGAAATACTGGATCGAATACAAATCATCATACCCAACCATCAGATAACCGGACTGGGGGGAATCGGACACCATTCCCATATCGCAACTGTAAACAAGTTGTTGCCGGTCGCTCACATTCATCTCCATTTGTTTTTCTGTCTGGGCTGCCAGGTAGAAATATCCCCAATCGATACGGACATCATCTCCTTTACGGGCCAGTACAGACTGTTCGACGGTTCCTACTTTTAGATACGAAATGCCATTTTCCTCTTCAAATGCTACTGTTACGGCCTGATCGTTCGAATGAACGGCCAAAGAAGGGGAAGCCTCTATCGCCAGGCGGGTTTCATGTGCCTTTTCATCCATAGCACGAACCTGCCAGGATATGTAGTTAACAGGTGTGGACATACGATCCAAGTCTTCTAACAAAAGAGGAGACGTAAAAACTAGATCCAAACAAACCGGACCACATTTGAATGTATAATAAGTTTGTGTCGGAAGAACATTCACCGACTGTTGAACCGCAGCCTTTTCAAAACGCACCGGAGTTTCCTTCTCCGGTGCTTCTTTTCCCATAAAACGATACAGAACCCCATCAACTTCAATGACACCTAACAGTCCCTGTTCCTTCCCTGTCCAATGACGAGTCACATCCTCATCCAGCCGGTCCGTAAACGACCAGATGCTGGTGTAAGGATCAATCGTTATCAGTGGATAAGAAGGAGCACGCAAGGCATTCTTCTTATCTGGCTGAAACAAATTGCCCGAACCGCAGGATACGTTCAGTATCCAAAAGCAGCAAACCAATAGCATCAGAGAGGTTCTCTTCATTATTCCTTATATATATTAATAAAACACAACATTAGAGCTTAAATTTCCTTTGTCTGAAATTTTGGTACAAAGATATTTCCGGGCCGTCAAAACCTCTTTCAAGGATCAATCAGAAGCTTTCAAATATCAATCAAATATCGCACAAACGCCTCTTAAATAGCGTTTTTTTGCTTACTTTTGCAGCACACAAAAGATGAACGACGACTTTGTATGAGACTTTTCCTGACTACCATAACAGGTTTGCTTTTGCTACTCCTTCCCAACTCCGGCAAGGCACACGATTTGTATTTCCGTCATTATACCAACAAACAAGGATTGTCGCATAACACGGTTTATTGTGCCCTACAGGATAAAAAAGGATTCATGTGGTTCGGGACGGACGACGGATTGAACCGTTTCGACGGACATCAGTTCCGGATATACCGCTACAACTCGTACGAGCCGGAAAGTCTGCCGAACGACAGAATCATCAGCCTTTTCGAAGATTCGACCGGTAGGATATGGGTCTGCACCTACTCCCATACCTGTTATTACGACTATCAAACAGATGCATTTCATCCCCTGACTTTTTCAGACAGTAACAACACCCCGGAATATTTTCAGCAAATCAGGGAAGATAAAAAAGGGAATTTGTGGCTGATGAGCTACAACAGGATTGCCCGTTATGCCCTTTCGGGCAAAAGTAGTCCGCATTTCTATCCAGAAGGAGAGCAGATAAGCCTGATAGACATCACGATGAACGAAGAGGACGAACCGGTCCTCGCCGGACGCAACGACCTGTTTTTTTACAAACCGGAGGCAGACAAGTTCATCCGTATCCCCGTACTGACAGAAAAGGAAAAAGGAAATCCGATCAGCCTCACCAAGCTTTGCCTCGTGCCGGACAGGGGAATACTGGTCGGAACAGACCGGGCAGGGCTCAAGTTTTACGACCGGCACAGCCGGAAAACGGAAACAGTCATCCCAGATATACAGGTTCGCGACATCAAGCAGTGTAGCGAGAATACCTACTGGGTCGCATCCGAATCCGGTATCTATATCTTGAATATGACAGACCTGAGCATCACGCACCTGCAAAAATCGTTGACAAACGAATATACGATCTCCGACAATGCGGTCTATTCGATCACAAAAGACCGTGAAGGAGGAATATGGATTACCACCTTTTTCGGAGGGATCAACTATCTGCCCAAAGAATATGTCCCGTTTAAATATTTTATCGGAGGAAAAACCCATCCGGGAATGCCGGGAAATGCAGTTCGTGAAATCTGTCCGGACCAGTACGGCAACCTCTGGTTAGGAACGGAAGATAACGGGATCAATCGCTATAGTCTGGCTACCGGCAAGATCACGAACTTCTCCCGTACCAACCCAGTCCACCCACTTTCGGCAACCAATATCCACGGCCTACTTGCTGACGGCAACCGGTTGTGGGTAGGAACATTCAACACCGGAATCGACCTGCTGGACATTCCTTCCGGGAAAATCATCAAACGATATACCCAAAGCAATACCGATAACTTGCTACCGGCAGACTTTATACTCTGCTTTTGCAAACTCTCCGAAGACGAAATCCTGATCGGGACCTCGGAAGGGCTTGTCCTCTTCCATAAAAAAGAAGAATGTTTCACCCCCTGGAAAACAGAGATTAAGTCGATGGTACGTCAAATCTACAAAGACAGCAAAGGGGATATTTGGGTTGCGACCACCTCCGGCGCTTATCGCTATTCTAAAACCAACAAGAAGTTAGCGCACTATACATCCAACCGCGAGCGGTCACAGACCATCGGCGACAACAACGTGACATCCATATTCGAAGATTCGAAAAAACGGATTTGGGTGGCAACGACCTATGGTTTCTCCCTCTACAACGAGATATCGGATTCATTCAACCGCATCACGGTTGAAAACGGACTGCCCAGCAATATCGTACACCGTATTTTAGAAGACGACGAACATCTTTTCTGGATTGCAACGGCCAACGGGCTGGTTCGTTTTAACCCGGAAACATATGTGATGAAGACTTTCTCGTACACGGATGGCCTGCCCGAAACACAATTCAACTATTGTTCTGCCTACAAGATGCCGGATGGGACCATGTATATGGGAACGATAAACGGAATGATCGCCTTTAATCCGCTCGATTTCAAAGAGGATGTTTATTCACCGTCGGTATGTATCACTCGCATAGATGTGCAGGACGACCGCATCGGTGCCCCTAAATATAATGTCAACCAGATTATGAAAAACGGAGAATTGAAACTTCCGCATAACCGCTCCACTTTTACCCTTTCGTATGTGGCATTGAGCTATACATCTCCGGACGCGATCCAGTATGCCTACCGTTTGGAAGGGAGTGACAAAGACTGGATCTATATGAAGCAGAATAAAGACGTGACCTTTGCCAACCTGTCACCCGGCGACTATGTTTTCCGGGTAAAATCGACCAATAGCAGCGGGGTTTGGCAAGATAACGAGACGACTCTTCGGATCACGGTGACACCGCCATTCTGGGCTACCGGATGGGCATTGCTCATTTATTTCACGATCTTATGCCTGCTGATCGTACTCTGGTATAACTATAAAAAAGCCAAACTGGAAGAAAAACACCGCATCAACCGTGAAATATTCGAAAGTAAGAAGGAAAAAGAACTTTATAATGCAAAAATACAGTTCTTTACCTTTATCACGCATGAAATACGGACACCTCTTACCCTGATAAAAGCCCCGCTGGAAAAAATCCTTCGTTCAGGGGATGGAACGCCCGCCACACAGGAGAACCTACGGATCATCGAGAAAAACACTGGGCGGCTGTTAGACCTCAGTAACCAACTATTGGACTTCCGCAAGACGGAAAGCCGCGGGTTCAAACTGAACTATGTCAAGACCGATGTCGTCCTCTGGCTGGAAACGATCCTGCATCCGTTCCGTCCGGCTTTCGAACAGGGAAACAAGAATTTCACAGTCAAGCTGCCGGATCTACCTTTCGAGGCCTGTCTGGACCGGGAAGCATTCTCAAAAATCGTCAGCAACCTGGTCAGCAATGCACTGAAGTACTCGGACAGCCGGATATCGCTCGAATTACTCCCTCCTTCGGGTGAAGAGCGCATGTTCACCCTGCTCGTCACCAACGACGGGCATCTGATACCCGACAGTGAAACCGAAAATATATTCAATCCGTTCTACCGTCTCAAAGAGACAGAAAACCAGCAAGGAAGCGGTATCGGTTTGTCGTTGGCCCACTCTTTGACTGAATTCCACCGCGGCAGACTGTTCTATCGACAAACGCCGGACGGCTTGAACCAGTTTGTCCTGATGCTCCCAGAACAGCAGGAAGACAGTTTCCAGACCACTGCTGGAAAAGAGAAAGCGGAAATAGTCACATTGGCCGAAACTGGCAAATCGGTTATCCTAATTGTCGAAGATCAAAATGATATGCGCCATTTCATCGCCCGCGAACTGGCGGAAACATATCAAGTGCTAGAAGCGGAAAACGGGAAAGTAGCTCTCGATCTGGTCCGTAAAAACACGGTCAACCTAATCATCAGCGATGTCATGATGCCGATCATGGACGGCTTCGAACTTTGCAACGAAATGAAAAACGATGTCAATGTCAGCCATATCCCGTTTATCCTGTTGACAGCACAACACAACCTGCAATCACGCCTGAAAGGACTGAACTCTGGAGCCGATGCCTATATGGAGAAACCGTTCTCCATCGAACTGCTGACGGCCCAGGTGGGCAACCTTTTGAAAAGCCGTGAGCTACTGAACAAAACCTATTTGGAGAAGCCGTTCGCCCCGGTAGCCTCTCTCGCCGTTTCGCAGGTGGATGATATTTTCCTTCGCAAACTGAACGATTATTTGGAAGAGCACCTCAGCAATGAAGCACTCTCCGTTGAGATGCTTGCCGATACGATGGGAATGAGCACTTCCAGCCTCTACCGCAAAGTTAAGGGCCTGTCCGGCCTTTCTCCTAACGACTTCATCCGCATTGCCCGCTTAAAGAAGGCGATCCTGCTGATGCAGAACGGAGAGAACCGCATCAGCGAGATCGCTTTCCAGGTCGGCTTTTCGTCACCTGCCTACTTCTCCACCTGCTTCCAGAAGCAGTACGGGAAGACTCCATCAGAATATATGAAGCACTTAAAAATTGAGAATTAAAAATAGAGACCGATCATTATTTTTTAATTCTCACCGCTCTGCCACTGGGAAAGCAGAAATCCTCAACCTTGCCGCTCCCATAGGGACCAAGGTGATTTCATCCAGGCAGTCGGACTTGCGGGCGTTTTCGTATGGAAGGACTCCGCATAATCCGTATTCGTCAATTTTCCACTCCGGCACCAAACGTCCCTGAGCCTTAAATTCCATCGGGACGGAAGAGAGAGTGAAAGGATTGTTGTCCGACGGCCAGTTTCTGCGTTGCAACGTGATAGGTGACTGGACTCTCAAGGCATAATTCCACGGGCTTGCAGGCAGAATCTCGAATGTCGGCCATGCGGAGGCATCCGCTCCTTCCTGCCATTTGGAATCCCAAACAGCAGTCTCGGTGCTGGGCATTTGCTTGTATTCTTCCTCTATTTTCAAGGACAGGGTTAGCGGACCGTAATCGACACTGACACTGTTCTTATTTACCTGCCACTGACGAACGGCATATTCCATCGGAAGGTTCAGGACTACCTCATCGCCATCTTTCCATTCCCGTTCTATACAAGCGTATGTTCCGGGAGCAAGCTTTGTTTGCTGTTTTTTTCCGTTGATCAAGACAGAAGCATTTTTACACCAGGACGGGATGCGGAGATAGAAGGGGAAAGATACGTTTTCGGACGTTCCAACCGTAAAACGTGTCATTTCCTCAAACGGATAATTCGTCTGTTCGCGTAAGGTGATTTCCGTTCCATCGCCCACCTTTACATTTGCCTTACAAGAATTGTATAAAACGGCGGCTACCCCGTTATCCGGCGTCGCCAACACCAAATGTTCGACATAATAAGGCCAGCCGAAACCATGATTGTGCTGACAGCAACGACTGCTGAACGGGTTCATGGCCAGGAACGGACCGGAATTATCCAATCCCGGATGATGATTGCGAGAATCGCTGATCGCCATATTCGGACAAGTCAGATAACGAAGCGCCCGGTAATCAGGCATCAAAGAAGCTGGATAACTGTTGAACGCAACATCTTCGAGGTGATCAGCCCAATAAGGATCGCCACTGATCAAAAGCATGATCTCGTCGGAAGCCATCTGCTCCACAAAACCACAAGTCTCCGTACCCTGTCGAGGATCGAAGAAACCGATACGGGCATTCTCATCCGCCCCAAACATTCCACCAGGAACTTGGCCGAAAGCACGGCGTACCAAACTCTGGACATTATAGCTGGCAGCCAACATCGCCGAATCTTTTGTAAACAGAAAATAGGTGGCAGGTTCGCGAAAACACTGGGCGACATTCACATTGTGCCAGTTAGGAAGCTGAGTCGATTTTGTCCAATCCGCCGTATTCCTGTGAATTTTTTCGGCCAACGAAAGAAGTGACTCGTCACCCGTGCGGTTATACAGCCAGACCACACTCCAAAGATTATCCCCCCCGCGGCTATTTTCCCAATAACTCGACAGGAAAGCGTCATCGGGAACCGTTTGCAGATAATGACAATAGCGGGTCATGAAGTCAATCACCCGGTTATCGTTCGTATATTCATGATAAGATTGCATGATCCAAAGGACGATCATGTTCGGCCAAAAATCCTGCTTGCCGTTATTCAAATGCACCGGCCCGAAATTACCATCCGCTCGCTGACTTGACAAGATGGCCTCTATCCAGAAATTCGTTTCCTTCAACAAAGTCTCGTCTCTCAAGGCATACGCCATGTTACCATACCCTCGCAACCAGTAGGGCACTTCTTCCCACCCCCATTCACCTCCGTTTTTCAACCAGGCATTGTTTTCCTTTTGCAGCCAGGCACTAATCTCCCCCAAATGACCACAAAGTCCATCCTTCTGTAATTCGATCTGCCGCCTGATCCAGCCTTCTGGCTCGATACTTCCGGCGGGCAGCTTAATAAATTGCAACGGTTGCAACGGAACCCGGTTACTTACATAGTAATCATTATAAGATGCAGTGGACAAACGTTCCATTGTCCGGATCTCTTGCGTCTGCTTACCTGCACACGACGCCAACAGAATTGAGAAAAGTAAAATCGTCTTTTTCATGCTTATCAGATTTATTGGGCAAAGGAAAAGACTCAAGTAGAAAAAAACAATAAGGAATCAATCAAAAACATATAAAAATCGTTCTACCACTTCCTCCCGATAGAAAAGTGATAGAACGACCTTAATCTTTCAGCCGCTTTTCTTCCAAGAGAAAAGCAAGATCATTTTCTTAATTGTCGTACTCCGTAATACAACAGACGAAGTATGACCGACAACCCGTAAAAGCCACAGGTGATGAGCAGCATCCACAACGATTGTGTCCAAAGCTCGGACCAACTTGTACCATATGCGATGATAGAGATAATGTTCATCAGATAGGCGAGCGCGATACAGACACAGAATATCTTAATTTCCGTTTTTTGTCTCTTTACAGATAATACGATTTCTTTCATAATCATGCAAAATTTAGATACGGTATTTTATATTCATCCGGGAAAGTAATCACCCGTCCTTCATCAATCGCCTGCAAACCCAACAAACCCAAAACAGAAGAATAGTAAGCTTCTTCCACCAAGTTAGGAGCTGGTTTTCCGGTAATGGCCGCTTCACAGAAAGCGGTAACCAACTCGATAGAGCCGTCGCCAGCAGCTCCTACCGATGACTGTCCGCTGATCGTTGTGACATTGTCCATGATCAGATGTCCCTTGTTTACCGATGCAGTTTCAGGAACCCAACTCGGGCCGGCAAATGAAACATTGTCGAAGATCTTATGTTCGATCTGGTTGATCAACTGCATGATACCAGGAGCAGGTTCGACATCTTCAAAATAATATTTACCTTTTTCCGGTTCCATCGTGCCCTTGCTTCCCATAATCTCTTCTTCAAGGCCATAAAACTTGTTGGCAATCATCGACTCATAGGTCATCTTCACACCATTCGGATAATGATAAATCAAATTGATACTGTCATACACTTCGCGACCATCCTTCCAATAGACGATATCTCCCATGCCGGCCACCTTTTCGGGAAGCATCCGGAGCGCCCAGTTTCCAACCTGCAACTGATGGGTTGCCAATTCTGTTACCAAGCCGCATGAATATTCCTTATATAAACGCCAGTTGATCTTACGTTCCAAATCGGGAGAAGGGACCGGACGGCGCCAGTCGTTATTACGGAACCAATACGCCCGTATCGAATTTATCTCTCCCAACAAGCCGGCATGGATCATTTCCATCGCCTTTATATATTTCGGATCATACAAGCGCTGCTGGCCGATAAACATCACCTTGCCGGATTCCTTAAACACATTATACATATCCAGACAGTCAGCACACGTCATCGCCATCGATTTCTCGCAGAAGACATGCTTTCCGGCATGCAAGGCGTCTATTGTGATATGCGCATGTTCGTACAGCGGAGTGGCGATCATGACAGCTTGTATATCTCTATCATCCAAAAGCTTCCGGTAATCGTCATATGTCTTGGCTTTCGGATAGAGAGCCGAAGCCTCTTTCAGGTGGGGAGGATAATTATCACACAAGGCAACCACATCGGCATACGGAATCGTCTTCAGGTTATTCAAGTGGTACTGTCCGCGCGAACCTGTACCAATAAATCCGATCCGCACTTTCTCCTTTGCGATCTGCACCTTATCGTCGGCACTACAGGACTGCAACCAGGGAAACGCGGAAAGCAGCACACCGCCTCCACCAATCATTCCCAACTCCTTGAAGAAGTCCCGCCGGCTTAAATTGACTGAATTCTCATCATTTTTCATAACTTATATACATGTTTTTCATAAATATCAAATTGAGACGCGATTACCGGAACACGCTCGTCGCCGCAGATCATAAAGGCAGTTGTCAGAATCTCCGCCACCACCGGATCTTTCGCCACCACCGACACCATTTTCTTATCCTCCACGAATGTTCCCGTATGCGGGTTCACGATATGGCGCGGATGGGAAGGCATATTTCCCGATATCGATAGCGAACTGTCACACAACTTCAAATCGGCAATCCGCTCTTTCGTAAACGGATTGTCAAGACCCACCGGCCAATATTCGCCGCACGGATGCGTACCGACCGCCAGAACCGAACTATTTCCGAAATTGACAAGCGCCTTACCAATCCCGTTTTCTTCCAACAGTTCCCGTATTTTAGCAAGCGCATATCCTTTCCCGTACCCGCCGAGATCAATGTGTAAAGATTCAGAAAAGAAAAAAATGCTTTTATCTTCTTCCGTCAGCAATACCTGGTCGAATCCCTGCAAAGTTATATCGAAATTTCCTTCCGTCAGCTCATTGTAACGCTTGCAGTTCAACAATATATTCCAAAGCTCTTCCCCCACCGTCACCGGATAGTGTCCGGCTTCCCGGTTAACAAATGAAACCTCACTCTCCGGATCGAACCGGTTCAGCATTTTATCTAATCGCTGCACTTCCGATTCGACCTTTTCCCAGACCGTACCAAGAAGACGGGGATCATTGCCGACCATCAAGATGTCGAACTGCGTTCCCATTACCGACGACATAGATCCATGGAAAAGCCCAGAAGCCGCATAATAGTTAGAATAAGCCATTTGTTTCCTGTTATTTTTTACATGGTTCAAAGAGGTGTGCGTACACACTGTGCAAATATAGGGGATTTGTTCGTTTCACAAATAGAATTAGGCAACCTTTTTCTCAAAAGGTTGCCTAATTAGCGTTTATTTTCGTTTAAAACATTTATTACAACTCAACCTTCGCCAAGCAGAATTCCTTTTCCGGATGATAAGCCAAAACGCAGTGCCAAGCCTGTTACATTTTATTGGGACAAGAGTTCCACTGGCATGGCACTCCCGTTTCATGGGCAGGAAACAGTAGTTTCATAGGGAGGGAACAACGCCTGCACTGCTATCTCCTCACCCTTTTGATGCCTCCGAGGCTGAAAAAAGAAACCAGCCATTCGTTTATTACAAGATAATAGCTTACATTTGCATCTAAAAGTATTATCTAAAATCTATGATTCCGATGAGTACACAAATTAGTAAAAGCCTGATAGCGCTTTTCTTTTTAGGAATGTTCGTAACCGGTTGCAATACCAACACGAAGCAAACGGCCGATAATGATATTAAATTCGATTCTATCCGGGTGGATAGGACCTATCATCTGCTGAATAATCCCGATAATCCCAATTGCAACCTGCAATTGAACTTCACCTATCCTGCCAAATTTTCCGATAAGGAGATTCTGAAAAAGATACAGAATGACTTTGTCCTCTCCTACTTCGGCGAGAATTATGAGAACCTGTCTCCAGAAGAGGCGGTCACCAAGTACACAGAAGACTATCTGAACAACTATAAAGAACTGGAAGCCGATTTCAAGGCAGAGTTGGAAAAGAAGGACGATCTGCCGGTCGGAGCCTGGTTCTCTTATTTCGAAATGTCATCGGATGAAATCGTCTACAACCAGAATGACATTCTGAGCTATACTGTAAGTTTCGAAAACTATACAGGCGGTGCACACGGTTCGCATGCCTACAACAATCATGTGATCAACTTGAAAACAGGCAATGCAATCACAGAAGAAGATATTTTCATCGAGAACTTCCAGGACAGCCTCGCACAGATATTGATCGATCATATTGCCAAACAAAACAAGGTGGAGAATCCGAAAGATTTGGAAAACATCGGTTTCTTTAGTGTCGAAGAAATTTTTCCGAACGGTAATTTCCTGGTCGACGAGGACGGCATCACGTATACCTTTAATGAATATGAGATCGCCGCTTACGTGGTAAGGGAAACAAACGTATTCTTGCCCTATACGGAAATCCTATATCTATTGAAAAAAGACAGTCCGATCGCGAAACTAATTGACAATTGACAAATAAAATATAACAATAATCCTATACATATAATTTATGGATAACAATGCAACAATATCCTCCCAATTGTCAATTGTCAATTGTCAATTGTCAATTCTAAAGTCTTACTTTCCAACGCTAACCGATGCGCAAAAGCAACAGATAGACGCCCTGTTTGATTTGTATTCAGACTGGAATTCCAAAATCAATGTAATTTCACGCAAAGATATAGAGAACCTGTACCTGCACCACGTACTTCATTCGTTAGGTATCTTGAAAATGCTGAAATTCAGAGAAGGATCGACAATTATGGATATCGGTACGGGAGGCGGTTTTCCCGGCATACCACTTGCGATCCTGCTCCCTGAAGTACAGTTTCATTTGGTAGACAGTATCAGAAAAAAAATCAAGGTCGGACAAGCTGTAGCCGAAGCGATCGGTCTGAAAAACGTCACTTTCCGCCATTGTCGTGCCGAAGAGGAAAAACAATTATTCGACTTTGTCGTGAGTCGTGCCGTCATGCCGCTGGCCGATCTGGTAAAAATCGCCCGTAAGAATATAAAGAAGGAACAACAAAATGCACTTCCTAACGGTTTGATTTGTCTGAAAGGAGGAGAGTTGCAGCATGAAATATTGCCATTCCACAAGCAAGCTGTCAGCCTCAACCTGAGTGATCATTTTAAAGAAGAATTTTTCCAAACTAAAAAAGTTGTTTACGTACCGTTATGATTACAATAAAATCGTTTGAGTTCAATTATTTCCAAGAAAACACATTCCTGCTGTATGATGATACACGCGAGGCCGTACTGATCGATTGTGGTTGCTGTCGCAAGGAAGAGGAAAAGGAGTTAACCGACTTTATCCTCGAAAACAAGTTGACATTAAAGCATTTGCTCTGTACTCATCTGCACGTGGATCACGTATTTGGAAACGGTTTTATATATAAGACATACGGTTTGAAACCCGAAGCGAACAAGCAGGATGTCGAGAAACTGCCCTCTCCGGACGAACAGGCCAAGTTGTTCGGACTCCGTCAGCATGTCGAGAATGTCCCGGTTGAAAAATATATCGTAGGAGGCGAGACCATCAAGTTCGGTACATCCGAACTTCAAGTGCTGACAGTTCCCGGACATTCACCCGGCAGCGTCGCTTTCTATAACAAAAAGAACGGCTTTGCGATCGTCGGCGATGCACTGTTTGCCGGAAGTATCGGCCGTACCGACCTTTGGGGTGGAAACCAGGAGGTATTGGTTGCCGCCATCCGCGACAAACTCCTTTCGCTTCCCGACGAGACAGTAATCTACCCGGGGCATGGACCGGAAACAAGGGTCATCGATGAGAAGTTCAACAATCCCTATTTGTAATTGACAATTAAGAATTAATTCATAAATCATAAATCACAATATTATGGACACAAATAAATTTGTAAACCGCCACGTTGGTATCTCGGCAGAAGACATTCCTTCCATGCTGCAAGCCATCGGCGTCAAGTCGGTTGACGAACTGATCGATCAGACCATCCCGTCCGACATCCGTTTGAAAGAACCGCTTAACCTTCCCGAACCCATGACGGAACGTGAGTTCGCAGAACACATCTCGGAGTTGGCATCCAAAAACGAAGTCTTCACTTCTTATATCGGAATGGGTTGGTATGACACAGTATGTCCGGCTCCTATCCAACGTAACGTATTCGAAAACCCGGTTTGGTACACTTCCTACACTCCGTACCAGGCAGAAGTTTCACAAGGACGTCTGGAAGCGTTGCTGAATTTCCAGACTGTTATCGCCGAACTGACCGGCCTGCCGCTGGCCAACTGTTCCCTGCTGGATGAAGCGACAGCAGCAGCCGAAGCGGCAACCATGTTCTACGGTAGGCGGCGGCGGGGCCAGATGAAAGCAGAAGCCAATACGTTGTTTGTCGACGAAAACGTATTCGCCTCTACACTGGCCGTTATCAACACTCGCATGATCCCGCAAGGCATCAAGGTCGTTGTGGGTGATTACAAAACATTTGAATTCACACCGGATGTATTCGGGGCTATCGTCCAGTATCCGAATGCCGACGGTTTGATCGAAGATTATAAAGAATTCATCGTACGTGCCAATGCCGGTGGAGCACGTGTCGCCGTTGCTGCCGACCTGATGAGTCTTGTCCTGCTGACTCCTCCGGGAGAATGGGGTGCAGACGTCGTATTCGGGAGCAGCCAACGTTTCGGTATCCCTATGTTCTACGGTGGCCCGTCCGCTGCATTCTTCGCTACGAAAGACGAATACAAGCGTTCCATCCCCGGACGTATCATCGGCATTTCCAAAGATGCCTATGGACACGCGGCTTACCGCTTGGCTTTGCAAACACGCGAACAGCATATCAAACGTGAAAAGGCAACCTCCAATATCTGTACCGCCCAAGCCTTGCTAGCCACGATGGCTGGTTTTTACGCCGTTTACCACGGTGCCGAAGGCTTGAAGAACATCGCAGGTCGTATCCACGCTTCTGCAGGTTTCCTAACAGGCGAGTTGGAAAAACTAGGCTACAAACAATTGAACAAAAACTATTTCGACACACTGAAAATCCAGTTGCCGGAACATGTATCCATCAATGCGCTCCGCGAGATCGCATTGGAATGCAAGGTGAACTTGCGTTACTTCGATGCCGGACAGATCGGCATCAGCTTGGACGAAACGACCGGACCGACCGATATCGGCGTATTGCTATATATCTTCGCAGGGGCAGCCGGAAAGGACTACATGCTGAAAGAAGCCGTTCCTGAGAAAACTTATTTCGATCCGAAATTCGCCCGTACTTCCGAATTCCTGCAAGAAGACGTATTCAAAAAATATCATACCGAAACGGAACTGATGCGTTATATCACCCGCCTGGGACGAAAGGATGTTTCATTGGCCCAATCCATGATCTCTTTAGGTTCTTGTACGATGAAACTGAATCCGGCATCGACCATGCTTCCACTCAGCCGCCCGGAATTCATGAATATACATCCGTATGCACCAGAAGACCAGGTTGAAGGTTACACGGAACTGATTGAAAACTTATCGGCTTACTTGTGCGAAATTACCGGATTCAAAGGCTGTACGCTGCAACCAAATTCCGGAGCCGCCGGCGAATATACAGGTCTGCGCGTAATCCGGGCTTATCTGGAAAGCATCGGGCAAGGACATCGCAACATCGTCCTGCTGCCGGCTTCTGCCCACGGTACGAACCCGGCAAGTGCGGTTCAATGCGGTTTTACGACCGTTACGGTAAAATGTGACGACAAGGGTAATATCGACTTGGAAGATTTCCGGGCTAAAGCCGAAGCCAACAAGGACAACTTAGCAGCCAGCATGATCACCTATCCGTCTACTCACGGTATCTTCGAGGTGGACATCAAGGAAATGTGCGACATTGTTCACGCTTGCGGTGGTCAGCTGTATATGGACGGCGCCAACATGAATGCACAAGTCGGTCTGACCAATCCGGGTACTATCGGTGCAGACGTCTGCCACCTAAACCTGCATAAGACCTTTTCTTCTCCTCACGGAGGAGGCGGTCCCGGTGTCGGTCCGATCTGCGTTGCCGCACATCTCGTTCCGTTCCTGCCGCAGCATCCGATATTATGGGGCAGCGACCTGAACACAGTCTCCGCCGCACCTTACGGTAGCGCGGGCATTCTGCCGATCACATATGCTTATATCCGCATGTTGGGAACAGAAGGGTTGGAAACGGTCACCAAGACCGCGATCTTGAATGCGAATTATCTGGCAGCCAAATTCAAAGATACTTACGGAATCGTTTACACTGGTGCTACAGGTCGCGTCGGTCACGAACTGATCCTGGAATGCCGCACGGTAAAAGAACGTTCGGGCATCGATGAAGGCGATATCGCCAAGCGCCTGATGGACTTCGGCTACCACGCTCCAACTCTTTCCTTCCCTGTTCACGGCACTCTGATGGTCGAACCGACCGAAAGCGAAAGCAAAGTCGAACTGGATCGTTTCGTCGAGGTACTGGAATGTATCTGGAACGAAATCAAGGAGGTGGAAGAAGGCAAGGCTTCAAAGGAAGACAACGTATTAAAGAACGCTCCTCATCCCGAATATGAAGTAACGGCCGACGAATGGAAACACGAGTATCCGCGCAGCAAGGCCGCCTTCCCGCTGGAATGGTTGCACGACAGCAAATTCTGGGTGAATGTAGCCCGCGTAGACAATGCGTATGGCGACCGCAACCTGATTCCAACACTTTGTGCATGCGAAATTTAATATAAACCGATATAACGCAAACGGCACGAAAACGCAGTTCTTATTTCCTCATCTGCTTTCCCCGCCGTTTGCGTTATTTTTTTAGAAGAAGGACTTATCCGGGATCAATTCAATTACTTGATTTCGACGCGACAAGGCTGGTGCAGTTCCTTTTTCCATTTTTGGACAAAGGCAAACCAGTCTTCTTTTGTTTTATAACCGAAAGTTTCTTTCATCGATGTAAAAGTGATGTGGTAAGTAAAAGAAGACCGTCCCTCCGCTCCTATCACATATAGATAATTGGCAGCGTCTTGCGTTTCGTTCTTTATCAGATCGGAAGGCAGGCAAGTGGCAACACCGACCGTTTCTTTTGCATATTTGACCGTATCGTTGACAGGCCAATCTGTTCCCCAACAGGCCACCAGACCTTTATGATCGGAAAAAGAAGAAGAACCTTTTATATTCAGAACACCCGTACTGAACACTTCATTTTTCAGCGGCTCGGCAAAATGCACCTGAACTTCGCAATCCCGATGTTCGGCATACAAAATATAACGGACCGTCATCTGAAGTTCCGAACCTTGGTACTGCCAATCAGTCGAAACAATATCCGTAACAGTTCGTACCGGACCGTATGCCCGTATAGTTTCCGTCAGACTGGCAACCGGTTCGATATGGGTCGCTTTCTTTCCATCCCATCCCTTCAAGGCTCCTACGCCGCAACTGTTGCCTACCAGTAGAACATCGTCTCCGAAACCACGTGCCAGCTGTTCATCGGTAGGATAAAATTGAGACTCCCGTATTTCGAAACCCTTATTGAACTTGCCGTAAATATCGACAGTCTGTTTCTTGTCGAAATAAATACGATAGGCTACCAGATCCGATTCGAAAGCCGGACCATGATGGTGCAACTGATTATAAACGTTGCTAGTCCCCGGAATGGTAAGAGATGAAATCGGGACATGCTTGCCGTTCTTATCACTCACCAACATCTCGGCATAGACACGGGCAGGATAGGTCCGGTCTGTCTTTTCGGAAGAGAGAACAAGTTTCAGCTTCTTGACCGACTGGGCTGGAACGTCCAAAACAAAAGCCAGTTCATCCGCTTTACGGTCACCATCCAAATCATCCAACTGGGAAGGTATTTCCTTCGTTCCGTCCCAGACTGTTGCCGAACGCACACGAAAAGACGGACTCATATCGCTCAGGCGAAGCACTACCGGTTCATCCTGCTTGCCGGTTTTCCATTCATTCGAGACTTCCACGGTACGAACCAATTCTTCCGCCAATACTTTATTCTGAAGGCCTGCAACAAAAAATCCGGTCATACAAAGCAGGACCAACGGCTTTGTGGTTTTCTGATTAAAATACATGGTACTATTAATTATATTTTTATTGGTCTGATGAAAGGCAAAAATACAAAAGATATTCGAAAGGATATGCTCAAAAAAAACTAAAGTGTGCAGATTCCAGACGAAAGTTCTTTGATATAAAGAATGTTTGATTACTTTTGCAGGTCAGTATTCAGAAGGTTAATTCGAACAAATATCCAATATAGAAATCTAATATTCCTATAATATGAGTTTAAAAATTATTGTATTGGCGAAACAGGTTCCGGACACACGCAATGTGGGAAAGGATGCGATGAAAGAGGACGGAACTATCAACCGGGCCGCACTTCCCGCAATCTTCAACCCGGAAGATCTGAACGCATTAGAACAAGCCCTCCGCTTGAAAGACGCCTATCCGGGAACTACGGTAACCTTGTTGACAATGGGTCCGGGGCGTGCAGCTGAAATTATTCGTGAAGGTTTATACCGGGGAGCAGACGGTGGTTATCTGCTAACCGACCGTGCATTTGCCGGTGCCGACACTTTGGCAACGTCTTATGCGCTTGCCACAGCAATCAAGAAAATAGGTGACTACGATATTATCATCGGAGGACGCCAGGCTATTGACGGCGATACAGCACAGGTAGGTCCTCAAGTCGCTGAAAAGTTAGGATTAACACAGGTCACATATGCCGAAGAAATCCTGAACGTAGACGAAAAGAATCGCAGTATCACAGTGAAACGGCATATCGACGGCGGTGTCGAAACAGTGGAAGGTCCGCTGCCTATCGTGATTACGGTCAACGGTTCGGCTGCCCCCTGCCGTCCGCGTAATGCCAAGTTGGTGATGAAATACAAACGGGCATTGGGCGCGCAGGAAAAAGCTCCCGCTCCCGCCTGCCATCCGGAAGGCGTATCGGCACTGTCATACCCCGAACTGTATGAAAAGCGCCCGTACCTGAATATTCCGGAATGGAGTGTTGCCGATGTAAACGGAGATCTCGCACAATGCGGTTTGTCCGGTTCGCCGACAAAAGTCAAAGCGATTCAGAACATCGTGTTCCAGGCAAAGGAAAGTAAGACGCTGACCGGCTCAGACAAGGATGTGGAAGATTTGATTGTTGAACTGTTAGCTAACCACACTATCGGATAATTGACAATTGATAATTGACAATTCATACGGTAAAAAAGATTGAACAATATGAATAATGTATTTGTATATTGTGAGCTTGAAGGTACAACGATTGCCGATGTAAGCCTCGAACTGTTGACCAAAGGTCGCAAGTTAGCCAACCAGTTGAACTGCCAACTCGAAGCCATTGTGGCCGGTTCCGGACTGGAAGGGATTGAAAAGCAGGTGATGCCTTATGGCGTGGACAAGGTGCATATTTTTGACGCCCCCGGTCTGTTCCCGTACACTTCCCTTCCTCATTCTTCTGTTTTGATCAATCTGTTCAAAGAAGAAAAACCGCAGATCTGCCTGATGGGAGCAACGGTTATCGGCCGTGACTTAGGCCCCCGTGTTTCTTCTGCACTGACAAGCGGCCTGACAGCAGACTGTACATCCCTCGAAATCGGCTCGCACGAAGACAAAAGAGCTGGTAAAACATACGAAAACCTGTTATACCAGATCCGTCCCGCTTTCGGCGGTAACATCGTAGCGACGATCATCAATCCGGAACACCGTCCTCAGATGGCGACTGTTCGCGAAGGTGTGATGAAAAAAGAAATCCTGGATGCCGACTATAAAGGCGAAGTGGTAAAACACGACGTCGCCAAATATGTTCCGGAAACGGATTATGTCGTAAAGGTCATCGACCGCCACATAGAAAAGGCCAAACACAACCTGAAAGGTGCTCCGATCGTAGTAGCCGGCGGTTACGGAATGGGTTCCAAGGAAAGTTTCGATATGTTGTTCGAACTGGCAAAGGAACTTCATGCCGAAGTAGGCGCCAGCCGTGCAGCTGTTGATGCCGGTTTCTGTGACCATGACCGCCAGATCGGCCAGACAGGTGTGACGGTCCGTCCGAAATTGTATATCGCTTGCGGTATCTCCGGACAGATCCAGCATATCGCAGGTATGCAGGATGCAGGTATCATCATCTCTATCAACAACGACGAGAACGCTCCGATCAACACGATTGCCGACTACGTGATCAACGGCACTGTTGAGGAGGTGATTCCGAAGATGATTAAGTATTACAAACAGAACAGCAAGTAAAGAGATGGCAAATTATTATACAGACATTCCGGAACTCAAGTATCACTTGAACAATCCGATGATGGAACGTATTTGCGAACTGAAAGAACGCAATTACAGAGATAAAGAAGAGTTCGACTATGCACCGCAGGATTATGCCGATGCAATGGACTCGTTCGACAAAGTGCTTGAAATCACAGGCGAAATCACGGGTGAGATCATCGCTCCCAATGCCGAAGGAGTTGACGAAGAAGGCCCCCACTGCGCAAACGGACGTGTGGAATACGCTTCCGGGACCAAACAGAATCTGGATGCAATGGTGAAAGCCGGCCTGAACGGTATGACGATGCCGCGCCGTTTCGGTGGTTTGAACTTCCCGATCACGCCGTACACCATGTGCGCCGAAATCGTGGCCGCTGCCGATGCTGGATTCGGAAACATCTGGTCGTTGCAAGATTGTATCGAGACATTATATGAATTCGGAAACGAAGACCAGCACAGCCGTTTCATTCCGCGTATCTGCGCCGGTGAAACGATGTCTATGGACTTGACAGAGCCGGATGCCGGTTCCGACTTGCAGTCCGTGATGCTGAAAGCGACTTTCGACGAAAAAGAAAATTGCTGGCGTCTGAACGGAGTGAAACGTTTCATCACAAACGGAGACGCCGACCTTCATCTGGTCTTGGCCCGTTCGGAAGAAGGGACGAAAGACGGGCGTGGCCTGTCTATGTTCATCTATGACAAACGCCAGGGTGGCGTAGATGTCCGCCGTATTGAAAACAAGTTGGGTATTCACGGTTCGCCTACCTGCGAACTGGTTTACAAGAATGCGAAAGCCGAACTTTGCGGAGATCGCAAATTAGGTTTGATCAAATATGTGATGGCGCTGATGAACGGTGCCCGTCTGGGTATCGCCGCACAGTCTGTCGGTCTGAGCCAGGCCGCCTACAACGAAGGGTTAGCTTACGCAAAGGAACGCAAACAGTTCGGCAAAGCAATTATCGAATTCCCGGCTGTTTACGACATGCTGTCTATCATGAAAGCGAAGCTGGATGCCGGCCGTGCCTTACTGTATCAGACTTCCCGTTATGTAGATATCTACAAAGCACTGGACGACATCGCCCGTGAACGCAAGCTGACTCCGGAAGAACGTCAGGAACAGAAAAAATATGCCAAACTAGCCGACTCTTTCACCCCGCTGGCAAAAGGTATGAACTCCGAATATGCCAACCAGAACGCATATGACTGTATCCAAATTCATGGTGGTTCAGGCTTCATGCTGGAATATGCTTGTCAACGTATCTATCGGGATGCCCGCATCACCTCTATCTACGAGGGGACGACGCAGTTGCAGACAGTTGCAGCCATCCGTTACGTGACCAACGGTTCCTATCTGGCTACCATCCGAGAATTCGAAACAATCCCGTGTTCTCCTGAAATGGAACCGCTGAAAGGCCGCCTGGTTGAAATGGCCAATAAGTTCGAAGCCTGCATGAACAAGGTGAAGGAAGCCCAGAACCAGGAATTGCAGGATTTTGTTGCCCGTCGCCTTTATGAAATGGCAGCCGACTGCATCATGGCTCACCTGCTGATCCAAGACGCGACAAAGGCTCCTGAAATGTTTGCCAAATCAGCTGTCGTATACTTGAATTATGTCGAAGCGGAAGTGGAAAAACACAACAGCTTTATCTTGAAATTCAATGCCGATGAATTAGCAAGCTACAGACAATAATAGAGCGTATCTAATTTCATAAAAGCCGGATATCTTCTCTTGATTTCCGGCTTTTTCCTTATATTTAGGCTCGTATTAAGCCAATAAGACAACCATCGACTATGAAACAGAACAATCCAGACATCCACCATCGTCACAGTATCCGTTTGAAAGGATATGATTATTCACAGGAAGGGTTATATTTCATTACAATATGTACCCAAAACCATAAACATTTATTCGGCGAAATCAAAAACGTTCCCCACGTAGGGACGGTAGGGGCAGGATCCGCCTGCCCCGAATCTAATATCAACATCCCCCAAATGATATTAAACCCATATGGTGAAATAATCCAACAATGTTATTGGGATTTGGAACACAAATACCCCAATATCGAATGTTGCGAATATGTTATTATGCCAAATCATTTCCATGCGATTATAAAAATCGATCGGGATGCATTTAGGGCGGGCGAACCCCGCCCCTACGTGGTGACACTGGGGCATATTGTGGGATATTTTAAATATCAATCGACAAAAATGATTAATCTACACGGGCAAAAATTATGGCAACGTAATTATTATGAACATATCATACAGGATGAAAAGGCGTATCATAATATATCCAATTATATATTAAACAATCCGGCACAATGGGCATACGACCGATTACGCTAATTCATTGTGGCGATTCCATAATACCCATTGCATACTACCACGAAGCAACAGATATATCAGAAATGCCATCCACAATGCATGATTTCCCATCATTCCGAAAAAGAGGTAATAGATCAAAAAGAAAGTGCCGGAAGCGACCAACATCGAATAAAGCATCAGGCGGGTAGCTGTCGCACCGATCAGGATACCATCCCACAAGAAGGCGGCAAAGCCGGCAAGCGGGACAGCCAGCACCCAATAGAAATAGGTTCCGGCCTCTTGTATGACAACAGAGTCATTCGTCAGGAGGGAGAGAAAACCTTTCCCGCCTACTCCATAAAGCAGGGTAAACGAAAGGGACAACCCGATCCCCCAGCCAAACAGCAAACGGATCATCCGACTAAGGGCTGTTTTGTTCCGAGCACCGATATAACGCCCCGACAAAGCCTCGCCTGCATAAGCAAAACCGTCCATGATATAGGAGAAAAGCGTAAACAACTGCATCAGCAATGTATTAACGGCCAAAACGATATCGCCCTGCCTCGCACCTGTAGAAGTAAAAAATGTAGTAACCGCCACCAAACAAAGCGTACGAAAGAAAATATCGCCATTCACCTGGAAGAAGCGACGCATAGCGACCTTATCCATGACCTCATGCCAGCAAACACGAATATTCAACCGCTTCCGATAAAATACGAACCACAGGAATACAGCCATCCCGAAGCCTCCATATTGAGCGATCAGCGTTCCCGTCGCAACCCCTTGCACCTTCATGCCGAACACAAAGACGAAGATCAGGCTCGCCACGATATTCACGACATTCTGGGTGATCGCAATAAACATCGGGAAACGGGAATTCTGCATTCCGATAAACCAACCGGAGAAGCCATACAGTCCCAACACAGCCGGTGCGCCCCAAATACAAATATTGAAATATAAGGAAGCCAACCGTTCCACCTCATCCGTCGTATCCAATAGTAAGAAAGCTATTTCCCGTATCGGATACTGGAGTAGAAGCAGAGCCAGAGAAATCAGAATCCCGACACCGACCGACCGGAATAAGCCCCTCGTTACTTCCCGGAGATCCCGTCTCCCCAAAGCTTGCGAAGTCATCCCACTCGTTCCCATCCGCAAGAAACCGAACAACCAGTAAATAATATTGAACAGCATCCCCCCTACCGCAATCGCCCCGATATAGGAAGCGGCCCCCAAATGTCCGACAATCGCCACATCAACCAATCCCAACAAAGGAACCGTTATATTGGAAACAATAGAAGGAAGCGCTAACTGAAGTATCTTTTTATTCATTATTTATCGTATCTATAAAAACTATTCCTAACTTTGTCAGCAAAGTTACAGATTACTTTAGAAATAACATGATTACACTTATGTTTCAATAACAAAAACGCGAACCCTAAGTAATTGTAAAAAACGTTAGATGTTCGCATTCCCTATAAATCATACACTTATAGATTTATTTAGAGAATATGAACATTTATTGCTTTTCTACTTTATCATTCGCAAAATTACAATTTAAAAGTGTCATCAATAAAGCTTTTCACAAACATGGAGTCGCATCTTTTACAGATGCGTGGATTGAAACTGCTTATATCCGTCAGCATAAGGATGTTATCTTAGTCGCATCTTTTACAGATGCGTGGATTGAAACGTACGGACCTTGAAGAACTCCAGAAGAAGTTAAAGTCGCATCTTTTACAGATGCGTGGATTGAAACGTCTGAATCGGGAACATCATAGGCATAAAGCGCAGTCGCATCTTTTACAGATGCGTGGATTGAAACTCCATGATAGCGCGAGTAGCGAGAGCACCGGCTTTGTCGCATCTTTTACAGATGCGTGGATTGAAACCGACCTGTACAGAAATAGTTTAGATCACAACATAGTCGCATCTTTTACAGATGCGTGGATTGAAACCGGGATAGGCGCAAACAAGCGTCAAAAGCGTGCTATTGTCGCATCTTTTACAGATGCGTGGATTGAAACAGAACGTGTCTCTTGTTCGGCTGTTGCACATTTGTCGCATCTTTTACAGATGCGTGGATTGAAACAACCTAATCAATTTTTAAAGTAATGGCTAACGTAGTCGCATCTTTTACAGATGCGTGGATTGAAACTATCCGCAAGCTCGGCGAGAAAGCAATCAAAGGTCGCATCTTTTACAGATGCGTGGATTGAAACATGAAGGCTGATATTATCGAATTTTATCGTAGACAGTCGCATCTTTTACAGATGCGTGGATTGAAACCTCGGTGGCGGTCGTATGCCTATTTCAGTGTCGTCGCATCTTTTACAGATGCGTGGATTGAAACTTTTGTTTTTAGATAAGACGAAGGAGATGGAATGTCGCATCTTTTACAGATGCGTGGATTGAAACAATCGATCGCGAAGCGATACCTATCTGCCGAAGTCGCATCTTTTACAGATGCGTGGATTGAAACTCATTACCAAGACATCCAAAAACTCTATCCATTGTGTCGCATCTTTTACAGATGCGTGGATTGAAACATGAAGAATAAACAAAGGTTCAATCGTTTCCGAGTCGCATCTTTTACAGATGCGTGGATTGAAACCTGGCCGGTCGGCACACGAATAGGATAGGGGATGGTCGCATCTTTTACAGATGCGTGGATTGAAACTTCGATTGCAAGCCCGAGCCGGAAGACAATTGCAAGTCGCATCTTTTACAGATGCGGGATTGGAATCACTCTTCAAAGGCGCGTTTGAACGTGTCTTTAATGTCGCATCCTTTACGGGGACAACTTTTATAATATTTTTTGCAAGAAGATTACAGGATTAAAATATTTGTTTGTTAGAAAATAAAATATATCTTTGTTGAACAGAGTTATAAAGATACCTTATTACTCAAAGCATAAACACCTTATATTACGTTAACCTAAACATATGATATATACAAATAAAGAATACTGTCTTGAGGTTAAAGGAAGCATGGCCTGCTTTACCCGTCCGGAGATGAAAGTCGAAAGAGTTAGCTACGACATAATAACGCCATCTGCTGCCCGAGCCATTTTCGAATCTATATTTTGGAAACCAGCCATACAATGGAATATTACCCGAATAGAAGTATTAAATCCAATCAGATGGTTTTCCATGAAAAGAAATGAGATTGGAAGTTTAATGAGCCCCCGTTCATCCGGATTATTCATCGAAGATAATCGGCAACAAAAATCCAGTTTGTTACTAAAAGATGTTTGCTATAGAATTTTTGCAGAGTTGGAATTTATACCTATAAGAAATAGAACAAAAGAAGATAAGTTGAAAGTGCTATCAAAGTCCTCTGACGAAAATCCTGGCAAATATAATGCTATGTTCGAACGTAGAGCTAAAAAGGGGCAATGTTTCAATCAACCCTATTTAGGTTGCCGTGAGTTCTCCGCTGATTTCACATACATCGAAAATCCGGTAAAAGGAGACGGAATACCCGAAGATCGTGATTTAGGATATATGCTATATGATATGGATTTCACAAACGAAAAAGATCCAAAGCCAATGTTCTTCAGGGCTATAATGAAACAAGGAGTCTTGATCGTTCCATCCATTAACAGTGAGGAGGTACGCCGATGATTTTGCAAGCATTATACGAATACTACCAACGTAAAGCTGCTGATCCGGGGAGTACCATTGCTCCCCGTGGATTAGAATGGAAAGAAATACCTTATCTTATTCTGATAGATAAAAAAGGAAATTTTTTAGAACTACAGGATACCACCGAAGGGGTAGGAAAACAGAAACGAGCAAAAAAATATCTGGTTGTTAAAAGTAAAGGACGTACCGGTAGCAACAGTTGGCAAACGGCAAATGTATTTTGGGACCATTTCGGATATGTGTTAGCCCAACCTAAAAATACGGATGATAAAGGAATGCCAAAAGCACTGGACGATGCCGCTAAACAAAATAAAACCTTTGTTCAGGAAGTCAGGCGGCTTGCCGAAATGTATCCTTTCAATGAAGAGATTCAAGCAGTAGCCAAATTTTACGATAATCCTGATAATCTTCAACGTATAAAAATGGACCCTTTATGGGAAGAATGTATCAAAAAAGACGGGACAAACATCTCCTTTAAAGTAGCAGGAAACAATACTATCGTGGCTGCAAATCCGGATGTAACATCATCCATAGAAGATTGTTCGGAGAAGGATGAACCGATAGGAATATGCCTTATTACTGGGAAAAAGGCTCCGATAGCCATACTCAATAGTGCCATAGCCATACCCGGAGGCAAGAGCGGAGCTAAACTGGTTGGCTTTCAAAAGAAATCGGGTTACGATTCTTATTATAAAGAGCAAGGTATGAACGCACCTATTTCAAAAGAAGCGGAAGCTGCTTATACCACAGCTTTAAATTCTTTATTGGGAAAAGATTCCTCTAACAAATATCGATTACATGACACATCCGTTGTTTTCTGGTCTCAGAAACCGACAAAGTTAGAGCAATGTTTCTGTTTCATATTTACATCTCCTCCCAAAGATGACCCGGATAAAAACACGGAAGTTATCAGAGACTTCTTGAAGTCTCCGTTCTCGGGAGTATTGAATGACGAGGACAAAACTCCCTTTTACGTGTTAGGTTTATCTCCTAATGCCGCCCGTATCTCTGTTAGATTCTGGCGACAAGGAACAGTAGGCGAATTTGCCAGTCACATCAGACAACATTTTAAGGACTTGGAAATCATTAAAAGCAAGAATCAAAGAGCCTATTTTTCTTTATTCAACTTACTGACCCAAGTTGCTTCCTTAAATAAAATGGAAAATCTGCCTCCCAGTTTAGCCAGCGATTTAAGCCAAAGCATATGGGATAACCAACCCTATCCGACCACATTGCAGATGCAATGTCTGATACGAATCAAAGCAGACCGGAATATAACGTCGATAAGAGCCGCTATACTCAAAGCCTACTTAAATAGAAAATTCAGAAATCATAATAATCCACCTAAAGAAATTCAAATGGCATTAGATTTAGAAAATAAAAACCAAGCGTACTTATGTGGCCGCTTGTTTGCTATCCTTGAAAAGATCCAGAGTGATGCTATCCCAGGAGCAAATTCTACGATCAAAGAGCGTTACTACGGTGCAGCGTCGACAACCCCGACAACTGTATTCGGCCGCTTGTTGTCTTTATCCAGACATCACCT
>OGUN01000327.1_pt1 | contig 43270 bp, 29 predicted proteins | sample 1553621 | NCBI WGS metagenome assembly OGUN01 (sample SAMEA2580300, study PRJEB22360) | human gut metagenome | biome: human gut; feature: human-associated habitat; material: faeces | place: Denmark | collected 2008/2010
GTTGTCAGCTTTTTTTTATTGTTTAGGCCACCCCCCCCCGCCATAGTCTTCATAGCCCTTTATTTCGTCGAAGCCGGTTATGGAATGTTGTTCGATAAAAAATGGGGACTTCCGATACCGAACAAGATTGCTTGGATTTGCATGGAAGCGCCGGTTTTTATCGTCATGTTTTTGTTATGGAACGGATCGGAACGACAGTTCGAGACAGTACCGTTCCTGATATTCTTATTCTTCGAACTGCATTATTTCCAACGATCTTTTATTTTTCCTCTGTTGATAAAAGGCAAAAGTAAAATGCCGGCAGGCATCATGCTTATGGGAATCACCTTTAACCTCCTGAACGGTTATATGCAGGGAGAATGGATTTTCTACTTAGCACCGCAGGATATGTATACGAAAAGCTGGCTGCACAGCCCTCAATTTATAGTCGGGACAATCTTGTTCTTCACCGGCATGGCAATCAATATCCAGTCAGACCATATTGTCCGCCACCTCAGAAAGCCTGGCGACACGAACCATTATCTGCCTAAAAAAGGCCTGTTCAAATATGTGACATCAGCCAACTACTTTGGCGAAATCGTGGAATGGTGCGGATTTGCAATCCTGACCTGGAGTGCAAGCGGAGCTGTTTTCGCTTGGTGGACATTTGCAAACCTTGTACCTCGCGCAAACACCATCTACCATAAATACAAAGCGATGTTTGGTAACGAACTGGAAAACCGTAAACGGGTTATTCCTTTTATATATTGAATGATTAACTCATAATAGATATGGAAAAAGAATCTATACTGTTCACTCCCGGTAAAATCGGGCCGTTGACCCTGAGAAACCGGACGATACGGGCGGCTGCATTTGAAAGCATGTGCCCAGGAAACGCGCCTTCCGACATGTTATATGACTACCATAAATCGGTTGCCTCCGGCGGGATCGGTATGACGACTTTGGCCTATGCGGCTGTTACGCAAAGCGGACTTTCTTTCGAACGTCAGCTCTGGATGCGCCCAGATATCATCCCCGGATTAAAACGCATCACCGATGCCATCCACAAAGAAGGAGCGGCCGCCTCCGTACAACTCGGACATTGCGGAAACATGTCTCACAAAAACATCTGCGGGTGCAGGCCTATCTCCGCATCCAGCGGTTTCAATATCTATTCCCCTACCCTTGTCCGTGGAATGAAACCTTCCGAAATCACAGCTATGGCAAAAGCGTTCGGACAAGCAGTTCATCTGGCGCGCGAAGCCGGAATGGATGCAGTGGAAATACATGCCGGTCACGGCTATCTGATCAGCCAGTTTCTTTCTCCCTATACCAATCATCGGAAAGACGAATATGGCGGTAGCTTGCAAAACCGGATGCGCTTTATGAAAATGTGCATGGACGAAGTGATGAAAGCTGCCGGTCAGGATATGGCAGTGTTGGTAAAAATGAATATGCGCGACGGATTCAAAGGAGGAATGGAGCTTGATGAGACACTTGAAGTGGCTCGTACCCTGCAGAACGAATGCGGAGCACACGCTTTGATCCTTAGCGGTGGCTTCGTCAGCCGTGCCCCGATGTATGTGATGCGGGGTTCCATGCCGATTCATACGATGACGCATTATATGCCTTTCGGCTGGCTACCGCTCGGAGTCAAAATGGCAGGACGGTTCATGATCCCGTCTGAGCCGTTCAAAGAGGCTTACTTCCTGGAAGATGCCCTAAAATTCAGGGCGGCATTGAAAATGCCACTTGTCTATGTAGGCGGTCTGATCTCACGCGAGAAGATAGACGAGGTCTTGAACGACGGTTTCGAATTCGTGAGTATGGCACGTGCCTTGCTGAACGATCCGTCATTCGTAAACAAGATGAAGGAAGACGAACATGCCCGTTGTGACTGCGGACATAGCAACTATTGCATCGCCCGCATGTATTCCATCGAAATGGCATGCCACAAACATATTCAGAACTTGCCCAAAAGCATTGTCAAAGAAATAGAGAAATTAGAATATAAGTAATGGAAAAAGGATTAGCCATCATAACCGGTGCCGACGGAGGCATGGGACAAGTAATCACGGCAGCCCTCGCAAAAGAAGGCTATCCGGTGATTATGGCTTGCCTCGATCCGGAAAAAGCAGCCTCCCTATGTAACCGGATCCGGCAAGAAACCGGTAACACCCAGATAGAAGTGCGAAGAATCGATCTCGCTTCCCTTTCATCCGTAAACAATTTCACCGGTCAGTTATTAAAAGAAGGACGTCCCGTCAGCCGCCTGATGAACAATGCCGGCATCCTGACAACTCCGGTACGCAAAACAGAAGACGGGCTGGAAACAATCGTAAGCGTCAATTATGTGGCTCCCTACATGCTCACCCGCCAGTTATTACCATTAATGCAACCAGGATGCCGTATTGTAAATACAGTGTCCTGCACGTATGCCATCGGCCGGATCGAACCGGGCTTCTTTGAAAAAGGAAGGAACGGACGCTTTTTCCGCATTCCAGTATATAGCAATACCAAACTGGCGTTGTTATTATTCACCCAAGAACTTGCCGAACGACTGCAAAACCAAGGCATTACCATAAATGCCTCGGACCCAGGAATCGTCAGTACGAACATGATCACGATGCAAGCCTGGTTCGACCCGCTTACCGATATCTTGTTCCGCCCCTTTATCAAAACACCGGCCCAAGGCGCGGCGACCGCCATCCATCTGGCTCTTTCGGATGAGGCGAAAGATAAAAACGGCTGTTGTTATGCCAATTGTAAAAAGAGGAATGTGTCGGAACGCATCCGGCATCATGCACAGCAAAAACAACTTTGGGACGATACGGAAATCTTGCTCCGGCAAAAAGGAATCCGGTTCTGAACCGGCATGCACTTTTAGTTTCATACCGATGAAACTCCTATTCCATGCCTATGAAACTTCCGTTCCATGCCGAGGGAATTTCAGTTTCATACCTATGGAACTAAAAATTCATACAGACAAGATTTTGCAGATATAAATATAAATCGTACCTTTGCACTGCTTTTAACCCCGTACGTGTGATGGGAAATTAGAAAGCATAAACATCTAATTTTGAGTAACACAAAAATTAAAACAAAATGAAGACATTTCAATTAGAAGGAAAGTCAAGAGAAGTAGCCGCTACTTCTGCAGACCAGAAGAGAGCTTTGAAAGCTATGCGTAAAAACAACGAAATTCCTGCTGTACTGTACGGCGGCGAAAAAGTATCTCATTTCACCATCACAAAAGACAGTGTTCGTAACTTGGTTTACAGCCCTGAAATCTTTGTTGTTGAACTGACGATTGATGGCAAGAAGACAATGGCTATCGTTAAAGATATCCAGTTCCAGCCTGTAACCGACGCTATCCTGCACATGGACTTCTTGGAAGTATCAGAAAACAAACCGGTAGTAATGGAAGTTCCGGTTGTTCTGGAAGGTCACGCCGAAGGTGTTAAAGCCGGTGGTAAACTGAACTTGCAGATGAGAAAGTTGAAAGTAAAAGCCCTTTACACAGCAATTCCTGAGAAATTGTTTATCAATGTCGATCACCTGGGATTAGGCAAGACTATGCAGGTTGGTGCATTACACTTCGAAGGCCTTGAACTGATGAACGCCAAGAACGCTGTTGTTTGCGCCGTTCAGTTGACTCGTGCCGCTCGTGGTGCTCAGGCTAAGGCATAATAAAATTATTATTCCTAAATAATGTAAGGGGAGAATATTCAACAGAGTATTCTTCCCTTTGTTATATACTAAAAAACAACATAACAATGAAATATCTGATAACAGGACTTGGAAATATCGGTTCCGAATATTTAGGAACCCGCCATAACATCGGATTCCGCGTTGTAAATGCATTGGTAGAAGATGCCGGAGTTCCTTTCACGGAAGAACGTTACGGTGCAATCGCACGGATGCGTATCAAGAACTGTGAGTTGATCATACTGAAGCCGAACACATTCATGAACCTGAGCGGCAATGCCGTCCGCTACTGGTTGCAGAAAGAAAACATTCCGGTAGAGAACCTGTTAGTCGTAGTGGACGATTTAGCGCTCCCGTTCGGGACACTCCGCCTGAAACCGAAAGGCAGCGATGCCGGACACAACGGATTGAAAAACATCCAACAGTTGTTAGGCACACAAGAATACAGCCGCCTTCGTTTCGGTATCGGCAGTGATTTCCCTCGTGGAGGACAGATCAACTATGTGCTTGGCAAGTTCCCACCGGAAGAGCTCCAGGAAATGCCGGAAAAGATAAAACGGGCGGTAGAAATCATCAAAAGCTTCTGCCTGGCCGGCGTACAGAATACAATGAACCAATACAATAATAAATAAATAAATGAACAATTGACAATGGACAATTAAATGGTTTTGTCACTAAAAAAAGTCCATGTCTCATTGTCAATAGTTCCTTGTCTACAGTTTATGAATGAAGTCCGTATAGACAAATGGATGTGGGCCACCCGCATATTCAAGACACGTACCATAGCAGCCGAGGCTTGCAAGAAAAACAGGGTGATGATAAATGGAGTCAATGTAAAACCTTCCCGTATGATCAAAGTCGGAGAAGTGATTCAGGTACGAAAGCCACCTATCACCTTTTCCTTCAAGGTACTCGATTTAACAGAACGCCGTATGGGAGCCAAACTGGTGCCTGATTATCTGGAAAACGTCACTACTCCCGACCAATACGAAATATTGGAAATGAACCGCATATCCGGATTCGTAGACCGTGCACGCGGCTTAGGCCGTCCGACCAAGAAAGACCGTCGCGAACTGGAGCAGTTTACCGATCTGGGGATGATGAACGACGGATTTGATTTCGAGTTTGACTTCGAGGAGCCGGAAGACGAAGAGTAAACTCGTTTTTTCACAGCAAGGGCCGTAACTCCTTTTCAAATATTTGCCTGCTGATTATACGATAATGCGGCGAATAAGATTCTTCGAAAACCTTGCTGTGATGCCCCACATATTCTCCCCGGTCCAGACGGTCTTCTATTTCTTTGCAATCGGCATCGTAATCCGGCAAGGAAAGTTCCATAGAACGGATAATAGACTCAATCCGCTGCCATTCTTTTTGCCAATCGGCAACTGTAATAGGACGGACACCGTTCACGCTCCGGACAAACGCATCAAAGAATATATTATAAGGGACACGGCCGTTTTTGATAACCGAGAGGTTTACCCGAAGAAAGTTACCTTCCCACCCAGTCGGCTCCGCGATCTCTCCGGTACACTCCGTATAAGAGGCCAGTTCGCGACGCAAATAGTTACCGGCAGCCGTCGTATCACTGATGATATGTCCGGGACCGAATTTATCCTGAAAGAAATTTTTGTATAAGTCTTTCAAGGTTGATTTCGGATAGGTTTGCATCTGCCAGGAAACAGCTTCACGCACCGCTTTTTCGAAATCCTTCTTTTCTGTCGCCGAAAGACAGAGACAGAAAAGAAGGAACAAAGTCAGAAAACCGTACTTCCACATCGTTTATTTGATTACTTCTTTCAGTTTTTTGTGCAAATCCTCGCCAGTTATGTTTTTAGCGACAATCACTCCATCAGGATCCAGCAGGACATTGGCCGGAATACCACGAACCCCGTAAAGAGCCGGAATTTCCGAATCCCAATATTTCAAATCGGAAAGATGTGTCCAAGCCAGATTATCGTCGGCAATCGCTTTCATCCACTTGCTTTTATCCTTATCCAGGGAAATCCCCACAATCGTAAAGTTTTTATCTTTATATTCATTAAACGCCTTTACCACATTCGGATTCTCGCGACGACAAGGAGGACACCAGGATGCCCAGAAATCCAACAGTACATATTTACCTCTGAAATCAGAAAGCGAAACAGATACTCCCGCCGTATCTGGCAACGAAAATTCAGGAGCCACCTTCCCTATCTGCACATTTTCCAACTGCTTGATAATACCATCCAAATCTTTTACATACGGGCAACCGGCCAGTTCGGAAGAAATCTTGGCACGAGTCGCTTTCAGTTCATCCAACGGCAACTGGTAAGTGAAGTAACGATACAGATAAAAAGCGGCGGCAGGCGAAGCCGGATACTTGGTGATCAGACTGTCTATGTCATACCCTTCTTCAAAAACCTTCTCGGCATTCTCCTGAAAGATTGTATTGACAGGAGAATTACGGACCGTAATCGTTTCGCCGTCATTACTTATCCTCACATCCATATTCGTATTTTCGACAAAGAACTGAACCGGATAATTCATATCTTCTGTTGCCAGACCAAACAATAAAGGCTGATCCACTTCTCCCTTAAAAGTAAATTTTCCCTCTTTTAATTCTGCCGTATCGACATCAAAAAACATCTTATTCCGGAAGGACTTAAGATAGACTTTCCCTTCCGTCCTGCCGGTCACTTCTCCATTTATCACATAACCTTTCGGTGCTTCCTGGCAACTCGCCAACATCAAGGCCACCAAGACTGTTACTGCTAATCGTTTCATTTCTATTTGTTTTGTTTATTATTTAATCTCAGGGTGATGATATCGCCCTTTTTTCAGCGTTCCCCTTCCATATTCGATAGCGCGAACCGGACAGCGGTGAATACAAGCGACACACTGCACACAAGTATCCGTCCAAACAGGCTTCCCTGCCTGCATGCTGATCGTTCCGGTCGGACAAATCCGTTCACATAACCCACAGGAAATGCAAGCATCCGTCACCCTGAAGGAATTACTTCCGATGGCCAGATGCGCAAAAAGAGGATAAATCCAGTAGCTTTTCAGACCGGGCATACTTCCTGTTCGATACAAAACAGCCTGCCGATCTTCCCAGATCGCTTCAATAATCTCAGCGACACGAGCCGGGGCATCCTGCAGTTTCCGTTCCTCCACATCTTTGTCGTCTACATCGAAACCAGGCAGCAAGATATAGTTGTTCGGCATAATGACAGAGTATGCAGCCGTAAGTGACACCGTTCTTTTCCCTAACGCTTTCCCGATCAGCCGATCCGTATATCCACATTCATCTCCGCAGGTAGAAACAGAATAGACCGGTTGCCCGGCATATCCGTTCAAAGTCAGACGGGAAATAAAGCGTGTAACAGACACCGCCGGTCCCCACGAATGCACAGGATAGACGAACAATATCTTTTCGTCCGGACGAACCGGATAAACCAAGCCTACCTCTTTCTTATGCAGTTCATCCGCAATTGAAATCAACGTTTCTCCCAACGCCTCACTCAGAGCCTTTGCCACCCAAAGAGAGTTTCCTGTTCCGGTAAAATAAAATATCATATTCTTAATTTTGTTTCAAACACAAAAGTAAGTATAATTCAAGAATACATCTCACATCAACCTTATTAAGAAACCTAAATGACTACGTTATGAAGATTACAATGGAACCTTACACACGTTATGATTCCTGTCTGAAGCCTACTTTTACTTTTGTGGAGATTTGGAGCGGACATTTTTTATATTTTAATTTGCATTACCATAAACACACACAAGATGAAAAGAGCTTTACTTATTTGGGCTTCGATGGTTTGCATGGCCGTTCATTTGGCTCCGGCACAGGATGCAGCAGTAAACAAAATCATCGAAATCGGTCAAACAGACAACCAGGTGATGGATCATTTAGATGTACTCACCAACCGCATCGGCGGCCGTGTGATCGGCTCGAACGCATACGATAATGCAGTTGAATGGGTTGCCTCGAAATTTACGGAATGGGGACTGGAAGTAGAACTACAAGAGGCCGGCACGCTGCCGGTTGGCTTCAACCGAGGACCGTGGTTCGGCAAACTGTTGGGTGAAAACGGGATGGAACTGCATTTCGTCACTCCCTCCTACACCGCCGGAACAAAGGGTGTACAACGCGGACATGTCTTACAGGAACCGCTTACCCAAAGCGAGTTCGACCGCATGAAAGGACAACTAAAAGGGGCTTGGGTGCTGATCAACGGGAAGAATGTCGGCTGGCCGGTCGACCGTTCCGCCAAAGGCGACTCCATCCGTGCTGCCACCATTGCCGAAAACAACGAAACGGTCCGAAAGAACCGCCAGATCATGGAGGATAACTGGCGCAACAATACCAACACCCCGCTACTGCCATTGAAAGAGGATGTCCCGGCCTTGTTCTACAAACAGATGTGCGAAGCCGGTGTATTGGGCTTTATCCAATCAGCTTCCGTTCCTTTGCGTGCACTCTATGACAAGGCTGTCATGCACGATCCGACTTTCACCTTCGATAACCTACCGGAAGTTTGCGACATCAAGTTGGACGAACACCAATACGCTACCATCAAACAGATGGTAAAGGAACGCCGTACCTTTTTCCTCGAATTCGATATCCGCAACCATTTCCGTATGGGGCCGGTAAAATACTATAATGTGATCGGTAAGATCAAAGGCTCCAAATACCCGGATGAGTATGTGATGGCGAGTGGTCATCTGGATGCGTTCGACGTGGCGACAGGTGGCGTGGACTGCGGTTCCGGCGTCACTCCGGTGATGGAAGCGGCCCGCATGATCATGAAATCCGGTGCGAAGCCTAAACGGACGATGTTATTCTGTGCTTTTGCTGGCGAAGAATTCGGATTGTTAGGTTCTACAGCCTGGGTGAAAGCCAATAAAGATAAATTAGATAAAATCTCCAACTTGTTCAACCGCGACGGAGGCCCGACACCTCCCGTCGGGCTCAATGTTCCGAAAGCGATGTATCAGGACTTCGTGAAGATATGCGCGCCCGTCAAGAAGATCCATCCCAACTATCCGTTCGAAGTGAAAGAAGCCGGCCCGTTCACCAAACCTGCCCAACCTGCCGGTACGGATGCATCCGTTTTTGCTGTCGAAGCAGTCCCGGCCATCGCCTTCAACGAAAAGGACATCAAAGGATACAACTTCAACTACGGTGAGATCTGGCACACCGAACGCGACACTTACAGCAAAAGCATCCCGGAATATCAGGAACATGCCGCTACAGTAATGGCGATCGTGACGCTGGGAGTGGCCAACTTGGAGCATCTGCTGTCAAGAGAAGGATTGTATAAATAAAACTTCAGAAAGGAATAACAAACCCATAGCTTTACAGAAGCGAACCCTATGCGTTAGTATCCATAAAGCTATGGGTTTGCGATATTTTTCGTACCTTTGCCCATTCAAAAGCAAATTAATAGGTATATAAGATATGATAACGGTTAACAATCTGGACGTACAGTTCGGAAAACGTATCCTGTTCCAGGATGTCAATATGAAGTTCACGCCGGGCAACTGCTACGGTATCATCGGGGCTAACGGTGCCGGTAAATCAACATTCCTCCGTGTTATCAGCAAACAGCTGGATCCTACACGCGGAACAGTGTCTTTAGGACCGGGTGAACGCCTTTCCGTATTGAGTCAGGACCACTTCGCATTTGATGAATACACCGTAATGGACACAGTGTTGATGGGACACACCACCCTTTGGGAGGTGATGAGCGAGAAAAACGCCCTGTATGCAAAACCTGATTTCAGCGATGCCGACGGTATCCGCGTATCGGAACTGGAAGAGAAGTTCGCCGAGATGGAAGGCTGGAATGCCGAAAGCGATGCCGCCGCCCTCTTGAGCGGATTGGGCATCTCGGAAGAATTCCATTACACACTAATGAAGGACATGAGCGGTAAGCAGAAAGTACGTGTCCTGCTGGCACGCGCCCTCTTCGGACAGCCTGATAACCTGTTGCTGGACGAGCCGACCAACGACCTCGACCTTGAAACCGTCATGTGGCTTGAAAACTATCTGGCGAACTTCGAACACACCGTGTTGGTTGTCAGCCACGACCGTCACTTCCTCGACTCTGTCTGTACGCATACGGTAGATATCGACTTCGGTAAACTGCAGATGTTCGCCGGGAACTATAGCTTCTGGTACGAATCCAGCCAGTTAGCACTCCGCCAGCAGCAGAACCAGAATAAGAAAGCGGAAGAGAAGAAGAAAGAATTGGAAGAATTCATCCGCCGCTTCAGTGCCAACGTAGCGAAGTCTAAACAGACGACCAGCCGCAAGAAGATGTTGGAGAAACTGAACATCGAAGAGATCAAGCCTTCTTCACGACGCTATCCGGGTATCCTGTTCACGCCAAACCGCGAACCGGGCAACCAGATATTGGAAGTAAAGGGGCTGACAAAATCCATCGACGGGAAAGTCCTTTTCCAGGACCTCAACTTCAACGTGGAGAAAGACGACAAGATCGTATTCATCAGTCACGACCCGCGTGCGATGACCGCCCTTTTCCAAATCATCAACGGAGAAGAAAAGGCCGATGCCGGAACGTACCAATGGGGACAAACCATCACGACGACCTATCTGCCGCTCGACAACTCCAAGTATTTCAACTCGGATTATAACCTGATCGACTGGCTGAACCAGTTCTCGCCCGACACGAACGAGGTCTTCCTGAAAGGCTTCCTCGGACGTATGCTGTTTTCCGGCGAAGAGCTGTTGAAGAAAGTGAGTGTACTTTCCGGAGGTGAAAAGATGCGTTGTATGATCTCCCGCATGATGTTGACGGATGCCAACTGTATCATCCTCGACACGCCGACCAACCATCTGGATTTGGAATCCATCCAAGCATTCAACAACACATTGCAGTCATTCAAAGGAAACATCCTGTTCTCCAGCCATGACCACGAGTTCATCCAGACGGTTGCCAATCGCATCATCGAGCTGACTCCGAACGGCATTATCGACCGTATAATGGAATACGACGATTATATTACCGATCCGATGGTTGCCGAGCTGAGAGAAAAGCTTTATAAATAAACAAGCATCGATAACTTTCCAGAAGAAAAACCAGATATGTGGATGACATATATCTGGTTCTTTCTCTGATACCTTCCCTGTATATGAAAAAAAGAATCCTCTTCCTCCTTACCCTATATTTCATGTGGTTACCATTATTGGCAATCCAGAAGCCTGTGTTTATGCTGTACCACCATGCCTTAGCGAGCGGATGCTCGCTAATCGATTACCTTAAGGTAATTACACACGGGTTACTGTTGGACTGTACGATAGCCGGCTATCTGACAGCATTACCTTTGCTGATGACGTTGGTTTCGGTATGGTTACCGGGAGCCTTTTACAGGAAGCTACTGAAAGGATATTTCGGAATCATGGCTATATTGATCGCGGCGATTTTCTCCGTGGATGTGGCTTTATACGGCTACTGGGGATTCAGGCTGGATGCGACGCTTTTCTTCTATCTTCAATCACCCGGTGATGCGATGGCAAGCGTACCGCTGGGACAGTTCTTCGCCCAGTTACTGATGTTTGCCGTATATGCTTTCGGGATATATTGGACGTTGAAAAGGTTTATCGTTCCGCTCTTCCCTGAAACACTGGTGCGGAAACGGTTGGGCGGAAGCCTTATCATTATCCTGTCAGGAGGGATACTCTTCATTCCGATACGAGGAGGCGTAACGACTTCGACGGCGAACGTGGGGATGGTATATTTCAGCCAAAACCAATTCCTCAACCATTCGGCAATCAATCCTTGTTTCAGCCTGATCGCTTCACTTAGCAAGCAACAGGATTTTGCGGCACAGTTCAATTTTTTCCCGGAAGAGGAAAGGAAGGAGGTAATGGATACTTTGTCTCCGCACTCGACGCGAGGACGCAAAGGGACGAATCCCGCAGATGCAGATTTACAGCAAAAGCCTCTGCAATCCCTTCTCAATACCTCACGACCGAATATATTGATTATCCTGATGGAAAGTTTCTCGGCAAACGCGATCGGAGCGGTCGGCGGAGATTCCATCATCACGCCTAACCTGAACCGATTGAGTCGGGAAGGAGTACTTTTCACAAACATGTATGCCAATTCGTTCCGGACAGACAGAGGAATCGTTTCGGTGTTAAACGGATATTTGGCACAGCCGACCACTTCCATCATGAAGTATCCGGCAAAAAGCCAAACACTCCCCTCTATCGCCAAAACTCTGACAAACGAAGGATATGTTGCCGACATGCTGTACGGAGGCGATATCAACTTTACCAATATGCAGAGTTATTTCTTCAGTTCCGGTTACAGCCGGATCACAGCAGACCGTGACTTTCCGCTCACCAGCCGCTTGAGTAAATGGGGAGCGAACGACGATGTGACATTTCGCCACCTGTACGAAGACATCAAAAACCGGGACAACCAAGCTCCCTGGCTCAGCACTTTCCTGACGTTAAGCAGCCATGAGCCGTTTGAAGTTCCCTACCACCGGTTGGACGAAATGGGGCTGTATCCGAACTCGGTTGCTTTCACGGACAGTTGTATCGGCAACTTCATAGACAAATTGAAAGAATTGCCTGTATGGAAAAATACGCTGGTTATTTTCGTTTCCGACCACGGATATCCTTATCCGAAAGATGTGGTCAACTATGAACCTCGCCGCTACCATATTCCGATGCTTTGGATCGGCGGTGCGGTGAAAGAACCTGTCGTGATTGACAAATTAGCCAATCAGACGGATCTTGCCGCCACCCTATTGAACCAGTTAGGGATCGATCACGGCACTTTCACTTTCAGCCGGAACATCCTAAGTCCCAATTATCCGGAATATGCATTCTATACTTATTCTAACGGATTCGGGTTTATCGACAGCACCGGTATATCCGTCTATGACAACGAAGGAAACAAACCTCTGATCGAAGCCCCCCGAAAAGGCAGTGACTTGCGGCTCCGCAAAGGAAAGGCACTCTTGCAAACCTTGTATGACGATTTAGGGAACCGATAGCCTTTTTATTGCATTCTGCATAAGTTTTGCAGGAATACTGCAATGCCTACGCAGAATGCAATGGTGATCCCCACGCTTACTCCTCTTGCTTCTCTTCCGTCAACAGCTTGCCATCATCATCCCAAGTACGCCAAATGCCGCTTTTCCTTCCTTTAGCATAAAACATTTCGAAACGAAGAATGCCTTTATCGTTCCACACCCGCCAAGGTCCGTCTTTTTGCCCATCTTTATAGGAAGCGATACCGGTCAGTTGCCCGGCTTCGTTATAAGTACGCCATTCTCCATGAAAAATGCCGTGATAGTAAGAACGGACTTCCGCAATCTTGCCATCAGGATAGTAAATCACATAAGTTCCTTCGGGACGGCCGTCTTTGAGGAAAAGCTCCATCTTCAACATACCATCATCGTAAAACTCGGTATAGCGGCCAGTGTAAGGAGTTGTTTGAGACTCGTCCGTATAATACTGGCCTTCACTAAGGAACAAGTCCTGCGCCTGGATTGCCAGGGCAGAACTTGCCAATAATGTTGATGTCAATAATAATCTCTTTATCATCTTTTTAATATTCAGTGTTCTGAGGATCCCAGTTTGTCCAACCGGCTGTCCAATCGTTTGTTCCATCAAAAGCTCCTTTGTAAGTTACTTTTTCAAAAAAGCTGTTATTCAAGACTTCATCAACAAATTCGGCTCCTTGTACGGCAGAAGCAACGACAGAAGAATAGTCACCGTCTTTTGAAATAATTTCGTTGGTGGTTGCCAAAGTAGTATTGTTACCAGCGCGGTTGAAGAAGTTCTCGCTTACCTTTTCGTCATCGTAGAAGTTCTTCCACATACCGGCAAAGATTACATTCTTAACGGCGATACCATCATTTGCCGTACCTTTCTTATCCGTTGCACGAAGTCCGTAAGGCCATCCCGTGAATACGGAGTTGTAGACATTCAAACTCGAATTACGGCGCAGATGCATGGCAGCCTGGAATTTACCTCCTTTGGCTCCATTAGCGGCATCGGCTGTCTTTGCTTCAACCTCGGCTTGTGTCATATCAGAAACCTTTCCATAGAACGGACCGATCAAAGTCACGTTGGAGAAGACAGGCTTCGTAAGCGGGGTATTGGAAGAACCACTTGCATCATTATCGGATTCGAAGCCGTTAGAGTCGGAAGTATCAGCGATGTCCTTGTCACGCACACTCAACAGAAACTGCAAGTTACCCGTATAGCCGTAATCGGTATCGAAATCATCGTCCCAACCTTTGTAAGCAACCAAATGCTTAGCATTGACCGTTCCACCGAACCATTCATACGAATCGTCATTAGAATAAGACACCTGTACGAACTCCACTTCCGTACCACTACCGACACCACCGAATGTCAGACCGTTGATCTCCTTGTCGGGTTCCAAAGGATAGCCAGCAAATTCAATACGGACATATTTCAACTTACCAGAGCTTTCTCCATTAAATTCATCGGAGGTCGTGTTACCATATTCCGTTCCGGGTCCACCCTCGATAACCGGTCTTTTTGTCTGGTTTACACGAGCATTACCGCAGATAATCAAACCTCCCCAGTCTCCCGTCGCACGCTTGCCCGGTTCTTTATCGGAAGTAAAGACAATCGGTTTGTCAACCGTACCTTCAGCCATGATCTTCGCACCCGGTTCGATAATCAAAGAGGCAGCCTTTTCACCGGAAGAAACAGATATACCCTTGATGACCGTTCCTGCTTCGATTGTCAACGTAGCACCCGGTTTTACATAGACAAAGCCTTTCATATAGTTCTTATCAGCAGCATTCAGCGTAAGATCGGATGTTATCTCTCCCTCCAAGATCACTTCTTTGGAAGACGGAGCATCATTAGAAACAGTCACAGCACAAGTTGCCGTCTTATTGCCATCTTTTGTCGTAGCGGTGATCGTAGCAGTACCCTCGGTAACCCCTGTCACCTTACCGGCATCTACTGTTGCCACCTTTTCATCGGAGGAACTCCATGTTATCGTTTTATCCGTTGCATCGTCCGGAGTAATGGTGGCAGACAATGTCACGGACTCGCCAACCTTGACAGTTGCAGTCGTAGGACTTACGGCAACAGCCGATACAGCTATAGAGCCATCAGGCTTGTCATCATCACTACAAGATACAGTTCCAAACATAACGGCCAACGCACATACAGAGGCCAAACCTTTCAATAGAAATCTGTTCATAATAAAAACATTTTGTTTGTAATAGAGATATATTCTAATTCACTTTAAAACTTGAGGGAAACACCGACATTAATATCCACTCCCGGACGGTAGCTGCGTACCAACTGTTCACGTTCACGCTTGCCGCCGTTCTTGTCCGTCAACTTCACGAACTGTTTGTATTCGATTTTAGAGTTCAGCATATCCTGAATCCCAGCTTTGATCTCAACAGCTTTGCCGATCTTCTTCGAAAAAGTCAAATCCAGGGAATTACGAGGCATCTCATATATGTCGGGAATATCTTCATTCTGGTCCTGCATCGGGACACCGACCGACTCGATGCGCTTTCCGATACGGTTGTAAAGTAGCGAAGCGGAGATTCCCTTGTCATCGTGCTGATAAAACAGACCGGCATTCACCAGATAAGGAGATTGACCCGCCAATGGCCGGTCACGCTCAGGCGCTCCTTCCTCAAAGCGGACACGGCTATGGATATAGGCGGCATTACAGACCAAGCTCAACCCTCTTAATCCGATAAAGTCAAGGCTTTTCTTCATATCCAACTCAATGCCGAACGTCTCGGCATTCTTCGCATTGTGATAGGTATATTGTAAACCGGAACCCGCCTCGTTATAGGTTTCCTCGATCGGATCCTTGAACCGTTTGTAGAATGCACCGACTGTTATCATCTCGCCGGATGCCGGATAGAATTCATAACGCACCTCCAGATTGTCCGCATAAGCATTCTTCAATTCGGTATTACCGACTATATTCGCATCCCGCTCGAAATTAAAATACACATATGGAACTACCTCACGGAACTCCGGCCGGTTGACCGAACGGCCGTAAGCAGCACGCACAAGGTGTTTCGCAGACAGGTTGTAAGAGATATTGACGGAAGGGAAAAAATCGCTCGTCCGGTTATCCAAGTGAACAGGAGTCGTACCGTCTGAACTGTAACCATCCATTTTAAGGTTATAATATTCCATACGGACACCGATATTGGCATTCAGCGCCTCCCCGTAGTTCAACTTGGCAGAGACATAAGCGGCTCCCAAGATATTTTCGGAAGTATAGGAGTCGCTGTTCGTCGTCGTCTCACGCATCCATATCCTGTCTGCCGAAATGTTCTCATCACAGAACAGCCCCGTATAATCCCAATCGGCATACCGGTCATACCCTTTACCTAACAGATTGTAACCGAATCGGCGAGCATCGAACGTACGACTCTTATATTCTCCATAGACACCACCGTCAAGAACAGGGGCGAACTTGTCGGAGACAGTGAACTTATGTTCATAATTGGCAGCAAGCGAAACACCGTGATCCTTCAAGTCCTGGTAATAGCGCATCGGATCGGAGACGTAATAATTCGGTAAGTCCGTCTTCGTCTCGTCGAGGATGGAATTGACGATCTTGCGGTCCGGTTCCCGATAGGCAGCAAAAGCATAGCCGGCAGTCCAGTCCACTTTGTTGATATCCTCCTGTAACGTATGCGTGCCGCCAAGCTGCCCTGAATAGGTCGTACGTCCGGTATAAAGGGATTCCCACTTGCGGATCGCCTTGTCAGAATAATAGTTCATCCCCTCCCTCTGTGTCAGGGCGGAAACACCACGCTGGCTGAAAAAGTTACGAAACTCGTATTTATGATCGCCTTTCATAAACGACCAGTTGAACAAGGCTCCTAACTTGGAGGTATTCTTATAGCGGACATCGTTGTACTCAAAGCGCGGACGTGAGAGATCGTTCGCCACATCATAGGCGATATAGTTGTTATTCACCGTCTCCGAATAATCGTAGCCGGTACTCCAGTTCACATTCGCGATATTCCCGATCTTCCAGTCGCCTGCATCGAAGGAGCGGTGTGAAGTGAGCGAAATCTTTTGGTCCGGAATAGCCGTGAACCTGTTGATTCCCCACCTCTGGTTGATCCGCCGTGTAAAGGCAGCGGCTTCCTCTGTCGAATAATCCCCTAAATGAGAAGGGAAAGAAGAGGGCAAACTCCGCACCCCGGCCCCAAATCCGAGATAGTCCTTCCAACTCCCGTCCGTCAGCTGGAAACTCCGGAAAGTAGCATTCGTATTAAATCCCATCTGATAAGATACGTTGAAGGTATTCCCGTCCGGTATATTCTTGGTCATCACTTGCACGAAACCACCGGAGAAATCGGCCGGCAGCTCGGCAGACGGACTCTTATAGACCATCATATTGTCGATCAGCGAAGAAGGAAGCACATCGAACGAGAATGCCCGGCTGTCCGTCTCGCTCGAAGGAGTGGTCGCCTCGTTCAGCCATACATTATTATATCGTTGCGCCAGCCCCCGGACCACCACAAAACGGTCATCCACGATCGTAAGCCCCGGAATACGGCGCAACACCTCGGCGGCATCACTGTCCTGTGTCTTGCCGATCTGTTGGGCTGAAATACCGCTTACGACCGGTAGGCTTTTCCGTACCGTATTGATAATGGCGGTTTCCGTTCCCAACTTTCGTTGTGCCACGACCACCACATTCTGAAGTTGCAGGTCGGCATCGGACAGTTCGATTCTCAGCACCGACTCCTGATGGGCTTTCACCACGACATCACGAATGGTTTCCGATTTATAAGAGACATAAGAAGCGACAATCGTATATTTTCCCGGTTTGACATTCTCTATACGGAAGTTTCCCTCCACGTCGGCAATGGCCCCCACCGTAGTCCCTTCGATTACGACCGAAGCACCGATCAGCGCATCTTTGAATTTGGCATCCGACACCGTTCCGCAAATAACGCCTGTCTGCGCCCAGGCAGACAACGAAAGAAAACTCCCCAACAACAAAAGAAAGAACCTCTTCACATTTCCTGTTTCACACTTGTTTCCCATTCCTTATTACTTGTTACATTTATTTGCCGGCAAAAGTAGAAGGGACGTATTGCAAGAAGATGTAAACAGAATTACATTGTAAAAACGATTATTACAATCCGTTGACAACAAAAAGAAAGCAACCATTTGACAAAGCGACCACCCATAGCAGATTTTACGAGAAAAAAGGCTGCTAAGAAACTATTTATAGTATCTTTGGAAACAATTAAATAAACAATATACGATGAACTAGGTCATGCGCAAACTCCCAATCGGAATACAAACCAGCCTCCACAGGTTCGGCAAAAGAAGCCTCATCCCCTACCAAAGTGACAGACGTGACATCGTCAAAGTCTGCATGGAATTTGCCGAAGAACAGAATATCACAAGATGGCTATGTGAATAACAAAACTATCACAACGACCGCAGAATGGACATACACACTTTATACATCATCGCTTATGCCACCAGCACCACTTCCAGCCTGGGCAGTTGCGCCATCCTGCTGTTCTTGAACTACGGCAATATCGAGACAAACCCTGTTTACCTGAAGGCACGGCGGATCCTCGCATTTGCGACCTTCCTCGTGGCCATCGGTCTCCTCATCTCGCTTACCACCAGAAAATGGCAACCCGTCGGATGGGACATCGCCTCGTTTCCCGTCACCCTGATCGCCTCCTCGCAAACCCTGCTGTTCACATTCTCACTGATCCTGCTGTTCAACGAACAGTATGCCACCCGGCAGCGGATCCTGCTGCACGCAACTCCTTCCCTCCTCTTCACCCTGGCCTACGCCGGAGCATGCCTGATCTGGAAAGACCACCCCGTCTATGCTTACTCGGAATGGAAGTCACTGGTCACGAATCCGCCTTCCCTGATCCGCACGCTCTATCTGCTTGCCTACATCATCCAGTCAGGCATCTATGCAAAACTATTCCTGCACGAACGACATACTTACCTCTCCCTCTTGGGAGGAGTGAAGACAGAAGACAGGTGGCTCAAACTCGGACAGGTGACAAGCGCGTTCTTCCTTGCCTCAGGCATCGGCCTTTGTACGCTGAGCCTCGCCTTGAATCCTTACCTGCCTCACGAAATCACCGTGACCTTCCTATTCACCGTTTTCTATTTCGCCTTCGGAATCTTCTACGCAAACTTCAGTTCCACCTATCGGGATGTCCGAACCCGCATCCGTGAACAGAACTCAGCCTTTTCTCCTCCCGCCGGAGCGGACATGGAAGAATTGATCTGCTACCTCCAACCGGATGACGACAACAACCGTCTCTTCAAGGACATAGAAGCCTATTTTCAGAAAGAGCAGCCCTATCTGGACCCTGACTTCAGGATATCCGACCTGCCCAGGACCATCGGTGCAAACCCACACAAGCTCTCGACCGCTGTCGGCCGTGCCACCGGGCTGACGGTCCAAGACTACGTACTCCGCCTCCGCATCGGCCACTCCGCAGACCTGCTGCTACTGCCCGAAAACGCCGAGCGCACGATCGAGGACATCGCTTTCTCGTCCGGTTTCCAGTCTACAAGCACCTACAACCGGAATTTCCTGAAACTGATGAAAACAACCCCTTCCCGGTTCCGGAGCCGCACATGACAGGAATACCCCCGCCCTCCCGAGAGGAACACCCCTGTCCGCCCGACGGACAAAACTACATCATACTCATCATTGCTGATTTCGGGCACAACTTTACGGATTTTGGGCATCCTTTCTGTCCTTCTCTCCCCATCTTTGCCTCCAAACGGTTAACGCCCGGCCAACCACCGGGCACTTAAACATTGGAATCATGACCAACGAAGAAGAACAGATCACTCTCAACATCGATCTCTACGACAACATCATGACAGAGAAGGAAGGCGACTACACCGGCCGCCCTCGTATCACCGGCACTCTGTACAACAAACAGATAGCCGCCCGTATCGTGAAAGCAGGTACGGAGTACAAACAGGAAAGCATCGAGTATATCCTCGATCGTGCCGACAAAGCGAAAGTAGAAGCCATCGCCGAAGGTAAGAGCGTAATAGACGGCGTCGGGCAATACCTCGTCACCGCACGCGGCTCGTTTATCGGTGAAAACGCGCAGTTCGATCCTGTCAAACATTCCTTAGGCGTTTCCTACACGCCCGGTCAGCTTCTGCGCAGCCAGCTGAAAAAAACCAAAGTCGTCTGCAATGGCACAGCCAAAACAGGTCCGGTCATCAATTCCATCACCGACAGCACGACCGGCAGCGTCAACGAGATCATCACCTCGGCAGGCCCCGCCGTGATCAGTTGCAGCAATGCCAAAGTGATAGGCGACGACCCGTCTGTCGGCGTCTTCCTGACCAAGGACGAAGAGGGTGCAGCTCCGATGAAATGCCCGGTCATCATCCGCAACGCCCCATCCGAACTCACCGTCATGCTCCCCGCCATCGAAACAAAGGTTCTGTACACGCTGAGCGTGACAACACAATACAGCAGCAGCAACAAGATGCTGAAAAACCCGCGCACCTACCGCTTCCCCATCCTCTTGAGCGACGGGAAAAGCAATGACGAGGAACGCCCCGGCGAACTCTGACAACGATGGAGACGTTTCCTTCGAGCCAAGGGAGAGGCTCCCTCGCCTCGAAGGAAACATCTCCACTACCTCCAAGTGAATCTCTCCCTTGCATCCAAAGGAGGCATTCATCAAATTGGATGCTTTTTTCATAACACCTAAATAACTACATACACATGAATAGAGATTTAAATATTAAAAGTACAATACGCCAGATTCTTGGCGTATTGATTAGTATCATGATACTAATGCCATTTACCGTATCCTCTCAAACCGTCACAACCACCATTGACTGCGCAAACGCTACAACAGACATAAACGGCAACGGATATCGTTGGGACCTCAGCAACAAGATACTGGCTCTTGACGGAATAGACCTAAGGACAAGTCAGATGATGGGCATAGAGCTTCCTCCCAATTCAACAATCACGCTACAAGGAGACAATTACATCGAAGGAGCAAGCAGGGCCATCCTCTTCAATATCGGTTCCACAGAGCAAGACCCAGGCGGAACCCTGACTATAAAGGGAGACGGGGCCTTAACCCTGAACAGCACGAACACCCCCAGCGCCATTTTTAACGCAGGTACGAGCACGATCAAGAACAAAGCCATACTTGTGATAGAAAGCTCGACCGTCATCACAAACGGCCTGTCGGTAGGAGGCAATGCCAAAGACGAAAACGGAGAGTGGGGAAAAACGGGTGAAACAATCCTCAGGAACAATGCATGGTTGGATATCACTTGGGAAAAAACGACCAATCCTTCCGGTTTACCTCTCTACAACCACAACATAAAGGTGGAAAATTCCGTTCTGTTCTACAACTACCGGAACACCGGGACATTAGGATATTATGGTGAAGTATACGGAGACGTGACACTGTCAGGAGACTGCACCATCAAGAACGGACAGACGCTTTTCATCCCGACAGGCTGCTCGCTCACCGTAAACGGAACACTGGATAATCAAGGAACCATTTATAGCAAAGGTGCACTGACCGCAAACCAGATAACAGGAAACACGGTGACCAAAGACAAGGTTGACCTCAACGGGACAAGTTACAAAACATGGGCGGAGGCAACAGCTGCACTCGCAGGTTCCGAAGAACCGGTCAATATCATCACTCTGTTAGACGACGAAACAGCTACAAGCACACCTCCAAAACCCTGTATCATAACAGGCGACGGAAAAACGTTGACATATGCCGGCGACCTCGAACTGCAAGCCGCCCTTACCTTCAAAAGCATCAAACTGAACATGAGCACCATTTATGCCAACGGCCACGATTTGACATTCGACGAGTCTGTCGATTGCCGCCCGTCGACATACACCAACAACGGCAACCCCCTGACCGGCATACGTAACATCTGGGGAGGAACTAAAGACAACAATACGATCGACAAAACCAATATCGTAATCAAAAGCGGACAATTCGGCTGGATCTACGGCGGCGGCAATGCCGGTAACATCACAGGGACAACCAAGGTGACCATATCGGGCGGAACCGTGAACAACTCTGTTTTCGGTGGAAGCCATGCCGCAGGAAGCACAGTCGGCAATACCGAGTTGAACATTACCGGAGGAACTCTAAACTATATCTACGGAGGCGGCTGGAACGGGGACGTCACCGGTACAGCCACGACGAATATCTCTGGCGATAACACGGTTGTCAGCGGCTTTATCATCGGCAACACGGAAGGAACCGGCACGGCAGGCAACACGGATGTGACACTTGACACATCCGCAGATAATCCCATCCAGGAAGTACACGGAGCTGGTATTAACTACAATAATACAGTACACGGGAAAGTTTCGGGAAATGTCAATCTCACCGTTCTGGACGGCAGAATCACCGGGAGCCTGATCGGTTGCTCCTCAGCTGTCGAGGGGAAGATCAACATAAACGTGAAAGGAGGAGAGGTCAAAAGAATAAGTGGCATCGACTATTCCTTGTCTGCAGATTCACCAACTCCCACTTACAGCGGAATAATCCAGATCACCATAGAAAAAGGCCATACCACCATCGGACAAATAGACAGCAACAATAACCACAAAACACATGTAACCTACAGAAACTGCGGAACAGCCGACACTCCCTATCTGATTTCCGAACTGCGCTCCATCGATAAAGTCATCCTGGAAAACTCTTTTATCAAAGAAAAGGACCAGACATCGGCATTCAGGCTCGACATGGGGAACGGAGAGACTATGGAAATAGAAGGGACCGGACTGACCGGAGATTTCCATCTGGTCAATTTGAACGGAAAAGCATCGGATAACCAGTCGATTATCACGGCTTCCGAACTGTCGGGTACATACAGTTTCACCCATAAGGCCGACAATAAGATGCTCTATAAAGCCGGTTTCAACTACCGCTATCCGGGTGACGCCACATTGTGTGCCATCACCCTTCCGACAACGGTCGAGAACGGCACGCTAGCTCTCAAAGGCACGATCGGAGCCGACCAGGGAGAAACCCTCTTTGAAAACGGTGACCAGGTCCCAGCAGGCACACCGACGACTATAATCGCCACTCCTTCACCAGGATATAGTATCAAAAGCTTCTCTGTAAGACAGGGTAATAACAATGTGACGGTTGATACAGATGGCAGCTTTACTGCTCCCGACGGTGATTTTACAGTCGCTGCCGAGTTTAAGAGGATATATACTCCGCCGGCAGCCACCTACCACACCGTCACTCTCCCCTCCGTGGAAGGTGCGACACTCAGCAAGCAGGCAGGTGACCATACGGTCGAGGAAGGATACAGTTTCACCTTCGCCATCACCTTGGATGAAAACTATAGTGAGTCCATCCCTGTTGTCACCACCGATCGCGGCGAGACGATCATACCGGACACGAATGGCAGATACAAGATCAACAACGTGGCTGAAGACATTGTCGTCTCTATCTCCGGCATCGTGAAGAATCTTCCAACAAGTATCAAAAGTATCGAAACAGACACGAAGATATGGACCGCCGACGGCACGATCTTCATCCACACCTCTTCCCCGCAGCAGATACAGGTGGTAAACCTCGCCGGAAGCACTCTCTTCTACCGCAACATTCCGGTAGGCGACACACGGCTCAATGGATTGGCAGCAGGAGTCTACATTGTACGCTTCTCAAGAGAAATGCCACGGAAAATAATCGTACGCTAACCCTGTTTATTATATGCAAACTGAGGGCGATCGCGACCGCCCCCACATAAAAATCCCCCTCTCTGCACACAGCCGGGAGGGGGATTCACGAACAGTTCAAAGATGAGGTGCTGCCGGACAATAAATTGTAAAATATTTGTTACATTTGTGACCTTAAAATTATTGCTCGATTGGGCACAAATAATCTATAGTATGAAGAACATTAAAATCTATCCGAAAGATTGGTTGCAGTTGCACCCTTATAAACAGTCAGATCCGACAGATTCCTATTATACCAATATCGCAAACCGTATTTACGGCATGTTGGAAGAAACACGTCTTGCCTATTCTTTTGAGAAGGACGAGGTCAAACAGATCAGTATACGCATGGCTGCCTATTTCGAAGATGTGATTTCCGGTCTGAATATCTGGCGCTCATTCATCACGGAACACAAAGCCTTATACGGTAAATTCCTGCCGTTTTATACACCTGACGATCACTATTATGATGACGAGGTCAACTACGAAGATATCCGGTTCTTGCTTTGGCATTACACACAGCAGTATCACGGGTTTCACAAAGGCACATTCGTCAGTCCCGACAATGCGGCAAACGGCGACACAGCCAAACTGATCTACCAGATGTTCTGTGACGAATGGACAACTGCACCGGAGAACGAACGGCTGCAACAGCTCTTTGCTCCGGAAACCCGCTATGAAGATGTCGACAAATATAACGAGTTGCTTCACTGGTTCCATTACCAATGTTACCTGTTTACCGATTCACACCAGGAACTGACAGATACAGTCAAGGAATATTGGGAACAAACGAAAGAGAAAGACGAGCAGTTCATCATGACCGCCTACGAGGCTCTGGCACATATTTCCAAAAGTGCATTTTTGGCTTACACGGCTCCCAAATGGCTTTCGCTGATCTTTCCGGCAGACCATCCGGATCACAGCTTGTTCGTTGAAGAAGGTGAAAAGTCACAGGCATTCAAAGAACCGGTGTCCGAAGAGAGCAAGAAAATGCTGACCGAGCACTTTGAGAAATTCACGGCAGCGGCAGAAGGCAAAGCACTCCTTTATTTCCAAAACAAGCAGGAATTCCTCGATTTCCTGACGAAGATCGGCATCGAGACGGAAGGAGCGACAGGCGATACCGCCTCCCGGAAATTTGCCGTTTATGCCACTCCGTCAGAAGGTTTGCAAGTCCTGGCCGATGGTGTTGAGTATATCAAAGACGAAAACAATCCTTTCTACAATCAGAAAAAGGCGGAAAACCAAGGTTTGTCCTTCTTCATGATCCGGAAATGCAGCCCGTATCTGCTGAGAATATTGGAAGAAAAAGGCATGTTAGCCGATGCGCAAGCGAAGAGCCTGGCCGGTGAAGAACGTAGCAAAGCGATCGTTCACGAGAACTGGGAGTTCCTGATGCGGTATTTCCTTCGGGAATATTGATTGTTACTTTTCTCTTGGGAGAAAAGTAACAATCAATATCGATCAGCCGGATACCGGATTCCCAACTGCCTGCGCACCTCATCGATGATCTCCAACGTGATCAGGGAGTGTTCGTGGCTGTTGATTCCAGACTGGCGTTTGCCGGACAGAACCAGATCGATAAACTCCGCCACCTCATAATAATATTCATCCTTGTCCGTCACGACGCTTATATCCTGAGCTTCGGCAGAGGGACCTCTACCGGAAGCGGCCGCCAGACGGGGAGTATATTTTACCTCTCCGATTATATTGATCCGGTCGAGCGTTATGTTTCCCTCTTCTCCCTGTATCTCTGTCGGCAAGGATGAATTGGCTATCTTGGAATAGAGAACGGTCGCATTCATCCCTTCGTATTCGAAATTGACGGCTCCCTGTCCGTCCGCACCGGATGAAAGAACGATTCCTGAAGCATCTATCTTTTTCGGACGTCCGAACAAAACGACCATCGGATAAACAGTATAAATCCCGATATCCATCATCGCCCCGTTCGACAATTCCGGCCTGAATGCGTTCAGCACAACTCCCTCCTTGAACTTATCATAGCGGGAAGAATACTGACAATAGCAGGAAAAATAACGCCGTATCGTTCCCAAGCGTCCTAAGTTTTCCCGCACAGACCGAAAATTCGGGGTAAGGATCGGTTTCATCGCCTCCATCAGCGTAACGTCATATTTTGCAGAGGCTGCGATCATCTCCCTCACCTCCCACGCATTCGAAGCGAAAGGTTTCTCACAGAGTACATGCTTTCCATGCTTCATACACAAGATACTCTGCTCTGCATGAAGGAAATTAGGCGATGCGATATACACGGCATCGATCAACGGGCTTTTTGCCATCTCTTCCAAAGAGGTAAAAGTATAAGGTATCTGATGTTTGGCGGCAAAGGCATCCGCCGTCTCCTGCCTACGGGAATAAACGGCGACCAATTCAAAACGTTCATCCTGCCGCGCCCCGGCAATCACCCAGTCGGTTATAAAGTTGGTTCCGACCACTCCAAAACGAACTTTTCCGGTATGTTTTTCCATATATTCCATTTCTTGTCAGCGTAATATTAATGTATCTCCCTCTATTGAAAGTTCGGGAACCTTGTCCGTAATACTCAAAGTCAGGCAATAGGGAACGGCATCTTCGAGATGGTTTGCTTTCAGGCGTCCTATATGATCCGTCGTATCCAGATAGGCAAGCAGGTTCGCCTTGTTGCCCGTCCACATATCCCGGGCAATCACGGCAGCATCGCTGCCCGCCTCATACAAACTGGTATTCAGTAACGCATCCGTCAAAGCTCCTCCAAAAAGCGTATCTTCTATATTCACCTTATCCTGCCAGCCAGAACAGAGCACGACTACATCCCGCTTATGGCGGACACAGTAACCGGCCACCGCCTGCAGATTGATGAAAGCTCCCGTTATGACCCGGAAAGCGGATTTGGCGATCGTGATCGCACGTGTACCGTTGGTCGTGGTGAACACAATATCTTTCCCGGAAACCTTTTCCGCCGTATAATCAAACGGGGAATTTCCGAAATCGGCAAAACCACATCGCTTCACATTCCGTTCCGCTCCGACCAGCCAGCCTTTTGCCTTATATGCCTCAGCCTCTTCAACGGTAGCGACCGGACGGATACTGCGCACTCCGTTACTAAAAGCGGCGGCCATCGTCGTCGTTGCCCGAAACACATCCACGACCACCACGATAGCTTCCGGATTATGATAGACCGGATATAATGCCGGTGAAAAACAAACATCTATTTTCATATCAAACGATTATTATACCTGCAAAAATACGGGAGATTTTAAACATTTCCCCTATCTGCTTGTTCTTTTATTACATTTTTGAATAAACGTTTTAAACTAAGTCGTATGAAAAGAATTGTATCTATGATGGTGATCTTCACCCTTCTGTTGGGTGGCATGACACATGTGCAGGCTCAGACAAGTAAAGCCGCAGAAAAAGCTGAAAAAAAGCAGGAAAGAAAAGAGAAAAAAGAAGAAAGGTTAGCTAAGGACGCCGTTATGGGCGAAGAAGCATTCAACAATGCCATGCAGGCTATCACAAACCGGTCGTTCGTGCTCGAAGCCAACTCCGTACAACCGTTGAACGGACGTGTTTACTATGTAAACTCAAACACTAACTTCGTTTCGTTGAATGACGGACAGGCCATGGTTCAGATCGCATCCAACTCTCCTTACCCCGGTCCTAACGGATTAGGCGGCATCACCGTACAAGGCTCGGCATCCAATGTACAGGTCAAACAAGAAAACAACGGAAACGTGTATCTGTCCATGAGCGTACAAGGTATCTTTATCTCTGCAACCGTAAACCTGGTATTATACAGCGGGACCAATAATGCAATGGTTACCGTAGACCCGAACTTCTCAGGAAACAACCTGACAATGAACGGAACATTGCTTCCTTATTCTGACTCCAATGTTTTCCAGGGAACCACTTACTAATTCATGTATATATATTAAACAACCAAGAAGGGCGGCCCGATGATCGGGCCGCCCTCTCTTTTTTATGACAATCCGGTTTACTTATCGAACCGGAACATATTGTACGAATGCTTCCATCGCTTCATAAGATGCAAGGCCTAACTGATGATACAGTTCGGCAGTAGCACGGTTACGGTCTTCGGCACGCTGCCAGAACAAACGTTCGTCGTCTCCAAGGAACGGTGCACTTTCAGCCTGAGACTGGTGTTTCAGGATCGCGTTTCTCTTATGCCGCAATTCTTCGGGAGAGATAGGAACAGCCATTTCCACATGGTCCATTTCCCATTCGGCCCAAGCCCCGCGGTACATCCAGATGCGGCAGTTCTTCAGCCATTCTTCATCCTTCAGCTCGTCGATAGCTGCCAGAACGGCATTCAGACATACACGATGAGTTCCATGTGGATCGGCAAGGTCACCGGCTACAAACATCTCATCAGGTTTCACATCCGTCAGCAACTTCTTCACGATGGCAATATCCGCTTCGCTCAAGTCGTTCTTCTTCACCAGCCCTGTTTCATAGAAAGGCAAGTCGAGGAAGTGGATATGATCGTCACTCTTGATCCCGCTGTAACGGGCACCTGCACGGGCTTCTTCCCGGCGGATCGTACCTTTCATAAAGAGGACATCGCGTTTTTCAGCTTCACCTTCCACCTTTTCATAACGGAGGAAATGGATGATTTCTTCGGCTTTCTTCTTAACCGTTTCGTCTTCCGTATATTTGGCACAAACGTCGCGCAGATATTCGCAATAGCGGATTACCTCTTCATCCCCTACGGCAATATTGCCGGAAGTTTCGTAAGCGACATGTACATCGTGATGCTGTTCACACAAACGATGGAATGTACCGCCCATCGAAATTACATCGTCATCCGGATGCGGACTGAAGATAATCACTTTCTTCGGATACGGAGTTGCACGTTCGGGACGGTTTGAATCGTCGGCATTCGGCTTGCCGCCCGGCCATCCGGTAATCGTGTGCTGGATATCGTTGAATACCCGGATATTCACATTATAGGCCGAACCGTACAGGGCGAGCAGCTCACCCAGGCCGTTTTCGCTATAATCCTTGTTTGTCAGTTTCAAGATCGGTTTGCCTGTCAACTGGCACAACCAAACGATTGCGCGACGGATCAGCTTGTTATCCCACTCGCAATTGGTAACCAGCCAAGGATGACTGATACGTGTCAGATCATACGCGGCAGACAGATCGACTACGACTTTCGCATTCGTATGATTCTGGAGGTAAGAAGAGGGAACAGCGTCACTCACTTTGCCTTCCACCGTTTTGGCGATGATCTTCGCCTTATCTTCACCCCACGCCATCAGGATCACATTACGGGCTTTCATCATGGTAGCGATCCCCATCGTGATGACTCCCGCAGGCACATTGTCCAGTGACGGGAACGTACGGGAAGCTTCCTTACGGGCAGCTCCTTCCAGCAGAACCAGACGGGTACGCGAACTCAGCGTCGCACCTACACCGTTAAACATAATGTTGCTCGCATGTCCCACACCTAACAGGATATAATCCAAACCGCCTGCCTTCTGGATGTTTTCTTCGTACATCCGGCAGAAATCGATGATGGCATCTTTCGGCATGCATCCATCGGGAGCATAAACATTCTCAGGGGCAATATCGATATGGTCCAGCAAAGCCTCTTTCAACTGTGCCACGTTGCCGGCAGAAGGAGAGACAAGCGGGAAGAATTCATATTCAACAAAGACAACCACGTTGCGGAAGCTCAGTTGTTCTTCCTTATGCATACGGATCAATTCTTTATATACGCTCAGCGGAGAACGGCCTCCGGGAATAGCCATCACAAAGTTTTCACCGATTTCCTGTTTCTTGCGAATCTGGTCTGCTATCTCCTTAGCGATGGCAAACGAACCTTCATCGGCCGATTCGTAGATGTTTGTCGGGATCTTTTCCAGACGGGTCAAAACTGAATGCTCAAAAGCATTCTCCGGACGATAATACCGCTGCGGTATTCGCGTCAGGGTAATCTGCGAACTAAGGTCTGTTTTCATGTTTAATTCTCGATTTAGTATATTATATCATAACTTGAATCACAAATATAACAATAAATAAACGAACTTAGCTTTACAGAGCATTAAAAAAATCAATACGGTTATAGGAAATATTGATATTACGGATTTTGGCAGAGATGAATCAAATGTATCATTTAAGAACCAGGTTCGCGGATGACACGGATCGGACGGATCTTAACGGATAAAATAATTTCAATCCGTTTTATCCGCGTCATCCACAAACCTGTTCTTCATTCTTTATCAGTTCTAATCTTCTTAAAACAGCGTATTGGCAGCCGGAACCAAGTTTCCCATCGACCAAACGGCACGGACAGTCAAGTTACGGTCCAGGATGATGATGTCGGCATCTTTTCCGCGCTGCAACGTACCCGTACGGTCGGATACCCCCATCAGGCGTGCCGGAGTTTCGGAAGCCATGCGAACGGCATCGGCCAACGGGACATTGGCTTTTTGAACCATCGTACGGACCAGCACATCCATCGTAGCGATACTTCCGGCAAGCGAAGAATGGTCGGCCAACTTGCAAACACCATCTTCAATGATAATACGTGAGCCTTCGTCCGGTTTCACATCGCTTGCAGCATAAGACAACGCATCGGTTACCAGGCACGTGCGTTCCACACCTTTCAGCTTATACACCAAGCGAAGAATCGTAGAAGGCAAATGTTTACCGTCGGCAATTACTTCCACCGTCATATCATCCATCAGGAAAACACTTTCCACCGTTCCTTCGTATTTATATTCACGACGCTTGTGGAAACCGGGCATTGCGTTGTAGAACTGTGCCGCATGGGTAAAACCTGCCGCATAGGCTTCTTTGATATCCTCGAATTCGGCTTCCGTATGCGTAATGGCAGCCAGGATACCTTTCGACCTGAGATAACGGGCGAAATCATGCGCACCCGGCAATTCAGGACTGGCATCCCAACGCTTAATACAGTTCGTACTTTCCAGGATAGACATATATTCTTCCTTATCCGGATTTTTCACATCATAAAGGTTACCGGCCATCTTGGCATTCAGATACGGTCCTTCCACATGAAGTCCCAATACGGGACCGTCCTTTTCCGCCATCAGCTTCTCGCAAATGGAGACTGCCTTGCAGATCGATTCTTTAGGAGAAGACGACAAAGTGGGAAAAATAGTAGTCGCACCGTGTTTCATATGGGCGGCAATAGCACTATGGAAGGCTTCTTCCGTACATTCCTTAAAATCATGGCCGCCTCCGCCATGCACGTTCATGGCTACGAAACCGGGAATGATATACATACCCTTGGCATCCACCACCTTGGCGCCGATAACAGCCAGGTCGCTGTTCGTCACTTCCAGAATCTTTCCATCGCTAATCAATACGGAGCCATCCTTCAACCATCCCTGAGGGGTAAGGATCTGGCCATTTATTATTTGTGTCAGCATAAATCAAAACAGTTTATTCGTTCCTTCCACTAATTTACCCATCGCCCAGACAGCACGGACATTCAAGTCCTTATCCAGAATCTGGATGTCCGCATCCTTACCTCGCTGCAAAGACCCCTTACGGTCGTAAACACCCATGATGCGTGCCGGAGTTTCGGAAGCCATGCGAACGGCATCTTCCAACGGGATCTCGGCTTTCTGAACCATCGTACGGATCAGGCGGTCCATAGTCGCAATGCTGCCCGCAAGAGCAGAACGGTCGGCCAGCTTGCAAACACCGTCTTCGATGATCACACGCGGGTCAAACGCCGTCTGGCTGTCACTTGCGGCGCAAGCCAGCGCATCGGTGATCAGACAAGTACGTTCCACGCCTTTGATCTTATAGACCAGACGAAGGATCGTCGGAGGCACATGAATACCGTCGGCAACCACCTCGACCGTCATGTCGTCGATCAGATAAATACTCTCGACCGTACCTTCATATTTATATTCACGACGTTTGTGGAAACCGGGCATCGCGTTGTAGAAGTGCGTGGCATGGGTATATCCGGCTTCGTAGGCAGTCTGAATATCCTCGTATTCGGCTTGCGTATGACCGACAGATGCCAACACGCCTTTCGAGGTGACGTATTTACCGAACTGCATGGCACCCGGCAATTCGGGAGCGGCATCCCAACGTTTGATGCAATGTGTCTCTTCCAACAGGGGAATGTATTCTTCCGGATCCGGATTCTTGATATTTTCCGGTAACTGCCCGCCGGCCATCTTCATGTTGAAGTAATGCCCTTCCAGATGAAGCCCCAGGACAGGACTGTCTTTTTCCGCCATCAACTTTTCAGTCGTTGCAGCTGCTTCGCGGATCATCGGGATGGTCGAGGATGACAATGTGGGGAAAATACTGGTCGTACCATGCTGCATGTGAGCGGCTACCGCTGCCCGGAACGCTTCTTCGGTACCTTCCATAAAGTCACGGCCTCCACCGCCGTGAACATGGATTTCTACTCCGCCCGGCACGATATACATGCCTTTAGCATCTATCAAAGTGGCTCCTACCACTGCCAGATCGCAGTTAGTCACTTCCAAAATCTTGTTATCGCTTATCAGAACAGAACCGTCTTTCAACCAGCCCTGTGGGGTAAGGATCTTGCCATTTATAATCTGAGTTAACATAGCGCAAGAATTAAGTTTGTGTTTTTTAGTTTTAAGTAGGCAAAGGTAGGAAGATTTTCTAAAGAGAGTTAAAAACCAAGCGTTAATATTTACTTTTTCAAAACAGAGAGAGTAAGTCGGTCCAGGAAGGTTTTATTTAAGTGACAATAGCCATGCTTCTATTGTCAAACAGCCCAATCATTGACCTTTTGCCCTTGGTCGAAGATCTTTTCGCCCTTGGTCAAAAGCCCTTTCGACACTTGTCAAAAGCCTTTTCGACTAAGGGCGAAAAGTAAAAGAATGGTAGTAATGGCAGTAAATATCTGTGTATTTGTTTATTAGTTATAATTACAGTATCCTTATTTTAGCAGGATCGGAAATCCGCGCAATCCATGCTTAAATAGCAGGACTGCAAATCATCATTTATGATTCGTATCTACCAAGAATCGACTGCTAACTATTGGCTGCATTCAGTTCTTCCAGTTCGAGGGTCTGTTCCGTCCAGAGATCCATCGTGTCGGAAAGTTTCTTCTTCAATTCGGAATATTCGGTATATAAGGAAACATCCGCCGCCCCTTCGGGAGTGGCGAGCTTGGCCTCGATAGCAGCAATGGAGTTTTCGAGTTCCGTTATTTTCTTTTCGGATTCGGCTATCGCTTTTTCAACTTTCTTGATTGCCTTGCTTTGTTCCTTGCGGGCTTCATAAGAGAGCTTGTTTCGGGTCGGCTCCGAAGCGTTTCCTTCCATAGAGGTTGTCGTTTGGGTGGAACGTTCCAATTCGCACAAACTATCCATCTTCTTATGTTCCAGGAAATCATAAATACCTCCCAAATGTTCGATCACCCGTTTATTTCCGAATTCATAAACCTTGTCTACCAGTCCATCCAGGAATTCACGGTCGTGCGAGACGACGATAACCGTACCGTCAAACTCTTTCAAAGCATCTTTCAGCACATCTTTCGAACGCATGTCCAAATGGTTGGTCGGTTCGTCGAGGATCAACAGGTTCACCGGTTCCAACAACAGACGGATCATGGCCAGACGGGTCTTTTCTCCACCAGACAATACCTTCACTTTCTTGTCCGACGCTTCTCCACCGAACATGAAAGCCCCCAATATGTCCCGTATCTTCAGACGGATGTCCCCCTGTGCCACGTAATCCACCGTATCGAAAACGGTCATATTCTCATCCAGCAACTGTGCCTGGTTCTGTGCAAAATAGCCGATCTTCACATTATGCCCCAACTGAAGCTTTCCTGTAAAATCGGTGATCTCTCCCATTATGCATTTAACCAGCGTGGACTTACCTTCACCGTTCTTGCCGACAAAAGCGACTTTGTCTCCGCGGTTAATAGTGAAAGTGGCATGCTCGAAAATCAGATGGTCGCCATAGCGCTTGGCCACATCTTCCGCAATCACCGGATAGGAACCGGAACGGGGAGCCGGAGGGAATTTCAGGCTCAGCATAGCCGTATCCACTTCGTCCACCTCTATGCGTTCAACCTTTTCCAATTGTTTAATACGGGATTGCACCTGCACGGACTTGGTCGCTTTATAGCGGAAACGCTCGATGAAAGCTTCCGTATCGGCCAATTTCTTCTGCTGGTTTTCAAAGGCACGAAGTTGTTGTTCGCGGCGCTCTTTACGCAATTCCACATATTCGGAGTATTTTACCTTATAGTCATAAATCTTCCCAAGCTCTATCTCTATCGTCCGGAAAGTCGTATTATCGATAAACGCCCGGTCATGTGAAACAAGGATCACCGCATTGGCACGTGTCGCAATGAAGTTTTCAAGCCATTGGATGGACTCTATATCCAAATGGTTGGTCGGCTCGTCCAGCAGCAGGACATCCGGCTTGCGGAGCAGGAGCTTGGCAAGCTCGATACGCATGCGCCATCCCCCGCTGAACTCGGAGGTCGGCCGGTCGAAATCCTCACGGCTAAATCCCAAGCCGACCAACGTCCGTTCCAACTCGGCATGGTAATTGTTTCCGCCCATCATCTGGAAATGTTCCGTCAGATGCGTGACACGGTCTATGAGGTTCTGATACGATTCCGTTTCATAATCTGTCCGCTCGGCCAGTTGCTGGTTCAGCCGTTCTATCTCCTTTTCCATCTCATGGATATGCTCGAAGGCATGTTCCGCCTCTTCGCGTACCGTCTGTGTATCCGCCAGCTTCATCTGCTGGGGAAGATAACCGATCGTCGTCTCCTTCGGTACGCTGACCGTCCCGGAGGTAGGAGACTGCAAGCCGGCAAATATTTTCAGCATCGTCGATTTTCCCGCACCGTTCTTTCCCACCAGTGCGATACGATCCTTCTTATTTACCACAAACGAAACATCATCAAAAAGCGTAAACCCGCCAAACTCAACTGTAAGTCCTTCAACAGAAATCATATTTTTTCTCTTTTATGGCTGCAAAGATACAATTTATCCATAAAAAAAGCCTCGACTTTATGCCGAGGCTTTTTTATCAAAGATCCTGTGCCGTCCTTATCTCGTTTTTCATCAAACGTTCATGCAGGCCGTTTGTGATTTCGGCCCAACCCTCTTCTATCCAAAGGGGATCTTTGCAACAGGCCTGCTCCCATTCGCTCAACTGCTCCATGAGTTCCCGTGCCTTCTCCGGCTCGGAAGATAAAAGATCGTGCATCTCTTCCACGTCCTGATCCATATTATACAGGACGGAATCGACACCACGAGTAATGATCAACTTGTACGAACCGGAACGGATGGCCCGTGTATCCATCTTACGCCAGAATAAGGCTTCATGCGGATTACCGCTTTTTTCCCCGGAAAGATACGGCAACAGGGAAACACCGTCGATCGGCTTGTGCAATCCTTCTTCCGGAATGTCCAACGCATCCACCACTGTGGCAAAAATGTCCAGCGAAGAAGTCAGCCCGGTGAAACGTTGGTCCCGCTTGAAACGATCACCCCAAACGACAAAGAACGGAACCCGTTGTCCGCCTTCGAACTTATTTCCCTTGAACCCTTTCAGCGGAAGGTTGGAGGACTGGTTGGTCGTGGAACCGCCATTGTCGCTCAAAAAGAATATAATCGTATTGTCGAACTTGCCCGCCGCTTTCAGTTCGTCCACAATCTTGCCGACACCACGATCCAGCGCATACATCATAGCCGCATACTTCTGGCGGGGCTGTCCTTCGAAACGCGCCAAATCCTCTTCCGTCGCTTCATTGGGAGAATGGGGAGCGGTAAAGGACATATACAGCATAAAGGGCTGCTCGCTCTCCGTAACAAACTGCTGTGCCTTAGAAGCCAGTTCATCGGTGAAGTAACCGTCGAAAGACAGTTTCCGCCCGTTGTACTGGTATTGTTGCAGGTTGCCATCCTTATCACTGGTTTCAGGATCATAGAAATAAGAACGATGGCCGGCCAAAAGCCCGTAGAACGTATCGAAGCCTTTCGCATTCGGACGCTGGGAGGGTTCGGAGCCCAAATGCCATTTTCCGATACAGCCCGTACGGTAGTCATACCGTTTCAACAAAGCCGGAAGCAATTCTTCATCGTCAGGAAGGCCATCTCCCGGCTTATCCAGGTTACATTCATATCCGTAGCGTTGTCCGTAGCGGCCCGTCAGCATCATGGATCGCGAAGGGCTGCTCACCGTCGCCGCCACATGAGCATCCGTAAAGATACACCCTTCGGCTGCCAGGCGGTCGATGTTAGGTGTCTGGATATCCGTCGCCCCCATAAATCCAAAATCCGCATATCCGGCATCATCCGCAAGCAGGATCAGGATATTCGGTCTTTGCGCCTCTTCCTCCTGACCGGACGAGCAAGAAGCCAATCCGGTGATTGCCCCTAAAGAAACAACAAACAAACGATCTATTTTCATTTTATACATCTTTTTATTCCCGTTTACTTCTTCTTCCGCTCGATAGGTGACGGGACTTTCTTTGCATACTTATCCCGGTCGCAAACAATCTTTCCATCCACATATTCCAATTCGGCTATCTGGATAGAGGCACGATGATAGTTCCAAGTATTTTCTTCCACTTCCATACCGTCCATTTTATACGTCCGTCCCGGATGGGTGAAATAGAAAATAAAAGCACGGTCTCCGATCACAACGACATCGCAATGCCTTCCCTGGTCGAAATCGTCCGGACGGAGGCCCGGTTTGTTCAGGATTGTCGAATTATAGGTCCAGTTAGTCGCATCGTCCGATTCGTAACAGTGCAAGCCGACATATCCCAGATTACATTCGTCGATGATGTTCCAGTATTTATTTTTCCAATAAAAGACGATCGGCCCCTCATGCGGGACATCGTCAATCTCACATTTGCCGGTTACCTTCCAAGTCGTCAAATCCTTGCTCACACCCGTATTCGTCTTGGAATCGGGAGTCTTGTACCACATCTTCCATGTTCCGTCCGGCATCTGAAACGCCGAAGCGTCGATACAACCATGTGTACCTTCTATTTCCTCTACCAGATCCCAGTTCATCAGATCCTTGCTTTTGTAAAAGACAAGCCGGGCATCACCTCCCCAGAAAGGATGAATACCGGGGATAAAGGTCACGATCATGTAATAAGTGTCCTTATGCTTGAACACATCGGGAGCCCAGAAAGTGCTCTGTCCTTGCATGGGTTCCGGCAGGTTCGCTGTCCCGACATAATACCAGTTTTTACCGTTGTTCTTGGTTGCCGCGATCCCGACTTTACTGCCATATACACAGGCCACTTCCTGCAAGTTAGGGACATTGGCACGGCGTTGCGTGTAGAACATCCACCATTCCTGCCGCTCCGCGTTCCATTCGAGCGTCGGGTCGGTAGGGCCGTCATAGATAGGACAACGGAACAAAGGAGCCGGCGCATGCTCAATGTCGAACGGCTTGTCTTGTGCAAAAAGGCTTGTCCCGTAGAACAGGACTGCCAACATATATACTATTCTTTTCATGCTATTCAGATTAGACGTGTTATACATTATATAATATATTAATAGAGCGAGATTTCCCCCAGGCCGGCACGCCCTTCGGAAACGTTCTCGATTGTCAAGCGGAGATATTTCACTTCCCGGTCAACCGTCATCGGCTTAAATTCCCAGCCCGTACATTCACGCTCATACAAGAGTTCCCACCGTTCGCCATCCTCAGAAGTCTCTACCTTATGCTTATAGGAAGAACTGTCTTTCTGGAAAAGGATACGGCTGGCAGCCACGTATGTCGGACGGTCCAGCATCAAAGTGACTACCTGTGGCAACCGGTCTTCTCCGGCAATCCACCAAGTATGATCGTCATTGTCGATTATATTGGAAGCAGGATACCCGTCCTGGCTGCTTCCAACCTGAACCGACGCGATTTTCAGACGAGGTTTCTCCAAGATACGCTTCTGCCAGGAAGAAGGTTTTACCACAACATTGTCTTCCTCTTTCCCCGTAAACAGAGCATGTTTTCCATCAGGCAGAGACTTCCCTTCAAACGGCTTCGTGCTGATTTCCGCTTCACCGGCGAACAAACCCTCTGCTGTCGCTTTCACCGTAATCTTACCGGCTTTCTTCGTCGTGCGGACAAATGCGAAACCAACGCCACCTTCCACCTTCTGAGGATTGATACCGATACGGCTGATCGTATCTCCGACCAGCACTCCTTCACCAGACACCTGAATCCGGATTTCCTGTCCAGAGTTGTAGATCAAAGAACCGTTCTTGTCACAGACCTTAAAGTAGACAGGAATCATATCCGAGCCGTCGGCAACAGGGACAATGCCATCCGTCTTAATGTCCACAACCAGACGATCGGCTTTTCCCGGAGTGCTCACACTGTGGGTTGCCACAATCTTTCCGTCAACCAGCGCTTCCGCCTTTAACGTTCCGGTTTCATATTCCCCGGCATTAAAGACGAACACCGGACTGCCGCCTTTCTCGACAATCGAACGAAACAGAGGTGTCCGTTCTTCCCGTGTCTGAGTTCCGATCAACTTCTCATTACGATAAAGACGGACTTCGTCGCAGTTGGAAAAAACCGTTATATCTGTTGTAGACGAGGCGAAATCTCCCGAAGCATTATAAGAAGCGATAAAGACCATCGGCCCTTCATACAATCCGGGTTGTGAAACTGCTTTGTCCCTCATACTCTGCAACATGAAGTAGCTGAATTTCGGATACCGGTTGATATCCACCACACCGCTATACATCGTTTCATCCTGGCTGCCCCGTGCATAGTCATTGTAGCTCCAAACGAAATGTCCACCCATATGTGGATTGGCATCCAGCATGCACCAGTCAAAATAGCCTTTACCATTCAACTGCTCGATACGGCTGCGGCACTGGCGCATTTGTTCTTCCTCGCTTTCTTTCAAGCTGACACGTGGCTTTTCGCCCACGCCATCTCCCCATTCGCGGGTAAACAACGGCTTGACGACTATAAAATCTTCCGGATAATTACTCATCACATCCCCGTCTTTCGGGAATTTGGAAACCTGTTTATAAAAGACATCATAATAGGGCTCCATTTCCGCATGCCCGAAGTAATCACCTGCCGTGTACATCTGATCGCCCGGATATTCGGCATGAGACAGTTCGAAAATCTCTTTTGCCAAAGAGACCGGATAACGGGATTCGTTCAAAGCCGTTTCCCAAAGGACAACAGAAGGATGATTCCGGTCACGGCGGATCATCTGGCGTCCGATTTCATACAAACGTTTAATAAAGGTTGAATCCGGATTATAGAACTGCCATCCGGGAATACACTCCACTACTAACAGCCCATACCGGTCACACGCCTCCAAGAAAGCCGGATCATTCGGATAATGGGCGGCGCGAACCGCATTATAACCACCCCGTTTCAGGTCGATCACATCCCGTACCTGCATTGAGTTGGAAGCCGCATCCCCAACATTGGCAAAAGCCTGGTGACGGTTGGCTCCGCGCATATACAGTTTTTCACCATTGATAAAGAATCCTTCCTCGGCCGTGTACCGGATCGTACGAATACCGATTTTCCGAGTGGTTTCGTCGAGCACTTTATCTTCCGATAATAATTGCGTACGCAAGGTATAGAGATTAGGCGTATAAGGATGCCATAAAGCAGGCTGGTTGACAATGAGGTCCTGCTCCACCGTTCTGTCCGATTGCTTGTGCAAGGTGACCGGTGTTTCAGCCTCAGCAATAACGTGGCCAGCCGAATCGACCAGTTGCGAGAAAACAGACAATGTCTGATCTTTATCCGTCAAATTCCGGACATGAGTCGCAAGATGTGCCCTCGCCTTGTCTTTTGTCACTTCGGGATACGTCACAAACTGACCTCCACCGGCAACAAGATCTTCCTCTAACGGGTCGGTGATATATACTTTGTCCGTAATCACCATCCGGACATCCCGATAAATCCCACTATAATAATAGAAATCCATTTTGTCCTGCGGCTTTCCCGGAGGTGTCAGTGGGTCCGGCTCGGCAGACACCCTGACAGCCAGCACATTGTTACCGTTCCAATCGATACGGTCCGTAAGATCTGCGACAAATCCCATATAACCACCATGATGTTCCGTCACTTTTTGGCCGTTCAGATAAACATCGCAATTCGTCATCACTCCTTCAAAGGAGACGACGACCCGTTTATCCTTATATTTTGCAGGCAGTTTGAAATAACGGCGATACCAACCGATCCCGTCATAAATGGAGTTCCCGCCGCAATGTTTCATTTCCAGTTGCATGATATGGGGTAGTGCGACAGGTATCCATCCTGAATCATCCAGATCCGTCCGGCTCCCTTCCACCACATCCCCCCGATAAAAAGCCCAGTCGGTATTCATGTCCAGGACTTCCCGGCCGGAAAAGGAAGGGGAACAAGAACTTAGTCCTATATACAATAAAAAAAACAAGAAAAAATTAATTCGTTTCACATCAATAAAGATCATTAAATTTTATACAACTTCGTAAATTTACAAAAAATCAAGAACTCTGTAAAATCAGGACAACAAAGGGACTCTATCCCTCCTCTTTTTATAAATCCACAAGGCCAAGAGCTTTCAACTTTCATTTAAATGTAATCATTAACACTTGGGGTATTACTACTTTCTTTTTACTATCTTAAAATGCATATCACAAAAATCCATAAAACGTTCCCAATCATAATCTGTTACATCATGCTCTCCTGCACGTATATGATAGCCAACATCTGTCATGATTGGCTGATGAATATCAGGCATTATATTTGTTCCCAATCCGGAAAGACCATAAAGTTCATAAACTGGTCCTGCATGATAGACCGATAAAAACTCACCTTTAGGGTCTGCCCAAAGATCACCCACAGCACTGGCAACATATACATGCCGAGGTGCAATCAGAGCCAACAACTCATGCTGATCAAAAGGTAATTTATCCTCGTTGTCAGCATATTGTTCAAAAGCAGGACAAAACCAATGAGGAAAAATTTTAACTATTCGAGCTATATTTTCACCATACACTCTCTTGGAAAGAGCAGCTCCACCACAACCTGAGTCATTAGATATGACAACTTTAAAACGGGTATCCTGAGCACCTGCCCATAGTGCAGCCTTCCCTTGTCGAGAATGCCCCATTATAGCAATCTTTTCAAGATCAACCCAATCCTGTGTTTCTAAATAATCAACAATACGACTGGACCCCCACGCCCAAACTCCAATCGCTTTCCACTCATCTAATGCAGTTGAATTAGGATCATATGTTGGAAACAGAGAAGAAACACTGTGCTTTATCAACCCAAGTTTATCCGGAAAAATATCATGGTAGCACATCGTAGCAACAGCATATCCTCTATCAATAATTTTATCATAACACCAACGATTCATTTGGTTTCCACGCTGCCAATCTGGATGGTCAGGAGCTTTCACTAAAGAAAATGAAGGTGAATAAAGTACAGTTGTATCAAGTGTTGTACTATGGTTTCCTTTAAAATTATATCCAACAAAAATAGGAACTTTTCCTTTCCGCTTATTTGGAATATACACTAATAATATTGCTTCTATAACATTTTTTCCATTCGTAAACTTAAAACGAACCTGCTTACTGGTAGCTCTTCCTCCCATATCATTGGGATTCTCTGTTAACTTTTCATATGTAACAGCAATTGTTTCTTTTGGAGTTCGACCGTATTCTTGAGAATAAAAATACTCTAACACTTCAGGACGTCTTTTTTTCTCCCACTCAACAACAGTCGTAACTTTACTCCCATCATTACAAGTTAAAACATCTGGTAAGACGTAATTCGGGACTTTTGATTCATCATAACTTATACCTTCTATTATAGCTTGTCCTTTAACAATACAAGCTATTAATAAGAGACTTAGAATTAATATATAGGTTCTCATATCATGTCTTTTTATATTGATCTACAATAAAAATAATTGTAATTCATTAGTTAAGCCTTTAAACAAATAAAAAATCCACTTCAAAAAGTCTTAAATATCGATTTCTTGTTTATTCTTCGTGGAAGAATAAAGATACGATTTTCAGACTTTTTGAAGTGGATTTTACTTAATTAAAAATTAAAAAATTAATAACCGTCATTTTGTTCCAAGTTAGGATTTGCATCCCGTGCCTTCTGTGGAATAGGCAAATAACGATTCGTTACTTTAAAACTACGATTTTCAATAAACTCGTCTGTTCCAGTAATCGTTGCACGAGTATAAGGATCAGTACTATTATAGTCCACAGTACCAACAATACGAGTCAACTTTCCGTTCAAGACTTTTTCTGCGATCATTTTACCGCTTTCGTCTTTCCAACGTAAAATATCGGCACGTCTTAATCCTTCACCAGCAAATTCTATTGTACGTTCACGGCGAATCAATTCACGCAATGTCGCTTGTGTGCCATATTTACTCCGATCCACAGCTTTATGTCCTGCACGTAAACGAACTTGATCCAACAAATCATAAACAATAGCCGACGGACCGTTCAACTCGTTCTCTGCTTCTGCATAAGTTAAAAGGACTTCTGCATAGCGGAAAATAATCGGGCAAGCATTTGTGTTCCACATATCGGAATACTGAGATTTAGGTCCCAAATACTTATACCAAGTCAAAGCTGTTTTAGATGCATTATCTGCTCCACCCGGAAAATCTTTGTTATCCTCTCCGTTAATCTGCTTATCCAACGTATTGAATATTCTTCCATTCCAATCTTGTCCAGGAAAAATAACCGTCATTGCCATTCGTGGATCTCGATGAGCAAAAGGATGAGCGGGATCATAATAAGTTCCAGCTTCTTCCTTTGTCAAACCGTTATCCATTTCATACATATCTATCAGTTTTTGTGTCGGAACAATAGAAGACCATCCAGCATCTGCATTATTATACATCTGACCGATAACTCCAAAAGTTTTCAAGTTCTCAATACGTTGAACCGATGCTATAATCTCTTTTGATCCTTGACCAGCAACTGTAAACAGATTGGAATAATTGGAATCCAACTCATATTGTCCCAAGTCCATAATAGCTTGAGCAGTAGCCTTTGCACGATCATAATCACCATAATACAAAGCAGAACGCATCTTTATTGCTAAAGCTGTCCCTTTAGCAATATAACCTCTTGAAGAAGGAGCATCTTTCAACAAAGGAATAGCAGCATCCAATTCATCATAGACGAATTTTTTTACTTCTTCCTCTGTATTACGTGGAACCTGAGCTTCTTCCGCGGTTTCATAATTGCTAATAATAGGAATTCCACCATACCACCAGTTCTTATCAAAATATTGGTAAGCACGGATTGTTCGAACCTGAGCAATCATATCGTTTTTCTTCGCATCATCTTCAAATTCGATATTTTCGATATTTTCCAAAAAAGTATTACAACGGCGAATTATATCGAATTTATACATATCGTAAACCGAGGCGGCAGCACTCATACTACCATTTCCAATCGTTTTCCACTCCTCCCATTCGAAATTGTTATAGCCGATATCCGAACCACAATCCAAATATACAAGTTGCGTCGGGTCTGCCCAACCATCATAACAACCAACCAAAAATTTTTGTGCGTCATCTTCCGTTTTCCATGTTGTAGAAGGAGAAAGCGCATCATGCGGAACCGTATCCAAAAAATCAGAACAGGAAGTTACACCCATCAATGACATTCCTGTCAACATATATAAAAATAATCGTTTCATCTTAATTTACCTTAAGTCATTAATATTGTTTAGAATGTCAAGTTCACACCAAACGAATGAACTTGCGATAACGGGTAGTTAGAACCACGTTCTCCTTGACCAGAAGTAGGTGGAGTTTCCGGATCAAAATTGACGAG
>OGUN01000330.1_pt1 | contig 43147 bp, 51 predicted proteins | sample 1553621 | NCBI WGS metagenome assembly OGUN01 (sample SAMEA2580300, study PRJEB22360) | human gut metagenome | biome: human gut; feature: human-associated habitat; material: faeces | place: Denmark | collected 2008/2010
GCTGGAACGGGGGGTGGGCCTGCCGCAGACATGGCAGCCGGTGAGGTCGGGGGTATAGCCGGACAGGCAGGCGGCGCGCAGCTCGAACACGGCCTTGACCTGACTTTCCGGAAGGTCGAGCTTGGAAAGGGCGTACAGGCAGTTGAGCAGCAGCGATTGCAGCTCCGGGTTCGGCATATCCTCCTGAGAGAGGACCTCCGAAACCTGAGCAAAATACGTACCCAGAGACAGCTTGGTCAAATCCCGGCGCAGGGGCGTAAACAGCTCGATGGACTGGGCTTCGTTGATGGTGTACTGTCCCCGGTATTCAAACAGCGTGAATTCCCCGTAGGAAAGCAGCTGGCACGGGGCGATCAGCGGACTGTTTTTCCGCCGCAGTCCCCGCGCCTTCACGGTCAGTCTGCCATGGCGGCGGGTCAGCATAGTCAGCAAGGCGTCCTTGTCATTGTAGTCCGTAACTCTCAGGACGATGCCCTGAATCGTCAAATACATGGGTTTCCTCCGATTTGTGCTTGCAGTACATGAGATACATTTCCGGTGCGCCGGTCTCGAGAAACAGCTGCCAGTAATCCAAAGCGTTCATAGACATCCCTCCTGAAGGTAGGGTTTGCCGCACTTTGGGAATTTACCACTGGAAATTATTCGCTGTAGCCGAAGTTGCGCACCAGAAAGTCACTGTCCCGCCAGTTTTCCTTCACCTTGACCCAGGTGGTCAGGAACACCTTCGTTCCCATGAATTTCTCGCAGTCAGCCCGCGCCATGGAGGAGATTTTTTTCAGCATGGCGCCGTTTTTGCCGATGATGATGCCCTTATGGCTGGCCTTTTCGCAGTAGATGGTGGCGTCAATGTCGATGATGCCGCTGTCCCGCTCGGAGAATTTCGTGATCTCCACGGCGGTTCCGTGGGGAACCTCCCGGTCAAGGCACCACAGCAGCTTTTCCCGGATGATCTCCGCCATCACCTGCCGCTCAGGCTGGTCGGTGGTCACGTCCTCCGGAAACAGGAAGGGGCTTTCTTCGGCGTATTTGCCGCAGGTTTCCAGCAGATCCTCCACCCCGTCGCCGGTTTTGGCGGAAATGGGGATGATGGCGTCAAAGGCCGCCGCCTGAGAATAGACGGCAATGACCTCCAGAAGGGCGTCCTTTTCCACGGTGTCGATTTTGTTGATGGCAAGAATGGCAGGGCAATGGCTGCTCTTGATCTTGTCGATCAGCCCTTCCTCCTGCGGCCCGATGGACGCGATCGGCTCCACCACAAGGATGGTCAAATCCACGTCGGAAATGGATTCCCGGGCAACATTTACCATATAATCGCCCAGCTTGGTTCTCGCCCGGTGGTAGCCAGGGGTGTCCACGAACACGAACTGAGTGTCGCCCCTCGTCACGATGCCGCAGATGCGGTTCCGGGTGGTCTGGGGCTTGTTGGATACGATGGCGATTTTCTCGCCCACCAGATAATTGGTCAGGGTGGACTTGCCCACGTTGGGGCGCCCGGCAATGGTGATCATAGCGGATTTTGTTTTCATTTTCCAGTCTCCTCAGTCCCGGCTCATGTTGGGGATGGACGCGGCAATGGCTTCCTCCCTGCCGCGCATTTTCTTCTTTTCCTCGCCCTCGTCCAGATGGTCATAGCCCAGCAGATGGAGCATGGAGTGGATGGTGAGATACCCCACCTCCCGGCGGGTGGAATGGCCGAACTCTTTGGCCTGGGCAATTGCCCGTTCCAGAGAAATGCACATATCCCCCAGCGGCACCAGTCCGGTCTCCGGGTCCTGAAAGTCCGTCCAGTCCGTGGGCGGTTCCCCGGCGATGAGCTGGAACATGGGGAAGCTCAGCACGTCCGTGGGCTTGTCCATGTGGCGGCTCTCCCGGTTGACCACCTGAATGCCCGCGTCATCCGTCACAAGGACGTTGATTTCGCAGGGGACATTGATGCTCTCTGCGTCCAGAACCGCGTTGATGCAGGTGCGGATGACGCTTTTGATGGCAAATTTTTGCAGGCTCAGCTGCTCGAATACGATGTTGATTTTATGTCTCATGTCAATTCTTCCTCTGATGGTAACGGCCCTGAATCTGACGGGTCGGTTTTTTGACTTCCTTTTTCTGGGCGGAGCGCTCATAAGCGCTGATGATCTCCTGCACCAGCGCGTGGCGCACTACGTCCGCGGCGGTCAGGCGGCAGATGGCAATGTCCTTCACCCCGTCCAGCACCCGCACGGCGTCCTTCAGGCCGGAAACCTTGTCGTCGGGTAGATCGATCTGGGTCACGTCGCCGGTGATGACGATTTTCGAGCCAAAGCCAAGGCGGGTCAGGAACATTTTCATCTGCTCCCGGGTAGTATTCTGGGCTTCGTCCAGAATGATGAAGCTGTCGTCCAGCGTGCGGCCGCGCATATAGGCCAGCGGCGCTACCTCGATGGAGCCGCGCTCCTGATACTTCTGGAAGGTCTCCGCCCCCAGCATATCGTACAGCGCGTCATACAGCGGCCGCAGATAGGGGTCTACCTTGTTCTGCAAGTCGCCGGGCAGGAAGCCCAGCCGCTCCCCCGCTTCCACCGCCGGGCGGGTGAGGATAATGCGGTTCACCGTGCGCTCCCGGAAGGCGGCCACGGCGGCGGCGACTGCCAGATAGGTCTTGCCGGTACCCGCGGGGCCGACGCCGATGGTGATGGTATTCTTCATGATGGCCTTCATGTAGTTCTGCTGACCTACGGTCTTGGCCTTGATGGGTTTTCCCTTGGCGGTGATGCACACCACATCCTTCGCCATCTGCGCCACCTGGGCGTCGTTGCCCTCGTTGACCAGCGTAATCAGGTAGCGCACCCGCTGCTCGTCGATGGTCTCGCCCTTGGCGGCCAGAGACAGCAGCCCCTCCAGCGTGCGCACGGCCTTATCCGCCATTTCCTCGTCCCCGGAGACCCGGAGGTCTGTCCCCCGGTTCACCACCCGGACGTTCAGGGCTTCCTCGATTCGTTTGATATTTTCGTCAAAAGAGCCAAACACCGTGATCAGGTCTTCCACCCGCTCGGCGTTGACGATTCGTTCAACCACTTTTCCCATTTGTATCTCCAATCTGTTCTCTGCGGACCCGGCCAATCATTTCCACGCAGGCGTATGTCCCTTCCAGCAGGTACTTATCCTCCGACTGCGTGATCGATTCCTCCCGGCTTAAAATCCGCCCGGCCACCATCTGCTGGGTCAGGGCGCTCTGAGCGAATTTGGAAAGCGCCGCTTCCGCCGCGTCCGGCTCCAGAGTCATCCTTTCCCAATCGTAGAAAGTATATTCCTCCACGCACAGCGTGACCGGCAAACGAAAGCCGCCCGGCAGGGTCAGTTCATATCGCCTATCCATTCTATCACAACTGCCCTGCAAAATTCCACTGTCTTTCCATAAATTTATACGTTTTTTTCCGATGATGAGGCTGCATTTTCGCCTGACGGCAGTCTGCTCCCCCCGAACCGTCCACTGAGCGGGAGTCACGGCGGCAAAATCGCGGCTTGTCTGGGCATAAATCTCCCCCTCCGCCCTCGTCGCCTGAATGCAGATGCCGCAGTCGGTGTACCCGGAGATCAGAACCTGCCCTGCCTTCACTGACTGCCCCACCCGGCACAGAAAATTACCCCGTGTGACCGTGGCGGAGACGATGAAGCCGTCCCGGGAGGCCACAATGCTGCTCACCGCCGAATCCTGCTCCGTCACCTCCGGGTCTGTCCGCTCCCGCACGGAAACGGTGGCCACACATCCGGAGGTGTTCACCCCCGCCCATTGCAGCTGAGGAAGCGCCGACAGCAGGGCGTTCTTCATTTTTTCGCTTCGCACCGCCCGCCGGGATGCGCCGAAGCGGATGCCGCTTTCTCCCGCGGCGTCCAGAATAAGCCGGGTGGGCGTGTTCACGTTGCCCTCCACCCGCACGAAAAAGATTCGAGTGGGCAGAAAAATTGCCGCTGCCAGAAACACCGCCAGCCCGCACAGAAGCATAGGCCGTGCCAGGAGCCGTTTCAGCGTCCAGTACGCGCCCATCCGGCGGCGCAGACGCAGTGTCTCTCCCCGCTTTTCGCTGAGGGCTTCCAGCGTCCGGTAATCCCGCCTGCGTACCCGGAACCGGGCGGTCAGGTCGCCGACCTGTATCACGTCATAAAGCGGGATGCCCCGGGCATTGGCTGCTTCCAGCGCCGCGCCCGGTTCCGCACTGGTCAGCTCCGCCTCCACCATCCCGTCCAGAGACTTCCAGATATCCATGTTACCCCCTCCGGATCAGCGTTACCGCGTCAATTCTCCCGGAAATGATCAGCTGCTCCTTCGTCATGCGGATCAGTTCCAGATCACAGCCGCAGACACAGACCAGACCGTATTTCACCTTGACTCCGATTTTCTCCCGGCTGTATTCCTTGACGCCGAAGTGGTTTTCGATCAGCACCCGGCGGTCGCCGGCGATCTCCACAATGGGCTGCCCCGGCAGCGGCTCTGCGGAAAGGTCAGCCCCGTCCGCCAGCCGCTGCAAAATCATTCGTCCCTTCCCCATGAAACCAGCCCCCTTGGGAAAAGCATATGAATGGACAGCGGCCGATTTGCATAGATTCTTCCGAGGTGAGGTCTGGTGAAACGGAGAAATTTCTGGACAGGAATTTGTGTGAGTTTTGGGATGCTGGCGCTGATTTTGGATGGAAGAACGGCGATCGATGGGGCGCGTCAGGGCATCGAGCTGTGCCTGCGGACGGTGATACCGTCCCTGTTTCCCTTTTTTGTGCTGTCCATTTTGCTGACAAGCTCCCTGCTTGGCAGCTCTTTGGCGGTTCTGCGGCCTTTGGGGCGGCTGTTCGGAATGCCGGATGGGGCGGAATCCCTGCTGATTCCGGCGTTTCTGGGCGGGTATCCCGTGGGGGCGCAGAACGTCGCCGCCGCATTCCGCAGCGGGCAGCTGACAAAACCGGAGGCGGAACGGCTGCTTTCTTTTTGCAGCAACGCGGGGCCTGCGTTCCTGTTCGGCATGGCGGCGGCCATGTTCCCCCGCCGGTGGATGGCGTGGGCGCTGTGGGGCATCCACATCGTGGGCGCGTTGTTTGCGGCGCTGCTGATTCCATGGAAAACCGCCGCCCCCGTCAGGCTGACGAAGACAAGTCCCCACTCCCCTGCGTCCGCTCTGAACACCGCGATTACGGTCATGGCAACGGTATGCGGCTGGGTAGTGCTTTTCCGGGTTCTGCTGGCATTTCTGAAACGGTGGATTTTCTGGATTCTCCCAGCGGCAGTACAGGTCGCGGTCACGGGGATTCTGGAGCTTTCCAACGGCTGCTGTGAGTTGCTGGCCGTCACGGACGTTTCCGCCCGGTTCTGCATCTGTTCGGGGATACTGGCCTTCGGCGGCCTGTGCGTCACCATGCAGACCGTGTCCGTCACGGCGGGACTTTCCTTAAAACCGTACTTTTGGGGGAAGCTGCTGCAAACGCTTTTTTCTCTCGCCCTTGCCGCGCTGATAGCATACGGCATCTGGCTTCCCTTCGGGGTGCTGTCCGTCGGGGCGCTGGTGATAAAGCTTCAAAAAAGGGGTAGCTTTTCCAGAGTATTTGGTGTATAATACAAGAACGATTGTTGGGAGGATGCCGCCATGCTGTTTCGCAAGAAAATAGAACGTTCCTGCGCCTACTGCGCAAACGGCGCCCGTCTGGGCGGCGGGCAGATCCTGTGCGCCAAAAAGGGACTGAAAACGGTGGACGACCAGTGCCGCAAATTCAAATATGACCCCTGCAAGCGCATCCCGCCCAAGCCCAAGGCCGTGGATTTTTCCAAGTACGACAATGAGGACTTTTCTCTGTAGCGAGGCATACTAAAGATGAAAGGGGCTGATTTATATGACGAAGGAACAGATTTTGCAGGAAGCGTCGGCGCTTCAGGAGGAGATCAAAGCCCATCGTCTGTGGCTTCACACCCACGCGGAAACCGGATTTGACCTGACGGAAACGAAGCCTTATGTAAAATCTGCACTTACGGAGATGGGTTATGCCGTCCATGAGTGTGGAAAAGCGGGACTTGTTACAACCGTCGGCAAGCCCGGCGGGAAAGTTCTGCTGCTTCGGGCGGATATGGACGCCCTGCCCATTGCCGAGGAAGCCGACGTGGATTTCGCCTGCAAAAACGGACGGATGCATGCCTGCGGCCATGATATGCACACCGCCATGCTGCTGGGCGCGGCGAAAATCCTGAAAGCCCACGAATCGGAACTGGGCGGCATGGTCAAGCTCATGTTCCAGCCTGCGGAGGAAATTTTCGAGGGCAGCAAGGACATGATTGCCTCCGGGGTGCTGGAAAATCCCAGACCCGACGCAGCCCTGATGATTCACGTTGCGGCGGGAATGCCGCTTCCGGCCGGGACGGTGGTGGTCTCCGCCCCCGGCGTCAGCGCCCCTGCGGCGGACTATTTTACCATCCGGGTGCATGGCAAGGGTTGTCACGGCTCCGCGCCCCAGAACGGCATTGACCCCTTGACGGCGGCGGCGCATATTCTCATTGCCCTTCAGGAGATACACGCCCGGGAGCTGTCCGCTTCCGACGAGGCAGTCCTGACCATCGGCACCTTCCACGCTGGAGAAGCCGGGAACGTTATCCCCGACACGGCGACCATGGGCGGCACTATCCGCACCTATGACGAGAAGACCCGCGCTTATCTGAAAGAGCGCATGACCGCCATTGCGAAAAATGTGGCGGAAGCCTTCCGTGCCAGTGCCGAGGTCAGCTTCGGCAGCGGATGCCCCACCCTCGTCAACGACAAAGACCTTTCGGAAAAAGTCACGGGGTATCTCAAAGACCTGCTGGGCGCAAACCGCGCGTTCACCACGGCGGAACTCAACGGCGGGAAGCCTGCCCGGGGCGGCGGCTCGGAGGATTTTGCCTACGTCAGTCATGAAGTCCCCTCCCTGATGCTGGCGCTGGCGGCGGGCGAGCCGTCCAAGGGCTATGTTTACCCCCAGCACCACCCGAAGGTGAAGTTCGACGAGAGCGTCCTTTCCACAGGCGCGGCCGTGTTTGTGGACTGCGCCATACAGTATATGAAAGAATGATTGGAGGAGAAAACCATGGAGGAACAAACCCGCGTCCTGGAATACAAATGCCCATGCTGCAATGCCGGTCTGCACTTTGGGTCGGACGCCCAGAAGCTGACCTGCGAATACTGCGGCAACACCTTTGACATCGACACCGTCCGGGCGTTCAACGAAAGCCAGGACCCCCAGGGCGGCGAGGAATTTCAGTGGGAGTCGGAACAGACGGAGTCATTCAGCGAGGACGAGGAAAGCACCCTGCGTGTCTTCCAGTGTCCCTCCTGCGGCGGAGAAATTCTCTGCGACGAAAATACTGCCGCTTCCTTCTGCCCCTACTGCGAAAACCCCACCATCATGCCCACCCGTCTCAGCGGCGGTCTGAAACCCGACGGCGTCATCCCCTTCAAAACCGGCAAGGAGGACGCCAAGGCCGCGTTTCTCCGCCTTTGCAAGGGCAAGCCCCTTCTTCCCAGAGGTTTCACCTCGGAGCAGCGGCTGGAGAAGATTACCGGAATGTACGTTCCCTTCTGGCTGTATGACTGCGCCGCGGATTTCAGCGGCAGCTACAAGGCCACACGGATACATACATGGTCGGATTCCAAATATGAATATACCAAAACCGACCATTTCCTGCTGAAGCGGGACGCGGCGGCGGATTTCGTGGGCATTCCCATGGGCGGCTCCACCAAAATGGAGGACGCTTTCATGGAGTCCATTGAGCCGTTTGATTACAAACAGCTTACGTCCTTCGACATGGCGTATCTGACCGGTTATCTCGCCGACAAGTACGACGTTCCCTCGGAAAACGGCGAACCGCGGGTTCGTCAGCGGGTAGACGCCGCCATGGACGACCGTCTGCAAAGCACCTTTACCGGCTATTCCTCTGTGGTTCCCACCTCCCGGCAGCTGAACATCAAGCACAACAAAGCGCGCTACGTATTCTTCCCCGTGTGGATTCTGAACACGAAGTACAAAGACAAAATCTACACCTTCGCCATGAACGGCCAGACCGGCAAAATGACCGGCGCATTCCCCATCTGCCCAAAGAAGACCGCCGCATGGTTCGCCGGAGTCACCGCCAGTGTCGCGCTGCTTGCGTCGCTGGTGCAGCTTCTGATGCTTTAAGGAGGGAAACAGTATGAAACACAAACTGATTTGCCTGATCCTGTGCCTGCTGCTTCTCCCCTCCCTGTTCCTGAGCGTCGGCGCGGAGCAGCAATATGTCATCGACAACGCCGACCTCATGTCCTCCTCGGAGGAAGCGGCGCTGGAAGAAAAGGCGCAGGCGCTTCGGCAGGAATACGGAATGGACGTGGTCATCCTGACGGTGGACACTCTGGACGGAAAGCGTCCTCAGGACTATGCCGACGATTATTACGATTACAGCGGCTATGCAGATGACGGCGTGCTGTTCCTCCTGTCCATGGAGGAACGGGACTGGTACATCTCCACCAAGGGAAACGCCATCTACGCTCTGACGGACTATGGCATCCAGCAGGTCGGCGAAGGCGCCCTTCCGTACCTGAAAAACGGCGATTATTATGGCGCCTTCGACGCATTCCTGGACGCGCTGCCCACCTATTTTTCCGCCTACAATGATGGTACACCCATCGACGGTTATGCGGATACCTCGGGCGACTATTACCACGGCGATCAGGAAGATGTCGTCTATTATGAACAGCCCCGGCACGTAAGCATTTGGATTTCCATTGTGATCGGCGCGGTCATCGGCGGGATCACCGTCCTCATCATGCGCGCCTGCATGAATACCAAGCGCCCCCAGCGCAGCGCGGGCAGCTACCTGAATGACAGCTCCTACCACCTGCGCACCAATCGGGATCTGTTCCTGTACAGCAACGTCACCAAAACCCGCATCCAACAGGAAAGCAGCAGCTCCGGCGGTGGCGGCAGCTCCGTCCATACGTCCTCCAGCGGCAGCAGCCACGGTGGCGGCGGCGGAAAGTTTTGATATCAAAAAATTTTTTACATAAGGAGAAAGCATTATGGGTCTGATCAAAGCAGCATTGGGATCGGCAGGCGGCGTCCTTGCCGATCAGTGGAAAGAGTATTTCTACTGTGACAGCATGGCGGCCAACGTTCTGGTCACCAAGGGCAAAAAGCGCACCTCCTCCCGCAACAGCAACACCAAAGGCTCTGACAACATCATTTCCAACGGCTCTGTCGTCGCGGTAAACGAAGGGCAGTGCATGATGATCGTGGAGCAGGGCAAGATCGTGGAGTTCGCCGCTGAAGCGGGCGAATACACTTGGAATTCCTCCAGCGAACCCACCATTTTCCAGGGCGGTCTGGAGGGTCTGGAAGGCAGCTGGGAAACCCTCAAGCGCCGCTTCGCCTTCGGCGGAGATACCGCCAAGGATCAGCGGGTGTACTTCTTCAACCTGAAGGAACTGGTTGGCAACAAGTACGGCACCCCCGCCCCCATCCCCTTCCGGGTCGTGGACAACAACATCGGTCTGGATATGGACGTTTCCATCCGCTGCAACGGTGAGTATTCCTACAAGATCGCCGACCCCATGCTGTTCTACAAGAACGTATGCGGCAACGTATCTCAGGACTACACCCGCGACCAGCTGGACAGCCAGCTGAAATCCGAGTTCCTCACCGCTCTGCAGCCTGCGTTCGCCCGCATCTCCGCTCTGGGCATCCGGTATTCCGCCCTGCCTGGCCACACCATGGAGCTGGCCCAGGCCATGAACGAAGTTCTGTCCGGCAAGTGGGGCGCGACAAGAGGTCTTGCCATCGTCGCCGTGGGCGTCAACTCCGTGACCGCCTCCGCCGAGGACGAGGCCACCATCAAGGAGCTGCAGAAGTCCGCCGTTTTCCGTAACACCAACATGGCGGCGGCGCACATGGTGCAGGCACAGGCCGAGGCAATGAAGACCGCCGCCGGAAACAAAAACGGTGCGATGATGGGCTTCATGGGCATGAACATGGCGCAGTCCGCCGGTGGTTTCAACGCTGCTTCCCTGTTCCAGATGGGTCAGCAGCAGCCCGCTGCTTCCGCTCCTGCCGCCCCCGCTGCACCCGCGGCCGGTGTAAATACTTGGAAATGTTCCTGCGGCGCGGTGAATACGGGCAAATTCTGTATGGAGTGCGGCGCTTCCAAGCCCGCCGACGGCTGGGTCTGCTCCTGCGGCGCGGTCAACAAGGGCAAGTTCTGCTCCGAATGCGGTGCGAAGAAGCCCGCGTCCGAGCCGCTGTACCGCTGTGATAAGTGCGGCTGGGAGCCGGAAGACCCCAAGCATCCGCCCAAATTCTGCCCTGAGTGCGGCGATAAGTTCGACGACGAGGACATCCGGTAATCCAATTCCCCGCGCAAAATGCGCATCTAAAATATGAAATAATGAGGTAATTGTTTGCTTAATCGTAATCAAATGGATATTGTGATCTGACCGGGAGGTTGGCAATCACAATTCCGCGAACCTCCCAAAAGAATTTTCAACAAATACTTTTAGGAGGAATTCCCAAAATGAACCGGGAAAACAAAAGAAAACAGTACGAAAAAGGCTATTATAAAACTCACCCCTGTGACGAAAGCTTCACCTGCCGGAACCGCGGATATCCCGTCGTCCCGGCGGGCGCGGGGAGCGACCACCGGAACCATTGCCCCAACTGCCTGTGTTCCGTACATCTGGACATTGAGCCGGGCGACCGAGAGTCAGACTGCGGCGGACTGATGGAGCCGGTGGCGGTGTGGGTTCGGAAAAACGGCGAATGGGCGATCATTCACCGCTGCCGCCGGTGCGGCGCGTTCAGCTCCAATCGGGTCGCGGCGGACGATAATCCCGTCAAACTCATGTCCATCGCCATGAAGCCCATCGGCAGCCCGCCCTTCCCCATCGAGCGGATGGCGAAGGTCACCGAGAAACTGGAATAATGCACAAATGCCCCCGGCCGTATGGCCGGGGGCATGCTCTGTCTTTTGTCGGTTTTTGTCATACCCGCCGGGTGGTCAGGCTGTGGGCAAGGGCGACAATATATTCGGTGTCTTCAAACACAGACAGCGCCGAAATGGCATAATTCGTGTATTTTCTCACCAGTTCTTCGCACTTTTCAAGACCGTACAGGCGAACGAAGGTATTCTTCTCCCCATCCATGCCGGTGGCTTTTCCCAGCTCCGACTGGGTGCCGATCACGTCCAGCATATCGTCCCGGATCTGGAACGCCAGCCCCAGTCCCGCCGCAAACTGACAGGCGGCCTCAAACTGCTCCTCCGACCCACCGCCGGCAATCGCACCCAGGGCGCAGGCGGCATTGATAAGGGCGCCGGTCTTCCGGGACTGAATGTCCAGAACCTCCTGCTCGCTCAGCTCCCGCTCCTGACTCATGATGTCCAGCACCTGTCCGCCCACCATGCCGGGGGAACCGGCGCACTCCGCCAGCAGGCCGATGGCCGTAGCCATGTCCTCCGGCCTTGCCAGTTTTGCCTTGGATGCAACCATGAAGGCGTCCGTCAGCAGGGCGTCCCCCGCCAGAACGGCCATTCCCTCGCCGAAAATCTTGTGGTTCGTCAGCCGTCCCCGACGGTAGTCGTCGTTGTCCATGCAGGGCAGATCGTCATGGATCAGGCTGTATGTATGGATCATCTCCACGGCGGCGGCGAAAGGCGCGGCGTCCTTCCAGTCCCGGCCGCACAGGCGGCAGAACTCAAAGGCAAAAATCGGCCGCAGGCGCTTGCCGCCCGCAAGCAGGCTGTATTCCATGGCCTTGTAGAGGTCTTTCTGGGGCGCGTCGTGAAACTGGGCATAGAAATCCTTCAGGTAGGCTTCCACATACTCCCGGTATTCCCGGCTTCTACTGTCAAGGCTCATCCTGGAAGTCCTCCTCTACGGGGCTGCCGTCCGGGGCGGTCATGATCTTCTTCACCTGAAGCTGGGCGTCGTCCAGCAGCTTCTGGCAGCTTCGCACCAGCTCAGTGCCCTCCTGAAAGAGCTTCAAGGACTCCTCCAGAGCCACGTCTCCCCGTTCCATTGCCCGGACGATCTGCTCCAGACGTGCCATGGACTCCTCAAAGGTTTTGTTCTGCGGATTCATCGCGCTTCCTCCTTTTTATCCATTACGGTTGCGGACAGTTTTCCATCGCTCAGCAAAACGCTGATGCGCTCTCCCAGCTCCACCTGCCGAACGGAGCGGAGTACATCCCCCGCTTCCGTCTGCGCCATGGAATAGCCCCGGGTCAGCACTTTCAGGGGACTCATGGCGTCCAGCTTGGAAACGGCGGCAATGTAGCGTTGATTTTTCCGGGTGATACTCTGGTTCTGCGCCGCGATCAGGCGGTTTTTCAACAGCTCCAGACTCTTCTCCCGCTGCTCGATGTACCCCGTGGGGCTTCGCAGCGCAGGAGACTGGGACAACACGTTCAGATGCTGCCGCGCCGCCTTCAACTGGCGGCTCAGGGCGGACGCCATAGCGCTGGACATGGCGTCCAGATTCTGCCGCAAAGCGTCCTGATCCGGCACGGCAAGCTCTGCCGCGTTGGAGGGCGTCGCCGCACGAAGATCGGCCACGTAGTCGGAAATGGTCACATCCGGCTCGTGTCCCACGGCGGAGATCACGGGAATCTCCGATTCATAAATGGCATGGGCGACCAGTTCGTCGTTAAACGCCCACAAATCTTCAATGGAGCCGCCGCCTCTGCCAACGATCAGCAGATCGGCGAGCTTGTAACGGTTGGCATACCGGATGGCCGCGGCGATTTCCCCCGGCGCTTCCGCGCCCTGCACCCGAACGGGCAGGAGCCGCACCTTTGTCAGCGGATACCGTTTTCTGAGAATCCGGAGCATATCATGCACCGCCGCACCGGCGGAACTGGTGACGATTCCGATGGTGCCGGGGCATTTGGGCAGCGGCTTTTTGTGGGCTGGGTCAAATAACCCCTGCGCCGCCAGCTTTTTCTTCAGCTGCTCAAAGGCGGCGTACAGGTCGCCCACGCCGTCCATGGCCATGGCGGCGCAGTACAGCTGATACGCCCCGTCTCTGGGGTAGACCGTGACCTTGCCCATAGCAATGACCTTCATGCCGTTGTCCGGCCGGAAGCGCAGACGCATGGCATTGCCCTTGAACATGACGCACTTCAATGCCGCTCCTTCGTCCTTCAGCGTAAAATAGTGGTGCCCAGATGGGTAGACCTTATAATTGCTGATCTCGCCCCGGACGGCCACCTGCCCCAGAAAAGGGTCGTCGTCCAGCCGTCCGCGGATGTATTCGGTTAATTGGGTGATGGACAGAACGTTCTGAGCCATTTTATTCCTCCGTCAGTCGTTTTGTCAGCACGGCGACGCCCATGGCGTTGTCCGTGGAAAACTGCGGCTGTGCAAAAACGGGATGAAGGGTTGCCGTCAGCTCCCGGAGCATGGAATTGGACGCAACGCCCCCGGAAAACACCACGCTCAGCCCCGGATAGGCTTCCAGCGCCTGAACCGTCGCCTCATACACCGCGCCCGCAACGCACCGCAGAGCGTAAGCCGCAGTTTCGGCAGGGTCAGCGCTGGCGGCATGGAACTGCTGCACCTTATTCTGCACGCCGGAAAGGGAAAATTCGCTGTTCCTGCACTTCACCCGGAACACATCCTTCCCCGTCGCTTCCCGGCTGAGGCTGTCCAGATGCTTGCCCGATGGGAACGGCAGCTCCAAAAGCTGCCCCGTCCGGTCGATCAGCTGACCGGCGGAAATGTCCGTGGTGCCGCCGATGCGGGTACACTTCACATTTCTGCCCTCCGGCTCTACCAGAAGCAGCTCCGTGGTACCACCGGACAAATGCCATGCAAGATGGGTTTTCTCCATCAAATCCAGCCGTCCTGCGCTCCACAATGACGCGGCCACGTGTCCCTGCTGGTGGGAAACCTCCGCCAGCGGCACGCCCAGAGCGTCCGACAGCAACTTTGCGTGGGAGTAGCCAACCATGAAGCAGGGCATATAGCTCCCCTCCACCGCCCGGGGACGGGTGCTGACGCCCACCGCCGTGATGGCGTCCTTCTGAATATGGGAAAACAGCCTGCCGGAAAGCTCCGGCAGGCTTTTGATATGGGCAAATACCGCGTCGGATTGACGCAGACCCAGCTCCCCCTGCCTGACGGGCAGAAGGCGGGAGCAATTTTCTCCCCCCTCACCGTCAAAAAAGGCGATGGAGGTAGTGTAATTGCTGGTGTCGATGCCGATGACGCTCATTTTGCTTCCTCTTGGGGGGCTTCCGTCTCCGTGTTCCGGCTGCGGACAAAGCTGCCTAAGATTCCGTTGATAAACGCGCCGGTATCGTCGCCGTCGTATTTTTTCGCAATGCGCACCGCTTCGGCTACCGCAACGCCGGTGGGAACGTCGTCCACGTAAAGGATTTCGTAGATCGCCAGCCGGAGAATGCACCGGGCGAGCTTGGAAATGCGGCTGATGTCCCAGCCGATGGAAAACTGCCGGATCACATCGTCCAGCTCGTCCTCCCGGTTGGCAACGCCGGTGACCACCGAGTCGATATAGCGCAGCTGGAACCGGTCAGGGCGCTGGGCATATACCTCATTTTCTTCGGCCAGTTTTCCGTAATATTCCTTGTCCAGGCGGGTGGAAACCACCTGCTCCGGCTCCTCGCCGGTAAACGCCCGGCCGTAAATCAGATGTACTGCCAGTTCTCTGGCGTCGCCTCTTTTCATACCGCCCGACCTTACTTGTGGACGATGCCGCAGACGTTGACGGAGACACTCTCGACCTTCGTGCCGGTGATGGACTCCACGCTGGCGGTCACTGCCGCCTGCACGTCCTTCGCCACGTCCACGACGCTGTAGCCGTAGCAGACCATAATGCCGCACTCAATGGTAAGGGTGTTATCCTCCGCGATCAGGATCTTCAGCCCCTTGCCCCAATTCTTTTTATTGGTAAAGTCTGCGATGCTGACGCCGGGCTTGATGCCCAGAGAGCCGACGCCCTCCACCTCGGACAGGGCATGGGCCACGATGGTCGCTACCACGTCCTCAGAGATCATGACACTGCCATTTTCCTGAATCTGGGTGATGTACTGCTTATATTCAGCCATAAGGTTTTACCTCCTAAATGTTTGTCCCGCCCGTGGGCTTGACATACTTTTGTTTATTGTACCACAAATCCAGAAAAATACAACCATTTTCTGCAAGCAAAGCACGGATTTACAAGATTGCCCCGGATGGTCTTCATCCGGGGCATAAACTTATTGAACTTCCACAACACGGATATCGTTCAGAGAATAGTCGGACTGTGCCATGACGATGTCTGCGATAACGGCCACGTCCTCCCGCTGCAAGCCGCCCTCGGGAGAAGCCACCGCAATGGAAATGCCCTCGCCGGACATGTAGGCCACGCAGTCGGCATAACCCTTTGCGATGATCAGGCTCTCGATCTGGGCTTCGCTCAGCGCCGTCTGCACGATCTGTTCCAGCTCTACCGCGGACTCCGCTTCCTTGGAGCTTTCGCTGTAGGACATGGCTTCCTGAAGCAGATTCACGGCGTTGTCCCTCGCCTGCTGCCGGGACAGGCGGACGGCGGCAAAGTAGTCGGTGGAGGTGGTCGCCACGTCTTCCCCGGCGGAGATGGCCGCCATGTCCTCGCTGAGCACCAGATTGTCGTCGGACATGACCTTTTCCGTGTCCAGCGTATCCGTGAGATTTGCCGCCGCCTGATCCTCGGTGTAGCGCCAGTTGACGTAGATGCCTGCGCATACCGTCACCAAAATCGCCGCCGCAATCAGATTCTTCTTCCATACCTTCATAAAAATGCCTCCAATCATTCATTTCATTTTCAAAACGGTTATTTTGTCGGTGGACAGCCCGGTGACGCTGCCGACCGCCTCTACGATGGCAAGCCGGACGGACGCGCTGTCCGCCCCCTGGCATACGATGACCGCGCCGAGATAAGTAGGGGGATTGACCTGCTGCACAAGCCCGGTCTGAGAACGGTCAGAGCCATTGAGCAAAACCGTGTCCGACCGGATGCCGGAGGATGTGGAATCCTCGTCCGTCTGGTATACCGTCCGCTCCCCTTCCCGCTGGGTCAGAAGCACCCGCACCCTGCCCGCGCCCTGTATCTGGCTGAGAATTTCTTCCAGCCCGGTTTGCAGGTCCTGCCGGGGTTCTGTTTCCGCGGCGGCGGGTTCCGGGGTTGCTTTTGTGTTTTTTCCGTCGGGCAGCGCCATGAGAAAAAGCCCTGCCAGCACCACCAAAAGGACATAGCGGTATTTCCTGACCAGCTCCTTTCCCCTGCTTCTCAGCGTTACCCAATCCATTTCTGATTCTCCTTTGAAATACCCAGATCATTTGCGATTATGGCCTGTATCTGCCGCCGGGCGTAAGGGGACGCCTCCCCGGAGATCGTGACTGCCGCCGGGAGATTGTCTTCGCCAACGGTGACCTCAACGCGCAGGTTCGCATGGAGGTCTGCGGCTTTGTCCAAGATATATGCTTCCGTTTCTTCCTTTATGATATCCGCCATGGAATCCCGGGCAAGATTTTCGCCCATGGCGGCGGCATCCTCCGCGTCATCCATGCACCGCAGGGAAAAGTCCGGCAATTTGGAAAAATCCACCCTCGAAATGGGACTCAGAACAGTGTACGCCAGAAACAGCCCGCAGATCAGCTTCCCCATCTGCTTGCCGCTTCCATTGGGGAACAGCCTGACCACAATGCCGCAGAGCATGGCGGCAGCTACCACAGAAATAACATATTGCCGAAGCGCCTCCATTATCCCACTCCTTTCAGAAAACACACCGTGCTGATGAGCAGCAGCAGGCACTCCGAGCCGGTCATGGCGAGCAGAAGTCCCATAGCTGTGGAAAAATCCCCGATCAGCTCCGTCAGTCCCTTTTCTCCGAAGATGCCGCACACGGCGGCTGTCAGTTTCAGTATCAGATAGTGGATGCCGATTTTCAGAAACGGACTTAGGAATACCGCCAGCACCGCCAGAATTCCATAAATGCCCGCCGCGTTTTTCATTAGCCCTGCGCTGACCAGCACCGCTTCCGAAGCGTCGGACAAAATTCCGCCCACCACGGGGACTACGGAGGAAATGGTGACCTTCGTTGCTTTCAGCGCCGCCGCGTCGGTAGTGCCGCTGACCACGCCGGTGACGGTCATATAGGTCGTGAACACCGTCAATATGGTTTTCAGGCTCCAGCTGACGACGTTTTTGACCAAATCCCGCAATTTTCCCAGAATATTCTCCCCGATTGCGCCGTTTGCCGCCGACAGCGCCAGAAACAGGTACACCATGGGGCCGAGCATCCGGGAAATCAGGGAGCTCAGCACCGAGTCGAACACCGCCGTCCCGGCGTACAGCGCCGTGGAGGACGCCGCCCCGCCCTGCGCCGCCATGGCCGCCGTCATGACGGGAAGCAGCAGCTTTCCGTACTCGCTGATTTCCGTCACGGTCTGCGACCCAAGGCGAATCAGGGAATTTGCGCTCAGCAGCAGCCCCGCCGCAATGGCTGTCGCCCCCACAAGGTTTGCGACAGTCTTCACACTTCCGGAAAAGGATTGGAGCAATGATACCATCATCACCGCCGCGATCACCCCAAGGCTGACCTTGGACGCTTCCTTCAAATCCGGCCGAAGTCCCAGAACCGCGTCCCGAAGCAGCTCCATCAGCCCGGCGGCAAAGGAGCTGGTGTCCTCCGGCATCAGCTCAGCCCCTCCCTCCGGCACCTGAGGGGCGGTAAACTCAACGGCAGATGCAGGTATCGCCAGCGCAAATATCAACGCCACCGCCAAAATCAATTTGCTCATAACTCCCGTAAAATCTCCCGTATCAGTTCCAGCATGGCGGTGAAAATGGGAAGAGACAGATATAAGATCACCGCCGAACCAAGCATTTGCAACGTTTTTCCGAGGGAGCCGTTTCCCGCGTCAGTGCAGACCAGTCCGGCGATCTCCGACACCAGCCCAATGCCCACCGCTTTTAAGAGAATACCCAGCATGTCCCCCTGCAGGTCTCCCAGCGTCTCCAGCTCACGCAGGAAGTCCAGCACCGGCTCCAGATAGGAAATGGCGATCATGGCGACCATGCAGCACACCGCCATGGTCAGCAGAACGCCGATGTCCTTCTGCTTTCCCAACGAAAGCCCCAGCACCACCGCCAGCAGCACAGCCGCCGCGGCCTTCCAGAACAGGCTCATCAGAATTCAAACAGGGTCTTCACCAGATCGAAAAGATCGGCGATCTTCTGCGCCAGCATCATCAGCACGACCACCAGCCCCGCTAAGCTGGTCATGGTGGCCTGCTCCTCCCGGCCGGAACGGGAAAGCACCTGATTGAGGATAGAAACGATGATGCCGATGGCAGCAATTTTGAAAATCAGGTCAATGTCCATACTCATAGAAACAAAATCGCCAGCGCCGCACCGGCGCATAATCCCAGCGTCCCGTAGCTGCGAAGACGTGTCTCCCGGTTCTTCCCCAAAGCTTCCAGCTCCATGCGGCACGCTTCCTTCACTTCCTCCAGCCCCTGCTTCTGCCCCGGAAGATCGAACCGGCCAAGGGTATGCCCCAGCTGCTTCATGATTCCCCGTATCCGCCGGGGCAGCTCGTGACTGCGTTTCAGCGCGGCGGTCATGCAGCTGGCCGCGTCCGGGGAGGTCTGCCATTCCAGCTCCCGCGCAAGATTGAAAAACACTTCTCGGAGTGTCCCCCTCGTTTCCTTCCCCGCCTGACGGCAAAGCTCCGGCAGGGGCGTCAGGCGGTATTGAAGCTCCCACTCCATGGAATTCAGTGCCCTGAGCAGCTGCCGGAGGAGTCCTTCCTCCCGCTTGTACCCGGAAGCGATGGAAAACCCGAAACCACCGCAGCCCGCAATGACCAGCGCCGCGCCAAACCATCTGTAGCTCATAGCGCCGCCCTCTCCGACCGGAAGGACTTGTCCTGCCGTAAAATCAGAAGCGTTTGGAACACCCCACTTTCCGCCAGCGGACGGTAGACCGACCTGCGCCGCAAGTCTGCCGCCGACGTGCCGTGGGCGGTCGCCAGCAGCCGCACGCCGCAGTTTGCCGCCCGGAGAAGCGCCCGGGCGTCCGCCTCCGCCGTGATCTCGTCCACAGCGATGCAGTCCGGCCCCATGGTTCTGAGCACCATGTCGATTCCCGGGGACTTGGGGCAGCCGGTGAGGACGTCCGTCTTCTTCCCCCGTTCCAGCCCCTCCGGGAACAGCTCACCCCGCTCGTCCACCACGCTGACGCACTGTTTTTCTCCGATCTGGCGGATTAAATCCCGTAGAAGCGTGGTCTTTCCCCAACCGGGCGCGCCCAGAATCAGAATGGAGCCGGGAGCGTCCGCCGCCCGCTTGGCGATTCCCGGAAAATCTCTCGCGACACGGATGCACAGAGAGCTTATTTCCCGAATGCCCGTTACGACCCCATCTTTGCAGACCACCTCGCCGCACAGACCAATGCGGTGTCCCCCGGGGGCGGTAAGATACCCCTGCGCTGTTGTCGCCGCCGCCCATGGAGAATACCGGCTGGCGGCGTTGATGCAGTAATTCAGGTCTTCCCTGCTGACACAGCACCCCAGCCAGCGGCTTTCCCCGCTCAAAACCAGCTCCGGCGGCATCCCCAGCCGGAGCCGCAGCTCCTGCAAAGCGTTTTTCCCCAACCTGTCCACCTCCGGCCGAAGTCTTGGCGGCAAGACGGACAGCAGCTGTTTCCATGCGCACATCATTTGCATCACTCCTGCCAAAGACTATGCGGCGGGGCGCAATATTAGCACCCCGCCGCAAAAGGTTTTTGGCCATGCAAAAGCCGACAGCACAGGGCTGCCGGCTTTCCGTTACCGCTTATTTTTCTTGTAAATGACGTTCAGGCCCTTCAAAAGCAGGTCTTTCTCCAGAATGATCTCCCGTTTGCACAGCGGTGTGATAAACTGGGCAAGGCCGCCGGTGGCAATGAGTGTGGACTTGTGTCCCAGCTCTGCTTCGATTCGCTCCACCAGTCCGTCCAGCATGGCGGCGGTGCCGTACATCATGCCGCTGCGCATACAGTCCACGGTGTTCTTGCCGATGACGTGCTTCGGCTTGTCCAGACTGATGCCGGGAAGCTGAGCGGTGCGGCTGGTCAGCGCGTCCAGCGAGACCCGGACGCCCGGGAAAATAATGCCGCCCAGATACATATTGTTCGGCTCCACCACCTCGATGGTGGTTGCCGTCCCCAAGTCCATCAGAATCATGGGCGCTTCGTACTCGGCGAGGGCGGCCACGGCAATGACGATGCGGTCGCTGCCTACCTGACTGGGAACGTCCATGTGGATGTTCAGCCCGGTTTTCAGCCCGGGGCCGACCACCATGGGCTGCTTCCGGATGACCTTGATGACGCCGGTTTTGACCGAATTGAACACCGGCGGCACGACGGAGGAAATGATGCAGTCGTCGATATCCTTCACCTGCACGCCGAAGGCTTCCATCATGTTTTTGATCTCCACGCCATACTGGTCGGAGGTGCGGATGGCGTCGGTGGCAATGCGGGCTTTGAACAGAATTTTATCATTTTCAATACAGCCGATGACCAGATTGGTATTACCGATGTCAATGGCAAGCAGCATAACGATCTCTCCTTAACGTTTTTTCATCCGCTCCGAAAGGTGCAGCAGCGCCTTCCCGATGACGGTCACCAGAATGGCGGCAATAATAGCCTCAGGGATTCCGGACGCCGTGACCGTCCCCATCACAAGTCCAAACACGGCGGTAATGGCCACGTTTTTCGCCTGTGCGTACTGCTGGGCAAGCAGCACATAAATGCTGCCCATGACGAGAATTGTGTGGCACAGCGTGGAAATTGCCGCAGTCAGGGGCAGCGCCGCAAAGTCCTGCTTCGTAAGCTTCTTAAACAGCTTCCACAGCCATCCCGCAATCGCGCCGAACAGAATCCGGCACCCCAGTGCGATCCACAGGCTTTTCAGCACCCCCGGCAGACCCTCCGTGGTCATAAAGGGCGAAAACGCAAATGCCAGCAGTCCGGGACTGGTGGTATTTGCCCAGATGGAGCACAGCCCGAACACGCCCCCAAGGACAGCGCCCGCGCCGGGGCCGAGCAAAACCGCGCCCAGAATGACCGGGATGTGCATGGTTGTGGCCTTGATCACCGGAAGAGGAATGAAACCGATTCCGGTAACGCCCATGACCAGCAGAACACCGCAGAACATAGCGAGGGTCGCCATGTACCGGGTGTTCATTTTCCTTTTTTCCATATGAAATTACCTCCTGCTGCCGTTCTTCTTATGAAGATACAGCGCAAATTTGGGAGCTTTCACTCCGGAAGTATTATAGCAGGGTGCGGCGGAAAATACAAGAAAAAAATCATCTTTACAGCGATTCAAAATCGGGATATAATGAGGGTAAGCAATTTTCTATTCTGGAGGGTTCCCTATGTTGAAAGGAAAAACCGTCCTTCTGGGCGTTACCGGCGGAATCGCCGCCTATAAAGCCGCCGCGCTGGCCTCCGCCCTTGTCAAGCAGCACGCCGCGGTGGAGGTCGTTATGACCGAAAACGCCACCCAATTCGTCACGCCCCTGACCTTCGAGCAGCTCACCGGCCGCCGGACGATGGTGAACACCTTCGACCGGAATTTCTCCCATCAGGTGGAGCATATCGCTCTGGCGGAACGGACTGATCTTGTGATCGTCGCCCCGGCCACGGCCAATGTTTGCGCGAAACTGGCCCACGGGCTGGCGGACGATATGCTCACCACCACCATTCTCGCCTGCCGCTGCCCCAAACTCATCGCCCCCGCCATGAATACCAACATGTACGAAAATCCCGTGACACAGGACAATCTGGCGCTTCTGCGCCGTTATGGCTGGGAAGTCATCGAACCTGCCAGCGGACGTCTTGCCTGCGGCGCCGTGGGCAAGGGCAAGCTGCCGGAGCCGGAGGAAATTCTGCAATATATCCTGCGTCAGTTGGCCTTCCCTCACGATCTTGCCGTGAAAAAGGTGCTTGTCACCGCCGGGCCGACGCAGGAGGCCATCGACCCCGTCCGGTATCTGACCAACCATTCCACCGGAAAAATGGGCTATGCAATTGCCAGAATGGCCATGCTCCGGGGCGCGGATGTGACTCTGGTTTCCGGACCCACTGCCATCGCGCCCCCACCCTTTGTGACCGTAGTTCCCGTCGTTTCCGCTCAGGATATGTTTGAAGCCGTGGCCGCCAACGCCCCAAAATCCGACTTTATTTTCAAAGCGGCGGCGGTGGCGGACTACACCCCGGCAAATTACAGCGACAACAAGGTCAAAAAGTCCGAGGGCGACATGTCCATCCCCCTGAAACGCACCCGGGACATCCTGAAATATCTCGGGGAAAACCGCGTCCCGGGGCAGGTCATTTGCGGCTTTTCCATGGAGACCCAGAACATGGTGGAAAACAGTCGGGAAAAGCTTGTAAAGAAGAACGTGGACATGATATGCGCCAACAATCTCAAGCAGTCCGGCGCGGGCTTTGGGGTTGACACGAATGTAATCACGATCATTACCCGGAGCGAAACCACTGAGCTTCCGCTGCAATCCAAAGAAAGCGCCGCAAACGCCATTCTGGACGCGGCAGTCCGGCTGGCTCCGTAAAAGCGTCCATATCTGCAAATCGGAATCGGAGAAGATTAAATGGGACAGATCAGCCTACAGATCATGACAAGGGAGTTATGTCACGACCTTTATAAAGGGTGGACAAATGACGCATCCATTTATATGGATATGAAGCTGTTCAAGCCATACACCTATAACGAAGATGCTGTAAACCGGTATTTTGAATCGAAGCAGGATGTGTCGAGGGTTGTATTCGCAATTATGCTTGATGCCGAGGTGATTGGGGAGTTGCAGCTAAAGCAAATAGACCGCGACAGGAAAGAGTGTACGCTGAGTATTCACATGCAAAATGATTCCGTGAAGGGCAAAGGTTATGGGACGCAAGCGGAAAAGCTGGCGATCAAATACGCTTTTGAGAAGCTGGGGATGCTTGCGGTCAACGCCGATGCCGTTCTTAAGAACACACGCAGTCAGCACGTTCTTGAAAAGGTGGGATTTCGCTTCGTCAAAGAAGAAGGAATATTTCGGTACTATCGAGTGGAACAGGCGGACTTCCATGCTGATTAAATCTTGTATGTGCTGTAATAGTCAAACGCCCGGACGTTTTCGTCCGGGCGTTTTAAGTCATTACATCAGTTCATCCGGCACGGAGTCCAGATCGTCAAAGCCCATCTGTTCCGTCTGGCCGCCCTTCATGGACGCCCACTGTTCCTTCGTGATCAGGATGGCTCTCGGCTTGGAACCCTGGAAGGGGCCTACAATGCCCTTTTCTTCCATCTCGTCCACGATTCGCGCCGCGCGGGCATAGCCCAGCTTCAGACGGCGCTGGAGCATGGAGACGGAAGCCTGTCCGGTCTCCAGAATCACATCCACGGCGGCGGGCAGCATTTCGTCGCCCTCCAGCTCCTCGTCGGTGGGGTCGGGGTCGGACACGCTCGCCGGCTTTTTGCCGGTCTGCTGGGCTTTTTTCTCGATCTCGTCCAGCACCTGCTGGCTGTAATCCGCCGTGTAGTTGTCCTTGACATACCCGGCCACGGCCTCGACCTCGGTGTCGGTGACGAAACAGCCCTGCACACGCAGCGGCTTGCCGCAGCCGATGGGGGCGTACAGCATATCGCCCTTGCCCACCAGCTTTTCCGCACCCATGGTATCCAGAATGATACGGGATTCCATGGCGGACGCCACGGAGAACGCGATTCGGGACGGAATATTCGCCTTCATCAGGCCGGTGATAACGTTGGCAGAAGGACGCTGGGTAGCGATGATCAGGTGCATACCGGCGGCACGACCCATCTGTGCAATGCGGCAGATGGAGTCCTCCACCTCCTTGGCGGCGACCATCATCAAATCCGCCAGCTCGTCGATGATAATGACCACCTGAGGGAGCTTCTGGCCGTCCTCCTCGGCGGTAACGATGCTGTTGTAGGATTCCAGATCCCGGACGCCCATGTCGGACATCATTCTGTAGCGGCGAAGCATTTCTGTCACCGCCCATTGCAGACTGCCCGCAGCCTTCTTGGGGTCAGTGACCACGGGGATCAGCAGATGGGGAATGCCGTTGTAAATGCCCAGCTCCACCATCTTGGGGTCAACCATGATGAGCTTCACATCGTCGGGACCTGCCTTGTACAAAAGGCTAATGATGATGGAATTCATGCACACGGATTTACCGGAACCGGTGGTACCGGCAATCAGCAGATGGGGCATTTTTGCAATGTTACCCACGATGCAGCTTCCGTCAATGCTCTTGCCCAGCGCAATGGAGGTCTTGGATTTTGCCTTGGCAAACTCGGTGGAATCGATAACCTCCCGCAGGGAGACCGTCGTGACCGCGCGGTTCGGCACCTCGATGCCAACCACGGAGATCTTTCCGGGAACGGCAGCGATGCGGACGCCGGACGCGCCCAAACTCAGGGCAATATCATCGGCGCAGCCTGTGATCTTATTCAGCCGGACGCCCTTGTCAAGCTCCACCTCGTAGCGGGTAACGCTGGGGCCGCGAGTGACGTTGATGATATGGGCGTCGATATTGAAGCTGGCGAGGGTCTCATTGAGGCGGCGGGAATTCTCCCGCATTTCCTCCGTGCCGTCCGTCCCGGCACGCACCGGGCGTTTCAGCAGATCCAGCGGCGGGAAGCAGTAATCCGGCTGCTGCACCGCCTGCGTCTGGGCGATCTCCGCGGCGACCTGCTGGGCGGATTGGGCGGCTTCCTTGGTGGTGACCTTCCCGGACTTTGCCTCCGGAGTGGGCTTTATCTTGCCTTCGTCCAGCTTGGGTGCGGGTGGGATAGGCGCGTTTGGCACAAATTCCGGCATTTTGCTGGGCAGCTTTTCCCCGATGTCCTCCCCTTCCACCCGGACGGGCTTCGCTGGAGCGGGACGCGCGGGGAGCGGTTCGGGAACCGGCGGCGTTTCGTCCTTCACGTATTCGGCCGTGCCGGACAGCGGCGCGTTGATATCTCCGTCGATACGCTCCATGAACGCCGCACCCTTGCCGGGAACCTGCTTGACTTCATCCTGCGGTGCGGGAGCATGGTTTTTTTTCTGCTTTGGGGCAGGATGCGGCTGCTTTTCCGGCGGAAGCTGCTGGGGCGTCTCCGGCGGTGTTTCTTCCGGGGCGTTCTCCCTCGCCCGCTGCTGTTCCCGGCGCTGACGCTTGCGGGCGATCTGCTTGCTCGCAATATTGTTGACTACAGCCGTCGCCGGGTCTATGTAGTCCTCTTCCTCCACATAATCGTCCTTGGGGCGGTTGGCAATGGCTCTGATAATGCTGGGAATGGTGATATTCATTGCCCCCAGCAGCGTCAGAATTGCGAAAAACACGCAGAACACAAGGGCCAGCGTTTTGCCGCAGAGCCAGCGCACCAGCATGGCCGCGCCGCCGCAGAGAACGCCGCCGGTGCTTCCTGCTACGCCGCCGGTACACAGGTCTTTGATCAGGGCAAAGCCCTTCGACATCTCCTGCTCCTGCATGGCAAGGTGGTAAATGCACCCGCACAGAAAAACGAAGAGCAATGTGCAGACGCTCCGCATGGTCGGGGCGTTTTTCCGGCCAAAAGTGTGGATGACGAACAGGTATAACAGTCCCGGAATGGCAAAATAAAATCCGCCCTGACCGACCAGTCCCAGCACAACGGACTGAATGAGTTCCAGAAGCTTGCCATCCGGGTTCACGCTGATGACAACAAACAGCGCAAACAGCAGAATGCTGACCGCCGCAATGAGAAAATGCGGCGGAACGGCACGCTCATATTCCGTCTTGTACTTGGTGTTCTTGGCAGGCGTACTCTTTTTTCCGGAAGGTTTGGAAGCGGAACCGGATGACGTTTTCTTCTTCGCGCCCGAAACCGCCTGCTCGGCCCGACTGGCCGTTTTCTTCTCAGCCATAATTTCCTCCCATTAAGCCATCAGATTCAGAATAAAGGTAAACAGCGACACACCCCAGCAGTAGACCGCCAGCAGCGCATAGCCGTTATTGGCGGCCAGCAGACGCATGAGCTTCACGCCCAGCAACGCGGCGCCAAAAGACACAGCGGCAGTCACCAGATATCGGACGAGAATCAGGAACGACAGCGTTCCCGCCCCTACCGATATCAGCGCCAGCACATCCAGCACGATCAAACCGACCTGAATAAACATATTCATCAGCAGCGCCATGTTCAGACCGTAGCTCCGCTCCACGCCGCAGATGCTGGCAACGGACAGCGCGGAACCCACGGCGGAAACGCCCGGCAAAATTCCCAGCGCGCCGCCCAACCCTACGAGGAGTCCCTCGACCCGGGATAGCATCCGGCTGTCCCGGTTGCTGGTGGGGAAAAACTGGGGTAAGTACAGGATAATGCCGTTCAGGAACAGCAATACGGCGATCCAGATCAGCTTTTCTTTCAGCGGCTCCACGTACCGGTTCAGGAGAAATCCGAGAATCACGGGAATCAGCATCGTCCTGAGCAGGCTGAAATCCATCAGGCTCCGGGTATCCAGCGGCCGACGGCGGCGGCGTTTGGGCACCCGCGCCAGACGCCGCGCCCGATGAATGCGGACGATCTGCTTGCGGCAGCTGAAATACATCGCGCCGAACACGCCAAGATGCGCGAACAGCTTCATCAGCTCCGTGCTGCTCTGAATGCCGAAGCATTTCAGCATCAGAATGCGGTGGGCTTCGGCGGAAACGGGCAGAATATCCGCGAGCCCGGAAAACAGACCGTATAAGAAACTCTCAAGCCAGTTTAAGTCCAAGTCTGCCCCTCCTACAACATAATAATTCACTTTATTATAGCATAGGTCAGAGAGAATTTCCAGTCTTATTTTTTGTCCGCGCAGACACAACCAAAATCGGCTGCGCCTGCGCGGTGAAAGCTATTTTTTCTGTTTCTCGATCATCCTGTGCAGCGTGGACAGCGCGTCATTCAGCCCGCCCAGCTTGTCGATCAGGCCGGAAGCCACCGCTTCCTTGCCGTAGAGAATCGTTCCCACGTCCGTGGCGATCTCCCCCGTCGCCATCATATAATGCTCGAAGTCCTCCCGGCTGATGCGGGAGTTCGATGTGACAAAATCCGCAATCTGCTCCTGAATCCGCTGAAAGTACCGGAAGGTCTGGGGCGCGCCCACCACCAGACCTGTCATGCGCACGGGATGCACCGTCATGCTGGCTGTCGGGGTAATGAAGCTCTTTTTCGTGCATACTGCCAGAGGGATACCGATGGAATGTCCGCCGCCCAGCACCAGAGACACCGTTGGCTTTTTCATCCCAGCAATCATCTCCGCAATGGCCAGTCCTGCCTCAATGTCGCCGCCCACTGTGTTCAGAAGCAGCAGCAGACCGTCCACATCGTCGCTTTCCTCGATTCCGGCCAGCAGCGGCAGAACATGCTCATATTTGGTGGTCTTCACCGTTTCCGGGGCGATCATGTGCCCTTCCACCTGTCCGATGATGGTGAGGGTGTAGATGCTTCCCTTGCTGGATTTCGTAATGTCCGAGCCAAGCTCCACGATCTGCTCCCGCTCCTGTTTTTTCATTTCCGCGTCTTTGTTTTCGCTCATATCGTAACCTCCTCCCCCATAGGATAACCGGTTTTTCGCAATTCACACTTGAAAGCGGCTGCGTTTTGTCGTATAATAAGGTACGGTGATGATATGGCTACAAAAACAAACGCAGTCCGTCTGGTTCAGCAGGCGGGGATTCCCTGTCGTGAAGCGTTTTACGAATTCGACGAACAGGATTTAAGCGGCGGCCATGCCGCACAGGCCATCGGAATGCCGGAGGAGCAGGTTTTCAAGACGCTGGTCGCCCGGGGTGAAAAGACGGGCATCAACGTGTTCTGCATTCCCGTCTGCTGTGAGCTGGATCTGAAAAAAGCCGCCAAGGCCGCCGGGGACAAAAATATGGAGCTGGTGGCCGTCAAGGAGCTGCTCGGCCTGACCGGCTATATCCGCGGTGGGTGCAGTCCCGTGGGCATGAAGAAACACTACCCCACCTTTATTGACGAGACCTGCACGCTGTGGGATGAGATTGCCGTCTCCGCCGGCGCCAGAGGACATCAGATGATCGTTCCGCCCCAGCCCCTCGCGGATCTGGTTGGCGCAGAACTGACAGATATTATTGTATAGAAAGGAAATCGGCATGTACGAATACAAGACAAAAGGCACCTGTTCCCAGAAGATTTTCTTCGACATTGAGGACAACAAGGTCAAGAATGTTCAGTTTATAGGCGGCTGCAACGGCAACCTGAAGGGCATCGGCAAGCTGGTGGAAGGGATGGATGTTGACGACGTCATCGCCCGTATCGAGGGCGTCAAGTGCGGCATGAAGTCCACCTCCTGCCCCGATCAGCTGGCGCAGGCTCTGAAAGCCGCCAAGGCAAACCAGTAATTGACAAACGGCACGGACTGAAAAACCAGCCGTGCCCTTTTTTACCTAAAAGCCGATGAAAATGCCATTGAATCGGCAAAAAATCCGTGTTATAATATAGAAAAAAGCAGAAAGAAGGCTATCTCTTGACCGATTCGGAGGCACATTACCGAAAAATGACGGAAACGCCGGTTTCCCGGCTGATTCTGAATCTCGGCATTCCAACCACCATTTCCATGCTCATCACCAGCATTTACAACATGGCGGACACCTATTTTGTCGGCACGCTGGGCGAGAGCGCTCAGGCCGCGACGGGCATTCTCTTTACCGTTCAGGCCATTATGCAGGGTCTGGCCTTCATGCTCGGCCACGGCGCGGGCACCCATGTTTCCCGGTCGCTGGCAGACAGGGACGCTGACAAAGCCACCATGTACATTTCCACTTCCTTCTTCACCGGCATGGGGCTGGGGCTGGTGATCGGCGTGCTTGGCCTTGCGTTTCTCAGGCCGCTGGTGCATTTTCTGGGCAGCACCGACACCATTGCCCCCTACGCCATGGACTACGGCTTCTGGGTATTTCTGGCTGCGCCGACGATTATCTGTTCCCTGATCCTCAACAACGGCCTTCGCTACGAGGGCAAAGCTTTTTATGCCATGATTGGGCTTACCGCCGGCGGACTTCTGAACATTCTGGGGGACTACATTCTGGTCATGAAGCTGGGGATGGGCGTCTACGGTGCGGGGCTTGCCACCGCCGCTTCCCAGCTGGTCAGCTTCGTCATTCTTCTCATCATGTATCTGAAAATGGCGCAGAGCACCATCCGTTTCCGCGCCGTCAGCCGGAACTTTAAAATCTATCTGTCAATCTGCCGTGTTGGTCTGCCGTCCCTTATCCGGCAGGGGCTGACCTCTGTGACCATGGGACTGCTGAACAACATGACAAAGCCCTTCGGCGATGCGGCCATCGCCGCCATGAGCGTGGTCAACCGGTATTCCAATTTCCTGATCTGCGTCGGTCTCGGCATCGGTCAAGGCTTCCAGCCGGTGGCATCCTTCAATTATCAGGCCAGAAAATACGACCGGGTGAAAAAAGGTCTGGTGTTCACCATGTGCTTCGGGCTGGTCTTCATCGGCAGCTTTTCCGTTATCAGCATGATTTGTGCTGAGGGTATCATCGGGATTTTCCAGAAAAGCGAGGCGGTCATTGCCATCGGCTCCACCGCGCTGCGATATACGGCGATCGGTATGCTGTTTGTCCCCTTCTCCGTACCGGTGAATATGCTTTATCAGAGCATCCAGCAGCCCACCATTTCCTCTGTTCTGTCCCTCATTCGTTCCGGCGCGGTCACCATTCCCATGCTGCTGATCGGGGTTCCCCTGCTGGGACTGCCGGGAATTCAGATCGCTCAGCCTACGGCGGATGTGATAGCTGGACTTCTCAGCATCCCGTTCATCATCCGTTTCCTCAAGGAAACACCCGCGGAGTAACAAAACGCAGGAGCGTCCAAGATCGGGCGCTCCTGCGTTTTTTATACTGAACTCCAATTAAAATCTTTAGAAAAGATTTTAATTGCCCGAAGGGCAAGGAGTTCATATGAGACTTGTTTTGTGATTTCTTTCCTTATAAATCACAAAACTGGCAGCGCCATTAGGCGATGCCTTCCTGATTAAAATCTTTGATTTTAATCAGGAAATAGTATTACTTTTTTACGGCGGCAAGAATGTACTTCACCAGCTCGTCCCGGCCGTTCCCCTTCTCCGCGGAGAACGGGATCACCGGGCAGCCCTCCGGAAGCGCCAAATCCTCCCGGATGACCTTCAGGTTCGGTTCCAGCTCGCTTTTTTTCAGCTTGTCCATCTTGTTGGCAACCACCACAAACGGGCACCCGGAATCCAGGAACCACCGCGCCATGGTGACATCGTTGTTGGTGGGCGGATGGCGGTAGTCCACGATCAGCACACCCAGGTCGATGCGGTTTGCCGCGAAATAGTCCTCCATCAGCCGCCCCCAGCGCTCTTTCTCGCTGGCGGAGACCTTCGCAAAGCCGTATCCCGGCAGGTCAACCAGATAGCAGGTGCCGTCCAGGGTGAAGTAATTCACATGGACGGTTTTTCCCGGCTTATCCCCCACCCGGGCAAAGTTTTTCCGCTGCAAAAGGCGGTTGATGACCGAGGATTTTCCCACATTGGACTTCCCGGCAAAGGCAATCTCCGGAAGCCGTTTTGCGGGGAAATTCTCCTTGGAAGCGGCGGAAATCAGGAATTCCACATTCTGAAAGTTCACAATATTTCCTCCGTTACTGGCGCAGGCCGGGCTTTCTCACTCTGGTACGCACGTCCCCGGGAAGCTCCGTCAGAATGGTGGGGCTGGCCTCCGCAGGCCGGTTCAGCGCGGCGGAAAGTACGGTGTCCATGGTCTGGGCGCTGATAAAATTCAGCTGACGCCGGACGGTCTGGTCAATTTCCTCCAAATCCCGCTCGTTGTCCTTGGGAATGATGACGGTGCGCACGCCGTGGCGCAGCGCCGCCATGGTCTTCTCCCGCAGACCGCCGATGCGCATGACCCGTCCCCGAAGAGAAATTTCACCGGTCATGGCGATATCCCGCCGCACGCTGACCCCCGTCAGGGCGGAGACAATGGCCGTGCAGACGGTAACGCCCGCCGAGGGGCCATCTTTGGGGACTGCGCCCTCCGGGAAATGGACGTGAATATCCTTCGTCTTGTAAAAGTCCGGTGCGACGCCCAGCTTCTGGGCGTTGGCGCGGATATAGCTCAGCGCCGCGTGGGCGGATTCCTTCATCACGTCGCCAAGATTTCCGGTCAGCTCCAGCTTGCCGGAACCGTCCATGACGTTGACCTCCACCTCCAGCGTTTCGCCGCCGACGCTTGTCCAGGCAAGCCCCGTGACCAGCCCCACCTGATCGGTGCAGGGCAGGCGGTCGGGCAGGAATTTGCGGACGCCCAGATAGTTTTCCAGATTGCTGCCGGTGACGGTGATCTTCTTCGGCGTTTCCTGAGAAAGAATCTCCATATCCGCCTTCCGGCAAATTTCGCCGAAGCAGCGCTCCAGATTTCGCACGCCGGATTCCCGGGTGTAGCAGGAAATCGTCTCCCGGATGGCGTCGTCCGTGATGCGGAGCTGTGCCTTTTTCAGGCCGTGCTTTTTCAGCTGCTTGGGGATCAGGTGATTCTTTGCGATCATGAACTTTTCTTCATCCGTATAAGAGCCAAGCTCAATGATCTCCATGCGGTCCAGCAGCGGCCGGGGCACGGTGTCCAGCGTATTCGCCGTGGTGATAAACAGCACGTCGGACAGATCAAAGGGGATTTCCAGATAATGGTCACGGTAGTCGTGGTTCTGCTCCGCGTCCAGCACTTCCAGCAGAGCAGCACTGGGATCGCCGCGGTAGTCGGAACCCAATTTGTCGATCTCGTCCAGCAGCAGCACCGGATTGCAGCTGCCCGCCTGCGTCATGGCGGTCATGATACGGCCGGGCATTGCGCCGACGTAGGTCTTCCGATGTCCCCGGATGTCCGCCTCGTCGTGAATGCCGCCAAGGGAAATTCTCGCCATTTTCCGGTTCAGGCTCCGGGCGATGGAATAGGAAATGGAGGTCTTGCCCACGCCGGGAGGACCTACCAGACACAGGATCTGGGGCGGCATCTGGGGCGCCATTTCCCGGACGGCGATGGTTTCCAAGATTCTCTCCTTCACCTTTTCCAGTCCAAAATGGTCATGCTCCAGAATCTTCCGGGCAGCGGCCACGTCCACCCGCTCCTTGGTCTTGACATTCCACGGCAGCTCCAGCACGGTGTCCAGATAATTCCGCAGCACCGCCCCCTCGGAAGAACCGAAGGGTTGCTTTTTCAGCCGCTCCACGTCCTTCAGGAGCTTCTTCTCCGTCTCCGCTTCCAGATGGAGATTCTGAATGCTCTGGGCGTAGGTATCAAATTCATCCTCGTCGTCCTCTTCCCCAAGCTCCTCACGGATGGCCTTCATCTGCTCGCGCAGGAAGTAGTCCTTCTGGTTCTGGTCGATGGCGGCGCGGGTCTTCTCCTGAATATCCCCTTCCAGCCGGAGCATCTCCACCTCCCGGCGCAGAAGCTGGACGGCAGTTTCCAGACGGCGGACGCTGTTCAGCTGGCAGAGCATTTTCGCCTTGTCCGGGAAGTCAATGCCGGAATTCTGGGCGATAGAGTCGGCAATGAAGCCGCTGCTCTCGCTGGCCAGCATCCGCAGCTGAACGGTCTGGGCAGGATGCTCGCACAGCTCCAGATACACGCCATACAGGGAATTGGCCTCCCGGCGCAGCGCGCGGGCGCGAATGGTGTCCGCCGGCTCCTCCACACTCGCCGATTCCACAATGCCGGAAAGGTACGGCTCGCTCTGAGACAGCTCTGTGATCTTGCCCCGGCTGATGCCGGTGACCAGAATCCGCAGATTCTCTCCCTGCGTTTTCAGCACCTGCTTGACCTTGGCGATACAGCCGACGCCATACAGGTCTTTCAGCGTCGGGTCGTCCACCAGCAAATCCTTCTGAGGGATCAACAGCAGCGTCTGGTCGCCCTGCATGGCCGCTTCCAGCGCCTTTACGGACTTGCTGCGGCCAACTTCAAAATGAACGGTCTGTTCGGGGAAAACGCACAGTCCCCGCAAAGCAAGGATGGGCATTTTCCCTGCAAAAATGGTTTCAGTCAAAGTTCTTCCCTCCTTTTTGAAAAAAGGGGGTAGAAAAACTACCCCCTTGGAAGAATAGAGATATTATTTGCGCCCGGAGATTTTTTCTCTGGGATGGGCGGTGTCCCGCACGATGCCGGGGTCGGCACCCTCGACGGCTTCGGGGGTGATGATGACCTTCTGGATGGACAGGTCGGAGGGGATCAGGAACATGATCTTCGTCATGATCTTCTCCATGATCGCCCGGAGTCCTCTTGCGCCGATCTGACGGTCAAGCGCCTTCTGGGCAATGGCCTGAAGGGCTTCCGGCTGGATCTCCAGCGCCACGCCGTCCATTTCCAGCAGCTTCTGATACTGCTTCGTCAGGGCGTTCTTCGGCTCCACGAGAATCCGCACCAGATCGTCCCGGGACAGGCTGCGCAGCGTGGTGATCACCGGCATACGTCCCACAAGCTCGGGGATAATGCCGAATTTCAGCAGATCGTGAGGCTCCACCTGGGTGAACAATGTACCGACATCCCGCTTGCTCTTGCTCTGTACGGGGGAATCAAAGCCGATGGCGCTCTTATCGGTGCGCTTTTCGATGATCTTGTCCAGACCGTCGAACGCGCCGCCGCAGATAAAGAGGATGTTGGTGGTGTCCACCTGAATCATTTCCTGCTGAGGATGCTTCCTGCCGCCCTGAGGCGGAACGTTGGCAACGGTGCCTTCCAGAATTTTCAGAAGCGCCTGCTGCACACCCTCGCCGGAAACGTCCCGGGTGATGGAGGTATTTTCGCTCTTGCGGGCGATTTTGTCCATTTCGTCGATGTAGATAATGCCCCGTTCCGCCAGCTCCACGTCAAAATCGGCGGCCTGCAGGAGACGAAGCAGAATGTTCTCCACATCGTCGCCCACATATCCGGCCTCGGTCAGGGTTGTGGCGTCCGCGATGGCAAAGGGAACGTTCAGAATTTTCGCCAGCGTCTGGGCAAAGAGGGTCTTGCCGCTGCCCGTTGGCCCAATGAGCAGAATGTTGCTCTTCTGAAGCTCCACATCGGAATCCGCGCCGAAATAGATACGCTTATAATGGTTGTACACCGCGACGGACAGGGCGACCTTCGCTTCGTCCTGCCCCACGATGTAATTGTCCATGAAGGACTTGATCTCTACGGGTGTGGGCAGCTTGTCGGGGGCGTTCAGCCCGCTGCCCGTATCCATTTCCTGCCGCAGAAGCTCGCTGCAGGCAGCGACACAGTCGCTGCAGATATACACCCCAGGACCGGCAATCAGCCGTGACGCCTGATTCTCCCGCTTTCCGCAGAAGCTGCAGCGAATCGGCGGCTGCTCAGTGTTCTTTGCCATGACACCGGTACCTCGTTTCTAATGAATTGTTTTAATGATGATCCAGCACCCGGTCGATCAGGCCGAAAGCCCTGGCTTCCTCTGCGGTCATGAAATTGTCACGCTCGCAGGCGGCGGTGACTTCTTCGATAGACCGGCCGGTGTTCTCGGAGAGAATGCGGTTCATCCGCGCCTTGACGGTTTCCAGACGCTTCAGGTGGATAGCCATATCCGTGATCTGACCCTGCGTACCCGCGGAGGGCTGGTGGATCATGATCTCGGAATTGGGCAGCGCCATACGCTTGCCCTTGGCGCCGGCGCTCAGCAGGAACGCGCCCATAGAAGCCGCCAGACCGACGCAGATGGTCGCGACATCGCACTTAATGTACTGCATGGTGTCGTAGATGGCCATACCTGCGGTGACGCTGCCGCCGGGGCTGTTGATATAGAACTGAATGTCCTTGTCCGGGTCCTGTGCTTCCAGATAAAGCAGCTGGGCAACCACCAGACTTGCGGTGGTGTCGTTGACTTCTTCGGACAGGAACACGATGCGGTCGTTCAGCAGACGGGAGAAAATGTCATAGCTGCGCTCGCCGCGGCTGGTCTGCTCAACAACATAGGGAACTAAACTCATGGTAATGTCTCCTTTCAGGGGTTTGAAACATTCTAACCATCGCGGGGAAAGGTTATTCCTATCTAAGGATTATTCCTCGGTCTTCTCCTCGGCCTTGGGGGCTACGGGAACGGCGCTGTCCACGATGACCTTGATCGCCTTGCGGGTCTTGATGCTGCCGGTCAGCTCGTCCATGGGAACCATTTCCTTGACCTTGTCCACTTCCAACTCGTACTGCTCGGCCAGAGACTTGAATTCCGCCTCGATATCCTCGTCGGAAGCGGTGATGCCCTCGACCTCGGCGATCTTCTCCAGAGTGACGGAGATCTTCGCCTGCTTCTCAGCGGCGGGACGGAAAGCGTTGCGCATGGTGCTGACGTCGCCGCCCATCATCTTGGCGTACTGCTCCATGGAGTAGCCGCTCATCTGCAGCTGATAGCCGAAACGCTCCATCTGGATGTCCAGCTCGTTCTCCACCAGCGCCTTGGGCATATCCACGGTGGTATTCTCGGCAGCCTTGTCCACAGCGGCCTGCTCGAAGGCACTGTCAGCCTGCTTCTGGGCGTTTTCCAGAGCCTTGGCACGGATGTCCGCCTTCAGCTCGTCCAGGGTGTCAAACTCGGAAACGTCCTTGGCAAACTCGTCGTCCTGCTCGGGAACGATGGTCTCAGTGACCTTGTTCAGCTTGACGTGGAACACGACGGCCTTACCGGCCAGCTCCTTGTGGTAATCCTCGGGGAAGGTGATGTCGATGTCCTTCTCCTCACCGGCGCTCATGCCGACGATCTGCTCCTCAAAGCCGGGAACGAACTGGCCGGAGCCAAGCTTCAGGTCAAAGTTGTCGCCCTTGCCGCCCTCGAAGGGTACGCCATTATCGAAGCCCTCGAAGTCGATGTTGGCGGTGTCGCCCATCTTGGCGGGACGCTCCACGGTCTCGGTGGAGGCGACGTTCTGCGCCATCCGATCCAGCTCGGCCTGCACCTGCTCGTCGGTGACGTTAACCTCCTCCTTCTCCACTTCCAGACCCTTGTACTGCCCCAGCGTGACCTCGGGGTAGACCTCGGTGGTCAGGGTCAGAGTGACGATGTTGTCGTCGCCGATCTGCATGTCGGTCAGGTTGGGACGGCCGATGGCCTTGAAATCCTGCTTGGCAATGGCGAAGTCATAGATCTCGGGGAAAATCTCTTCCAGACCGTCTTCGTAGAAAACGTGGGCGCCATACATGGCCTCGATCATCTTTCTGGGAGCCTTGCCCTTACGGAAGCCGGGAAGCTGGATGCTCTTGCGGGCCTTCATGTAAGCCTTGTTGACACCGGACTCCATCAGTTCCTTGTCGATTTCGACAACGACGGTAGCCTCGTTGCCTTTTCTTTCGATGCTCTTTACGTTCATTGTAAGTAATCCTCCTAATTGGTTCCCGTGACCGAGACCATTTATTTATAATTGTACAGCCGATATATTCTATCAGAAAAACAAGGAATTGTCCACACTTTTATGAAAAAAGTTTTGAATAATTGCGCTACGGAATGACCTTGTAAGGCCGGAAACCGGTATAATCCGCCGCGACCAGCCGGAAATCTACACCGTCCCACAGTCCTTCCATGGCAAGGGCGTGACTTCCCCCGTGCAGATGGCCGTAAAAGCAGCGGCTGACGCCGTATTTTTCCAGAAGCTGCAAAATTTCCGGACATTCGTATCCACGGTACCGTGGCGGATAGTGGAGGAAAACCAGCTTCCGCATATCCCCCGCCGCTTTCAGTGAGGCTTCCAGCCGCAGCAGCTCCCGCTTGAACACTTTTTCGTCATGCTCGCCGGAACGGTCTTCCTCATAAAACCATCCCCGGGTGCCGCAGATGGCGGTGCCCTCATATTCATAGCAGTTGTTGTTCAGAAGATTCAGGTTTCCAAAGCCGTTTTCCTCACAGAACTTCCGGAATTTCGCCGTCGTGCTCCACCAATAGTCGTGATTTCCCTTTAGAATGATCTTTCGTCCGGGAATGGCGTTGATCCAGGCAAAATCCGCCCTCGCGCCGGACAAGTCCAACGCCCAGCTCAAATCCCCCAGCAGAACCGTGGTATCCTCCGGCCGGATGACGGACAGGCCGTCTCTGAGCTTGTCCATGTAACCAACCCATGCGCCGCCGAAAATGTCCATGGGCTTCGGTGCGCCCAGACAAAGATGCAGGTCGCCGATGGCGTACAGAGCCATGGAACACCTCCTTAATTGTTTGGGTCTGTCTGAAAACCCTAATAGCTGTAGCAGAAGATATGAGAACCGATCGTCCCCCATATCTTCTTGTTCACGGCGAATTTCGCGTAGAAAACCACATCCTCGGGCAGCACATACGGCCCGTTCAGCGCCCGTTCGATGGCCTTGTACTGGGTATCCGTAGGCTTTGCGAGGTACAGGTTCTTCACCGCCGCAAATTGATCCTTCGCGTATATGATGCTGTTGATGGAAGACTGGAAATTCCCGGATTTCAGGCGGTTGAAGATCACCTCGGCCACCGCCTGCTGGCCTTCAAAGGGCTCGCTCTGGGCTTCCATGAAAATCAGGTCGGCCATCAGCTTGACCTCTGCGTCCGTCAGTTCCAGGCCGGGGTAGCGGGATTCCTCGGGAGCCGGTTCCGGTTCGTAGATGAACGGTTCTTCCGGCATCTGTGTCTTGTCGTAGATCCATGCGCCCTCATAACCCGCGATCAGCTTGCCGTCGGGGAAGCCGTTTTCCAGCAGCTCGCCCACGCCCCACGCACTGTAGTCCCTGTCATCCGGGTCAAGCACCCAAATTTTTCCGTCCTCAGTGACGCCGGTCAGGACGATAAAGTGGTTTCCTCCCGGAAACACCGACCTCGACCCCATCAGCGCAATGGCGATTTTCCCTTCCCGGACGGCTTTCAGCGCCTCGTTCACATTCAGCGCCCGTTTCCATGGAATCTGCATCAGATCGGACACCTTTTCCAGCCGTTTGTAATGGCTGGGGGGGGGGCGCGCCGCCCAAACGGCGGGGTCGACTGTCCCCGACGGGCCCCTTTCCCCGGCCGTTTGTAATGGCTGCCGCCGTACTGCACCGCATAATCGGCGATGTCGGCGGGGGTGTAAACATGGTCGGTCATATAGGTTGCGACCATAGCCAGCGCGGCGACGCTGCTTCCGCTGGTCGCAATGGTGCCATTGCCGTACCGGATGTCGGGATATTCCGACTGGTGATAGTGGGGAACCGCGTCGATCGTGACCTTCGGCGCTTCGGTCTCCACAGGAACGGTTTCTTCCGGCAGGGTCGTTTCCGCTGCCGTCTCCTCCGGGACGGTTTCCTCCGTCGGGACAGTCGTCGCTGCGGTTTCCGGCGGCACAGTCTCAGTGGCCTCGGTCATCTCCGTTGTTTCCTCCGGAGCGGCGTCCACGGTAGCTTGCCGTATGCATTTGTACGAGAAAAACACCGCCGATACCAGCGCAATGGCAACGACCACAATCAGGCAGGCTGTCTTTATATATCGTGTCATTTGTATCCTCCAATGGGGGAATTTCTGTCTGTTACAAATACTGTTCCAGCGCATCCTCGGAAACGCCGAGGGCATTTGCTACCGTTCCGGCGTCACAGATGGGGCTTTTCTCCGCCAGCACCAATGCATGGCAGCTCTCCCCTGTTCTGCCCCGGAAATCCAGCAGTCCCGCGTAAGCAAGGGCGGCATAGGGCGACAGCAGATACCCGGCAGAACCGCGGATACCGGAAATGGTAGAGATCATGCGGCGGCTGCTGACGACGCTGACGTCCAGCCCCTCCCCCAGCCGGGAAAGCACGCTGTCTCTCGGGCAGTACATCCCGCCCCGGCGGCAGGCATCCAGATAAATGTCCACCTCCGCCAGTCCGCCGCAGGCGTAAATCAAGCGCTCCAGCCCTGCAGGCAGCGTCACATCCGCCTCCGGTGTACCGGTGGGGACGCTGACGGTGTCCGTGCGGAACTGTCCGTGATGGATCAGATTCCACAAATTCCCGTTTTCGTTGCAGCAGCAGATGATATTCCCGATGGGCAGCCCCCACGCCCGGGCGTACCACGCGCTCATGGGCAGGTCAAAATTGCCGCACACCACGGAAATATCCACGCGCTTTTCATGCTCCGTAATTCCCGCCCGGGCAAACTCGCCGAAAATGCCGAACAGCACAGCGATCCCCACGGCGGTTTTCGCCCAGCCGCCGTCGGCGCCGGGGCAGCCACCCCGCAGCTGCTCTGCGAGAATGTGTACCAGATGGTCAAACGTCCATTCCGGATTGTGCCAGCATTCCCCGGCAATAATTCGCTGGGGCAGATTCACCAGTCGGACGGGATAGCGCCCGACGCAGAATTCCACATCCCACCGGGTCAGCTTCGTATTGAACAGCCGGTTCAACACCTCGGCGACGCACTGATGAAAGGATTTCTCTTTCAGAGCGTCGATTTCCTCCCGGGAGAAAACAGGCTCCCGGAAAGGCACATACAGTCCGCCGTCCGGCCCCCGGTTTTCCCGCAGGACACGCTGGGCGGTGTAGGCATCCCGGTTATTTCGCGTGGTCACATACAGCACATTCCATCACTCCAATGGCATTGTTCCAGAAAATGTTGCCCACCGTTTCTTCATCCAGCCCGCGTTCCAGCAGACGCTGGGCAAGGGCAGGCCAGCTCTGGACGCCCTCAAACCCGGCAGGCATTTCGGTAATTCCGTCCAGATCGCCGCCCAGGGCAATGTGCTTTCCGCTGGGGTCAAGCTCCATAAAATGAAGAATGTGGTCGCACATGGTGTCCAAGGTGGGCTTCTCCCCGGTAAACTCCGCGCAGACGTTGTACCCGGCCACGCCGCCGGTCTGGGCGATGGCACGGAACATATCATCCGTCAGGTTGCGGCTGTTGTTCCAGACAGCGCGGCTGTTGGAATGAGTGGCGACAATGGGCGCCCGGGTGATATCCATAATATCCCAGAAGCCCTCGTCACTGATATGGCTGACGTCGATCAGCATTCCCAAACGCTGGGCTTCTTCCACATACGCCCGCCCCTGATCGGTCAGTCCGCCGCCTGTCTCATGAGAGCCGGTGAGGGGATTCTTTTCGTTCCAGCCAAGGCTGGAGATGCGGAAGCCGATAAGCCAGAGACTGCTCAGCAGCTCCGGGTCATATCCGATTCCCGCTGTTCCTTCCAGCGTCAGAATGGCGGACATCTTTCCGGTTTTCCGGTTTTCTTCAATTTCCTTCGGGGAATAGGCAATGGAAATCAAATCCTTGTTCTTGTCCATTTCCCGCTGAAGCGTGGCGATTTCCCGCTCAAAGGCGACTACGGGCGACACATGGTGGTATTCTTCCATGAACGGCGTGGTGAAGCAGGCAAAGCACTGGGCATAGCCCCCCAGCCGGGACGCCCGCTCCAGATCGATATGGAAGCGGTTCTTCCGCAGGCTGCCCGCCTGATTCATATCGTCGCCCAGAAGTGCAAGCACTGTATCACAATGCAGGTCGATCACAGGAAAATTCATTGAAAGGCATCCTCCAAATGGTGAATTTCCGGGTGAAGCGTCTGGGTTCCATCCGGTGCGTAGATTTCAATAACATCAAACCGGGGCTGTAAGTCCGTGGGGTTTTCGGACAGATACAGTGCGGCGGTAGTGCGGATTCTGTCCTGCTTTCTCCCGTCAACGTACTCCATCGCCTGAGCAAAATCCGCCGATTTCCGAAGTTTTACCTCCACAAATACCAAAAAGGCTTTGTTTTTGACAATGAGGTCGATTTCCCCGAACCGGCAGCGGTAGCCGCTTGCCACGACGGTATACCGCTTTTTCCGCAGGTATTCCGCCGCCAACGCTTCACCCCAAGCGCCTGTCAGCTTACTTTTCCCCATAGAACTTTTTGAGGAAGCTCATCCGGTGGATGGGACAGGCACCATATGCGCGGAGGGCATCGTAATGCGCCCGTGTGGGATAGCCCTTGTGGATGTCAAAGCCATACTGGGGGTACTGCTTCGCCATTTCCAGCATAAAGTCGTCCCGGGAGACCTTGGCAAGCACCGACGCCGCGGCGATATTGGCGCTGAGACTGTCCCCCTTGACCACGGTTTTTACCGGTATCCCGAAATTCTTTTCCCGGTTTCCGTCGATCAGAACGAGGTCGGGCTTTACGGCAAGCTGCCCCAGCGCCCGCTCCATGGCGAGAAACGTGGCCTGTAAAATATTGATCTCATCGATTTCCTTCTCCGTGGCGAATCCGATCCCGTAGGCGATCGCCTGCTCCTGAATGACAGGGAACAGCTCCCGGCGTTTTTTGTCCGTCAGTTTTTTGCTGTCCGTCAGACCGGGGATGTCCAGATGGGGCGGCAAGATCACCGCCGCCGCGTACACGGGACCAGCCAGCGGCCCGCGGCCGGCTTCGTCCACACCGCAGATCGTCCCTACGCCGCCGGGAAAGAATCCATCTTCAATTTCCCACATTTTTCCGTCGCTCATACCATATCCTCCGGCATTTCCAGAGTAAAATTACCCAATTTCCCGCTTCTGAATTCATCCAGCAGGACTTTTGCCATCCGTTCGGTGTTCACTTCCCCGCCGGAGACCAGATACCCCCGCTTTCTTCCGGCCATTTCCAGCAGCTGCCAGCCGGGCGTCCCCTCCGGCGCTTCCACCTTGTATCGCTCCAGCAGGGTCTTAGGATAAAATTTGTGCAGCAGCTCCATCAGGCGGTACGCCAGCTCCTCAAGGTCGATGACGCCTTCCTTGACCGCGCCGGTGTAGGCCAGCATCATGCCGACCTCCGGGTCTTCAAATTTCGGCCACAGAATGCCGGGGGTGTCCAGCAGCTGCAGCCCGCTGTCCACCGTCACCCACTGCTTGCCCCGGGTCACGCCGGGACGGTTCTCCGCTTTCGCGCTTTTGCGGCCGGAAATCTGATTAATTAAGGTAGATTTGCCCACATTGGGGATTCCAACCACCATCACCCGAAGGGGCCGGTTCATTCCCCGTTTTGCGTCCCGTTCCAGCTTTTCGGCACAGGCCAGCCGTGCCGCAGGGGTAAATGCGGAAATTCCCTTTTTCGATTTGCAGTCCGTGGCGATGACCGCCATGCCTTTGCGCCTAAAATACTCCGCCCACTTCTTTGTGGCAGCAGGGTCAGCCAGATCCATGCGGTTCAGCACGATCATCCGGGGCTTGTCGCCGCAGATGGCGTCAATATCCGGATTCCGGCTGGAAACGGGAATCCGTGCATCCACGATCTCGCACACCGCGTCCACCAGCTTCAGGTCTGCTTCGATCTGCCGCCGGGTCTTGGTCATGTGGCCGGGATACCACTGAATGTTCATGTTGTCTGTCATTGTATCGCTCCGACTCTGTCAAATTCTCTGGGGTACGTCCCATCGTCCGTGCCGGGATACATCAGGAAAATCGCCTTGCCCAGCACTTCCCGCTTGTCGATCTGTCCCACGTCGGGGTAACGGCTGTCCTTGGAAATGCCCCGGTTGTCCCCCAGCACGAAAATGCACCCCTCGGCCACCGTCAGCGGGAAATGAACGCCGCCGTCCACAGTGGTCAGCGCGTTGATATAATCCTCCTGCAGCACCGTGCCATCCACGGAAACCTCTCCGGTCTCAAAATCGATGTCCACGGTCTGCCCTTCCGTCGCAATGACCCGCTTGACAATGGGCTTGCCGTTGTCGAAGGATTCCTTGCTGATGACGACGATGTCCCCCCGCTGAGGGGTATGGTAAAACGTGTTGTTCAGCAGAAGCAGGTAGTCCCCGTCCAGCAGCGTCATCCGCATACTTCCGCCGGATACCACAATAATGCGGAACACCAGCAGAAACAGCAGCATCACGATCAAAAGCAGATACAGCATATCGTGGGCGTACAGCAGCACACTTTTCTGCCAGCCCAGCTTTTCTTCTTCCTTTTTCTTCCTCTTTTCCGCCATAGCAGCGTCCCTCCCATAAAAAACGGCATACGCCATTGGGATAATCTCCCTTTAGTATAGCACAATAAGCGCCCGTTTTCTATACTAAAATGTAAATATTTCCCCTGCGCCGCACCGGCAGCAGGAAAATCCCCGCATTGTAGGGTCTATCTGAAAACCGTCAACATGCCCAAACAGCGGGTCTTTTCCGCCTGC
>OGUN01000332.1_pt1 | contig 43128 bp, 40 predicted proteins | sample 1553621 | NCBI WGS metagenome assembly OGUN01 (sample SAMEA2580300, study PRJEB22360) | human gut metagenome | biome: human gut; feature: human-associated habitat; material: faeces | place: Denmark | collected 2008/2010
AAAATATATAATCTCAGCCACCGCCGTTATAAACCATGAAAAAATATATAATAAATACAAAGAAGGTATCGTATGGAAATATGCAAAAATTGTGTAAACCCATATGACACGGAATACACAGGATCCCATTATTACTATAATTGTGGGAACAAGACTTTTGCCGATGCCCCTTGATGCGCTGATTGTGCAGTCCATTAAAGGCGCGACTGCAAAGGAAAACCACATTATTCCGATACGCTCCATTCCGGCATCGATAACAGCCCCCTTGGATGTAAATAGTGACAAAAACTCCCGCCCGGACAATATTAAAATAATACCGAGAATTAACGCAGTAGCGGTTGCATAAGTCAGACTTACCAGATAACTTTTCAGCACTCTTTTTCTGTTGCGGGCTCCAAGATTCTGACCGGCAAAGGTGGCGCATGCGGTGTAAAATGCGGCTAGGACATTGAATATGATTGTGTCGGCATTGGATGCTGCGGAATTGCCGCTGACCATTATCTCGTCAAAGGAATTGACACCTGTCTGCACGAACAGGTTGGCAATCGCAAAAATAGCATTCTGAAGTCCTGCCGGAAGACCCAAAGCAAGAACACGGACTGCAGCATTCTTATGGAATCTGATGTGCGACGGCGTAAAACGGCATGCATCATTACGGCGCAGCAGATGTATGAGGATGAGTGCTGCCGATACATACTGGCTTATCGCACTTGCCATGGCAACCCCGTCTGCGGCGCGGTGGCACTTAATTACGAAGAAGAGATTGAGTATTACGTTCAGCGTTCCGGAGATGGCAAGATATATAAGCGGACGGGTGGTCTCGCCACGGGCGCTTAAGATACCGTTGCCCCAGTTATATATCGCCATACCCGGAAGACCTATGGCATAAATTCTCAGATACATTATTGCACCGTCAATAAGTTCAGGCTTGGTGTGCAGAACGGAAAGCATCCATTCGGCACCGAAGACACATACAGCGCAGATTATAAGTCCGACTGAAAGACATATTATAAAAGAAGTATGTATGGTCTCACCGACGGCTTTGCTGTCGTCGGAGCCTAGCATATGTGCCACGCGGACATTGACACCGCTTCCCATTCCTATAAGAAATCCTATAAATAATGAAACCAGCAGCGTTGTAGAACCTACTGAACCAAGCGCCCTGTAATCAGCGAACTTGCCTACAATGGCAACATCGCTTATGTTAAACATTACTTCAAGTAATTGTGACAGCATAAGCGGAATGCTGAAAAGAAGTATATTTTTCCATAATGACCCCGTTGTCATCTGTATTTTGTCTGCTTTATTCATGATTACAACCTTTATGACTTTATTTTCTTAGTAAATACAGCATACTCCCCAAAAAAAGTTTTGTAAAGTCGTGAAAATGTGTCATAATATAAAAAGAATATATTCAGATAAGGAGATAATAAGATGTGTACGGCGGCAACATATAAAACTAAAGGAGCGTATTACGGAAGAACGCTTGACTATGAATTTTCATACGGAGAGGAAGTGTGCATAACACCGAGAAATTATCGATTTGATTTCAGGTATATGGGAAGCATGGACAGACATTATGCAATTATCGGGATGGCATTTATCTCGGATGGCTATCCGTTGTATTATGATGCTATGAATGAGAAAGGATTGTGGATGGCCGGACTGAATTTTGTCGGCAATGCTGTTTATGCCGATGCCAAAGACGGACTTAAGAATGTGGCGCAGTACGAGTTCATTCCGTGGGTATTGTCACAGTGTGCCGATATTAATGATGCAAGAACCAAGGTAAGTGAAATAAACCTTGTGGGAACACCGTACAGCGATAAACTGCCTGCGGCCGAACTGCATTGGATAATTGCGGACGGGACAGGTTCGATAACGGTTGAAAGCACGGATAAAGGACTTGCAATATATGACAATCCTGCCGGCGTGCTTACCAATAATCCGCCTTTTGACATGCAGATGTTCGGGCTTAATAATTATATGCAGCTTTCTCCCAGGCAGCCGGATAACAGATTTTCAACTGAACTGGAACTTAAGACATACAGCCGTGGAATGGGTGCATTGGGACTTCCGGGAGATTTATCATCCGCGTCAAGGTTTGTGAGGGTGGCATATACAAGAGCCAACTCTGTATCGGGGGAAAGTGAAACAGAAAGCGTTGGACAGTTTTTTCATATACTGGGTTCTGTTGAGCAGCAGAGAGGCTGTTGTGAAGTGTCGGAAGGAAAGTATGAGATTACTATATATACATCATGCTGCAGTGCTGACAAAGGAATTTATTATTATACAACATACAATGACAGGCAGATTAATGCCGTTGACATGAACAGGGAAGACCTTGATGGCAGCAGCCTTGTGCGTTATCCGCTTATTCAGGCGGAAAATATCAACTACGTCAACTGACACCTCTTTATGCTTGCATAATAATACAGAGTTGTGGTATCATTAATAAATATTTCAGAAAACAGAAAGAGGAATGAAGAATGTTGTCATCAACTATTAATTTTTGTATCATTGCAACGATAGTGGTCTATCTTCTTGCAATGCTTGCGATTGGTTTTGTATTCAGCAAGAACAACAGCGACAGTAAGGATTTCTATCTCGGCGGACGTAAGATGGGACCGATTGTTACGGCTATGAGTGCAGAAGCAAGTGATATGTCCAGCTGGCTTTTGATGGGACTTCCCGGTCTGGCATATCTTACAGGTGTGGCCAACCCGGCCTGGACAGCTATCGGACTTGGAATCGGAACATGGTTTAACTGGCTTATAGTTGCCAGACGCCTCCGCAGATATTCTGCGAATATTAATGCAATTACAGTGCCGGAGTTCTACTCAAAGAGATACCACGATAACTCCAACGTGCTTAATGCCATTGCGGCGCTGGTAATAATCGTGTTTTTCATACCGTATACGGCATCAGGTTTTGCGGCCTGCGGTAAGCTTTTTAACAGCCTTTTCGGTGTTGACTATATGGTAGCAATGTTAATCTCGGCGGCGGTTATCGTAGGATATACAATTATGGGCGGTTTCAAGGCCGTTTCGACAACCGATCTTATACAGAGTATAGTCATGACAATTGCACTTGTAGTAGTTGTTACATTTGGAATCAGCAAGGCAGGCGGTGTAGAGGCTGTCATAGACAATGCAAAGAGTCTTCCGGGATATCTTTCAATGAAAGCTTCATATGATGTCGGAACCAATTCATCGACACCGTACAGTTTTCTCACAATAGTATCCACCATAGCATGGGGACTCGGATATTTCGGTATGCCGCACATATTGCTCAGATTTATGGCAATCAAGGATGAGAAGAAGCTTGTACTTTCGAGAAGAATAGCAACAATCTGGGTATTCATAGCGATGGGAATTACTATTTTCATCGGAATGGTAGGCCTCGGAATGACTAAAGCCGGAGAACTCGGTTTCCTTTCGGGAAGTTCAAGTGAGACGATTATCGTTGAGATTGCGGGCCTTATAAGCAGGCATGGAGTGCTTGCAGCAATAGTTGCCGGACTTATTCTTGCCGGAATCCTTGCAGCGACAATGTCAACGGCTGACAGCCAGATGCTCGCAGCGGCATCAAGTGTATCACAGAATATAGTACAGGATTTCTTCAAAGTTAAGATAAGTGAGAAAAAAAGCCTTCTTGTAGCAAGACTCACGATAGTAGTAATAAGCCTTATCGGTGTATTTCTTGCAAGAGATCCTAATTCGAGTGTGTTTAATATAGTATCATTTGCATGGGCAGGATTCGGAGGAGCGTTCGGAGCGGTAACACTTTGTGCGTTGTTCTGGAAGAGAAGCAATAAATGGGGCGCACTTGCCGGAATGATTGGCGGCGGTGTTATGGTTTTTGTATGGAAATACGCCATCAGCCGCCTCGGAGGAGCATGGAGTATTTATGAACTCCTGCCTGCATTCATCTTCTCATTGATCCTTGACATAGTTGTCAGCCTTCTCACAAAGAAGCCTGATGAGACGATAGCCAGGGAATTTGAGGCTGCCAAGACAAAATAAATTATTGATACATATGAATTTAAACACCGCGTCAGTAAAATGATGCGGTGTTTCAGCGAGAAGAGAAAGGAGATAGTTATGTCAGAAAAGAATTACGTACAGGAACTTGTGGATATAATAAGATCAGGCCTTCCGGAAAATGAACTTGTGGACAGGATATCGGATTATCATGATAATGATATTGCCGATGCGCTCACAAAGCTTGATAAAGAAGAACGTGTCAAAGTATATTATGCGATGGGTGCGGAACGCATGGCTGAGATTTTTGCATATCTCGATGACGCAGAGGATTACCTGAGAGAACTCCCGATGGAGAGCGTGGCCAGGGTGATTTCCGAAATGGACTCGGATGATGCTGTCGATGTCCTTGAAGACATGGATGACACGACAAGGCACAGAATAGTCGAAATGCTTGATGAAGATGCCGGGGATGACGTAAGGCTCCTGCTCTCATATGATGACGATGAAATCGGTAGCTGCATGACTACGAATTTTATCGTTATCCATAACAATCTTACGATCAGGCAGGCCATGCACGAACTGGTAAAACAGGCCGGTGACAATGACAATATTTCAACAATATATGTAATAGATGATAATGATAAATTTTACGGGGCAATCGATTTAAAAGATCTCATAGTTGCCAGAGAGAATGATAATCTTGAGGACTTGATAAGCCGTTCGTATCCGTATGTGAGAACGCGCGAGAAGATAAGCGAATGTATCGAAGAACTCAAGGATTATGCGGAGGATTCCATCCCGGTACTTCTTGAAAACGGTAAGATTGCCGGTATCATAACCGCACAGGATATCGTCGAAGCGGTCGATGATGAGATGGGTGAGGATTATGCAAAGCTTGCCGGCCTTACTTCCGAAGAGGATCTTAACGAACCGACACTCTTAAGTATGAAAAAAAGACTTCCGTGGCTCATAATACTTCTTTTTCTCGGAATGGGAGTATCGTCCGTCGTGGGAATATTCGAGGAAGTTGTGGCAGTGCTTCCGGTAGTGATGTGTTTCCAGTCGCTCATACTTGATATGGCAGGCAATGTCGGAACGCAGTCACTTGCCGTCACAATCCGCGTCCTCATGGACGAGAATCTGACGGTGGCCCAGAAATTAAAGCTCGTGGTCAAAGAAATGAAGACGGGATTTTTAAACGGCGTGTGTCTTGCTGTCATGTCATTTCTGTTCCTTGGACTATATATACATTTTTTCAGAAAATATGATATAGGACATTCATTCCTTATCGCGGCCTGCGTAGGAGTATCGCTTATCGTTGCGATGGTGATATCAAGCCTTGTTGGAACGGTCATACCTATATTTTTCAAGAAAATCAAGGTCGACCCGGCGGTCGCATCCGGTCCGCTCATCACAACGGTCAATGACCTGGTGGCTGTTGTGGTATATTACGGCCTGACATGGATTTTTCTTATAAATATGCTTCATATTGCGTAAAAAACGCCGATATATCATATATAAAATGTGGTATGGAGGCATCAATGAAAATAAATGCGAGCGACAGCTATTATAATAATCTGAATGACAATGACCGCTATAATCAGGCGATAGTGGTATCGGGGGAGGTTAAGCAGACTCCTGCAATGGGAATGGATATCCTTGAATTGTCACAGAGCGCCATAGAGATAAACACCAGGAAAAAAGATTCCTCATCCGATAATGCCAAGAAAATGGCTAAGGCCCTTGAGATTGCGAGAAGGATAGCCAAAGGCGGACATGTACCGCGCAAGGATGAAAGTTTTCTCATAGAATATAATGCCGAACTGTATTTCATGGCTAAGCAGCAGGCCATGGAGGCTAAAAAGCATGAAAAATATGATTCCGTGGACAAGGACGGAAGATTCAGGACGGCGGAAAGCACAGCTGCCGACGTAACAATATCGGCAGATGCTCCGGCGGAAGACGGTGGAGAAAGCGCGGAAGAATAGTTATTTTTCCGCCCATTCAAGCATGCGGTTAAGCCCCTTCTTGCTGCCTGATATAAAAAGAATATCGCCGTCCCTGAATTTATAATCCGGGTCGACATTATCTATAACGGAACCTTTATTTTCGATAGCGATGATATTGGTTCCGAATTCTTTACGCAGATTGACATCACGGACAGCCATGCCGATGATTTTATCGGGTACATTTAATTTGCTGATGCTTATTTTTTCGCTGAGTTGCACAAAGTCAAGAATTTTGGAAGTCTCAAGCCTGTGTGCGAGGCGGATTGCCATATCACGTTCAGGGTAAACGACCTCGGCACCGAGTTTCTCCAAGATTTCGCCGTGTTCAATGCTTGTCGCCTTGGAGATGACGGCAGGGACACCGAGGCTTACCAGATTAAGGGTGGTAAGGATTGATGTGTCCATATGGGAACCGGTGCATACAATCGCTATATCGCAATTCTGGATGCCTGTTTCAGCCAGCGATTTCTTGTCAAGATTATGAACGACATATGCATTGTCAGTGTAATCGCGCAGTTCGCGCACCTTCTCTTCATCACGGTCAAGTACCATTATATCCGCATCGGCGGTCGCAAGCTCTATTGCAAGTGCATAACCGAAGCGGCCAAGACCGATTATTCCGTATGTCTTTTTTGCATTTTTGTTCTTATACATATCAAATCTCCTTAAATTATCCTATTGAAATATTGCCGTCAGGGAAGCTTACGCGTTCACCCTTGTCAAAATACCACAAGTTTGCGATTGTAAGCGGTCCGAGCCTGCCGATGTACATTATAATAATTGATAATATTTTGCTTCCGGTTGTGAGAGAACCGGTAATTCCGGTTGAAAGTCCGGTGGTTCCGAATGCACTTGTAATCTCAAAAAGTATGTCCGACATGTCGATTCCGGGTTCGAGTGCAGACATTACGAAAGAGCCTGTAAGCACGATTGTAAGCCCCATAAGCAATATGACGGAGGCTTTGCGGAAGGCATTGACCGGAACCGAATAACGGAAGGCTTTTTCGGAACGGTTGGTGGCAGCTGACTTAATTCCCTGGAGCAGTACGAAAAATGTTGTGGTCTTAATACCGCCGCCGGTCGATCCGGGTGATGCACCGATAAACATCAGAACGATCATGACTATCCTTCCGGCATTGGTGAATTTCCCGAGCGGGTAAGTGTAGAAACCTGCCGTCCTGGCCGATACACTCTGGAAAAAAGCGCCGAGTACGCTTATATTCTCGGTGAGTATAAGTAGAAGTGCACCCGCTATGATCAAACCGGCACTCATGGAAAGCACGACCTTGGTGTGCATGGAGAATCTGCGCCAGCAAAATTTCTTATCGATAACTTCCCTTATAAGAAGAAAACCGATTCCGCCGAATATTATCAATAATATTGTGATTATGTTAAAATACACATTATCCTGGTATCCCGAAAGACTGCGTCCTCCGCCAAGGATATCAATACCGGAATTGTTAAATGCTGCTATTGAGTGAAAAAAGCTTAATCCAATGGCTCTTGCCGGCGGATAATCCCGTATAAACACAAAGAAAGTTAAAACCGCTCCCGCAGCTTCAAATGCAAGAGTTGTTAAAAATACGCTCTGGACAAACTTCACAACTCCTTTGCCCGAATCAAGGTTCATGGCATCCTTTATTATGGCACGTCCCTTTAAATTGACTTTTTTACGCATCGCAAGAATGACGCCGGCACCTACGGATGTTACACCCAGGCCTCCGATCTGGATCAGAAGTCCCAGTATAAATTGTCCCACGGTGCTGAAAGTATCGCCCGCTTCAATTGAAAGCAGACCGGTAACACAGACCGCACTGGTCGATGTGTAAAGCGCATCAATGTAGTGAAGTGAACCGGGATTCTTAAGGCTTACCGGCAGCATAAGAAGTCCCGAACCTATAAAAATAATGGCTATAAATCCGATCGCGACAATACGCGCAGATGAAAGCCGCTTGAATATTTTCTGTAACATAGTAACCTCTTTTATTCAGATATATATGAACATCATTATAGCATATCCGGGCCAAAAGTCTATTGTATAAATAATTATTGTTGGAAGTTATTGTTGAAAGTGCAATAATGTGGTAATCTGTAATTGCACGGGGAGTGACGCGGAGGTGTAATATATGGCAGATGTATATGTTGCTGATGATAGCAGATATGATAAGATGAAGTATAACAGAGTAGGAAACAGCGGACTTAAATTTCCGGCAGTTTCACTTGGTTTGTGGCATAATTTCGGATCCAAGGATAATTATGATAATATGAAAGCCATGTTAAGAACTGCATTTAACAACGGAATAACACAGTTTGACCTTGCGAATAATTACGGCCCGGTATACGGAAGCGCAGAGGCGAATGCAGGAAGACTTCTTGCAGAGGATTTTAAGCCATACAGGGATGAGCTTGTAATAACTACCAAGGCAGGTTTTGATATGTGGCCGGGTCCGTACGGTGACTACGGAAGCCGTAAATATCTTATGGCAAGTATCGACCAGAGCCTTAAGAGACTGGGCCTTGATTATGTGGATATTTTTTACCATCACAGGATGGATACGGAGACACCGCTTGAGGAGACAATGGGAGCGCTCGCAGATATTGTAAGGAGCGGCAAGGCATTGTATGCGGGCGTATCTAATTACAATGAAGAGTATACGCGCAAGGCATCGGAGATTCTTAAGAGCCTTCATTGTCCGTTTATAGTAAATCAGCGCAGATATTCTATTTTTGACAGGGAAATTGAGCACGACGGTGTCAAATATTTCTGCAAGGAGAACGGAATAGGCATTATCGCATTCAGTCCGCTTGCACAAGGGTTATTGACCGATAAATACATGAACGGCATACCGGAAGATTCCAGAATCAAGCGTGACGGAAGATTTCTTAAACCGGAGGCCATAAGCGAGGCATATATATCCAAGGTAAAAGCACTTAACAGGATTGCGGCGGACAGAGGACAGACACTTGCCCAGATGGCACTTTCGTGGATTCTGAAGGATGAAGATGTATGCTCGGTTCTTGTCGGAGCGTCAAGCCCGAAGCAGATCGAGGAGGATGCGAAGATAGTCGGACATACTGAATTCCAAGCTGCCGAACTTGAGCAGATTAATGAAATTGTTCATAATTAAATACTTTACAAAACAATCTCCGTCTGTTATATTCCTAATATACAAAAAGGGAGTAGTTGCATGCGTTTACCCGCATGTTCCGGCTATCGTCAGTACGTTCCTCTAACAGGAGCCGGTTGCCGGAGAACGAAACTGTCGTTAAACGAGACTTTTTGTGTGCATTTTTTTGGTGCGCACAAAAGGTCTCTTTTTTATTATATTCTGAAAGGAGAATGGCTATGAAAGAAGCATATCTTATGAGCAAGGAGGAAGTTTTTCGGGAATATGGCGATGAACGTGGCCTTACATCGGCGCGGGTATCCGAAAAAACAGAACAATACGGAAAGAACGAACTTACCGGGCAGAAGGAAAAAAGCATAATGATGGTTTTTTTAAGCCAGTTCGCAGACCTGCTGGTAATTATTCTTATCGTGGCAGCCGTGATTTCCATGATTTCGGGTAATGTCGAAAGTACGATTGTTATTTTTGCCGTAATAATCCTGAATGCATTACTCGGGACAATACAGTATGTCAAGGCCCGTAAATCACTTGATTCACTTAAAAAACTTTCCGCGCCGAAGGCTAAGGTTTTAAGAGATGGCGCAGTAACGCAGATAGCCTCGGCAGATCTCGTTCCGGGCGATGTGCTGATGCTTGAAGCGGGCGACATGGTTTCTGCCGATGCAAGAATTATCAGCAATTATTCATTACAGGTTAATGAAAGCTCGCTTACCGGCGAATCTGCCAACGTCGATAAAAAAGATTGTGATATTTTTGACAATACGGCACTGGCCGACCGTGTAAACATGGTATATTCCGGAAGTCTTGTAACATACGGAAGGGCTGTGACAGTGGTCACCGGAACCGGCATGAATACGGAAATAGGCAAAATAGCAGGACTTATGAATAATACGGGAGAACGCAAAACCCCGTTGCAGAAGAGTCTTGACAATTTCAGCAAGAAGCTCGCCATAGTGATTATGGTGATAAGCGTTATTGTTTTTGCATTGAGATTGATCCAGAAACAGCCTGTGCTTGACTCTCTTATGTTTGCCGTGGCACTTGCCGTTGCTGCAATTCCCGAGGCACTCGGTTCAATCGTTACAATAGTGCAGGCCATGGGAACCAAAAAAATGGCTGCCGACAATGCGATCATAAAGGAACTTAAAGCGGTCGAAAGTCTTGGCTGCGTCTCAGTAATATGTTCCGATAAGACCGGCACACTCACACAGAACAAGATGACAGTGCAGGAGGTATACATTGACGGTCACTGCATCAATCCGGAGGAAATAGATATTCATGAGCGTCTGCACAGATATCTTCTGTATGCGGCGATTCTTGACAATGATTCTTCCATTGCATCCGGCGGCGAAATCGGAGATCCTACGGAAACCTGTCTTCTCACAATGGCACGAAGAGCCGGTTTGAGTGCTGCCGGAATTTCGGAGGAAGATATAAGGGAGATGATGCCTCGTATTGAAGAAATTCCTTTTGATTCCGACCGCAAACTTATGAGTGCTAAATATTATATTCATGGCATTCCTACAATTCTCACCAAAGGTGCGGTTGACGTTCTTCTGGACAGAACCGATTCAATAGCGGATGTCTGTGGTGTGAGAGCATTTACGCCTGCCGACCGTGACAGGATACTGGCGCAGAATATGGCTTTTTCGGAGAACGGACTCAGAGTGCTGGCATTTGCATATAAAGAATGCAAGCCTGACAGCAGGCTCACACACGAAGAAGAGAATGGATATACGTTCATCGGCCTTGTATCAATGATGGATCCGCCGCGTCCTGAATCTGTCAGGGCTGTTGCGGATGCGATAGGTGCCGGAATAAAGCCGGTAATGATAACCGGGGATCATAAGGTGACTGCAACGGCTATTGCGAAGCAGATCGGAATTTATCATGACGGAGATATGGCTCTTACGGGCCAGGAACTTGACGCACTTACCGATGAAGAACTTGACAACAGTCTTGAAAAAATAAGCGTGTATGCCAGAGTTTCACCGGAAAATAAAATAAGAATCGTGGATGCATGGCAGCGCAAGGGCAGCATTACTGCCATGACCGGTGACGGTGTCAATGACGCGCCGGCACTTAAAAAAGCTGATATCGGCGTCGCAATGGGAATAACCGGCACGGAGGTTTCCAAAGATGCAGCTGCAATGGTTCTCGCAGATGATAATTTCGCAACCATAATAAAGGCAGTTCTCAACGGCCGCAACATATACCGGAATATCCTGAATGCAATACTTTTTCTGCTTTCAGGCAACCTGGCTGCAATAATCGCGGTGCTTTACTGTTCGATCGCAGCGCTTAACACGCCGTTTGAACCTGTACATTTGTTGTTTATCAATCTTCTTACTGACTCACTTCCGGCGCTTGCAATTGGCATGGAACCATCAGACAGGACGCTTCTTAAGAATAAGCCGAGAGACCCAAAATCCGGAATCCTTTCCGGCCCGTTCTCGCTCAAACTTGTTCTGTACGGTGTGCTGATATCGGTAGCAACAATGTTCTCATTCTACGTCGGCCTGCAAACCGGCCCTGCGACCGCGACAACCATGGCATTTGCAACCCTGACGCTTTCGCGTCTCTTCCATGGCTTCAACTGCAGAAGTGACCTGCCGTTATACAAAATCGGCCTCTTCACGAACCGTTACACCATCGGCGCGTTCCTGCTTGGAACAGCCCTGCTTGCCCTTGTCCTGTTTGCACCATTCATGGAAAAATTATTCCTTGTGCAGCCGCTTGACGCAGTGCAGCTTGCGGTAATAGCTGTTGCGGCGCTGGTACCGACACTTATTGTCCAGCTTGTAAAAACTATCCTCTGTATCCGTCACCGCGCGCAAAAATAACCCCGCGCGGGTACCGGAGGAGATTATCGCCGAGTGAACCTAATTCTCGGACGGTTCCGAGGAGTATAACTGATTTTTGATGGCAAGCATGCGCATATCAGTCTGTGAAATGATGTCGGCACATTCCTTTAACTGTGCCGACAATTCATCGGCATTGGGAACGTCATGCTTGTATTTAAGCTGATGGTCAACACTTGACCAGAAATCCATTGCGATGGTCCGGATCTGAACCTCGACACGCATCGGCTTCTTCTGATTGGAGAAGAACACCGGAACCTCCAGGATAAGGTGAAGGCTGCGGTAGCCGTTGGGCTTCGGATTTTCTATGTAATCTTTTTTCTTGATTAAAGTGATGTCATCCTGGCTGAGAAGCATATCTGCAACAGAATATATGTCATCGATGAACGGACAGATTACCCTGATGCCGGCCACGTCATTGAGGCTGCGTTCAATGGACTCGACATTGACAGGCTCGCCGTATCGCTTAAGCTTGTCCACTATGCTGAGCGGCCTTTTGATACGTGACTCGATGAATTCAATAGGATTACGGCTGTTGCGGATGCTGAGTTCATCGTTGAGAACCTCAAGCTTGGTGCGCACCTCGCGGATGGCACAGTTATACATCATCATAAGTTCCCGGAACTGAATAGCCTGATTTACGAAATAATTGTCGGAATCCGGTACAAAATTCAGTTCATCAAGAACATTGTCTAATTCTTTTGTCATATTTAATTACCCACCGTTTCATAAAATATAATTACCTTCACCAATATTATAACAGATTGCAGGCATTGTTGCAATCAGACAAGTTGGGAGTAATGTTGGATTAATAAAATAAAGAATGTATAAAAACTATTGCCAAGTACGAAGAGTGATGTATATAATTAAATATTAAACAGAACACTTTTTTGACAGGAGTATTTAAAGATGAAGAAATGTTCAGGCTGTGGTAAATATTTTGATGATAAATATGATGTGTGTCCATCCTGCGGACAGATTTGTCCGGTTGTTAATGTGGTGGACCTCACGAAAGTAAAAAGATATCATTTTAATTTTATACATAATAAGAAAATATGGATAACACTGGCGGCTGTCATTGCGGTTGCAGTGATGGCAGTGATATGTATTGCTGTACATAGAAAACCCGACGAAGCAGAGATAATCAGGGCAGAGGATGAGGATATGGTGGAAATGCCCGACTTATCGGGACTTACATATGATGAAGCATATTCGCTGTGCCGTATGCAGCTTTTGTATGTGGAAATAAAAGGAATAATTTATGATATCCAAAAAGCGCCGGGAGTGATTGCAGCCCAGTCAGCAGAAGCCGGAAGCGATATTGCAGCCGGAAGTGTAATTTACGTTAATATGAGCGGCATAAAAGAAATAGAAAAAGGATATGTTCCGGATGTCATGTATATGAGTCTGGACGATGCCAAACAGGTATTGTCTGAATCGGGTCTGCAGATTGATGTCCGCTATGAATTCAGCGACAGTGTTGCAAAAGGATATGTGACATCGCAGATGCCGGCTGCCAAAGACAAATGCAAAGATGGCGATAAAGTTACGATAACAGTGAGCGGAGAGGATAAATGATATGGATAAAATGGATGTTCTTAGTGCAGGAACAGTCCTGCATGACTGCTATGAAATAGAAGAATGTATATGCCGGACACGATTTTCCGCAGTTTATCGTGTATATGACAAGTACCTTGATAAGATATTTGCGGTCAAGGAATATTTTCCAGGTGACAGATGCCTGAGGGACAAGGATGGAATAACGGTTGCACCATATCTGGGAGAAGCAGGCAGACTATATGCGGATGGACTTAAGGCTTTTATAGACGATACGGCCGATGCGATGAAGATAAAAGACTGTTCCAATCTTGTTAAGATATACAATATTTTTGAGGAAAATAATACTGCGTACAGCGTAATGGAATATGTAGAAGGAAAGACCCTCGGTGAAATACTTAAGAAAGAGATATATACATATCCGAAGGCGATGGCATTAATGCGTCCTGTAATGAAAGCGCTTTCACTTCTGCATGCGGACGGACTTGTGCATCGTAATGTGGCGCCGGACAATATAATAATCAGACCGGACGGACAACCGGTCCTTATTGACAGCGGGTCATATCATTATGTGGCATCGGATTCCGAAGAAAGCATGACCACGATAAACCGTGATGCGTATTCTCCGATGGAACAATATATGAAAAAAGGTACACAGGGACCATACACAGATGTATATTCATGTGCAGCGCTCATCTACAGGATGATAACGGGGACGGAAATACCTTTTGCGGCAGCATCGGGCGGAACGGCATATCTTAAGAAACCGGAAAAGACAGCAAAGGGAATTGATGGGGACAGCAGCGCGGCAATAATTAATGCGCTTCATTCAAATTACAAAGAACGTACACAGACAATTGACGATTTTCTTGCACAGCTTGACGGGACAGTAAGAGTTAATGCAAAATACGAAAAAACAATGTCATGGAAACATACCGGGAACAACATATGGGTAGCAGGTGTGATTGTGGTATGTGTTGTAATCGTTGCAATTCTTGCAGCCGTTACGATTTCGGATATCACCCGGAACGGGAAACACGGTAACAGGGAATATATGCTTGGGAGTGGGATGACGATTGTTCCGAATGTGGTTAACCAGCAGATAGGGGATGCACTTACCATAACCAGAAAGCATCTTCTATATATGATGATAACGGATAAAGAATATTCAGCAGAAGTAGAGAAGGGCGCGGTGCTGTCACAGAATGAGACACCGGGCAGGAAAGTAAAAGCGGGAAATTATCTGGAAATTGTATATTGTGCCGGAGTCAGACAGATATATGCTGAGTGCGTTATAGGAATGCCTAAGGACGAGGCAGAAAAATTGCTGAAAAATCTTGGATTCAAGGTAAAGTTTGAAGATGTTAAAAGCATGGCAAAGCCGGGGTATGTGGCTACACAAAGTATCCGGCCGGAAGAGGCGGCCGCACAGGGAAGTGTTATTGTTCTGGGAATTTCCAAGGGACGCGATGACATAGATGAAAACGTGATGACAACGGTACCGCAACTTACAGGTATAACGCTTGAAGAAGCGGAACGTTTATGCGAAGATGCCAAACTGTATTATATTATAGTGAAACACGTCAACTATGCTGAAAATCCTGACAGAATATATTCCCAGTCTTTGCAAAGCGGAAGTGAATGAAGGAACGGTAATAGAACTTGTATATAACGACGGTCCTAAGATGAACCGTGTCCCGGATTATCAATACAAGAACATATCGGATGTCGATTCAATAACGGGAAATTTGAAGCTTGAAATAGAATATGTATACGAAAACAGTACAACTGTGGCCAAAGACAGGATTATCAGACAGAGCATGCCGGCGGGAACACTTGTTAATGACGGGGCGCATATCACGTTATGGGTAAGCCTCGGAGTGGCTGATGTGGATGTTGATAATATTATAGACAGGCTGACGACGGCAGATGTTACATCTTCTACGAAGAAACCGGCATCTGGAAATAACAGCGGGCAGAAACCGCAGACAAAGACAACGGAAAATGCAGACGGAAGTTCTGCCCAGACAGCGACGCACAAGACTACAGATTCGTCCCAGGCAGAACCTGAGCAGACAACGCAGATACAGTATGATGACGATACAACAGAACAGAAATGGGAATTTGATTATGTGATTGGTGATGACGGTGTTACAATCAAATCAATAAAAGTAAGGAAATACTGGGAGGCCGTATTTGAAAAAGAAGAGATAAGTATCCCTTCAACGATAGACGGGCATAAGGTTGTTGCCGTTGAAGGACTGTCGACCAATGCGCAGTATGGAGATAATATCAAAATAATCAATATCCCGTCAACTGTTAAAACAATCAATACGAACAATCTTGAAGGAAGGTCAAGCCTTACAAAGATAGTTGTTGATGCACAGAATGAGGTGTACGCATCTTATGACGGTGCACTTTACAACAAGGCCCGGACCGTGTTGTATTTCGTGCCGCGTGCCATCAAAGAGGTTACGCTCGCGTCATCCCTTAAGAAGATAGACGATTCGGCATTCCGGGACTGCCGGTACATAACACGGGTCACGATTCCGGCGGCGATGACTAAATTCGATAATATCCAAGGCGGACTTTTCTACGGATGCACGAACCTTAATACCATAAATGTTGAGTCGGGAAACAAAAGGCTTTTTTCGGATAATGGTGTATTATATGAACACGCACACCTGAATAACGGACCGGGAATTAATTTTTTTGACCCAGATACATGGGAGTATTACAATACCAAGAGCAGGCTGATAATGATTCCATACGCCAAGACGAGTCTTGTTATAAGGGCTGATTGCAATTATGTGGAGTCATACAGTTGTTATTATAATTCGTTAAAACAGATAACAGTCGAAAGCGGAAACAGCTATGTGACGGTATATGATAGTGTTGTATATATGGAATTTGGCAGCGAATGGGATATACAATGCTTCCCCGGAGGCAAAAGCGAAGTGAATCTTATGGACGGAATTACAAGCGTGACCGGGGAACTGTATGGGTCGGATGCGCTGGTAAAAATCGTAATTCCCGACAGCGTAACAGCCATAGACAACTATAAATTAAGAACGTCACCGGTACTCCGCAGTATAAATATCCCCGCCGGGGTAACATCGATAGGAACCGGGGTGTTAGAAAATGCACCTAATGTAACGGCTACGGTTGTTAAGGGAACATATGGTGAAGAATGGTGTAAAAATAATAATATAAAATACATTTATGGCTGATTTTTACCAAAAGTTACAAAAAAACTTACCAAAAGTTACATTTTGCGAAAAAATCAAGATTTTATGATATGCTTTCTAAGAGGAGGCAACAGTGCCTGCGAAAGAGAAAAGTATAGGAATGGTATGGGATAGTATGGTACGTATTGCAATATGTGATGATGATGAGAAATCGCTGAATGATCTTCAATGCAGGATAAACAAAATACTGCCGAACAGAGTTACGGTAACTGCACATAATAATCCTTTTTCGCTCGTAACATATATATGCGATGAGATGAAAGGCCGAATAGATGCGGTTTATATTAGCATCAGGCTTAAAGGGCATAACGGAATAAGGGTAGCTCAGAGCATACTTAAGGAATTTCCGGACATTAAGATTATATTTGTGTCCGATGATATTGAAAATGCAAGAGATATATTCAAGGTCAATCCGATTTATTTTATAACGAAGCCTTATAATGATGATTATCTCAGGGATTCATTGTATAAGCTGGTTTCAATGATTGATGAAGAGGAGGTGGACCTGCTGACGTTAGGGTGTGCTGACAGCAGGAAAGGACTTACAACCATAATGACCAGAAATATATATTATATTGAAAGTCAGAAAAGGGTAATTAATGTTCATTATTTTGACAGTTATGGAACATATTATTCCAAACTCGACGATATTGAAGGGCGGCTGCGTTCTAATTTTGTCAGGACACACCAGAGTTATATCGTCAATATAGACAAAGTTAAGAAAATAACTAAAGAGGGAGTTCTGCTTTACGGCGGGAAGACAATTCCGATAAGCCGTTCAAGATATAAGGCAGTAACGGAAATAATTAACAGACACCTAAGTTATATTTAAGGAGGCTAAATATGTTAGTCAAGTGTAATAACGGACATTATTATGATAAAGAGCATGATAATGAATGTCCGATATGTAAAGCTGATGCAGATTCAATAGGAAGCGTTGGAGAAATTATCTGTATTTTCGGCGAAGGTGAGGGCAGAAAATACCCGCTTCATGAGGGGGCGAACAGAATTGGTACAGGGTACCAGATGGACATATGCCTTGCTGATGATATGCAAATAACGCGTGACAATCACTGCTCAATAGTATATGATGTAAATAAGCATAAGTTCACGATAGTACCGACAGCGGGTTCACTCACATATGTGAATGATGTGCTGCTTAAGCAGCCGAGATTGCTGTATGAGAAAGATGTATTTCGAATAGGACGAAGTAATTATAAGCTGGTTAAGAAGAAAAACTGATAACCGGAGGGAAAATATGAGGATTGTTAAATGCGATTCAGGACATTATTACGATGCCGACGTATATAAAGAATGTCCGCATTGCACCGGTAAAGCTGACTATAAAGACATAATCACATCACCAATCAAGAACGGTGGTATAGACTTAAAAGCAGATGATATATCCGCAGACAGACTGAATTATGAGCATAAATTTTAGGGGGGGGGTAGAAGAAAGGAATATCCTGGAATGCCTGTAAATAACGCGTTTGTAGGGCGAGTTGAAGGAATCAGGGGCATTTATGCGGGAGCTGTAATCGATATGCAGCCGGATGAAGTTATTACAATAGGACGGTCGCCTTATGAAGCGAATATTGTATTGTCATCACCTGAAGTGAGCAGAATACATTGCACGATAAGGTATGACGCAAAGGCGGGCCAGTATATTGTTGAGGACAAGTCATCCAACGGCACTTTTTTAGGTAACGGAACCAGACTTGCCAAGGATACACAGACCAGACTTCCCGGCGGAACGATAATATATATATCGGATATAGAAAATGGTTTTAAATTAATATAGCAACAGAGCCTGATGAAGGAACATCATCAGGCTTATTGTGGTTTAATGAAACAGGAGATAATGATATGGACTGCTGTCAAGGGTGTCAAATACACTTATACAATCCGGTCGTATTCAGGCAGTTATTTAAGTTACTGGAATTCGGTAAGGAGTGCCGTAAGGTAAAACGATGCCGTGCTTTTTCTTGTTTTGCGCAGAAAATAGTGCTATACTACACATAAACACAAGAAAACGGAAGGATTAAACGGATATGTATACAATGAATAGCCATGTCAGATATAGCGAGGCTGACCACAACGGATTGCTTACTCCTGATGCACTTATTAACTATTTACAGGATTGTACGATGGTTCATTCGGAATTGTGCGGACGAGGCGTGACCAACGCGTCCAAAGCGGAGGGATACTGGTTTCTCGCATCATGGCAGGCGGATATTATAAGAACACCGAAATTGTTTGAAAATATTAATATAACGACGATACCGTATGAGTTCAAGGGATTTTTCGGAAGCCGTAATTTCCTGATAACAACAGATGATGGGGAAGAACTTGTAAAAGCCAATTCGGTATGGATATATCTTGATTCACACACACATTCACCGGCGAGGATTCCGAAGGAAGAAGGCGCTGCATATGGCGAAATAGGCCCGAAGCTTGATATGGAATACCTTCCGCGCAAGATTAAAGTGACTGACGAACTGACGCCTTATGCGCCCATACCGGTAGACATCCAGCAGATTGATACGAATGAGCATGTTAATAACTGCGAATACATAAGGACTTTCATGAGTGCAACCGGCGCGGTTGATATGCCGCGCAGGATAAGAGCTGAATACAGGCAGGCAGCAGTCATGGGCGATATATTTCATCCGTATGTATACAAGGATGATGCCAGGTGCATTGCGGACCTGCGTGGTGAAGACGGAACATCATATGCTGTGGTAGAATTTATTTACGAAAAGGAATAATTTATGATAGAATTAGGCAGAAAACAGGCCTTAATGGTCGTTAAAAAAACAGAGTTTGGCGTTTATCTCGGAACAGAAGACGATAAGGTGCTTCTTCCGGCCAAATATGCCGACCCGGATATTGAGGAAGGCGATTCAATGACAGTATTTGTCTACAGGGATTCGAAAGACAGGCTCATAGCCACCACACTTGAACCGCTCATAACTCTCGGCGAGGTAAAGCCTTTGAAAGTAAAACAGCTTACCAAAATCGGCGCATTTATGGACTGGGGACTTGAGAAGGATCTCCTGCTTCCGTTTAGCGAGCAGACTTCAAGGGTTGAGGAAGGAAGAACCTATCCGGTCGCGCTTTATATTGACAAGAGCGACAGACTGTGCGCCACCACAAAGATTTATCCGTACCTTAAGACAACGGACGCATACCACACAGGCGATGGCGTTAAGGGAACCGCATACGAATACATTGAGAAATTCGGTATGTTTGTCGCAATAGACAATATGTATCAGGGTCTCATTCCCAAGAAAGCTCTTTATGGCAGAATACGCATAGGCGATGAAGTTAAAGCAACGGTATCCAAGGTCCAGCCTGACGGCAAGATAGAGTTGGCGTTACGCGCTCCGGCATATCTTCAGATAGATGATGATTCACAGGCTATTTTAAAGGCACTTGAAAAGGCGGGCGGACATCTGCCGTACAATGACAGAACGGATCCCGAGATAATTAAGAATGAGTTCGAGATGAGTAAAGCGGCATTTAAGCGTGCCTGCGGACATCTTCTCAAAGAAAAATATATACAAATCACGAATTCAGGAATAGACAGAATTTGAAAGGAGAATTGATTTAATTATGTCAAAGGTAATCAGCACAGACAAGGCACCGGCAGCAATCGGACCTTATTCACAGGCAATCGAGGTTAACGGAATGGTATTCACATCAGGAGTCATCCCGGTAGACCCACAGACGGGAGTTATTCCTGCAACAATAGAGGAACAGGCCAATCAGGCTTTCTCCAATCTTAAGAACCTCATCGAGGCATCAGGTGCCACAATCGACAAGGTAATCAAGACAACCGTATTCATCAAGGAGATGAATGATTTTGGCAAAATTAACGAGATATATGCAACATATTTCAAAGAACCTTTCCCAGCACGCTCATGCGTGGAAGTAGCAAGACTTCCAAAGGACGTAATGCTTGAGGTTGAGGCAGTCGTTGCCAAATAATAATAATAATAATAATCACTGAGCCGTCATACCGGACAATGCGTTGCAGCCGGTATGGCGGCTTTTTTTGCACCACTGCGCGGGTACAGGGAAAGATATTTCTCTCTCCGCCTGCGACACAGCTCAACCCAGGTCCCCCAACCCTATTTCCACCCGGCCAACGAATACATAAACACCCCGACATAAGCCCACTGCGGCTTTCAGCCCACGCCGGTGCTTAATCCGCCAAAGGCGGATTTTATCATCCGTTGCGCGTGCAGCCAAGCGAAAGTGTGCCGCCAGAGGGCTTATGCGGGGGACTACGTTATTTTGTTGAAGCTGTTTCGTATAAAGCTGTCACGATTTTTATCACCGGAGGAATAATTTCCGGGGTTTTGATTAACATATCTGTTATGTGATTGATGTCATCAACTATGCTTCCGTCAAGAGAGGGTTCCCGGATGATATGCATCTGGCAGTCCGGATTTAATGATGTTATTGAAATTCCGGTTACTTCTGATATGCGTGAAAGGAGAACATCGGACGGAATACGTCTGCCGCGTTCAATCAGACCATAATATTTGGTGCTTATGCCAATAAGCTCTGCGGCCTGTTCCTGCGTAAGACCGGAATTCAGCCTGAATTGTGTGAGATTGTATGATAAATCATTTCTAAGTGTATTCATAGCCACATAATAATTAATAAAAGTATAAATTCCCACCATCATACAGTTCCTAAAACACGAAAAATATTTACTATGAGTGAAAAGTGAGATATAATCATATATAAAAAGGAGTAACAGAATGTTTAACGGAAAGATGATTGCCCGCAATGGCATTGAAATACATGAAAATGATAAGCTGCGTGCAGTTTACCTGGAAAATGAACAGTTTGGAAATGATATTATTCTTGTTGGACCGGGAGGATTTGAAGGGTATCCGGATGTGATTCTGTATCTGGAATTGAAGGAATTTATGGCCGGAAACACATATTATTCAGATTACGAGATGGTTGTTTACGGTCAAAAAGAAGAGAACATATATAATGTTCTCCTCTTTGAGGGCAATCCGCGTACGGAATGACCGCCTGCTATACGGAAACGTCAATATTGGCTCCGAGACCGGGGTTGACTGACATCTCCATCATTTTGCGAAGGCCGTCGCCTGCTGTCTCAAGGTCGTCGAGACTCATTGAGAGAACGCGGATAGATGCCTGATTAGCGACATCCGTCATTGCCATGGATGTGGAAAGTGCTGCAATATCCATATACATAAGCTCCTTTCGCATTATGATCCGGAATATTTCCGGACTTTTTTAATTATACATTATATATTTCGGCATAACAATAATTTTATTCAACAAATCGGCATATAGAACAGCACATTTCTGTCAATAATTACCGGTATGGAATGTATCGGGAGGCGATTGCGTGAAAAGATATATCAGATATCCGGTAATTATGGCCGGGGCGGCACTTATGGGATTTGCAGTAAAAAACATCTATGATCCGGCGGGGATTGTTACCGGAGGATTTGCCGGAATAGCTATAATAGCGGCCGGACTTAAGGCGGTGCCTCTGTGGGTGACCAATATGGCACTTAATGTACCGCTTTTTATTATGGCATGGCGGATGCTGGGACAAAAGATAATTGTCCGTTCGCTGATTGCGGTTGTGATATATTCGGCATCAATGGCGGTATCGCCCGAGATTACATGGTTTGCGGAAGATATTTTCATATCGGCGGCTGTGGGAGGCCTGACTACGGGGCTTGGCATGGGACTGGTGCTTTATGCGGGAGGCACATCGGGAGGAGTTGACATGTTAGCTACTTTAATCTGCTATTTTACACATAAAGTCAGACTGCAATGGGTAATTTTTGCGGCGGATGCGCTCATAATATGTGCCGGTGCATATGTGTTTGGCGCAGTGAATGCGGTGTATGCCGTGATTTCTGCATTTGCTGCGAGTTATGTATCAGGCAGGATAATAGTCGGTCCGGCGTCATCCCGCGCAGTTCTGATAATAAGCGGGCACAGCACTGAAATTGCCGGACAGATAATGAACACAACAGGCCGCGGCGTAACCGGAATAGATGGGACAGGGATGTATACCGGCCATGAGGGCAGACTGCTGTTGTGTATAGCATCGTCGCGTGAGATAGCGGACATAAAGGACATTATTTACAGTGTAGACACGGAGGCTTTTGTGACGGTAAGCAATGTATCGGAAGTTTTGGGAGAAGGATTTGTGAAAATAAAATGATTTTGTGAAATGTGCCAACAAAACGACACCATTTTTGTGAAACTTGCTGTCAAATCTAAAAAAAAAATAAACTGGTATTGAAATTGCACAATTATAAAAAATTTTTTTGGTAATTTACAATATGGCATAAAAAGGGACAAAAGTGTATTATTATTAGAGTAAACAAGTGTAAATCACTTAATTATTTTCTAGGAGGAAGTTATGGCAAGTTTATCACTTAAAAATATTTGTAAGGTATATCCTAACGGATTCGTAGCCGTTAAAGATTTCAATCTTGATATCGCAGATAAGGAGTTCATCATCTTCGTTGGACCTTCAGGATGCGGTAAATCAACAACACTTCGTATGATCGCAGGTCTTGAGGAGATTACATCCGGTGAGCTCTGGATCGGAGATAAGTTAGTAAATGATGTAGAGCCTAAGGACAGAGATATCGCAATGGTATTCCAGAACTACGCTCTTTATCCTCATATGACAGTATATGACAACATGTCATTCGGTCTTAAGCTTCGTAAAGTACCTAAGGCAGAAATCGACAAGCTCGTTCATTCAGCAGCTAAGATTCTTGGCATTGAGCAGCTCCTTGATCGTAAGCCAAAGGCTCTTTCAGGTGGACAGAGACAGCGTGTTGCCATGGGTCGTGCAATCGTTCGTAATCCTAAGGTATTCCTTATGGATGAGCCTCTTTCAAACCTCGATGCAAAGCTCCGTGTTCAGATGCGTATTGAGATCCAGAAGCTTCATCAGAGACTTCAGGCAACAATCATCTATGTAACACATGACCAGACAGAGGCTATGACACTTGGTACCAGAATCGTTGTTCTTAAGGACGGCGTTATCCAGCAGGTAGATACACCTCAGAACCTCTACGATAAGCCAAACAACGTATTCGTTGCAGGATTCATCGGATCACCTCAGATGAACCTTCTTGATGCTAAGGTTGTTCAGTCAGGATCAGATGTAGTTCTTATGTTCGGAAGCAATTCAATCAAGCTTCCTGAAGCTAAGGCTAAGACACTTGTAGATGCAGGTTATGTTGATAAGACAGTTATCATGGGTATTCGTCCGGAAGATCTCTATGATACAGAGATGTTCATCAGCACAAGCCCTGACAGCGTAATCGATGTTGATATTAAGGTATACGAGCTTCTCGGTGCCGAAGTATTCCTTTACTTCGATATTGACAACGTAAGCTGTACAGCACGAGTTAATCCTCGTACAACTGCTCGTCCTGGCGATACTATCAAGCTTGCACTTGATATGACTAAGCTCCATATCTTTGATAAGGAGACAGAGCAGGTAGTTCTTCACTAATTGATGGCGGATATATTCACATTTGAAGTGGGAAATAAGAATGTGAATGAATATGTATAATTTAAGGATATTAGCCGGTAAGGCTGAGGGTACATGGCTGTTAGCGTAAATGTCAGCAGATAAGAGGAAATAACGGATAAGGCGTAATATAATTACACATGAACGTTAACAACCATTCCCCGGCGGAGCCGGAGAATGGTTGTTTTTATATACAATATTAATCCCTATAAAGTGTACAAGGAAGGAGAGAGGATATTCAATCGGTACAGTGGGAGAAATATAATAAATTTTAATTTCAGGATGATATCTTATGAGGAAATTTACAGCTTTCTTAACAACAGCAGTAATTGTGGCATGTAGTTTGATGCCATGCATGGGTTCTAATTCAGGGAAATATTCACTTAGGTATGCACAGAATGCACCGGGAGATGTAAATGTGCTGACAGCGGATTTGAATCTTGAATCGTCAGCTAAGAGCAGTGTGACAATTAAGTCAACTAAATTTACAACATACATAACAGGAGCTTCTGCTGATGCTTATTCAATATTTAATGGGAAAACATCCAAAACACAGGTTATGAACAGGGTTGGAACATACGCCATTGATTATCCTGGGATTTCGCAACCGAAAACAGGTGCCCCAGTTAAGGTACATATAGAACTTTCTGATTATGTGCCATCGCGTGGAGTAATAGCACAGGGAACGGTATCGTTGTAAGGAGTGTGATTTTATGAAAAAAGGTACTTTGGGATACTGCATTATAGCGGGTGTATTAATTATTGGATGTGCCGTGTTCTTTATAGGCCGGAACATTAGGAACAGACAAGAGAAAACAGATACAGCAGAAATCGTCGAATCAGAAGACACACTGGTAGATATATCAGAAGCGTACGATGTAGACGAATTACTGGCATCGGATTATGACAACATCGAACTTCCATCATCACTTGATGTTGAGAAAGTGGAGGCTGTCAGCAATGTGATTCTCAAAGTACCTGATTATGAAGAACAGAATAAGAAACTAGATATAAAGTTCTTTCAGGATAATCTTCAGAAAATGGGATACAAATATGATGAACAGTATGTTATTGATGACAAAGGTAAGACATACCCATATGGAAGATACTACAATGACGAAAAATTATCTGCCTACATAGCAACAGGTTGCACAGGTTTTTTCGTAGTGGATTCAATAAATACATATGATTATGAGACAGTGGAAGAATTTTATGTGGATGCTCCGTATGAGGATGATGAACATGAAATCATTGGTGGTTCCATGAAAGTATCTGAAGCGGTTGAAATGTATGAAAAGCTTGAGACGGAATGTATAGCGGAACTGGGATATGACATACCGGTACCGAAGGTATTCAGAGTAAGGATTGTTAAAAATGAGAATCAGCAATTGAGATATGAGATGGATACACGGATGAGCTACAATGGAGTTCCTGTGATTGGGGTCGCTGACAAGTATTCAAGAAGTGGATTCGGATATGAAGTGTTAAAGGGAACTTCGTCAGGAACAGTTTCCGGAAAGAAGATTACAGACGGAATCAAAGTGTCATACTATGGATTTCCCACGGAATATGTTTCGGATACACCTATAGATAAAGTTATAAGTGTAAAGAAAGCATGCGATTTGGTTAATGTTAAACTGTCGGCATATAGGAAAAATAAACTCTTAAATGTGAAAATGGAATATCTGCCGTTTTTTGAAAAAGAAACCGACGAAGAGAATCACAGTGGCATTGAATGGACAGGACTTCAATCGGGAAATAAGTTCAGACTAAAGCCATACTGGGTATTCGTTTTTGACAGTACCACTGACAATGAAATAATAGGGCTTGTAGATTGTGTGACGGGAGAGGTAGGACTTGTATATAATCAGTGATTTTTTAAAAATTTTATTATCAAGAATTAAACAGATTATAAGTGGAACGGTGTTCTGGGCCTGCACAGGATGCGTACTGTTGTTGTGTTTTACCGCAACCGGGTATATGGATGGAAATACCAGTTATAGTGTTATTGAAACCATAATAAGAATACCGGTTTCACAGTATGCTGACATTCCGTCATTGTCGTGGAATTCGATTTTTACGGTGGGACTTTATGGATATGTGACGCTTTTTCTCCCTGCGGTTGCATCACTGCCGTATGTAATGACCGTTGTAATGGACAGGCGGAGCCATATGCTCAGAATGAGACTGATGCGTAATCAGTATGGACCGTACATAGCGGCCGAAAGTGCGGCTGCGCTGGTATCGTCGGGAATTCTGGTCACTATAGGATATGTGGCTTATGGAATAATAACATTTATGATATTTCCGCACGGAGCGGGTACGTTTACGTTTGCGGATATAGCTAAGGTTATCGGGGGCACGTTCTGGTATGGGATGGATGTGAGTGCGATGGCGTTGGTACTCAGTGCATTTGTTACCAATGAATATGTAATAGTTACGGTGCCATTTATGATTATTTATATAATTGGCGTTATTTCCAATAAAGTATTTTCTTCAACAAATATTCCGGAACAGGTAAGCCGCATTGTTATGGCTGTTTCTCCGGAAATGCTGGCAGTCATAGGCAGGGCTGCTGATAATGCGAAATATATTATCATAGTGCATGTTATATATATGGTAATATGCATTGCGCTATATTACATAATTAGAAAAAGGAGGATGGATTATGGAAACTAGTACTTTTTCCTTCAAAAAAAGTTTTAAATTCGCCTCCTCGGAATATGTTCACTGGATTACTAATCCTAAATTGATCATATTGTCGATGCTGATTGTTTTTATATATGAGTTCGATATAAGGCCGTTAGTTGATGCGGCAGCGCTTATGAATGTCAAACTGTCAATATTGGAACCGTTTGTGACAATCGGAAGCAGCGGAGTGATAATGATGATACTTCCGATAATGTACCTTGTGATAATGGCTGGATATCCGCGCTCGCAGGCAGGTGACTGGTTCTATGTAATCAGGCTCGGCAGGATCAACTGGGGTGTCGGACAGATATTGTTCGGAGTAATGACAATCATTACATATGTCACGTTTATCGCTTTATGTACGATGGTTCCGGTTTTGTGGCGGGCGGATTACAATGTGCAGTGGAGCGATGTGGCTAAGAAATATACACTGATGTTTCCTGATAAAATAGGGGATTTTACATCGGGACTTCTTCCGAAGAATCTGTACAATCAGATGCCGCTTGGCAAAGCCGTGATACATACATATCTGTTTTTTATGCTGTATCTGCTGTTATTATTGCTGGTAATGCTGGTGTTCAGCCTGGAGGGACACAGGGCGGCCGGGTTCATAACAGCGTGTGTCATCGTGGCGGCGGGAACAGCGTTATGTTCAGTCAAGTCACCGGCAATGTGGGTGTTTCCGATGGCACAGTCGGTTGTGTGGCTTCATTTTACAGAATTTTTCCGTAAGAGGATTGTGGAACTGTACGAATCATATATGTATTTCGGTGTGATCAACGCGGTACTTATCACATTGATATTACAGAGAATGTCAAAACACAGATATCTTGATGTTGAAGTGTAAGTGAGGTGAACCGAATGGATAAAGTAATAAATGTTGAGAACGCGTGTCTTACAATTAATAAAAATGTAATATTAGATAACATAGACTTTGAAGCCGGAGAAGGTGAGATAGTCGGAATAGTCGGACGCAACGGAAGCGGCAAGACAATGCTTATGAAGTGCATATGCGGATTTATTCCGCTTACCTCCGGACGTATAACGGTTGACGGCAAAGAAATAGGAAAGGATGTTGATTTTCCGGCTTCGACCGGCGTTATCATTGAAACTCCGGGTTTTGTGCCTTATTACACGGGATTTCATAATCTGAAAATATTATCTGAAATCGGAACAAGGATTCCGGACGAGCGTATTAAAGAGGCGATGAAATTAGTGGGGCTGGATCCCGGACTTAAGAGGCATGTTGGTAAATACAGCCTTGGAATGAGACAGCGGCTCGGAATTGCACAGGCGATAATGGAGGACCAGAGAATATTGATACTGGATGAACCGTTTAACGGACTGGACGCCGACGGTGTCGTAGATATCCGCAGACTGCTCCTTGAATATAAGGAACAGGGCAGGACGGTGTTGATAGCATCACATATTGCACAGGATATTAATATCTTATGTGACAAAACAATATTCCTGAATAAGGGAAAGATAAGTGAGCAGGAAGCACTCAGGTAATAATATATGGCAGATGCAATGGGAAAATTAATTCTTTTTTGCATTTGCCCTTTTTTTTTTCACAATTTTGTTTTACAATAAATAATAGTATGTAGAATGCAAAGGAGTGGGCAGATGATTTCTAATCAGATACTTCAAAATACGATTGAAGGACTCAAGTCAATTACGAGAATAGACCTGTGTATAATGGACACGGACGGTAAGGTGTTAGCCTCAACTTTCTCCGGTGCGGAGGGGCATGAGGAAGCGGTATGTTCATTTGTAGATTCACCGGCCGACAGTCAGGTTGTATCAGGATACCAGTTTTTCAAGGTTTATGACGACAGCCGCCTTGAATATGTGCTTATAGTTAACGGTGGAAGCGAAGATGTTTATATGATTGGCAAGATTGCAGCTTTTCAGATACAGAATCTTCTTGTGGCATATAAGGAGCGCTTTGATAAGGATAATTTTATCAAGAACCTGCTGCTTGATAATCTTCTGCTCGTTGATATATATAACCGTGCGAAGAAGCTGCATATTGAGACAGATGTGCGAAGAATTGTATTTATCATAGAGACTAAGCATGAGAAGGACAATGGCGCGCTTGAGACAGTGCGTACGCTTTTTGCCACGAAGACGAAGGATTTCATTACGGCTGTTGATGAGAAGAATATAATCATTGTTAAGGAAGTTAAACCGAATGAGTCATATAAGGAACTGGAACAGACGGCCTATGTAGTACTTGATACTCTCAATACAGAGGCCATGAGTAAAGTTCATATTGCGTACGGTACCATAGTTAATTCAATTAAGGAAGTGTCGCGTTCATATAAGGAAGCGAAGATGGCACTTGATGTAGGCAAGATTTTTTACAGTGACCGTAATGTCGTAGCATACAGCAATCTGGGTATAGGAAGACTTATTTACCAGCTTCCGATACCGTTATGCAAGATGTTCATCAAGGAAATTTTCGGTGGCAAATCGCCGGATGATTTTGATGAAGAGACTCTTTCCACCATTAATAAGTTCTTTGAGAACAGCCTTAATGTGTCGGAAACATCACGCCAGCTTTTTATCCACAGGAATACGCTTGTGTACAGGCTGGATAAGATACAGAAGAGTACAGGACTTGACCTCAGGATTTTTGAAGATGCGATTACTTTTAAGATAGCGCTTATGGTGGTCAAGTATATGAAATATATGGAAACGATTGATTATTGATATTGCAGGCCGGTATAATTGTATCTGACCGCGGCGTATCAATATACCAAAGGACAGTATAAGATGATAGATTTAGAGAACGTAAGTAAAACATATTCAACAGGTGTTCCGGCACTTGAAGATATTAACCTGCACATTGACAAGGGCGAATTTGTATTTATTACCGGTGTCAGTGGTTCGGGTAAGTCAACGCTGATTAAGCTCCTCCTTAAGGAACTTAATCCGACGTCGGGAAGAATTGTTATTAACGGCAGGAATCTTTCCAAAATCAAGCCGAATAAGCTCCCGTATCTAAGAAGGGATATCGGAGTTGTTTTTCAGGACTTCAGACTTTTTGAAGACCGTAATGTGTACGAGAATGTTGCATTTGCACAGAAAGCGATAGAGGCACCGGGAAAGAGAATCCGTGCCAAGGTGCTTGCCATGCTTTCCATGGTAGGCCTTCTTGAAAAATATAAGACTAACCCTAAGCAGCTTTCCGGCGGAGAACAGCAGAGGGTTGCCATAGCCAGGGCACTTATCAATAAGCCGGCTATCCTGCTTGCAGACGAGCCTACGGGTAATCTTGACGAGGCGAACTCATGGGAGATCATGAAGCTTCTGGAGAATGCCAATGAGCAGGGCACAACGGTAGTTGTGGTTACGCATAACCTTGAGATTGTAAGGGCGATGCGCAAGAGAACAATAACTATTGAAAATGGACATCTTGTTCATGATATAGAGGAAGGCGGTAATTTCTATGAAATTTAAATCACTGGGATACTGCTTTGTTCAGGGACTTAAGAACATCGGACGTAACAGAATTTTCTCGCTTGCATCGGTTGTGACCATGTCGCTTTGTATTTTTATTCTCGGACTTTTTTACTCGATAACCAGAAATGTATCATATATGGTGGATCAGATGTCAGAGTCTCTCTGCGTCAAAGTCTTTTTTGATAAGGGAATTTCCGATGAGAGAATACAGTCCATAGGCAATTCGATCAATAAATACGATGGCGTGACGATGGTTCATTTTACTTCCGCCGATGAGGCGTGGGAGAAGTACAAGGAAGAATATTTCGGCGAGACTTATATGGATCTGGCCGATGGATATGCCGGAGATAATCCGCTTAAAGATTCCGCATCATATGAGGTTTACTTCAGTGATGCCGGCATGCAGGAAGATCTGGTTAATTACATTAAGGGAGTGGATGGCGTAAAGCGTGTTAACAGCTCGGATGTTACAGCTGACAGCCTTTCGGAGATAAGCAGTCTTGTAAGCATTGTGTCTCTGGTTGTGCTTGTGATGCTTACCGCCATAGCGCTTTTCCTTATCAGTAACACTATTTCGATTGGAATCACAGTCAGGGACGAGGAGATCAAGGTAATGCGCCTGCTCGGTGCACATAATGCATTTATCAGGGCACCGTTTGTCGTTGAAGGCATTATCATCGGTATTGCCGGAGCGCTTATTCCGATAGGAATATTGTATGCAGTGTATGGCAATATCGTTAAATACATTCTTACCAAGTTTTCGTTCCTCTCGAATATACTCTCATTTATGCCTGTTTCACAGCTGTTTAAGGTATTTGTGCCTATGGCTGTGGCACTCAGTGTGGGACTCGGACTTCTCGGAAGTTTCCTGTCACTTAACAGACATCTGAAAGAGAAATAAGTAACTTTAAGAACAGCATCCATCACGAAAGGGTGGTATCTAATGAAAAAAATACTTAAACTGGCAGCTGTCGGTGTTTCGGCATTTATGTTATGTTCATATATCGGACAGAATAATTATGTGCAGCCGTCTGCGGTTGAACAGACTGATATCGATGATGCCGAGAAAGAACAGCAGCAGGTCCAGAACAAGATTGATAATTTGCAGAAAGAACTTGACAGTCTGGCATCAGACATAACGGATACCGAGAATTATATTTCGCAGCTTGATACAAAGCTTGCAGGTTATACATCACAGCTTGTGGAATGCCAGGGCAAAATAGACGCCAAGCAGACTGAAATAGACGCCAAGAAACAGCAGATTGCAGACAAACAGGCAGAGATAGACAGCGCACAGGCAGAGCTTGATGCAGCCAAAGAAACTGAAAAAGAGCAGTATGAAGCCATGAAACTCAGAATACAATATATGTATGAGTGCGGTGACAGTACTTTTCTTGATATGATTTTTTCAGCCGAGGATTTATCCGATATGCTCGGAAAGGCAGAGTATGTCAACAGCATTGTGGAATATGACAGAAATCAGCTTAAGAAGCTTGCGGATACACAGAATACAATAAGCGGTCTTATAAGCACGATGGAAACAGACAAGGCGGCGCTTGAGACTGAGAAGACAACACTCCAGAATGAACAGAATGAGCTTCTGACATTGCAGACGGATTTGCAGAACCAGCAGAAGTACATTGATGTGATCCTTGATGAGAAAGAGTCTAAGCTTACAGTACTTGAGGGCCAGCAGCAGAATGCCGCAACAGCAAAGGCAGCTGCCGAGAAAGAACTTGAGGAACAGAAACAGATTGTTGCGAACATAAAGGCGGAATGGCAGAGACAGCAGGAAGAGGCTAAGAATAATGGCACAGATGCAAGCCAGGAAGCGCAGAAGACGCTTGAACAGATTGGCCTTGCCGGCGGTTTCACATGGCCGATTCCGGGATATAATATGATTACATCGGAATGGGGAACAAGATACCATCCGATACTTCATTTTACTACGCTTCATGACGGAATGGATATCTCCGGTGGAGGAATATACGGAAAGCCGATAGTGGCAGCATACTCCGGAACGGTCAGCATTGCGGATAATTCCAATGCGACATCAGGATACGGATATTATGTTAAGATTGACCATGGTGTAGGTGTATCCACGTTGTATGCGCATTGTTCGCTCCTTGCGGTTTCTGTTGGTCAGCAGGTACAGGCAGGACAGGTGATCGGATACATAGGAAGCACAGGTAACTCGACGGGTGCACATCTGCATTTCTCGGTATTTGTCCAGGGTGAATCCAAGAACCCGAGGGATTATATTACAATTCCTTCGTATTAATTTTTGACAGGTAACAGGTAATGGGTGACGAAGAAGTTAAGAAATTATATAAAAAGGGAATAAGAACCGGAGCAGCAATCGGTGCATTATCGGTATTGCTGGTGTGCGCAATTGCGGTCGGAATTATTTTTTCCCTGAATTATGAACGCAAAGTCAAGGCGGACAGAACGACACTGGCGCTAGGCGACAATGTGACATCAAAGATTAACGAACTTACGGGAATTGTCGATTCGCTTTTTCTGTACGATTATAATAAAGATGAGATGGCTGACAATATCTACAAGGCGGTCATGAGCAGTCTTGACGATCCGTACAGTAAATATTATACAGCTGAGGAATATAAGGAATTGTCCGCGAGTACGGAAGGTGTTTATTATGGTATAGGTGCGACGGTTACATTGAATGATGACGGATATGTACGTATTGTACAGACGCAGGAGGGCTCGCCGGCAGAGGAAGCCGGGATTCTTGCGGAGGATGTCATTACGGAAGTGGCCGGAGAGAATGTCAAGGGCATGAAGCTTGACGATATAGTAAGCCGGATGAAGGGCGAGGAAGGCACAAGTGTTACACTTACTATTGTCCGTGGAGACGAAACTCTTAAGATAGATGTGACAAGACGTAAAATAGATTCTGTGCTTGTGGCCGGAAAAATGCTTGATAATAATATAGGATATATTGCAATAAGCCAATTTGAAGGTGTTACGCTCGAACAGTTCAATAATGCTTTTGATGATCTGAAAAAACAGGGCATGCAGGGACTTATCATTGATGTCAGGGGCAATCCGGGCGGAAGACTTGATACGGTTACGGATATTCTTGACAGACTTCTTCCTGAAGGGCTTATCGTATATATGCAGGATAAGAACGGCAAGCGCGAAGAAATCCGTTCCGATGCGGAATGCGATCTTGATGTTCCGTGTGCGGTGCTTGTCAACGGAAACAGTGCAAGTGCATCGGAAGTATTTTCCGGAGCTTTGCAGGATTACGGACTTGCCGGAATAATCGGTACGCAGACTTTCGGAAAAGGAATAGTCCAGTCCATATATAAGCTCGATGACGGTTCGGCTGTTAAGCTGACCACACAGGATTATTACACTCCGAACGGCAACAATATTCACGGAATAGGCATCACACCTGATGAGGTTGTTGAACTTGACGAGGATGCTTATAAGAAGGATGGAACAGACACGCAGCTTGATGTGGCAGTCAGGTATATTATGGACAAATTACAATAATAAATAATAGAGGTGCCGGACGTTGGTCCGGCATCTTTTTTTGAATCTGTTAAACACAGAACAAATGTTTGCAAAAGTATGTACATTTAAAATTGATTATGCTATAATGGGTAAAAATCATTGATTAAGGTGTAAGAGTATGGATCATTTTGAATTGGTATCGGAATACGGGCCGACCGGAGACCAGCCGCAGGCTATAGAGAAGCTAGTGAAGGGATTTGAAGAGGGCGACCAGTTCCAGACACTTCTTGGTGTAACGGGTTCCGGTAAGACATTCACCATGGCGAATGTAATACAGAAGCTTAACAGACCGACACTTGTCATAGCGCATAATAAGACACTTGCCGGCCAGCTGTATTCGGAATTTAAGGAATTTTTCCCCAATAATGCGGTCGAATATTTTGTCTCATATTATGATTATTATCAGCCGGAGGCATATGTACCTTCTACGGACACATATATAGAGAAGGACTCCGCGATTAACGACGAGATAGATAAGCTCAGGCATTCCGCTACGGCAGCGTTGTCGGAACGCAGGGATGTTATAATAGTTGCCAGCGTGTCGTGCATATACGGTCTCGGAAGCCCGATTGACTATCAGAATATGGTGGTTTCGCTAAGACCGGGGATGGAGAGAGACCGTGATGATGTTATAAGGCAGCTTGTTGATTTACAATATACCAGGAATGACATGGATTTCAAGCGCGGAACCTTCCGGGTAAGGGGGGATGTGCTGGAGATTTTCCCGGCATCGAGCGGTGACTGTGCGGTCAGAGTGGAATTTTTTGGGGATGAAGTGGACAGAATAACGGAGATAGATACGCTGACGGGAGAGATTAAGGCCGAGCTTAAGCATACCGCAATTTTCCCGGCATCGCATTATGTTGTTCCGAGGGATAAGCTGGTTAAGGCTGCCGAGAATATACGCGCGGAAGCCAAGGAACGGGTGGCTTATTTTAAGAGCGAGGACAGGCTCATTGAGGCACAGAGAATAGGCGAGAGAACGGAATTTGATGTAGAGATGATGCTTGAGACAGGATTCTGCTCCGGTATCGAGAATTATTCGAGACATCTTACAGGACTGGCTCCGGGAACACCTCCGTGGACACTTATGGATTATTTTCCGGATGATTTTATCATAATGGTTGATGAATCACATATTACAATACCACAGATACGCGGAATGTATTTCGGTGACCGTTCCAGAAAGACCACACTTGTGGATTATGGGTTCCGTCTTCCGTCGGCACTTGATAACAGACCGCTGAATTTTGAAGAATTTGAGAGTAAGATCAACCAGATGCTGTTTGTATCCGCGACCCCTTCGACATATGAAGAGGAACATGAGCTGCAGCGCGTTGAACAGATAATAAGGCCGACGGGTCTGCTGGATCCGGAGATTTCGGTAAGACCGGTTGAAGGTCAGATAGACGATCTTATAGCCGAAGTGAATAAGGAGACGGCGGCACATAATAAGGTTCTTATCACGACTCTTACCAAGAGAATGGCGGAAGACCTGACCTCGTATATGAAGGAAGCGGGAATCAGGGTCAGATATCTGCATTCGGATATTGACACGCTTGAACGTGCGCAGATTATCAGGGATATGAGACTGGATGTTTTTGATGTGCTTGTCGGTATCAATCTTCTGCGTGAGGGCCTTGATATTCCGGAAATTACGCTTGTGGCTATTCTTGATGCAGATAAGGAAGGTTTTCTGCGCTCTGAGACCTCTCTTATACAGACGGTCGGCAGGGCGGCACGTAATGCAGACGGAAGAGTTATCATGTATGCCGATACGATTACGGATTCGATGCGTAAAGCGATAGATGAGACTGAGAGAAGACGGCGTATCCAGCAGGAATATAATGAAGCGCATAATATAACACCGACGACGATCAAGAAGGCTGTCCGCGACCTTATTGCAATTTCCAAGACAGCATCGGAGAGCGGCAGGGATCTTGAGAAAGATATTGAATCGATGAACCGCCGCGAACTTGAGAAACTTATCAAAGAACTTACTAAGAAGATGCATAAGGCAGCTGCAGACCTGAATTTTGAGGAAGCGGCACAGATAAGAGACAGAATAACAGAAATCAGAAAGACGATGGATGACAATGAATAAATTTCAAAGACAATATATTAAAATACGAGGTGCAAGAGAACATAATCTTAAGAATATAGATGTTGATATACCGAGAGATTCTTTTACCGTTCTTACGGGACTCAGCGGTTCCGGCAAGTCCTCACTTGCTTTTGATACGATTTATGCCGAAGGGCAGAGAAGGTATATGGAATCGTTGTCTTCATATGCCAGACAATTTCTCGGCCAGATGGAGAAGCCTGATGTTGAGAGCATACAGGGACTTTCTCCGGCAATCTCAATCGACCAGAAGTCAACTAACCGTAATCCGCGTTCCACTGTTGGAACCGTTACTGAGATATATGATTACATGAGGCTTCTCTATGCCAGAATAGGCATCCCGCATTGTCCGAAATGCGGACGCGAGATTAAGCGTCAGACTATTGACCAGATGGTTGACCAGATAATGATGTTACCTGAGAGAACGAAGTTCCAGCTTCTGGCACCGGTTGTGCGCGGACGTAAGGGCGAGCACAAGAAGGTGTTTGAGAGCGCGCGTAAAAGCGGGTATGTGAGAGTAAGAGTTGACGGCAATGTATATGAATTGTCCGAAGACATTAACCTTGAGAAAAACAATAAGCATAATATAGAAATTGTTGTGGACCGCCTTGCGGTCAAGGAAGGAATGCAAAGACGTCTTGCGGATTCCATAGAGAATGTCATGAAGCTTTCCGACGGACTTATGATAGTGGATGTAATCGGTGGAACACCGATTAATTTCAGCATGAGTTTTGCCTGCCCTGACTGTGGAATCAGCATTGATGAGATTGAACCGAGAAGCTTCTCATTTAACAATCCGTACGGTGCGTGTCCGGAATGCTTCGGACTTGGATATAAGATGGAATTTGACGTTGATCTTATGATTCCGGATAAGAGGTTGTCCATCAATGAAGGTGCGATTCAGGCTATGGGATGGCAGTCCTGCAATGACCCGAAGAGTTTCACATATGCTATTTTAAACGCTCTATCCAAAGCATATAATTTTTCACTGGATACACCGTTTGGAGAATATCCTGATGAGATTAAGAATGTCCTTATACATGGAACCGGAGGTCGTGAGGTCGAGGTACATTACACAGGACAGAGGGGAAGTGGTGTTTACCCTGTTGCATTTGAGGGATTAATTAAGAACATGGAACGCCGTTATCGTGAGACCGGCTCGGATGTCATGAAGCAGGAATATGAGGAATTTATGCGCATCACACCTTGTAAGGTCTGTAAGGGACAGAGACTTAAAGCCTCATCGCTTGCGGTTACTGTTGGTGATAAGAATATATACGAAGTGACGGATATGTCGATCGTTAAGCTGGTGGATTATTTTGATACGCTTGAACTTAATGAGATGCAGCATAAGATTGGCGATCAGATTCTTAAGGAAATCAAATCCCGTATAGGATTTCTCAACAATGTCGGACTTGATTATCTTACATTGTCCAGAGCAACCGGAACGCTTTCTGGCGGAGAAGCGCAGAGAATAAGACTTGCTACGCAGATCGGTTCGGGCCTTGTAGGCGTGGCTTATATACTTGATGAACCGAGCATAGGCCTGCATCAGAGAGATAACGACAAGCTTCTGGCAGCGCTTATGAGACTCAGGGATCTTGGCAATACACTTATCGTGGTTGAACATGATGAAGATACAATGCGGGCGGCCGATTATATAGTTGATATAGGACCTGCAGCCGGAGAACATGGCGGAGAAGTTATAGCAACCGGAACCGCGGAAGATATAATGAAGTGCGATAAATCAATTACGGGTGCTTACCTAAGCGGTCGAATGAAAATTCCGGTACCAAAGGTACGTAAGGAACCTGCCGGATGGATTACGATCAGGGGCGCGAGACAGAATAACCTCAAAAATATCGATGTTGATATCCCATTGGGAATAATGACCTGCGTTACAGGTGTATCAGGCTCAGGTAAGAGTTCACTTGTAAATGAAATCCTTTACAAGACGCTTGCAAGAGATTTGAACAGGGCAAGATGTATTCCGGGAGAACATGACGATATAACCGGAATCGGTCAGCTTGATAAGGTTATCAATATAGACCAGTCACCGATAGGGCGTACACCGCGTTCCAATCCTGCGACATATACCGGAGTATTTGACCTGATACGTGATCTTTTTGCGGCTACCCCCGATGCCAAGGCCAAAGGTTATAAGAAGGGCCGATTCAGTTTCAATGTCAAAGGCGGAAGATGTGAGGCGTGTTCCGGAGACGGAATACTTAAGATTGAGATGCATTTCCTGCCGGATGTGTATGTCCCGTGCGAAGTATGCGGCGGAAAGCGTTATAACAGAGAGACACTGGATGTCAAATACAAGGGAAAGAGCATATATGATGTCCTTGATATGACTGTTGAAGAAGCAGTGAAATTCTTTGATAATGTTCCTGCTATCAAGCGTAAGATAGAGACGCTTAACGACGTTGGTCTGTCATATATAAGACTTGGACAGCCTTCGACAGAACTTTCCGGCGGAGAAGCACAGCGTATCAAACTTGCTGCCGAACTGAGCAAACGGAGTACCGGAAGGACGATATATATACTGGATGAGCCGACGACCGGATTGCATTTTGCGGACGTCCACAAGCTTGTGGAAATCCTCCATAAGCTGACAGAGAGCGGAAATACTGTGGTTGTAATAGAACATAATCTGGACGTGATCAAAACGGCGGATTATATTATAGACATAGGACCTGAGGGCGGAGACCGGGGCGGAACGGTAATTGCCAAAGGCACGCCGGAGGAAGTGGCAGCGGTTCCCGAATCATATACAGGCCAGTATGTCTCCAAGTATCTGTCATAGTAATCCGATTATACTTTTGACATCTGCATCATATAATTAACAGACGATTTTAACTGGACTGATGATTGTATGAAGAAAATTTTACTCGTGATATGTATAATATTATCTATAATATCGGTGATGCCAGAGGTCCGTACTGTGGCCTCGGCATCGCAGGATATTTCCCAACCGCCTGATAACGGTTTCGAAGAAGAACTCTATGCAGCAGCTGCGGTTCTTATTGATGCATCCAATAACAGAATTTTATATGAGCATAATGCGAAAAAAGCATATCCGATGGCAAGCACGACCAAAATAATGACGCTTGTTATTGCACTTGAATACGGAAATCCGGATGATATCGTAACATTTTCCCCTTATGCGGCTGCCCAGCCGGATGTGCAGCTTAATGCAGCGGCAGGAGAACAGTACAGGCTGAAAGACCTGCTGTATATTATGATGCTGCGCTCTTATAATGACGTGGCCGTAGCCGTAGCGGAACATATAGGCGAAGCGCATGGAGGCGGCGGTACGAAGGATGCGGATGCGATTACTGTACGAAAGAAGGAAGAAAGCCGGCTGTATGTGTCAAATTTTGCACACCTTATGAATGAAAAAGCCGGTGAGCTCGGCTGTACGGATACGTATTTTATTACGCCGAACGGACTTGACGCGGAAGACGATAACGGGGTACATTCTGCCTCGGCATATGATATGGCGGTGATTGCGTCATATGCCTTGCATAATACCGATGTTACCGATATATGTACCGCAAGGAAGTATAACTGTAATGAACTCAACGGCAGAAGAAATGTAAGCATAACGACTGCCAATGCATTTCTTTCGATGATGGATGGCGCGATAGGAATGAAAACCGGTTTTACCGGAAAAGCAGGTTACTGTTTTGTCGGAGCAGTCAGACAGGATGGAAGGACTTTTGTCACTGTTGTACTGGGGTGCGGGTGGCCGCCGCATAAAACATATAAATGGAGCGACACCCGTAAACTTATGTCGTATGGAATCAATAATTTTTTTCCACAGAAAATTCTGGTACCGGATCCGGATTTCGGAAAAATATGTGTGATGGGAGGTGTAAGTGATGAGTGTGGTACGGAGATAACGGACTCGTTGGAAATGCTTGTAAGCAGTGCGGAAAATATTGATATCAGTTACGAAATGCCCAAGTATGTTGAGGCTCCGGTGCATAAGGGAGATGTCGCGGGATATGTACACATTAAAATAAATGACCAAAATCAAATATCTTATCCGATTAAAATCAAAGACGACATCGAAGAGGTGGATTACCTCTGGTTTCTTAATAAAATAATTGACGATTATACCTTATGAAAACATTCATATGAAGCAGTGTCCGGATGCTGCAATCAATGCCCGGTTCCACATAATAAAAATAAGCCGATATTGTCAAAAAAATAACAAATTAGCCTTGATTATTTCCAAAATAGATATTACAATATATTTGGTAAAAATTGCGATTTTGATAATATAAATTATGGAGGTCTCAAATATGGGCACTACAACACAGACGTTGGCACTCGGAAGAATTAACAGTCTTCTGGATGACAGCAGTTTTGTCGAAATCGGAGCACTTGTAAAGGCAAGAAGCACAGATTTCAACATGACAGACATTGATACTCCGGCAGATGGTGTTATTACAGGATACGGCACCATTAATGGAAGTCTCGTGTATGTATATAGCCAGGATTCATCGGTTCTCGGAGGATCAGTTGGCGAAATGCATGCTAAGAAAATAGTTAATATATATGATATGGCACTTAATATGGGTGCACCTGTCATAGGACTTATTGACTGTGCCGGATTAAGATTACAGGAGGCGACAGATGCACTTAATGCATTTGGAGAGATTTATCTCAAGCAGACACAGGCATCAGGCGTGATACCGCAGATTACAGCAATCTTTGGTACATGCGGCGGTGGACTTGCACTCGTGCCTTCACTTACTGATTTTACATTCATGGAAGAGAAGAACGGTAAGCTCTTTGTCAACAGCCCTAATGCAATTGAAGGCAACAAGACAGAGAATACCGCAGCAGCTGATTTTCAGGCTGAGCAGGCCGGAATAGTTGATTTTACAGGAGATGAGACATCTATTCTTGCAGGAATCAGAGACCTTGTATCGGTACTCCCGGCTAATTATGAAGATGAGAATGTTACAGACTGCACAGACGATCTTAACAGAGTATGTGAGAATCTTGCAGCAGAGGCAGCAGATTCTGCTTACGCAGCAGCATCAATCGCTGATGATAATGTTTTCATAGAGACCAAGAAGTCATTTGCCAAAGAGATGGTTACGGGATTTATTAAGCTTAACGGTGCAACAGTAGGCGTTGTTGCCAACAGAACAGCACGTTTTGAAGACGGCGCCGTAGCTGAGGAATTCGATAACGTCCTTACAACAGGCGGAAGCTATAAGGCAGCAGAATTCGTTAACTTCTGTGACGCATTTGAAATACCGGTACTCACATTTACCAATGTCAAGGGATTTGCGGCAACAATGGCAGGTGAGCGTACAGTTTCCAAGGCAGCAGCCAAGCTCACATACGCTTTTGCTTCAGCATCGGTTCCTAAGGTTAATGTTATTATCGGAGAAGCATTCGGAAGCGCTTATGCGGTTATGAACTCGAAAGCACTCGGCGCGGATGTGACTTATGCATGGCCTCAGGCATCAATCGGAATGATGAATGCAGAGAGTGCAGCTAAGATTATGTATGCTGACAAGCCGGAACTTTTAGCAGAGAAGGCAGCAGAGTATGCAGCACTTCAGAATAATGTTGTGTCAGCAGCTCAGAGAGGATATGTTGACAGTATTATAGATCCTGAGCAGACACGTAAATACGTTGTTGCAGCTTTCGAGATGCTTTATTCAAAGAAAGCCGGTATTATAGATAAGAAACACGGAACAGTGTAGTGAGGTGAACCTATGATAGTTATGGAATCAATGGGTGAGAAACTCGGAACTGCCGGACTTAATACACTTGTGTGTATCGCCGTTGTTTTCGTGGTTTTGATCTTCATTTCATTTGTAATAAGCCTGTTTCGCTTTATACCTAAGGCAGAGGCAGCCATAGCAGCTAAGAAAGCCGCAAAGAAAGAATCCGGAACGGCATCTGCAGAGGCTATAGATAATACGATTTCACAGATTGAGGCCAAGGAAGAGAAAGAACTTACAGACGACCTTGAGCTTGTAGCGGTTATTGCGGCAGCAATTGCGGCATCGACCGGAGCATCACCGGATGGTTTTGTAGTGAGATCAATCAGAAAAGTTAAGAGATAATAAGCTCAAGGAGGATTTTTAATAATGAAGAATTACACTATTACAGTTAATGGTAATGTATATGATGTAACAGTTGAAGAAGGAGCATCAACAGGCGCTCCTGTTGCAGCACCTAAAGCAGCAGCTCCTGCACCTGCAGCAGCACCTAAGGCAGCAGCTCCTGCTAAGAGCGGCGCAGCAGGCTCAGTTAAAGTTAACGCACCTATGCCAGGCAAGATTCTTGCAGTTAAGGCTAACGTAGGTGATAAAGTTACCAAGGGCCAGGTTATTTTCGTGCTCGAGGCAATGAAGATGGAGAACGATATTGTAGCTCCTCAGGACGGAACAATCGCAAGCATTGATACTGCAGCAGGTAATTCCGTAGAGTCAGGTGAGACACTGGCAACACTTAATTAGTATTGGAGGTATCAAAATGGTTCTGGATACTTTACAGAATCTGCTGAATCAGACCGGATTTGCCACCCTTGACTGGGGTAACTACGTTATGATTCTGGTAGCATTAGTATTTATGTATCTGGCAATTGCCAAGGGATTTGAACCTCTGTTACTTGTTCCAATTTCTTTTGGTATGTTGTTGGTAAATCTTTTTCCGGACATCATGCAGTCAGTCGAAGATGCCAAGGCAGCAGGCAATGCAGCCGGCGGACTTTTCCATTATTTCTACCTGCTTGATGAATGGAGTATTTTGCCGTCACTCATATTCCTGGGTGTCGGAGCGATGACGGACTTTGGACCGCTTATTGCGAACCCGAAGAGCTTTCTCCTTGGTGCGGCAGCACAGCTTGGTATTTTCTCGGCATATTTCCTTGCAATCATTCTTGGTTTCAACGGAAAGGCAGCCGCTAAGTACTAC
>OGUN01000344.1_pt1 | contig 42256 bp, 30 predicted proteins | sample 1553621 | NCBI WGS metagenome assembly OGUN01 (sample SAMEA2580300, study PRJEB22360) | human gut metagenome | biome: human gut; feature: human-associated habitat; material: faeces | place: Denmark | collected 2008/2010
GTGCCATGCCCTTGGGGAGAGACCCGGGCCGGCTCCCCCGCCGATGCCAACCTGCAGGCCTATATCCTGATTATCGTCCGCAACAAATGCCTCGACTGGCTGCGCGCCCAAAGCCTGCATGCCAAGATCGAGCAGGAGGTGTACGAGCTTAGGCGGCGGGTGCTGGCGGCCGACATACGGTCGCTGCAGGCGTTCAATCCTGAGGAGATTTTCTCGGCGGAGGTGGCCGCGATCGTGCGGCAGTCGCTCGACCGCCTGCCCGAACTGACACGCGAAGTGTTCGTCGCCCGCCGCTTCGAGGAGCTGAGCTACAAGGAGATCGCCGAAAAGTACGGCATCACCGTGCGGCGCGTCGAATTCGAACTGGAAAAGGCCGTGAAGCAGCTGCGCGTGGCGTTGAAGGATTATTTGCCCGTGCTGCTTATGTTGCTGTCGGATAATATTTTGCGATCCTGAATTCGAGAGCGTGAATTATTAAAAATATTTTTTTAGCAAATCCAAGTGCGTCTGATTGGGAATCGGGCGCACTTATTCGTTTTTATAGAAACAGACGAAGAGAGAGAGATGAATCCGGAACTTATCTATAAATATTTGGAAAATACGGCGACCGATGCCGAGACGGAGCAGGTGCTCGACTGGCTCGACGCCGATCCCGCGCATATGCGCGAATTGGACGAGCTGGACAAAGTGATGGCCGCTTCGGTCATTTACGGTCCCGACGTGCTGTCGCCTGCGCTTGCGAGGAAGGCGGCGCGGCGCATTTCACTGGGTCGCATTCCGCTGCGCCGCATCGTGCGTTATGCCGCGGAGCTGGCCGCGGTGGCGGTCGTCGGCGTCGGTCTCGCGCGGATGCTTGCCGACGACCGGATCGGAGAGTGGGCGCGGCGGACGACGGCGCTCGAAGTGCCTGCGGGACAGTACCTGAGCATGGAGTTGCAGGACGGCACCAAGGTCTGGCTCAATGCGGGAACCCGGCTGGAGTATCCGCTGGTGTTCGCCGGGGGCGAGCGGCGCGTGAAGGTTGCGGGCGAGGCGATGTTCGATGTCGAGCACGATCCCGCGCATCCGTTCGTGGTCGAGACGTTCGCCTGCGACGTCGAGGTGCTGGGAACCAAATTCGACGTGATGGCCGAGGAGCGCGAGGGATTGTTCTCGGCGGCCCTGCTGCGCGGAAGCGTGAAGGTGACCAACCGCCTGACGCCCGGCGAACAGTTCGTCCTCAAGCCCAACGAGGAGGTGCGGCTGGCGGGGCGGCGGCTGAACCTGAATGCGATCGGCAGCATGGACGACTACCTCTGGACCGAAGGGATGATCAGCATCAAGGGCCTTTCGTTCGGGGAGCTGATGCACAAATTCGAAAAGAGCTTCGGCGTGAAGATACGGATCGACCGCGCCCGGATGCCGGAGGTCGATTACAACCACGGCAAGATCCGCATTTCGGACGGCGTCGATTCGGCGCTGCGCCTGTTGCAGATGGCCTCGGATTTCACCTATACGCGCAGCGAAGACAACGGAACGATCGTCATACGATAACCAATTTATAAACCTGAAAAAAACGAAAAGACTGCCTATGAGAAGAGCCGAACAATGACCCTCACCGGTCGTCCGGGGCAAATTAAAAAAACTTGCAGATGGTCGCAACATCCGCAAGCCGCGGTCGGCCGTTAATCAGCTACCCAGCCTACTAACAACTAACTAATTGCAAAAGTATGAACAAAAAACGTATTCAGCAAATTAAATGCCTGTTTACACTCTTTTTTGTCGTGTGCGCATCGTTCTATGCCACACGGTCATACGCTCAGAATAATGCGGTGACGATCCGTCTGTCGGGCGTCAGCATGGAGCGTGTGATGAATGAAATCGAGAACCAAACCAATTATTTGTTCCTGTCGAACAAGGACGTGGACATCAACAGCGTCGTGAGCGTCGATGTGGAGGCGCGCCCGCTTTCGGAAGCGCTCGCGCAGATGGTGCGCGGAACAGACGTGGTCTACCGTTTCGACGGCAAATACATTCTGCTTTCGAAGGCCGACCGCAGGCCTGTGACCGTGAAGGGCGTGGTGACCGACGCCGACGGCGCGCCGGTGATCGGAGCTTCGGTGATCGTCAAAGGTACGACCGTGGGCGCCTCGACCAATACCGACGGCTCCTTCTCGCTGCAAGTTCCCCCCCCCGCGGAAAATGCTGTCCTGATCGTTACCTACTTGGGTTACGAGCCGGTCGATGTGACCGTCGGCAGCCGCACCGATTTCCGGATTACGCTCCGCGATTCGGCCGTGGCGGTGGAGAACGTCGTGGTGACGGCCCTCGGCATCAAACGTCAGGAGAAGGCCCTGAGCTACAACGTGCAGCAGGTCAAGTCCGAGGAGCTGACGACCGTCAAGGACGCCAACTTCATGAATTCGCTGGTCGGCAAGGTGGCCGGCGTGCAGATCAACAGCGGTGCGAGCGGCCCCGGCGCCAGTGCGCGCGTGGTGATGCGCGGCGAGAAGTCGATCGAGAAGGGCAACAACGTCCTCTATGTGATCGACGGTATTCCGATGTATAACCACAGCTTCGGCGGCGACGGCGGCACCTATGCCAAACAGGCCGGTTCGGAGAGCGCCGCGGATATCAACCCCGAAGACATCGAGTCGATCAACATGCTGACCGGCCCTTCGGCTGCGGCCCTTTACGGCAGCGACGCCGCCAACGGCGTGGTGGTCATCAACACCAAACGCGGCGTCAAGGACCGTACGGTGGTGACCGTCAGCAACAGTACGACCTTTTCGAAGGTCTACCGGCTGCCCGACATGCAGAACAGCTACGGAACCAGTTCGGGGCTGATGAACTGGGGTGAGAAGTCTGCCAGCACGTTCGACGCCAAGAAGTTCTTCAACACGGGAACCAACATCATCAACTCGGTGTCGGTATCGACGGGCAACGAGAAGAACCAGACCTATATCTCGGCTTCGACGACCAATACGGCGGGCATCATTCCCGAAAATACGTACGACCGCTACAACTTCACGGCCCGCAATACCACCTCGTTCGCCAAGGACAAGCTCGTACTGGACTTGGGCGCCAGCTTTATCATCCAGCACGACGAAAACATGGTGACGCAGGGCAAGTATTACAACCCGCTGCCCGCGCTCTACCTCTTCCCGCGCAGCGACGACTTCGACGAAATCCGCCTTTTCGAGCGCTGGGACCCCGTGCGCGGCTATATGGTGCAGTACTGGCCTTACGGCGAGGGCGCGCATTCGCTGCAGAACCCCTATTGGATTCAGAACCGCATGAACCGCGAGACGAGCAAGCGCCGCTACATGCTCAACGCATCGCTGCGGTGGAATATCACCGACTGGATGAACGTTTCGGGCCGCGTGCGGGTCGATAATTCGGAATACCGCATCAAGCAGAAGCTCTACGCCTCGACGCTGACCACCTTCTGCGGAACGAACGGCGGTTACGAAGACCAGACGCAGCACGACCGCAGTTTCTACGGCGACGTGATGCTCAACATCGACAAGACCTTCGGTGACGACTGGACGCTCAACGCCAACATCGGCGCTTCGATCAACGACCAGCGCTACGAGCAGGCCGGCGTGGCGGGCGACCTGCTGCTGACCAACCATTTCGCCATGAACAACCTCAACTATCAGGAGAAGTTCAAACCCCTGCAGGAGGGGTGGCACGACCAGACGCAGGCGATCTTCGCTTCGGTCGAGGTGGGGTGGCGCTCGATGCTCTACCTGACGGTGACGGGCCGCAACGACTGGGCTTCGCAGCTGGCCTATTCCAAAAACTCGTCGTTCTTCTATCCTTCGGTGGGTCTGTCGGCCGTGGTTTCCAACATGGTGAACATGCCCGAATGGTTCACCTTCCTCAAGGTGCGCGGGTCGTATTCGAAGGTGGCGTCGGCTTTCGCCCGTTACCTCTCCAATCCGGCCTACTCGTTCAACAACCAGACCCACAACTGGAGCAAGCCTTCGACCTATCCGGCCTACAACCTCAAGCCTGAGGATACCAAGTCGTGGGAGATCGGCCTGAACGCCCGTTTCCTCAACCACATCAACCTCGACGTGACCTATTACCGTTCGAACACTTACCACCAGACGATCTATGCGCCGCTGCCCTCTTCGTCGGGTTACAACCAAGTGGTCGTACAGGCCGGCGACGTGCAGAACCAAGGCGTCGAGCTGGCGCTGGGCTACAACAACAAGTGGAACGACTTCACATGGAGCAGTTCGTACACCTTTACGCTCAACCGCAACGAGATCAAGCGGCTGGCGGCCGGCGAAGTGAACCCCGTGACGGGCGAGACCATCACCGACAACGAGATTCAGAAGGACTGGCTGGGCGCGAGCAACGTGGCGCCGCAGGTCATCCTGCGTCCGGGCGGTTCGATGAGCGATATTTACGTCAATCACGAGCTTAAGCGCGACCTGAACGGCAACATCGAGATCGATCCTTCGACGGGCAACCTCTCGATCGCCGAAACCGACTTCCGCAAGGTGGGCCAGCTCTCGCCCCGCTACACGATGGGCTGGAGCAACAGCTTCGGCTACAAGGGCATCGAACTCGGTGCGGTCCTCACGGCCCGAATCGGCGGCCTGACCTACTCGGCCACGCAGGGCGTGCTGGACTACTACGGCGCGTCGCAGGCCACGGCCGACGCGCGCGACCGCGGCGGCATTCCGATCAACTACGGCACCGTCGATCCCCAGAAGTACTATTCGGCGATTTCGACGGCCGAGGGCGGTTACGGAGCCTATTACCTCTACAGCGCCACCAACGTACGCCTGCAGGAGCTGAGCCTGCAGTATACGCTGCCGGCGCGGTGGTTCCGCAACAAAGCCAGACTGACGGTCGGATTCGTCGCCAAGAACCTCTGGATGATCTACTGCAAGGCGCCGTTCGACCCCGAAATCTCGGCGGCGACGGACAACGCCTACTATCAGGGCGTGGACTACTTCATGCAGCCGAGCACGCGCAATTTCGGCTTTAACGTGAAACTGCAATTCTAACCGAACCAAAGCTATGAAAAATATCATTAAACTTACCTGCCTCTTATTGACGGTATGCGGTTTTGCGGGTTGTACGGGCAATTTCGACGAGTACAACACCGATCCCTATGCCCTTTACAAGGGAGACCCCGCCGTGCTGATTCCCACCATGCTCGACGCCATGATGTACGTGCAGCAGAACGACTCGCAGATGGTCGATCAGATGGTCGGCTCGCTGGGCGGATATTTCACGCTGTCGAACCGCTGGGGCGGTCAGAACTTCGATACGTTCAATGCGTCCGACGCATGGAACGCCACGCCGTACAATACGATGTTCGAGGATATTTACGCCAACTTCTTCGACATAGAGAAATCGACCAGCAAGTCGGGCCACTACTACGCGATGGCCCGTCTGGTGCGCGCCGCCGTGATGATGCGCGTCGCCGACTGCTACGGCCCGATCCCCTACAGCAAGGTGGCCGACGGCTCATTCTATGTCGAGTACGACTCGGCGGAGGATGTCTACAAGCATATCATCGAGGACCTCGCGGGCGCGGCGACCACGCTCTACGCCTATGCGCAGGAGTATCCGGCGTCGAAACCGCTGGCTAACAACGATCCGATTTTCGCAGGCGACTATACGGCTTGGGCGCGTCTGGCCAACTCGCTCTGCCTGCGTGCGGCGATCCGCTCGAACGACCGCGAGGCCGCCGAGAGCGCCTGCGGCCATGCCGCCGGCCTGATCGAGACCAACGCCCAGAACGCCATGATGAGTCCCGGCGTGCAGGGAAATCCCTATCAGCTGGCTTCGGCGTCGTGGGGCGACCTGCGAATCAATGCTTCGATCGTCGATTACATGACCGGGTACGACGATCCCCGCTGCGAAGCCTATTTCCAGAAATCGACCTTCGACAACACCCGCTATATCGGCATGCGCGCCGGTACGGCCGGATTCGAGAAATCGGCCGTAAGCGGTTATTCGCTGCCCAACGTGCAGTCCGGCTCGTCGCTGCCGATTTTCGTGGCCGCCGAGACCAATTTCCTGCGCGCCGAGATGGCGCTCAGAGAGTGGACCGTAGGCGGTACGGCGCAGTCCTACTACGAGGCCGGCGTGCGTCTGTCGATGGAGCAGAACGGCGTGGCGGGCGAGGACATCGACGCCTATCTGGCCGATGAAACGCTCGTTCCCGCCGGACATCTGAACGATCCGCGCGGCGCGAAGTACAACTACGACCGTCAGACGGACGTCAAGATCAAGTGGAACGACGCGGACGGCACGGAGAAGAATCTGGAGCGCATCATCACCCAGAAATGGATCGCAAACTTCCCGATGGGACTCGAAGCGTGGGCCGAATTCCGCCGTACGGGCTATCCCGAACTGGCGCCGGCCATCGACAACCTCAGCGGCGGCGTTATCTCCGACAACTTCCGCGGTCTGCGCCGGCTGCGCTATCCCTATACCGAGCGTAACCTCAACAAGAGCAATTACGACAAGGCGGTGGCATTGCTGGGCGGTACGGACAACGAGTCGGTCGATCTTTTCTGGACGAAGAAAAAATAGTGTCGAAACCTAAACGAAAGCATACATTATGAACATAAAGAAAAATATATGGGCATTGGCGGCGGCGCTGCTTTTCGCGACTGCGTTTACCAACTGCAGCGACTGGACGGAGGTCGAAGCCGAAAAGAAGGTCGATTACGGCAATACCGAGACCTCGCGCCCCGAATCCTACTACCAAGCTCTGCGCGAGTGGAAAAAGACGGATCACTCGATTTCGTTCGGGTGGTTCAGCGGCTGGGGCGATCCTGCCGTTCTGACGGCCAGTATGCTGATGGGACTTCCCGACAGTATGGATATGGTCTCGTTGTGGGACAATTCGAGCAACCTTTCGCAGGGCAAGATCGAAGATCTCCGCATGGTGCAGCAGAAGAAAGGGACCAAAGTGCTGATGTGTACCTTTATCCAGTATGTCGGCAAGGGGTTCACTCCTGCCGAATATGATGTCGATGAAGCGACCCGCGAAGCGTTCTGGGGCTGGGTGGACGACGATGAAGCGGCCATCAAGACCTCGATGGAGAAATATGCGCAGGCTATCGCGGATACCATTTACAAGTACAACTACGACGGTCTGGATATCGATTTCGAACCGAATGTCGATGGAGTTGTGGGCAAACTCGATGAAAACGATACTTATGTGAGATGGTTCCTCGATATTTTGTGCAAGCACCTCGGCCCTCAGTCCAATTCGGGTAAAATGCTCGTTATCGACGGCGAACTCTGGAAGGTTCCTGTGAGCGCGGCGACTTATTTCGACTATTTCATCGGACAGGCCTATTCGGTTTCCGGCGGCACTCCGTCGCCCAATGCCGGACAGAGCGAGTCGAATATGGACTCGCGCCTGACGCAGATAATCAATAGATTTGGGGGCGTGATGTCCGAGGAGGAGATCACCAAGCGCTTCATCGTTACGGAAAACATGGAGAGCGCCATTGACGCATTGAACGGCGGTTATTTCTGGACGCTTCGCAACGGAACCAGACTCGACAAGGCCGAGTGCCCGTCGTTGCTGGGAATGGCCAGATGGCAGCCCGTCAACGGCTTCCGCAAAGGCGGTTTCGGCGGTTACCGGTTCAGCAACGAGGCGGTGAACAAACCCTCCTACAAATGGATGCGAACCGGAATTCAGGCGCAGAACCCCGCAGTCAATTAGTCCGAACAACCAAAAGCAAGAAAAAGATGAAAAACAGCATTAAAACAGCAGTTCTCGGTCTCGCGGCGCTCGTTTCGGGATTCTCGGCCTGCAACGATGCCGATTACGATACGCTCGGAGTGCACGCCTTCGTCAGCGAGAGCGCGTCGAATAAAAGCACGAAAGTGACCATTACCGAACTGGGCGCCGACGCCGAAATCACGGCCTGCCTGAGCGAGGCCGCAACGAAAGACGTAAAGCTGAAATTCGTGGTCGATTCCGAGGTGCTGGACCGTTACAACCAGAAGCAGGCTTCGAGTTTTCTCGTACTGCCCGAAGAGGTCTACGAGATGGACTCCGAAGTGACGATCAAGGCCGGAGAATTCAGCGCTCCTGCAACCAAGATCCATATCAAGCCGCTGCCCAAGGAGTATGTCGGCGAGAGCTATGCCCTGCCGCTGCGTCTTGTCAGCGCCGACGGGTCGGTTCCGGTGACCTCGGTGACCTCGACCTATGTGATTACGACCGAAGCGATCGTCGTCTCGTCGCTCCCGATGTTCGTCGGCGGCGCGGGACTTGCCGCCGACGGTTTCCCCTTGACGCTTCCGCAGTTTACGGTCGAGGTGCGTTTCCAAGTGAGCAATACGGCCAACCGCAACCGTGCCGTATTTACCAACGGCGGTTCGGTGCTGCTGCGCTTCGAGGACCCGCAGAACGACACTTCGGACCATAAGGCCCATTCGCTGGTGCAGTTCCAAGGCGACGGCTGGTATCTCAATCCGTCGTTGTCGTTCACGCCCAACAAATGGCAGCATCTGGCGCTGACCTATGACGGAACCAAGGTGACCCTTTATGTCAACGGCACTTTTGCCGGAAGCAAGGAGGGCGTGTGCGATCCCAACTTCGGATCGGCCAACTGGTTCGGCGGCGATGCCGGCGGCGGACACGGAACCGGCGATTCGTGGTGGAGCGGATGCAAGATACTGATGTCCGAGGCGCGTATCTGGTCGGTATGCCGTACGGAAGCGCAGGTGCAGAACAACATGACCACGACCAGCGCCAAATCGCAGGGCTTGGAGGCTTACTGGCGCTTCAACGAAGGCGAGGGCAATACGTTCGAGGACTGCACGGGCAACGGGCATACGCTGAAGACGTCCAAGACCCCGACGTGGGTTGCCGGCATCAAGTCCACCGATACGGAAACGCCGTGGCCTTAATCCCGTAATTATGGCGCAGGCGCGCCCGGTGCGTGCCTGCCGCCATGCGGTTCATTGAAATTGTTTGTTAAATACGATTACATTATGATGAAAAAATTGAAATATCTTTTGGCCGGAGTTCTCGTTTCTGCTGTTGCGGGTTGTTTTGTCGCATGCGACGACGATGAGTATGCAACAGACGAATGGACGGCCGACTATGTTTATTTGGAACGTCTGAAGCTCGGAATCGGCTCTTTGGAGTTCAATCAGACGCATTCGTCTTTGGGAATTGCAGGCGATACGGAGGTCTCGATGCCGTTTGCGGTTTGTCTTGCCAAACCATGGAAGTCGGATGTCGCCGTGAAGTTCGCTTATACGATCGAAGGCGATATGCCGGAGGAGATCGTTACTTTCCGCGAAGGCGGTGCCGTCGTGATTCCTGCCGGGGAGTTGGTAGCCAGAGATACGATGGATCTCAGGACGGATTGGAGTTTTGTTCCGCAGGAGGCTGCCACCTACAAAGTGACGGTCGGGATCGGATCGGTGCAGCCTGTTTCCGGACAATTGCGTATTTCTTCGAAACAGAAGGAGCTGTCCGTTCAGATAAACAAAGCCAAATCCATGGATATACAGGCCGGCGTGAAACCTTCGGGCAGCCGGATTGCGGATTACAGCGGTTGGTCGGTTTATGCTACCAATGTGGATGATAATAATGCAGACTGGGGAGCCCATCAACCTAAATTGATCAATGGGAATACCGGAGATTATATATGGTTCAATACTCCCCATCTCGGTGTAAAAATCGACATGGGTGCTACAAAGACTGTTACCGGATTGGAGACGTTCAGTGCTTACGGTGCGGCTTATGCGATGAGTTCTTGTGCTGTTTATACCAGCGATGACGGGGCCGGGTGGAAACTCGTAACGCCTGAAGAGGGCTTGTCGATGACGCCTGCCGGAACGCAGTATGTTTCGTTTATCGCGCCGATAACCGCTCGTTATATAATTTGGCATATGTATGGGTCGGCGCCTCTCAGCTCCGAGATTTATGTTTATTCCAAATAGAGGTGGGCTTTGAATAGTTTTTGAGGGGAAGCCGTCCGGTCCGAGACCGGGCGGCTTTTTTGACCGAGAGGGCCTGTGGGATATGGTATATGGGCGATTATCGGCCGGAGCGTGTGCAACGGAAGCGAAAAAAACGTACATTTGTGTCCATGAATGAACGGCATATAGACATAAACGAATTCGATTACGACCTGCCCGACGGGCGGATCGCCAAGTTCCCGCTGGCCGAGCGCAGCGCCTCGAAACTGCTGGTTTACCGCGGCGGGGAGATCGGCGAAGCGCATTTCGCCGACATCGGCGACGTGCTGCCCGAAGGCCAGCTGCTGGTGTTCAACAATACGAAGGTGATTCGCGCACGGATCATCATGCACAAGCCTTCGGGTGCCCGCATCGAGGTGTTCTGTCTCGAACCGCACGATCCGGCCGATTACGAACGGGCGTTCGCCGTCGTCGGGCGGTGCGAATGGTCGTGCATCGTGGGCAACCTCAAGAAATGGAAAGAGGGGTATGTGGAGATCAACTTCGAGCACGAAGGCCGCCCGGAGCATCTGCGGGCGTGGCTCGTCGAGAACCGCGGCCGCGAGCATACCGTGCGCTTCGAGTGGTCGGCGGCGATGACGTTCGGGCAGCTGCTCGAATACCTCGGACGGATTCCGATTCCGCCCTACCTGAACCGCGAAAGCGAGGAGATCGACTATACGCGCTACCAGACCGTCTATTCCAAATTCGAAGGATCGGTGGCCGCGCCGACGGCGGGGCTGCACTTCACGCCCGAACTGATCGAGGGGATGAAGGCGCGCGGCTTCGGGTTCGAGGAGGTGACGCTGCATGTCGGGGCCGGGACCTTTCTGCCCGTCAAGGACGACGATGCCGCGCGGCATCCGATGCACACCGAGCATTTCGAGGTGCGGCGTGCGGCGGTAGCCCGCCTGCTGGAGAAGTGGGGGCGGATCACGGCCGTCGGCACGACCTCGGTGCGGACGCTCGAATCGCTCACGGCGCTGGCGTGGCGCATACGTACGGCCGGAACGCCCGATGCGGAGCGGGTCGTCGGTCAGTGGGAGCTGTACGACGTGCCGGCGGAGTTTTCCGGGCGCGAGGCGCTGGAGACTCTGCTGAAATACATGGATGAAAAGGGGCTGGAACGCATCAAGGCGGCGACGCAGATCATGATTACGCCGCTGGGGTACGAGTTCCGCATCGTGCGCAATATCGTCACCAACTTCCACCAGCCCAAATCGACGTTGCTGCTACTGGTGTCGGCTTTCGTCGGCGGGGACTGGAAGCGGATTTACGAATACGCCCTCGGACACGGCTTCCGTTTCCTGAGTTACGGCGACTCGTCGGTGCTGATGCGCTGACGCTGGGAGCGAGGCTGAGGGAGAAAGCGCGGCTGCCGGATGCGGCTGCCGGCCGGTCTTCGGCGGTCATCAGACGGTCATTGGGCGGGGTGTCCGGAAAGTCTGGGTTGAAGATCACGTGCGCAGCAGCGTTTCGCGGATGCGTCGCAGGGCTTTGGTGATCTGCGCTTCGACGGTCTTGACCGAAATCCGCATCTGGTCGGCGATCGCGGCGTTGGAAAGCCCCTCTTCGCGGCTTTTGCGGAATACTTCGCGGCAGCGGTCGGGCAGTTGCGAGACGGCTTCGGCGACCAGCATCATCATTTCGTCGGCTTCGAGCTGCAATGCTTCCGGGTTCGTGAAGAGCGGCTCAGGTCCCTCGATGGGGATGCCGTCGGTGCGTTGGTCGCGAAGCCGGTTGAGCGCGCGGTTGCGCACGGCGCGGAACAGATAGGCCCGGACGGAAGTCGAGATGCGGAGTTCCCCGGCATGCTGCCAGATATGCGTAAAGGTGTCCAATACGATCTCTTCGGCAGAGGTGCGGTCGCGGAGCCAGTAGGCCGCGAACCTGCAAAGCGGCGCGTAATAACGGTCGAACAACTCCCTGAAGGCGGCGGTTTCCCCCCCCCTCGGCTGATGTGTTTCCACAAAACCATGTCGTGTTCGTTTTCCGGCCTCATCGTATCGCTAAAGGAAATTCAGACTAATAAAGATAGGCATTTTCGGGGATAAAACGGATGCGGAACGTATGAATTTTTCGTTTCGAAATCCTTTAGTTCCTGTTATCCTGCGGAATGCGGGACGCCCGAAATCGGGACTGCGTTAAAAAAAGGGGCCTGCTGAAACACTTCAGCAGGTCCCTTTGCTGGTTCATACGTATTATTCGAGCAGTTCGTTGTTGCCCCAGACATTCAGCTCTGCGATGCACCATCCCCGGAAAGTCGGGTTATAGGTTTTGTTCGTATAGCTGGCGTGAATGCGCAGGCGGACGTAACGCGCATGCTGGTAGTCGTCGAGCATCGGACTGATGACCACACCCATCGGGTCCAGCGGCGAGTCGGGATCGGTCCGGTAGTCGCGGTATGTCTGGGTGTAGGTCCAGTTGGCGTCGTTCGCAGCGCCGAGGCCGTCGCCGGTGATCTCCTTCGCGGTCCAGACCTCCAAGTGGGCGATGCCGTAGCGCGCGCCGGCTTCCGGTTTGCCGGTAGTCATGTAGCGCTGATTGAACTGGAGGCCGCGTACGGTCACCTCTTTGCCCAGATCGATGACGAAGTCGTAAGGCGGATCGGCCTTCTCCTCGTCGGCGTTGCAGTAGCCGAAGGTGTTGATGTCTTCGTCGAACATCTTCTCCACTTCGTAGTTGGGTTTGGCCTTGGGGGCAGCGAGCATCTTCCAGCCGCTGCGGTCGAGCAGCACGGGTGCGGGCGGTCCCGGCTTGACGAACTTGTTGAAGAGGATGTAGCGGACGCCGCCCGTCGGCGAGACCGTCGCCCGCGGGTCGCCCTTGATCGAATCGATGGCGATCGGGAGCAGGTACGGCTCCTCGTCGGGCATGCGCTCGCTGAACAGCTCGACTTTCATTGTCGAGGAGACCGTGTTGTAGCGGGGCAGCATGACTTCGGTGGTCGAGAATGCGTAGGCCTCCGAGGGGCAGAGCTTGTACGAGGTGCCGTGCGCCGCGTTATAGGTCTCGACCAGTTCGGGGTCGGTCTTGAATACGACGGTTATGTAGTTGCCGCTGATCTGCTCGGCCTCCACGCGGATGTTGAGGGTCTGCTTCTTGGGGCTTTCCACCGTAATCACTTCGGCGTCGGCCGCGGCGTCCTGAATGCTCAGCAGGGCAGGCTGCTTGAGCGCCGGACCTTCGTCGTCCTTGCAGCCCGCCGTTGCGACGAGCAGGGCGACGGCGGCCAGAAGACGTATGTTTGCATATCGTTTCATAATCGTTTGCGTTTAAGGGTTCGTCTCAGCATTAGAATTTGACATCGACCAGCACGGGAATATGGTCCGAGGCCCGCTTGATGTCGCCTTTGTTGAAGTCGAGCATGATCTTGGTGCCGACCACGTCGCACTTCGCGCCGTTGCCGTTCCAAAGCAGGATGTAGTCGATACATTTGTTCGGCGCCTGCGAGGAGTGGGTGAAGTCGCTTGCGCCGTGGGGCGTGAGGACCGTCCAGCCCGTCTTCAGTTTGGAGATGGTGGGCGAATCGGGACGGGCGTTGAAGTCGCCGCCGAGGAAGACGGGTTTCTTCGAGCCGCCGAATTCGCGTTCGATGACCTTGTTGATCTCGTCTACCTGTCCCGCCTGAGCCAGCGTGGATACATGGTCGAGGTGGGTGGTGGCGAAGACGTATTTCTCGAACTCCATGACGACCATCACGCGGGGTTCGGCGCCGTCGCCCTTCGGCAGCGGAGCGGCAAAGGTCCGGACGGGTTTCTCACGGCTGGCGATTCCGTCGCCGTAGGCTCCGCCCTGATAGGCCATCGCCCGCGAATATTCGTAACTCCACTCCTTGCCCATCAGTCCGGCGAATTTCTTGAGCTGGAAGACCCGGCCGGTGCGGACCGTGCAGCTGTCCAGTTCGCTGATGCCCACCAGATCGGCCTTGCCCTCGGTCATCATGTCGGCGATCATCTGGTAGCTGCCGTCGCTGATGTACTTGGTGAAGACGCCGACGTTGTAGGTCACTAGACGCGTCGCGCCGTCGGCCTTGGGGTAGTAGTCCCGACCCGGTTCCTCCGGGGTTTCGGGTTTCAGATGGGGCGGAACTTCGTCTTCGGAGGAGGAGCTGCTGTTGCAGGCCGTTGCCGGGCAGGTCAGGCCGAGCAGCAGCATGATGGTAAGATATTTTTTCAGTCTGTTCATCGTTTCGTTCGTTTTTGAAGTTAGTATTGGGAATTAAAAGTCGAGCCCGTCGTTCCAGCCGGGGTTTTGCGTCAGGGCGCCGCCGGTCAGCGAGCGGTCGTCGGTCGGAATCGGGTAGTAGTAGTCGCGGGCCTCGTTCCACTCGCCCGGATTCTTCTTGTGGGGCGAGATGTAGCCGTGGTCGCCTTCCGAGAGGAAGATGTCCTGATCGATCTCCATGATGAGCGGGGCTTTGGTCGAGGGCGTCTCTCCCTTGGTCTTGAGATAGATGTCGGGCGTGCCGTCGCCGTCGAGGTCGTATTCGCCCTTGGAGGGGATGTAGAGGCCCAGCAGCGGCTGCGTGAAGGTCTTGCCCTCTTTCCAGCGGATGAGGTCGTAGTAACGGTGGCCCTCCTGAAGCAGTTCGATGGTGCGTTCGCGGCGGATTTCGAGCAGTACGCCTTTGTTCGAACCCGTCACGTTGGGGTAGCCTGTCTCAGGGGCCGAAAGGTACGGGTCGGGGTTGGCGTTGGCTTGGGCCATGTCCAGATTGGGCATGCCAGCTCGGTCGCGCAGCTTCTTGATCGTCAGGTCGATGTCGTCCTGCGTCAGCGTGCCCAGCTCGGCTTTGGCTTCGGCGTAGTTGAGATAGATCTCGGCCGTGCGGATGATCGGCAGGTCGGTGTACGAGAGGTTGTAACCGTCGGAACCGAAATCGGCGGGCGCGACGAACTTGATGGGCTGGTAGCCCGTCATGCAGGTCGAAAGGCTCGGCACTTCGACCTTGGTGGAGTTGATGCGCGTGTAACCCGGCGTGCGGATCGACTGCGCCAGACGCGGATCGCGGTTCTGGCACTCGTCCCGGAACTCCATCGTTTCCCAGCCCGCCTTGTCCGTGAAGCGCGTGCCGTCGGCCATCAGATAGCTGGCGACGATCTTGCGCGTCAGGCCCGGACGCCCGTAGGAGGTGTTCAGCGAGTAGAAGGTGCTGTTGTGGAATACGCTTAGCCCCTTGTTGTAATCGCGGGCGAGGACGACCTCGATCTGCTGGGCGTCTTCCGACACGAACAGGTCGCGGTAGGCGGTCTGCGTGCCGCCCGATGTGTAGAGTCCGTAGCCGCTGTTGGTGATGAACTCTTCGGATGCCTTCGCCGACAGGTCGAGGTAGTATTTCCAGTCGTTCTCCGGAAGGTCGATGCCGTGGTATTTGCGGAACGTGCCTTCGAAGAGACAGAAACGCGATTTCAGGGCCAGTGCCGTCCATTTCGTGATACGGTAGAGGTCGTGTTTGGTAGGCAGGTAGCGGATGGCGAAATCGATGTCCTCGATCATGCGCTGCATGACGTATTCACGCGAATCGCGCGGACGCTTGAGCTCAGGATCGGCCGAGCCGATCGGTTTCGAGTACCATGGCACGTCGCCGAACCGCTTGATCTTTTCGAAGTAGAAATAGGCGCGGAAGAAACGGGCCAGCGCGTCGTAGCGGTTACGGACGTCGAGGTCCTTGCAGTTGACCGAGTATTCGAGCAGCGTGTTGATGTCGCGCAGGCTGGTCCATGTCCAGCCGCCGCCCGACGCGGGGATCGTGCGGCCGCCGCGCATCTCCTGAGGCAGGTCGTTGTGAATGATGTTGTCCCAGTACTCGTTGTAGAGCCCGTCGGACGGGAAGGCCGTGTAGAATTTGTTGCTGAAAGCCTGCAGCTCGTTTTCGTTCGAGAAGAAGGTTTCGGGCGACATTTGGGCCAGCGGGTATTTGTCGAGCCACTCTTCGCAGGAGACGAGCGCCATGGTGCAGCCTGCGGCCAGTATCAATAATATTTTTTTCATGGTTCTGCTTGTTTGATTAGAATGTGACATCTACGCCGAACATGTAGGTCTTCTGCCACGGGTAGGTGCGCATCTCGTCGTTCATGGCGGCCATTTCGGGGTCGATATAGTCCGAGCGGATGGGCGACCATGTGGCGAGGTTCTCTCCCGTGAAGTAGACGCGAAGGTTGTCGATCAGCACTTTGCGGGTCCATTTCTTGGGCAGCGTGTAGCCTATCGTGAGGTTCTTCAGACGGCAGTAGCGGATGTTCTGCATATAGCGGTCGTTGACGGCCGTCAGCTCGCGGTTGGTACCCGACAGGGCGACGTAGCCGCGCGGACGGGGGAAGTAGGCGTCGGGATTCTCTTCGCTCCAGTACATCTTGTGGAAGTCTTTGGGAATCCAGCTCGCATACGGACGGGCGTAGGGACCCCAGAAGGCGATCGTATTGGCTTTGGGATACCAGTGGCGGCGTCCGATGCCCTGAAAGAAGATCGAAAAGTCGATGCCCGCCCACGACATGCTCAGCGTAGTGCCGTAGTGGAACCGCGGCTGGCTGTTGCCGATGATCTCCCGGTCGCCCGGATCGTCTACGGTGTTCTTGCCGATGGAGATGATGTTGTCACCGTCCAGATCGAGGAACTTCAGGTCGCCGGCGTGCAGGCCGCGTTCCGAGCCGGCCGCGGCGTTGATCCGGTTGTTGACGGCCGTCTGATCGACGGCGTAGCCGGCAGCCTCGGCGTCCGTGGCGAAGAGTCCGCCGATGCGGTAGCCCCAGATCTCACCCCAGCGCATGCCTTCGTAGTAGGACTTGGCGAACGTGCGGTCGGGGTTGTCGTATTTGGTGATGTTGGTCACGTAGTCGTTGAAGGTGACCGTCACGCTGTAGGTGAACGGCCGGCGCAGGAGCTGGAACTCGTCGCGCCAGCTGAGCGAGAGCTCGTAACCCTTGGTGCGCAGGTCGGCGCTGTTCATCTTGGGCGAATCGGCGCCGTAGACGCTCGGCAGTGCGACGCCGGCGGTCAGCATGTCCTTCGTATCGCGGATGTAGAAGTCGGCGCTGAAAGCCAGCCGGTTGTTCAGGAAGCTCATGTCTACGCCCAGATTGTTGTGGATCGAGGTTTCCCACGAGAGGTTCGAGGCCACGGGGGCCGAAATGGTGGCCGTCGTGGGTTTGTCGCCGCCGAACAGATAGTTCTGGTTGCCGATCGAGATTTTGCGGATATAGTCGTAGTAGCCTACGTTCTGGTTACCCAGCTGTCCGTACGAATACCTGATTTTGAGGTTGTTGAAGTTTTTGCGGATGCCCTCGAAGAAAGGCTCTTCCGAGATGCGCCATCCGAGCGAGAGCGAGGGGAAGAAACCCCAGCGGTGACCGCGCTTGAAGCGCGACGTGCCGTCGTAGCGGCCGCTCACCTCCACGAGGTATTTGCCTTTGTAGTCGTAGTTCAGACGGCCGAAGAAACCCATCAGGGCGTATTCGTTCTGGCCGCCGCCGACCTCCATGCGCTCGTTGCCGTCGGCGCCCTGTCCCACCAGATTGAGGTCCATCAGCGTTTCGGAGAGCAGGTTGTAGCCCGTGGCCGACACGTCCTTGAGATACTTGGTCTCCCAGTTGAAACCGGCCATCGCCTTGAAGTTGTGCTTCTCGTTCCACGTGTGTGCGTAGGTGGCGTAGACGTTGGCCTGATAGTAGTTGTGCATCATGGTCTTTTCGTAGAGCTTGTCTTGGAAGCGGCTGCCCGTCGAGAGGGTTTGCACTTCGCCCGGATACTGCGAGTATTCGGTATTGACCTGACGGTTGAGGTTGTGCTGGGTGTTGAACATGTAGGTGAAGTTACCCTTGATCTCCAGCCCTTTGACCGGGGTCCACGTCAGCTCCGTGGTGGTCGACATGTTGTCGGTCTTGTCCTTGTTGTAGTGGCCGCCCTTGTTCATGATCGTGGGCAGGCCGTCCATGATCGAGTATTTCGACAGCGAGGTGTAGTAGACGCTCGTGCCGTCGGGGTTGTAGGGCATCATCGAAGCCAGTCCGTGTACCGTGCCCAGCGAGAAGGCGGTATTGACTCCGCTGGGGCCGGGGTAGTAGTACTGGTAGTTGTAGTAGCTGGTGTTGTTGCTGATCTTGAGCCACTTGTTGATGTCGAACGAGATTTTCGAACGGAAGTTGATCCGCTGCAGACGGTCGGGGTCCTGACGGAAGAGTCCCTCTTCGCTGTAGTAGTTGCCCGAAAGCATGTACTTGACCTTCGAGTTGCCGCCCGACAGCGAGACGCTGTGGCTCGTGTTGGGGTGTTCGTCCTTGAACAGGTAGTGGTACCAGTCGAAGTTGGCGTAGTAAACATATGTGTCGCGGCCGTCGCGCTGGTCGATCTTCACCCACGGACGTTCGGGGTTTTCGACCTTGTCGTTGCGGCGGGCCCACAACTCCATCATGTCCTGCTCTGTGTAGTTGGTGTAGTTGGTGCCTGCGTCGGCGTGCCAGAACAGGTCGTTGACGTAGACCGAGTAGTAGCCGCGGGTCTCGTAGTCGGTCGAGGTGGTGGGGGCGTTCCAGCCCCAGCGGCCGCTGTACGACACGCGGGTTTTTCCCGAATCGTCGCCCTCCTTGGTGGTCACCAGCACGACGCCGTAGGCCGCGCGTGCGCCGTAGATGGCGGCTGCCGAGGCATCCTTGATCACCGAAATCGAGGCCACGTCGTTGGGGTTGAGCTTCATCAGGTCGCCCTCGGCGCCGTCGATCAGCACGAGCGGCGAACCGCCGTTGATCGAGGTGATGCCGCGGATGTTCAGGTCGGCCGAGTTGCCCGGACGGCCCGATGTGGTCGAGATCGTCAGACCCGGAACCGCACCCTGAAGCATGTGGGCTACGGAGGGCGCCGAGCGGCTTGCGAGCTGCGTGTCGTCCACCGTGGCGATGGCTCCCGTCAGATTGACCTTCTTCTGGGTGCCGTAACCTACTACTACGACGTCCTCCATCCTCACGGCGTCCTCTGCGAGGAATACCTTGAGGCTGTTCTGCGAGACGGGAACGGAGACTTTCTTGGAGATGTAGCCCAAGTAGGTGAAACTGAGCACCGCATCGGTGTCGGGAACGGTGATGGTGAAACTGCCGTTGTTCTCGGAAACGGTGCCGCGGGTATTGTCGCCCTCCAGCGTGACGGCGACGCCGGCCAACGGCAGTTCGTGGGAGTCGTTGACCGTACCGGTGATCGTGCGCGATCCGGCCGGGGCCTTGCGCGCCGCGGGGATCAGGGCGATCTGGCGTTCGGAGATCGTGAAATTGAGACCCGTCGGGGCGAGCATCTGGCGCAGGGCGGCGGAGATCGGCAGCTGTTTGGCGCGGAGGCTGACGCGCCGGGTCAGATCGGTCTGTTTGGCGTCGTAGAAGAACGTGTATTTGCTGCTCTTCTCGATGCGCGAAATGGCTTCCGAGAGCGGTATGTCGGTGAACTCAAGGTTGATCGCCGGCTCCTGCGTCTGGCCGTGTGCAACCGTTGTCCATCCGCAGACGAGCAGCAAAAGAATTGCGAATAGTCTAAAATGTTTCATGGTTGAAGTTTTAAGTTAGCGTGTGTTTGCGGCGGCTGCCGCGGGAAGGATAGCGTGCGGTTCAGGTCTGTTCGGTCATAGGCATTCGGAGTTTGGTTGGTGTTTGGTAGGTTTACGGTTTTATTCTATCTCGGAGATGGATACCGAGCGGTTGTCCGAGAAGGTGTAGACGATCGGATTGATGCGGCTCATGATGCGCAGAATCGCTTCGAGCGGTTCGTCGGTGAGGGTGAACGTGTAGGCGTAATTGTGGGCGAGTGCCGGGGAGATGTCGATCCGGATGTCGTACCAGCGTGAGAGGTAGCGGCAGATTTCGCCCAACGACTGCCGCTCGAAGACCAGTTTGCCCGCGGCCCAGCAGGATTCCAGCTCGACGTTGCCCCTGCGGATATTCAGCTCTTGGGTGGCGGGGTCGTAGCAGGCTATTTCTCCGGGGTGCAGCCGGCGCGTCTCCCCGTTGCCGGAATCGAGGGCCACCGAACCCTCAACGAGCGATACGGCGACGGTCCGGTCTTCGTGCGAGGTGTTCACGTTGAATTTCGTGCCGTGAACCCGTATGCGCAGCCCTTCCACTTCGACCGTGAAAGGGCGTTCGGGATCTTTGGCGATGTCGAAAAATCCCTCTCCGCGGAGTTTTACGTTGCGGCTTTCGGCGCCGAAGGAGCTGTCGTAGGCGAGCGTCGAGCCGCTCTGGAGCCATACGGTCGAACCGTCGGTCAGATGCGCCAGCGACTTGCCGCCGAAGGCGCAGAACTCCTGTCTGGCCGGAACCGGTGTGCGGGAGAGGTCGGGACGGACCGCGAAGAGCGTGACGACGACGCCCGCGGCGACGGCTGCCGCCGTGCGCAGTATCGGCATCCAGCGGCGTTTCGGCGCGGGCCGTTCCGCCCGCTGCGGCGTTCCGCAGACTTCGATGCGGGACTGCAACTGCTCCCAGAGCCGGTCGCGGTCGGGATTGTAGGCCGAGGTGCGGCGCTGTACGTCGTCCCATATGCGGAGGGCGTTTTCGTAGATGCGGCGGTTGTCCGCATCCGCGACCCATAGGTCGAATTCGCGGCGCGATGCGGTGTCCAGCGTGCCCTTCAGCGCACGGATCAGGAGGTCCCGGTAATGTTTGTCCATGACGGTATTCGGTTTTTACCCGAAGACACGAAAAAGGCGGCCGACCCTTACGGCCGACCGCCTTTTTTCCGATTTTTTTAGCGGAATGTCTCCGGATATTCCTCCGCGGACGCTTCGTATATGCCGGGAACGGCGATGCGGAGAGGCTGTTTCCGCAGGATTCCGGGCCGGTTATCCGACGACCGCGGCGAACAGATCCAGATGCCCGTCCACGTAGCGGGCGAGCGTCTCCGTGACCTCGGCTTCCATTTCGCCGTACTCCTCCTCCAGCTCGTCGAAGGCTTCGTACTGCTCGTACATCGCCATGAACTCCTCGTCGGTGCGCTCCCGTTCCAAATCCTCCCGGTTGGCGTCGTAGATCTTCTTGGCGCGGTAGACCAGCTTCGAGAAACTCTCCGCACCCCACAGGCGCATGACTCTGGCAAACGGATTGCCGAAGATATAGGCCCCGTAGCCGTTCTGGATAAGCTGGCAGAAACCGCCTTCGGTCACCTCGTCCCGGAAAATCCGGTAGGCGAGCAGCGAGTGCTGTTCGCCGCTGAGCAGCGGCATCGTTTCGGCCGTCGGGTCTCCGCCGACCGTCTCCTTGTATTTGTCCGTAAAGACCCGGAGGAATTCGTCCATCCCTTTGGCGGCTGCCGTTTGCAGGGCCTTGTCTGTAATTTCGATCACGGTTTCCGTCGTTTGATTGTGAATATGGGGTTGTTTAGCCGGGTTACTGCTGCGCTTCGGGCGCGTAGGTGCGCAGGGCCAGTTTCTTGACCCACACCACGAAGCCGCCCGTGAGGATCAGGTTCAGCACCAGTGTCAGCACCGAGATGATGAGCGCCGGGCCGCCCAGACTGTAGCCCAGTGCGATGAAGATTACGCCCGCGCCCACCTCGCCGCGGGTGAACATGCCGATGGAGAGGGCGAGGCGTTCGCTGATCTTGCGGTCGCGGTAGAAGAAGAGCGGCACCAGTTTGCCGATATTCGAGAGCAACGATACGGCCAGCACATGCAGCGCCAGCGTGCCCCACGGCATCATGGGCTGCGAGCCGGTGACCGACGTCGCGGCGGCCGTGTCGCCCGGCGCTCCCGTTACGAGCGGCATGCTCAGCCCCACGAGCAGCATGAAGAGGAACGAGATGCCGGTGGTGATGCGCCGTTCGGCGGCGGTGTCGATCTCCTTGTGTTTCATCAGCATGCCGACGACGAACGCCGGGAGCAGGACTTCGATATGGATGCTGTTCTCCGGTCCGTAAAGCCGGGCCGTGACGATGTGGACGAGCTGGGTCAGGGCGCAGACCACGACGGCCAGCCCCAAGATGGTTTTCCAGTCCTGACGTACGTTCCACGTCGCCTGCCAGCGCCAGCCGACGGCCAGCAGGAGGGTGACGACGGCGATGATGGCGAACATTTGCCACCGCAGGCCGATCATCAGGATTTGCAGGGGGATCATCAGCAGGATGGTGTCCAGATCGTCGAAGATGGCCAGCACCTGTATCTTTTTGTAAATCCAGCTTTTCTTGAGACTGAGGGCTGCGAGCATCGTGAAGAGGATGCCGGCCGAAGTCGGCGCGGCGAAACGGCTCAGCAGCAGGTTTTCCTTCCACGCCTCGCCGCTGGTCCAGAGTTCGGGCGGAAGCAGTGCGAAGACGTAGTAGAGGACGATGAGTATCCACGGCAGCGCGGCCGTGGCCATGGCGATGAAGTAGTCCGCAGTGTAGGAACGCCAGCGGGTTTTGTCGATTTCGAATTCGCGGCCGACGTTGATCATGATGAATCCGAGGCAGATGTAAAGCAGCGTGTCGGAACACTTCTTGAACGCCGCGTATCCTGCACCGAGCGTGCCCGGAAGCATTTGCGAGACGATGAGCCCCAACATCAGGAAAAGAGAGAATGAGAGAACTTTTCGCATTAATTGATAGTTGTTTACAAGTGAGAGGAGTGCATTCGCCGGCAAAGATAATATATTCTGCTTTATTCCCGAAACCGCATCCGTCTTTCGTGAAAAAAATAACAATAATGAAACCGCAATTCACAATTATTTCTTACCTTTGCGGTCGAAAACGGCATATCAGTATTTAAAACCATAAATTAAACATTTACAACTATGCAGATTGTAGAGATTCACGCAAGAGAGATCCTCGACTCGCGAGGCAATCCGACCATCGAGGTCGAAGTACGTACCGTATCCGGCGCATTCGGCCGCGCAGCCGTTCCGAGCGGCGCATCGACGGGCGAGAACGAGGCCCTCGAACTTCGTGACGGCGACAAGAGCCGTTATCTGGGCAAGGGCGTTCTGAACGCCGTCAAGAACGTAAACGAGGTGATCGCTCCCGCCGTTATCGGCATGAACGTGGCCGATCAGGTGGGCATCGACAAGGCCATGATAGCCCTCGACGGCACGAAGACCAAGTCGAAGCTGGGTGCTAACGCCATTCTCGGCGTGTCGCTGGCCGTGGCCCGCGCTGCCGCCGACTACTTCGGCATGCCGCTCTATCGCTATATCGGCGGAGCAAACGCCAAGACGCTGCCCGTTCCGATGATGAACATCATCAACGGCGGTTCGCACTCGGACGCTCCGATCGCGTTCCAAGAGTTCATGATCCGTCCCGTGGGTGCTCCCACCTTCAAGGAGGCTATCCGCATGGGCGCCGAGGTGTTCCACAACCTGAAGAAAGTGCTTCACAACCGCAACCTCTCGACGGCTGTCGGTGACGAGGGCGGCTTCGCTCCCGCGCTGAACGGCACCGAGGACGCTATCGAGTCGATCATCGAGGCCATCAAGATGGCGGGTTACAAGCCCGGCCGCAAGGAAGAGGGCGGCGACGTGTCGATCGGCATGGACTGCGCTTCGTCGGAGTTCTACAAGGACGGCGTTTACGACTACACCAAGTTCGAAGGCGAGAAGGGCGCGAAGCGTTCGTCGAAGGAGCAGGTAGAGTACCTGAAGGGACTGGTTGCCAAATACCCCATCGACTCGATCGAGGACGGTATGTCGGAGAACGACTGGGACGGTTGGCAGATGCTCACCGAGGAGATCGGCGGCAAGTGCCAGCTCGTGGGCGACGACCTGTTCGTGACCAACGTGGACTTCCTGAAGAAGGGTATCGAAATGGGCTGCGCCAACTCGATCCTGATCAAGGTAAACCAGATCGGTACGCTGACCGAGACGCTCGACGCCATCGAGATGGCTCACCGCGCCGGCTATACGTCGGTGACGTCGCACCGTTCGGGCGAGACCGAGGATTCGACCATCGCCGACATCGCCGTGGCTACGAACTCGGGTCAGATCAAGACCGGTTCGGCTTCGCGTTCGGACCGTATGGCCAAGTACAACCAGCTGCTCCGCATCGAGGAGGAACTCGGCGATGAGGCTATCTACGGCTACACGAAGATCTACCGCAAGTAATTCCGATTTCGAAGGGCTTGACAGCCCTGTTGCATCAGGTTCCGGGCGAAGCCCGAACCGGATCATAAATGAAAGGGCCGGACATATTGTCCGGCCCTTTTTTTGTGCGGCGGCGTGCGGTCGCTCAGGCGCCGACCGCGGTCAGACCGCCTTTATCAGCGAACGTCCCAGCCATACGAGTACCAGTCCCAGAATGAAGCTCAGGCCGACGTAAAGGCCGAAATAGAGCCAGTGTTTCTGTTGGAGGAGCAGGTACATGTCGTCGGCAAACGACGAAAAGGTGGTGAATCCGCCGCAGAAGCCGGTGATCAGAAAGACGTTCATCGACGGCGAGATGACGTGGGTCTTTTCGGCCAGACCGAAGAAGATGCCGATCACGAAACTGCCGATAATATTGACGGCGAACGTACCCCACGGGAACGCCGAAACCGTAATGACATGGGCCAGTTTTCCCGTCAGAAAGCGCAGGCATGTGCCGATAAAACCGCCTAGCCCCGCAATAATCATCGCTTTAAACATAATTCACACATTTTTAGTTGATTCTACCATTCGGGTTCTTCCCCGAACAAATTTGATGCCACCGGGCTTCCGTATTTTGCCGCGGATCGCCACGGGGGGGCGGCTTTTGGCATCCTATTTGGAACCTCCGCTGATCAGTACCGGCGGACCGCTGCCCCGGCGGGATATGTATGGCCTTCGGGGATGCGGAGCCGGATTAACTATAAAAATCGTTTACTATGCACTTGACACCGAAAGAGATTGACAAGTTGATGCTGCTTTCGCTCGGTATGGTCGCCGAACGGCGTATGAAAAAAGGGCTGAAACTGAATTATCCGGAGGCCGTAGCCTATATTACGTCCACGGCACTGGAGGGAGCGCGTGAAGGCAAGACCGTGGAAGAGGTTATGAAAGGAGCGGCCAGCGTGCTGAAGAAAAGCGACGTCATGGAGGGCGTCGCCGACATGATCGACCTGCTGCAGGTCGAAGCCGTGTTTACGGACGGTTCCCGTCTGGTGAGCATCCACCATCCTATTAAGTAATTTTAAACATCCTGAGTATGAATACGAAAAATCCCGCCCCTGCGAAAAATCAGGCGCAGGCGGCGAGTCTCTATCCGAATAAACCCGGCTTCAAACCCGCAAAGCCCGTCGTCGTCGGTGGAGAAATCCTGATGAACGCCCCGATCGAGTACAATACCGGCCGCAAGACCGTGAAGCTTGTCGTGCGCAATACCGGCGACCGCCCGATTCAGGTCGGTTCGCATTTCCATTTCTTCGAGGTCAACCGTTATCTGGAGTTCGACCGTGACGCCGCTTTCGGCTGTCACCTGAACATTCCCGCAACGACCGCCATCCGTTTCGAACCGGGCGACCAGAAAGAGGTCGAGGTCGTGGCCTATTCGGGCAAACGCCGCGTGATCGGCTTCAACGGTCTGGTGATGGGATATACGGGCGACGAGGATGCGCCCACCTATTTCCCGGCACGTATGCATGCCGTGCGCAAAGCCCGGCATGCAGGGTTCAAGAACATTTCGGAAAGCGATGCCGAGGCCGCTATGAAAAAAAGCAACAACACTAAAAAATAGAGGATATGGCAACAATTTCACGTCAAGAATACAACAACCTTTTCGGTCCTACCGTCGGCGACAAGATCCGGCTGGGTGACACCGATCTTTACGTCGAGATCGAAAAAGACCTGCGCGAATACGGCGACGAGGTCGTCTACGGCGGCGGCAAGACCATCCGCGACGGCATGGGGCTGGCCAATACGATGACTTCGGAGGAGGGGGCGCTCGACCTCGTGATTACCAACGTGACGATCATCGACGCCAATCTGGGCGTCGTGAAGGCCGACGTGGGTGTCAAGGACGGAAAAATCGCCGGTATCGGCAAGGCGGGAAATCCCAATATCATGCACGGCGTGCATCCCGATCTGGTGACCAGCACCGCAACCGACGCGATATCGGGCGAGCACCTGATCCTGACGGCAGCCGGCATCGACGGCCACGTGCACATGATCTCCCCGCAGCAGGCTTACGCCTGTCTGAGCAACGGTATTACGACCCTGTTCGGCGGCGGAATCGGCCCTACGGACGGCAGTAACGGAACCACCATCACTTCAGGCCGCTGGAACATCGAACGCATGCTGGAGTCGATCGAGGGGCTTCCGGTGAACGTCGGCCTGCTGGGCAAGGGCAACTGCTCGATGAACCAGCCGCTCGAAGAACAGATCGAGGCCGGAGCCTGCGGCCTGAAGATTCACGAGGACTGGGGCTCGACTCCCGCTGCGATCCGCGCCGCGCTGGGCGTCGCCGATCGTTTCGACGTGCAGGTGGCCATCCACTCCGATACGCTCAACGAGAGCGGATACGTCGAGGATACGATCGCCGCCATGGACGGCCGCACGATCCATACCTACCACACCGAAGGCGCCGGCGGCGGACACGCCCCCGACCTGCTGAAAGTGGCGTCGATGCCCTACGTGCTGCCTTCGTCGACCAATCCGACCCTGCCGTTCGGGGTCAATTCCCAAGCCGAGCTGTTCGACATGATCATGGTCTGCCACAACCTCAATCCGAAGATCCCGTCGGACGTGGCCTTTGCCGAGAGCCGCGTGCGGCCCGAAACGCAGGCCGCGGAGAACGTGCTGCACGATCTGGGCATACTGTCGATGGTTTCGTCCGACTCGCAGGCCATGGGCCGTATCGGCGAATCGTTCATGCGCACGTTCCAGATGGCGTCGTTCATGAAGAACGCCTGCGGCAAGCTCGCCGAGGATGCCGACGGGAACGACAACTTCCGAGTGCTGCGCTATATCGCCAAGATCACGATCAACCCGGCCATCACCTACGGCGTTTCCGACTACCTCGGATCGGTCGAGAAGGGCAAGGTCGCCGACCTCGTACTCTGGGAGCCGCAGTTCTTCGGCGCCAAACCCAAGATGGTCATCAAGGGCGGCCTGATCAACTGGTCGAACATGGGCGATCCCAACGCATCGCTCCCGACGCCGCAGCCGTGCTATTACCGTCCGATGTACGGCGCTTTCGGCCGTACGCTGCCCGAAACCTGCCTTTCGTTCGTATCGGGCGCCGCGTTCCAGAGCGGTATCAAGGAGCGTCTCCACCTGCATCGTATGGTGCAGCCCGTGCGGCGCACCCGCCAGCTTACCAAATACAACATGGTGCGCAACGGAGGAATGCCGAAGATCGACGTGAATCCCGAAACGTTCGACGTGCTGGTCAACGACATCCGCGCTTACGTCAAGCCTGCCGACAAATTCCCCCTGAGCCAGCTGCTCTGGTTCAGTTAGCCGGGAGGGCCTCTCCGATCCGGGGCGGTTTGTTGTTCCGCCTTCGGATCCGATCCGGCCCCGGATCGGTTTCCTGTTTCCGGGGGCATGCCGCAGGGGATGCTCCCGGAAATTAAAAACGAATATTAAAAACGAATCCGATGAAAATATATACGGAAATCATAGGCAATCTGCAGGACCCCGAATGGGTGAAGAAAGCGCGGGAAGCCGAAATCGAATATATCGATCTCGACCAGTGGACGGCCCAGAAAAGCCGCTTCGTGGTCAAAGGCGACCGGGAAAACGAATACGCCGTGGCATTGAAACGCCACTCGCAGATGCTCGACGGCGATATTATCGAGTATCTGCCCGAACAGCGCCGCATTGCGGCCATCCGCATCCGGCTCAACGACGTGCTGGTCGCGGACCTTTCGGATCTGGCGCGTCAAACGCCGGAAACGATCATCCATATCTCGGTGGAACTCGGTCATGCCATCGGCAACCAGCATTGGCCCGCAGTGGTCAAGGGGACAAAGGTCTACATTCCGCTGACGGTGGATAAAAAAGTGATGGACAGCGTAATGCGTACGCACCATATAGAAGGTGTCGCCTACTCGTTCCAGCCCGGTTCGGAGGTGATTCCCTACTTGGCGCCCCACGAAATCCGGCGTCTGTTCGGCGGCACGGGGCCCGACAGCGACGTACACCACCATCACGAACATGTGCATGCGCATTAAACCCGCCCTTATGACCGACGACGCAACAACCGTCATGCGGCTGCTCGAATTCACCGACTCGGCCTTTCCGGTCGGGACCTTCTCCTTCTCCAACGGATTGGAAACGGCCGCCGAGGAGGGACTGGTGCACGACGCCGCGACGCTCGAACAATATACGCAGGACATTGTCCGGCAGGCCGCCTTCACCGACGGAGTCGCGGCGCTGCACGCTTTCCGCAGCTATAACCTCGGTTATTACGAGGGTATCCTCAATGCCGACCGTCAGGCCGTTCTCTGCAAGATGAACGCCGAGGCGCGGCTGATGACCCGACGCATGGGCAAGAAACTGGCCGAGCTGTCGAAACATGTCTTTCCCGATGAAACCGCAGCGAAGTGGCTCGGCGACATCGCCGGCGGCCGTACCCCCGGCACTTATCCCGTGGCGCAGGGCATCGTATTCGCGGCCTGCGGAATCTCCGAAAAGGGGCTTTTCTGCTCCCACCAGTACGGTGTGGTCAATATGGTCGTCAGCGCGGCTCTCCGCTGCGTGCGCGTGTCGCACTACGACACGCAGCGCATCCTGTTCCGGGCCGCCGAAAAGCTCGGCGAGCTCTATGACACGGCGGGCGACATGGATTTCGACGACATGTATACCTTCGTGCCGCAGATCGACATTCTCGCCTCGCTGCACGAAAAGGGAATCAAACGCATGTTTATGAATTGATCCGCCCCAAAAGCGGAATAACCGAACAAACGAATAGATTATGAACGAAAATACAACTTGCAGAATCGGAATCGGCGGCCCCGTAGGCTCCGGCAAAACGGCACTCATCGAAGCGATCACCCCGCGGCTTCTGGACATGGGCTACAAAGTGCTGGTGATAACCAACGACGTGGTAACCACGGAAGACGCCAAACACGTGCGTAAAATGCTGAAGGGCATCCTTGTCGAGGAGCGAATCATCGGCGTTGAAACCGGCGCGTGCCCGCATACGGCCGTGCGGGAAGACCCTTCGATGAATATTGCGGCGGTCGAGGAGATGGAGGCCCGATTCCCCGACGGCGACGTGGTGCTGATCGAATCGGGCGGCGACAACCTCACCCTCACCTTCAGCCCCGCGCTGGTGGACTTTTTCATCTACGTGATCGACGTGGCCGCAGGCGACAAGATTCCACGCAAGGACGGACCGGGGATATCCCAGTCCGATATTCTGGTCATCAACAAGACCGATTTGGCCCCCTATGTCCGTGCTGATCTCGAAGTGATGCGGCGCGATTCCGAGCTGATGCGTCCGGGCAAGCCGTTCGTATTCACCAACTGCATGACGGGCGAAGGGATCGACGAACTGGTCGCCCTGATCCGCCGGATGGCGCTTTTCGACCTCGGCAACAACAAGGAGAAAGTTTCGGAATCCCTAACCGGCGCCGTACGATGAATTTCGCAGCAGCCAAAGAGATGAGTCCCTACCTCGAAGAGCCGAAGGCGATGCCCGTCGGCACTCCGGGCAAGATGGGGTATCTTTTTCTGGGATTCGAACTCGACGACGACGGCAGGTCGATCATGCGCGATCTGGAACGCCATGCCCCGCTGATCGTCCAGCAGGAACTCTATTTCGACGAAGGCATGCCTGAGATGCCGTGCGTCTACATCCTCTCGTCCGGAGGTCCCAACGTGGACGGCGATCGCTATGAACAGCGTTTTGTCGTCCGCGAAGGCGCCTACGCCCATATTTCGACCGGTGCGGCGACCAAGCTGGCCGAGATGCGCTACAACTATTCGGGGCTGACGCAGGCGTTCGAACTCGAAGAGGACTCTTATCTGGAATATCTGCCCGAACCGATGATTCCGTGCCGTCACACGCGGTTCATCGCCGACACGGCAATCCGCATCGCACCCTCGGCCACGCTGTTCTATTCGGAAATCTACATGAGCGGCCGCAAGTATTTCGACCGGGGCGAAACTTTCCAGTACGACATTCTGTCGGTCTGCTCCCATGCCGAACGTCCCGACGGGGAGCAACTGTTTCGCGAAAAATTCATCATACGGCCCGAAATGTATCCGCCTTCGACGCTCGGTGCGATGAACGGATACGACGTTTTCGCCAACGTGATCGTGCTGACGCCGCCGGAGAATGCCGACAACATCTACGAGCGGACGCAGGCCTTCATCGACCGCGAACGCAGGCTGGCGGCCGGCATTACGCGCCTGCCGAACGATGCGGGGCTGCTCTACAAGGTCTTGGGTGAGGAGACGGCTCCCGTGAAACGCCTTGTCCGCGAATTCTGTTCCTCGGTTCGGCAGGAAGTCAAGGGCAAGCCGCTGCCCGAAGAGTTTCCGTGGCGATAGAAACTTTGTTAACGGTTAAATAATTGTAAGTATGGCAAATACGATCGCTCGATCCGGAGGGGCCGGCGGAGGCTCTTTCGATTTTATCAAAATTCTGCTGCGCGGTACCGGGCAGGTGATGTTTCAGAACAGCGCGTGGACGGGACTTCTGTTTATGATCGGCATTTTCTGGGGCGCCTATGCCGAGGGACAGGGACTTGTGGGCTGGGGCGCCCTGCTGGGCGTGACCGTCTCCACGGTGACGGGGTATCTGCTCGGCTTTCCGGCCAAGGACGGCGAGCAGGGACTCTGGGGCTTCAACGGCGTGCTGGTGGGGTGCGCGTTTCCTACGTTCATGGGCAATACCGTCTGGATGTGGCTGGCGCTGGCGCTCTGTTCGGCGCTGACGACATGGGTGCGTGCGGGATTCAACAACGTGATGGCGCCTTGGAAAGTCAATTCGTTCACCTTCCCGTTCGTCTTCTGCACGTGGATGTTTCTCCTTGCGGCGCGCGCCATGCACGGGCTTCCGACGACGCATATGGCCGATCCGGCGCTTCCGGCGGCTTTCTCGTCGCTGGAGAGCATCCGTTTTGGCGATCTGGCGGTTTACTGGCTGAAAGGTATCGGGCAGGTCTTTCTGATCAATTCGTGGGTGACGGGAATCTGTTTCCTCGCGGGACTGTTCCTTTGCAGCCGCTGGGCGGCGCTCTGGGCCGCGATCGGCTCGGCGCTGGCGCTGCTGACGGTCGTCGCGCTGAAAGCGTCGGGCTCCGACATCTCAGATGGACTTTACGGATACAGCCCCGTGCTGACGGCCATTGCGCTGGCGACGGTGTTCTACAAGCCGAATTTCCGTTCGGCGCTCTGGGCCGTTCTGGGAATTCTGGTGACGGTGTTCATTCAGGCCGGCATGTATATGCTGATGGCGCCCGTCGGAATCGCCACCCTGACCGGGCCGTTCTGCATCACGACATGGCTCTTCCTGCTGCCGCTCGTCAGGTTCGACGACGAGGAGAAGCCCGACCATTCGAACTGGTATCCGGAGAACAAGAAGCATCTGGCGGCGCAGCAGCCGGGCGCGAAAACGGAATAACCGTCCGTCCGGTCCGGCAGGGGCCGGACGGGGCGATCTGAAAACCTGAAAAACAACAGACTATGCACATGTCCGACGCACTGGTCTCCCCGCCGGTATTCGCCGTTACGGGAGCCGTATCGCTGGTCCTGCTCGGAACGGCGATCTGGAGAGTCAAGCATCCGCGAAACGACCGCCGCGAACCCGATGCGCGGGACGAGCACATCGTTCCGCTGATGGGCGTGATGGGCGCCTTCGTCTTTGCCGCCCAGATGATAAATTTCTCTATTCCGGGAACGGGTTCGAGCGGCCATCTGGTCGGCGGTATCCTGCTTTCGGCGATACTGGGCCCATGGGCGGCGTTGCTTACGCTGGCTTCGGTGCTGGTGATCCAGTGCCTAGTTTTCGCCGACGGCGGTTTCATGGCTTTGGGCGCCAATATCCTCAATATGGCGGTATTGTCGTGTCTGGCGGCCTATCCGCTGTTGTTCCGGCCGTTGATCAAACGCGGCGCATCGCCGGGACGGATCATCGCCGCGTCGCTGCTCGCCTCGGTGGTCGGACTCGAACTGGGCGCATTGGCCGTGACGATCGAAACCGAAGCGTCGGGCATCACCGCGTTGCCGATGGGGCGGTTTCTGCTGTTCATGCTCCCGATCCATCTGTTTATAGGTATCGGCGAGGGGCTGGCTACGTGCAGGCCGGCGGCGGTGATCTGCGGCGTGCAGCGTTATAAGCCCGAACTGCTGTACGGTATCCGCCGGGAACGCGCCTCCGGAAGACGGAGATTCGGAAAGGCCCTTGCGGCGATCGCGCTCTTGGCGCTGTTGATCGCCGGGTCGTTCTCGTGGATCGCTTCGTCCGATCCCGACGGACTGGAGTGGTCGATCGAAAAGACGGCGGGACGGGCCGAATTGGAACCTGCGTCCGACGGCCTGCACCGCAGAGCCGCCGCCATTCAGGAGAAGACGGCCGTGATACCCGATTACAACACGACATTTGCGGGAATCGTAGGGAGCGGAGCCATTCTGCTGGCCGTATTCGGCGCCTCCTGTCTGTTCCGCGCCGGACAAAAGCAGGGATGAAAAACAGATTGCAGCACGTACTTTGCGCATTGGATGCGATGGAGCGGACGGCGCGGATGCAGAGTCCGCTCCATCGCACGGACGCCCGGTCCAAACTGCTCGTCACGGTGGTTTTTCTCGTGACGATGCTCTCCGTGCCGCTCTGCAGGCTTCCGGAACTGCTGCTGTTTTTCGTCTTTCCGATCGTTGCCTGCGCGATGGGCGGCCTGAGTTACGGAACGATTTTCCGGCGGTCGCTCGTCGTGCTGCCCTTCGTCGCCTTCATCGGCGTTTTCAACCTGTTCTACGACCGCGAGCCGGTTTTCCGTATCGGGACGCTGGCGGTCACCGCAGGGTGGGTCTCGTTCCTTTCGATCGTACTGCGCGGACTGCTGTCGGTGCAGGCGCTGCTCGTGCTGATCGGAAGCACCGGCTACTACGGTCTCTGCCGGAGCATGCAGCGGCTGGGGGTGCCGGCTGTTTTCACCACGCAGCTGCTTTTCGTCTACCGTTACCTTTATGTCTTGATCGAAGAGGCCGCGGCCATGCAGCAGGCCCGCGACGCGAGGAGTTTCGGGCGCAGATCCTATCCGCTGAAGATTTGGGGAACGCTCGTCGGGCAGCTGCTGATCCGCACTTTCGACCGGGCCGAGCAGATCAGCCGGGCGATGCTGGCACGGGGATTTTCGGGGCGCATCCCAGAGGGGGTGTTCGAACGCCCGGCATGGAAAATGCGCGACACCCTGTTTCTCGCCGTGTGGTGCTCGGCGTTCGTCCTGCTGCGCTTGTGCCGTCCGGCCGAAAACCTTTCGATGCTGATAAACAACCTTTGAGATGAGCCACCACTACCTCCGGTTCGACGATGTGCATTACCGTTATCCCAACGGCTATGAAGCGCTCTGCGGCGTCTCGTTCTGCATCACGCACGGGGAGAAGGTCGCCTTGGTGGGGGCGAACGGAGCCGGGAAATCGACCCTGCTGCTGCACACCAACGGACTGCTGACGCCCTCGCAGGGGGTGGTGGTCATGGGCGGGATCAAGCTCACGCGCAGGACGCTGCCGTTGGTGCGGCAGTCGGTGGGGCTTGTGTTTCAGGATTCGGACAACCAGCTCTTCATGCCCACGGTCGAAGAAGACGTGGCCTTCGGACCTTCGAACATGCGTCTCGAACCCGAAGAGATACGCCGCCGCGTCACGGAAGCCCTCGATGCCGTCGGCGCGCTGCATCTGCGCGGGGCGTCGCCCTTCCGGCTTTCGGGCGGACAGAAGAAGCGCGTTGCGATAGCGACGGTCCTTTCAATGGAGCCGTCGGTGCTCGTCATGGACGAGCCGACCTCGAATCTCGACCCCCGCGCCCGGCGGCAGATCATAGACCTGATACGCCGTTTCGGCCATACGACGCTGATCGCTACGCACGATATGGAAATGGTGCTCGACCTTTGCGACCGTACGATCGTAATGAAGCAGGGACGGATCGTGGCCGACGGCAGTACGCGTCACGTGTTCGGCGATCTGGCTCTGCTCGAAGAGTGCGGGCTGGAGCAACCTTGCGAACTGCGGATGAAACGTGCGTTGAAAAGGGAGTACGCCCTTTGACGGTCAGTCGCGCCGGATTTCGGGACGAACGGACCGCCCCTTGTCGGGAAGCACCTCCCGGCCGACGACGGCCGTAACCAGCGCCCCGGCGAGCAGCACGCCGATCGTCACCCAAAGCACCAGCGAAGCGCCGCCCCATTTGAGCAGTATCGGAATGACGACGACGCCGGCGACGGCGCCCAGTTTGCCGAAGGCCGCGGCAAGTCCCGCACCCGCGCCGCGCTCGGCGACGGAATAGATTTGGGGCGGAATGATGAACGTCATCAGGTGGGGGCCCGCATTGAGGAACAGTTCGAAGAGCATGAACCCGGATACGGCGATCCAGACCGGCCAGTGGAATTCGTAGGCCGCCAGCAGGATGCCCATGCCCGCGGCGCAGAGGATAAATCCCCACGTCTGGGTCCGCACGTGGTACCAGCGGTTCACGAGCAGCAGACCCAGTACGAATCCCGGCAGGATGCAGAGGTTGATCCATGTGGTCAGCAACACCGAATCGGTGATTCGTGAAAAGGCCGACTCGGTCCCCGTTTCCAGCCCCAGCGCCATGACCAGCACGGGCAGGAATACCCCGATGCCGTAGACGCCCAATCCCTCGCAGGCCCACGGAATGCCGCTGAAAATCAATTTCTTCACCTGACCGGGTTTGAAAAGGTCGCTCCAAGCCACCTTCGGCATCTGCGTTTTATTCGGGCGGTTGCGGATTTCGCCGATCTCCACGTCGGGGCCCAGAAAATAGCGCACGGCCTTTTCGGCTTCGGATATGCGCCCGTGGGCGATGAGCCATCCGGGACTTTGTTCGAAACGTATGCGGCAGAGCAGCATGACGACCGCCATGACTGCGACGAGCAGCAGCAGCCGGTTCCACAGGTGCGGATCGTGCCACTCCCGCAGCAGGGAAAAACAGATGGCCGCCGCTGCGATGCTGCCCAACGACGAAGCGGCTTTCGCTACACCGACCATCAGCAGTTTCCACCGCCGGGGCATGATCTCGGAGATGTAGTCCGAATCGAGGCTGTAACCGCCGCCGATGCCCAGTCCCATGAAAAACAGCCCCGTGACCAGCCCGAAGAGGTCGGCCGTGAAAAAGGTGAACAGCGAGGCCGCGAGGATGAGTGCGGGGCAGAACCGGAAGAAAAACAGGTATCCCTTTTTATCGCTCCACGCTCCGAACAGCACCGAGCCGACCATGATGCCGACGAGGCTGGTCGCCGCCACGAGTCCCTGCTGCAGGGAGGTAAGTCCGGGATGCCGGAAAATCTGGATCATCGGCAGTATGACGCCGACCAGCGTCGCCAGCCCTGCTCCGGTGATCTGTCCGAGCGAAGCGACGATAAGCACTCTGAAGTGGCCCCAACGCAGGGGCATCGTGTCCATGTTCATATTTTTATCGGTAGATGTGTCTGCACCCTCCTGCGGTTCGAGCCATCGTTTCCACCGTTCGAGCACCCACAGCAGCGCAACGCCCACTCCCACGCCGACGACCGATTCGGTAAAGCGCAGCAGGCAGTTTACGGCCGGCGAGACGTGGGGCGTCATCTGCGAGACGAGCAGGATGATGAGCAGCGTGATGGTGGCGATGCGGTTGTTCTGGTAGATTCCGACCAGCATGCAGAGCATCTCCAGCACGAAGACCGAGGCGAGCATCCCGACGATCGAAAAGGGCCATATCTTGAGGTATATGTAGGCGACGAGCGCTCCGAGGAAGGTTCCCAGCACCCGGGTCCATCCGGCGCGCAGCGAATCCTTGTAGTTGTGCGATTGCAGGACGACTACCAGCGACGTGCAGGCCAGCATGGCCCCCATCCAGCGCGACGCCTCGTGGAGCGATCCCGTTATGTAGACGCCCGTCAGATAGGCCAGCAGCACACCGATGCAGGAGACGAACGAGACGGAAGGGTGCATGCGTCCGACGGCATCGCGCAGGTGCTGCCGGATCCGTAACGGGATCGGTTGCCGGGTGTTTTCCATAATGAGCGTTTATCCGGCTTAGAACAAGAAACGCGCCGAAAGGGACGCCGTTCGTCCGATCCGGAGCGTTTCCGGGATTTGCACTTTCTTCGCTCCGCCGGGGGATTTTGGAACAAGAATTGGTGAAGGAGGAGGGTGCGCTGCAAGAAGAGAAAACAAATGTCCAAATAAAACATAATGCGAGAAAATGAAGTCTAAATTGTTTGTCCTGCTGCTGTTGGGCGGTATCGTCCCCGTGTGTGCCCTGCGGTCCGAGACCGCCGACAGCCTGCGTAACGGGAAAACCTACCCGATCGGGGAGGTCGTGGTCACGGGAACCCGGCATGAAACCGACGTCCGGCATCTGCCGATGACCATTTCCGTCGTCGGACGGCAGAAGATCGTCGAGGGATTCCAGCCGTCGCTGCTGCCGACGCTGACCGAGCAGATTCCGGGACTGTTCGTTACGGGACGCGGCATCATGGGGTACGGCGTTTCGGGCGGGGCTGCCGGGCAGATGACGCTGCGCGGTGTCGGCGGAGGTCCCACAACGGGTCTGCTGGTGCTGATCGACGGCCATCCCCAGTACATGGGGCTGATGGGGCATCCGATCGCCGATGCCTGCCAGTCGATGCTGGCCGACCGGGTCGAGGTCGTGCGCGGCCCCGCTTCGGTGCTGTACGGCTCGAACGCCATGGGTGGTGTCATCAATATCGTGACGCGCAGGATGCACGAGGACGGGGTGAAAACCGACCTCCATGCCGGTTACGGGTCCTACAATACGCTCGAAACCGAGGTTACGAATCAGGTTCGGGCAGGACGTTTTACGAGTACGGTGACTGGCTCTTACAACCGCACCGACGGGCATCGCAGGAACATGGGCTTCGAGCAGTACGGCGGTTACGCCAAGCTGGGTTACCGGATTGCCCAAGCGTGGGATCTCTACGCCGACGTGAACCTCACGCATTTCAACGCCCGGAATCCGGGCTCCGTTTCGGAGCCCATTCTGGACAACAGGCAGCGTATTACCCGCGGCATGACTTCGTTCACGCTGCGCAACGACTACGGAAAGACTTCCGGAACCCTGAGCTTCTTCTACAACTGGGGACGACATAGGATCAACGACGGCCACTCGCCCGGCGAAGAGCCGCTGAACTACCGTTTCAACTCCCGCGACAGGATGCTGGGCGTATCGTGGTATCAGAGCGTCGCGCTTTTCAGGGGCAACCGCCTGACCGTGGGCGTCGACTGGCAGCATTTCGGCGGCAAGGCGTGGAACGCCTTTACCGACGGGGCTCCGGATAAAACCACGGCCGACAAGACGATGGACGAAGCGGCCGGCTATGTCGATTTCCGCCAGAGCCTGACGCACTGGCTGACGCTCGATGCCGGACTGCGCCTCGATCACCATTCGCATGCGGGTACGGAGTGGGTGCCGCAGGGCGGACTGTCGTTCCTGCTGCCGCACAACGCCCAGATCAAGGCGATGGTCAGCAAAGGATTCCGTTTCCCGACGATCCGCGAAATGTATATGTTTCCGCCGCAGAATCCCGATCTGAAACCCGAAAAACTGATGAACTACGAACTTTCGTTCACGCAGCGCGTTTCGGGCGGGGCGCTTTCGTACGGAGTCAGCGTCTACTATATCGACGGCGACAACATGATCCAGACCGTCCCGGTGGACGGACGCCCGAAAAACATCAATACGGGCCGGATCGAGAACTGGGGCGTCGAGGGCGACGCGGCCTGCCGCATAAACCCCGTGTGGGCTGTCTCGGCCAACTACAGCTACCTCCATATGGCCTACCCGGTGGTTGCGGCTCCCGAACACAAGCTCTACGCCGGGGTCGATTTTTCGCGCAGACGTTGGAAGGCATCGACGGGCGTGCAGTATGTTCACGGACTTTACACTTCGGTCAAACCCGTAGCGAAGGATAATTTCGTGCTGTGGAACGCCAGCGTCACTTTCCGCGCGACCCGGTGGCTCGATCTGTTCGTGCGGGGCGAGAACCTGCTGGCGCAGCGTTATGAGATCAACGACGGGTTTCCCATGCCGAAAGCAACGGCGCTGGGCGGTATGAATGTTAATTTTTAATACGATCCGAGACCATGACAATTCGTCAGTGCTTTTTCTGCCGGGGCCTGTTGGCGGTCATACTGTCAGCGTTCCTTGCTCCCTGCCATGCGCATTCGGGCAAAGCCCGTTTCCATGCCGTCGTCGACACCGACGGCGCCGCCGACGATCTGCGCACCCTCTGCATGCTGCTGGGCAACCGCGAAGTGGAGGTGCTCGCCGTCACGACTTCGGAAGGGGCGCTGCTTCCCGACAGCGCCGCCGTACGTGTGCGTGCGCTTCTCGATTCCTTCTACCACGAAGGCGTTCCGGTCGGTGCGGGACGTGCGGTGAATGCCCCCGCGCCTGCGTGGCGCGCCCATTCCGGAACCGTAGACTGGGGCGATGCCGCAACCGCAACCTCCGGAGCCGGCTTCCCCGCGGCGTCGGCATTGATCGCCGAAACCCTCGGAGAAGAGGAGGAGAAGGTCGTTTTCATCGCCCTCGGTGCTTTGACGAATCTATACGACGTTCTGCGGGAAAATCCTGCCTCCGGCGACCGGATCGACCGGATCGTCTGGTACAACAGCCGGGCCGAACCGCTCTCCGGAGCCAATTTCGAAACGGACAGCGTCGCCGCCCGTTATGTGCTGGCGAGCGGCGTGCCCGTAACTGTCGTGTCGGCAAACCCGGTATGTCCGGTCGTCGTTACGCCCGCCCTGATCGATTCGGTGGCGGCCGTGCCGAACGTCTACGCCCGGAAGATCGCCGCGACACACCGTACGCCTCCGCTGGCAAAACTGGTCGGGGAGCGTCATCTGGAAGCTTGGGACGATCTGGTCGCGGTTTATCTGTTCGCTCCGGAGCTGTTTTCCATCCGGGAACTGAACGGGACGGTTCGGGCGTGCGAACTGTCGGACAAGAGCGCGGCGGCGGAGGTGCAGACACGACTGACGGCGATTCTCCGGGGCAAGCCCGACAGCGAGAGCCGGGTGTTTTACGGCTTTCCGATCGGCGGCGCACTCTATGCGGCGGATGTCGTTCCGATCATCGACTCGGCGGTTGCCCGTCACGGATTGAGCGAATGGCGGGCGGGCGTGCTGACCAACGAACTGCACGGCCATCTGGGGATTTACGCCACGATCGGCGTCAAAATGGGAATCCGTGCCCGCGAGTATTTCAATATCGGCGTGGACGACATTCTCGTCACGACTTATGCAGGCCATAAACCGCCCGTGAGCTGTATGAACGACGGCCTGCAGGTCGGAACGGGGGCCTCCGTCGGACATGGGCTGATTACCGTTACGGAAATCGACACGCCGCGGCCCGAAGCGCGTTTCACCTTCAAGGACAAGACGATACGGTTGGTCCTGAAACCCCGGTATGCCGACCGTATCCGCAGGGATGTGAAGCGGGGGATCGAACTATACGGCGACCTGACAGAACCTTATTGGCAGTACGTGAGAGCGCTGGCGCTGCGGTACTGGCTCGATTTCGACCGGCATGAAATCTTCGACATGTATGTCGGGGATTAGTGCGCGCAGAGTCCGATTAAAATAAAAAATACTAAATATTGTATAAATTTTTTGATGAAAACGATTAATTTTAGTATATTTGGGATAGGAAATACAGCACGGCTGTTTATTCTGGCAAAATAATCCCCAATCGAATGTGACTGATGAACAGTCAGGACGTGATATGCGCGGTTCCTGACCAGTTACATATTTGAATAATGGGGATTATTCTACTATTGCCAGAGTCAGGTTCCGCGCATCTTTTTTTGAGGAGCGATTTCAAAAGACGCGCCGTCATGAAGCAATCGGAATATCCGGGGTGAAACCATCCGGCAGTTTCACCCGATCGGCTGCCTGTGTCTACCTGCATGCAGTGAAAAGAATCCTCGCTGATGCGAGAGCAGTGACGCAACTTACTGCGGAGGGAGGGGCCTGATAAAGGTCCCTCCCCATTTTTTTGCCGTCCGTCCGGTGCGGCGGCTGCAGCGGCTGGTGGTGCTGAGGGCGGATGCCGGGGCGGAGGGAATAGACATCGGCAGTCATTGGCTGCCGGGTTTCGATGGCTTGGGAGAAATGTGAGAAGAGTAGGAGGGGTGCGGTAAAATGAAAAAACCTCATATATCGTTGATACACAAGGTTTTTTTTCTTTGTAGCAGTGATTTTCAACTGCTTTCAAGGGTGGAAGATGGGGCTCGAACCCACGACCTTCGGAACCACAATCCGACGCTCTAACCGACTGAGCTACATCCACCGTGTGACCGTTGTCCGGTCGTATCGGGATGCAAATGTAATATACTTTTTCGGTCCGTGCAAAAAAATCGCCCGAAAAATTGCGCCGCGTGACAAAATGACAGTCCGGTATGTACCTTTGTCACCCTGCATCTGCCAAAAACCGGTTGGCACATCAATTGATGGGAAGGAGGTTGCAAATGCTAACTAATACATCATTATAAACCAAAAACAACAAAAGCTATGAATGTAAAACCATTATCGGACCGTGTGCTGATTCTGCCGAATCCTGCGGAGGAGAAGACGGCGGGCGGATTGATCATCCCCGACACGGCGAAGGAGAAACCGCTGGCAGGTAAAGTTGTCGCAGCTGGCCCCGGCACCTCGGAGGTCAAGATGGAGGTCAAGGCCGGCGATCAGGTGCTTTACGGCAAGTATGCAGGTCAGGAGATTCAGATCGACGGCGTCGATTACCTGATCATGAAACAGAGTGATATTTTAGCGATCATCTAATAAAGGAAAAACATCATGGCAAAGGATATCAAATACAATGTTGAGGCGCGCGAGCTGCTCAAGGAGGGTGTCGATGCGCTGTCGAACGCCGTAAAGGTCACGCTCGGTCCCAAAGGCCGCAACGTGATTATCGACAAGAAATTCGGTGCGCCGCAGATCACCAAGGACGGTGTGACGGTAGCCAAGGAGGTGGAGCTGGAAGACGCTTTCGCCAACATGGGCGCCCAGATGGTCAAGGAGGTAGCTTCGAAGACCAACGATGACGCGGGTGACGGTACGACCACCGCGACGGTGCTGGCCCAGTCGATCATCGGCGTAGGTCTGAAGAACGTGACGGCGGGTGCCAACCCGATGGACCTGAAGCGCGGTATCGACAAGGCGGTGCTGAAGGTCGTGGAGTCGCTGCGCAAGCAGAGTCAGGAGGTCGGCACGGACTTCGCCAAGATCGAGCAGGTCGCCACCATTTCGGCCAACAACGACGAGACGATCGGCAAGCTGATCGCCGAGGCGATGGGCAAGGTGAACAAGGAGGGCGTCATCACCGTCGAGGAGGCCAAAGGCACCGAGACCCACGTGGAGGTGGTCGAGGGCATGCAGTTCGACCGCGGTTATATCTCGGCTTACTTTATGACCGATCCCGAAAAGATGGAGGCGCAGCTTGAAAAGCCTTACATCCTGATTACCGACAAGAAGGTTTCGACGATGAAGGAGCTGATGGGCGTGCTGGAACCGGTGGCTCAGAGCGGCCGTTCGCTGCTGATCATCGCCGAGGACGTGGACGGCGAGGCTCTTTCGGCGCTCGTTGTCAACAAGCTGCGCGGCACGCTGAAAATCGCGGCCTGCAAGGCTCCGGGCTTCGGCGACCGCCGCAAGGAGATGCTCGAAGACATCGCCATCCTGACGGGCGCTACCGTGATCTCGACCGATAAGGGTATGAAGATCGAGGATGCCGACCTTTCGATGCTCGGAACGGCCGACAAGGTGACGCTCAACAAGGAGAACACCACGATCGTCGACGGCGCCGGCAAGAAGGAGGAGATCGCGGCCCGTGTGGCTCAGATCCGCGCTTCGATCGAGAAAGCCACGTCGGACTACGACAAGGAGAAGCTGCAGGAGCGTCTTGCCAAGCTCGCCGGAGGTGTCGCCGTGCTGTATGTGGGCGCCGCTACCGAGGTGGAGATGAAAGAGAAGAAAGACCGTGTGGACGATGCGCTGGCCGCAACCCGCGCCGCAGTCGAAGAGGGTATCGTTCCAGGCGGCGGTGTGGCATACATCCGCGCTACGGCGGCTCTCGAAGGCATGAAGGGCGATAACGAGGACCAGACGACGGGTATTCAGATCGTGAAACGTGCGATCGAGGAGCCGCTGCGTCAGATCGTCGCCAATGCCGGCGGCGAAGGCTCGGTGGTCGTCAACAAGGGGGAGGCGGTTTTCAT
>OGUN01000390.1_pt1 | contig 39295 bp, 41 predicted proteins | sample 1553621 | NCBI WGS metagenome assembly OGUN01 (sample SAMEA2580300, study PRJEB22360) | human gut metagenome | biome: human gut; feature: human-associated habitat; material: faeces | place: Denmark | collected 2008/2010
CCTGTTTACCTCTTTCTCAGGAAGTTTAGTCTCCAGGATTCCCGGGGCGGTTCACGGAAAATCAGTAAGTGGTTCGACGGTAAAAATGGGAGAATATGCACCAGGGCAGATAAAAAATGGGGCGACTCCGGTTCCTTTTGATATTGCTCTCCAAAACTGTGTTCGCGTTGGCGATATAGAGACAAAGCTATCTTCAGGAAAGCTGGGTACAGAAAATAAGCAACTCCTGGGTAACACACTCACTGGAAGCGACGCAGCAAAAGGCGTTGGGGTATTGATTGAAGGATTAGCAAACAGAAAAAGTGCCCTAATGATACTGAAACCGAATGATTCAACTTCTGTTTATAAAGATAATACGGGTCAGACGCAGAATAACGATTCAGATGCGATTTACCCGGAAGCTGACGGTATAACGTATCCACTTCATTTCCAGGCGACATTAAAACAAGACGGGAATATTGCTATTGAACCCGGCGAATTTAAAGCCACCAGCACTTTTCAGGTTACCTACCCCTGATAATACTATCGCACCGCCAGACAACGGCGGTGCGATACGGATAAATCATTGCCCCCACCAATGTGACTGATAAAATGCGAGACAGCACAACATTATTTATCAGGATACGCTATGAAACCAACCACGATTGCTTCATTGCAGAAATGCAAGCAGGACAAAAAACGTTTCGCAACCATCACCGCTTACGACTATAGCTTCGCAAAACTGTTTGCCGAAGAAGGACTTAACGTCATGCTGGTAGGCGATTCACTGGGCATGACGGTTCAGGGGCATGACTCCACGCTACCGGTTACCGTTGCCGATATCGCCTATCACACCGCCGCTGTGCGTCGCGGCGCGCCAAACTGCCTTCTGCTGGCTGACCTGCCATTTATGGCGTATGCCACGCCGGAACAAGCCTTTGAAAACGCCGCAACGGTAATGCGTGCCGGAGCCAACATGGTCAAAATTGAAGGCGGTGAGTGGCTGGTGGAAACCGTACAAATGCTGACCGAACGTGCCGTTCCAGTTTGTGGTCATTTAGGCCTAACCCCACAGTCAGTAAATATTTTCGGTGGCTACAAAGTCCAGGGGCGCGGCGATGAAGCGGGAGATCAACTGCTCAGCGATGCATTGGCATTAGAAGCTGCTGGGGCACAGCTGCTGGTACTGGAGTGCGTGCCGGTTGAGCTGGCAAAACGCATTACCGAAGCACTGGCGATCCCGGTTATCGGTATTGGCGCAGGCAACGTCACTGACGGGCAAATCCTCGTGATGCACGACGCGTTCGGCATTACCGGCGGTCATATTCCTAAATTCGCCAAAAATTTCCTCGCCGAAACGGGCGACATCCGCGCGGCTGTGCGGCAGTATATGGCTGAAGTGGAGTCCGGCGTTTACCCGGGCGAAGAACACAGTTTCCATTAAGGAGTGACGTTGTGTTAATTATCGAAACCCTGCCGCTGCTGCGTCAGCAAATCCGCCGCCTGCGTATGGAAGGTAAGCGCGTGGCGCTGGTGCCCACCATGGGTAACCTGCACGACGGCCATATGAAGCTGGTTGACGAAGCCAAAGCCCGCGCCGATGTGGTCGTCGTCAGTATTTTCGTTAACCCGATGCAGTTTGACCGCCCGGAAGATCTGGCTCGCTACCCACGCACCTTGCAGGAAGACTGCGAGAAGCTAAACAAACGTAAAGTGGATCTGGTTTTCGCTCCCTCGGTAAAAGAGATCTATCCGAACGGTACAGAAACCCACACCTATGTCGATGTTCCAGGCCTTTCCACCATGCTGGAAGGTGCCAGCCGTCCAGGACATTTTCGCGGCGTTTCGACTATTGTCAGCAAGCTTTTCAACCTGGTCCAGCCAGATATCGCTTGCTTCGGTGAAAAAGATTTTCAGCAACTGGCGCTGATCCGCAAAATGGTTGCTGATATGGGCTTTGATATTGAGATTGTCGGCGTACCGATTATGCGCGCCAAAGACGGTCTGGCGCTGAGTTCCCGTAACGGTTATCTGACGGCGGAACAACGCAAAATTGCGCCGGGTCTGTACAAGGTCTTAAGTTCAATTGCCGACAAATTGCAGGCTGGCGAACGGGATCTCGATGAAATTATTGCTATTGCCGGGCAAGAACTGAATGAAAAAGGTTTCCGTTCCGATGATATTCAGATTCGCGATGCCGACACCTTGCTGGAAATCTCTGAAAACAGCAAACGAGCTGTAATTCTGGTAGCCGCCTGGCTTGGCGATGCTCGCCTGATCGACAACAAAATGGTCGAGCTGGCGTAATACTTAACTGGCGCTACGGCTGATGGCGCCAGTTATTCATTGCCACGTCATCTGTAAGCAATTATTCATATCGTAGACAACTTAGTTAGAGTTAATTAGCTTATCAATCTCTGCAAGAGATAAAGCTGTCACCTCTGCAACGTCTTCCCGAGACATCCCTTTATTCAGAAAACGTTGGGCGAATTCCTGTCTTACTTCTTGATACGCTTCTTGATACGCCTTCTGGAATCCCTTCTCTTCAAACCACTGCGCTAACGTCTGCCTGGTTTCTCTCCGTGTCTTTATTTCCATATGTTCCCTTAATTATCTGGTCAGTTAACAATAACAATTATCTGGCTATAACTGATAATGCAGATAACTTAGCTAATCAGCTTATCAACCTCAGCAAGAGGTAAATTTGCCATCTCTGCAACGTCTTCCCGAGACATCCCTTTACTCAGAAAACGCAGGGCGAATTCCTGTCTTACTTCCTGTCTAACCTCTTGTATTACCTCCTGTCTTACCTCCGGTCTTACCTCCTGCCTTTCCTCCTGTCTTCCCCTCTCTTCAAACCACTGCGCCAGCGTCATCATAGACTTCCCTCCCGTTTCCCTGTCTCGCAACACACCATAAAACAAATCCGCTTGTTCAGTATGACCGCGTTGCAGCATATAGTTTTGCATGGCAACTAACTGACTTCCGCTAGTGTACCCTTCGTCAATCAGCGTGACCAGTTGCTCCAGCAATAACATTAAGTCGCGTTGGCGAATATGTTTTTGCAGCAGTTCGAGAATCGCAATCCGCCGATGTTGCATGATTTCGTCATCCGGTGTGATAGTGATATCCACCAGCGGGAAAGGACTGTTATAGACGCGTCGCGCCAGCTCCGGCGAGTAAAACATATCAAACCAGCACATTGAGAGTGGATAAGGCGTGGCCTCGCCCTGATAAAACAAAATCGGCACCACCAGCGGCAGCTTATCGTGATCTGCCTCCAGATGCCGGTGCATGGCAGCAATAGAATAACGCATCATGCGAAAGGCCATTTTTTTGTCCGGCTTGCTTTGATGTTCAATCACCACATGCAAATAACCGGGATTACCCTGCATTTGCACGGAATAGAGCACGTCAGTGCTGTGCCCTTTCAGGCTTTCTTCAATAAAACTCCCCGACTCAAGATGCAGCGTGTCGAGGTCACACAGTTCGCGTAGTTCCGCTGGCAAATGGATATCCAGAAAGTCACGAGCCGTTTCCGCATGCATTAAAAATTGTTTAAACACCGCATCATGCGGTGTGGTACTCGGTGCATCCATCTTCCCTGCCTTCTGTGTTGTCTTGCGTGAAGGCAGTATCCAGTCAAGGCGCGCCGTCGTCAGCCGCCTCTTTAGTGTTTACCGAGCAGCGTTCAGAGAAATTTCAATTGGTTACAGGCGTTACATGGCACGCTTCGGCACGGTACGCAAACTGCTGATGCAAATGCCGTCAGATGAGTAGACACTAAACAAAAATCGGGCAATACTGCGTGAGAATTTCCTCAAAGCAGGCACCGCCTGCTTCGTTAACGACAGGGTAGAAAGGTAGAAGTTATGATTCGCACGATGCTGCAGGGCAAACTCCACCGCGTGAAAGTGACTCATGCGGACCTGCACTATGAAGGTTCTTGCGCCATTGACCAGGATTTTCTTGACGCAGCCGGTATTCTCGAAAACGAAGCCATTGATATCTGGAATGTCACTAACGGCAAGCGTTTCTCCACCTATGCCATCGCGGCAGAGCGCGGTTCGAGAATTATTTCTGTTAACGGTGCGGCGGCCCACTGCGCCAGCGTCGGCGATATTGTCATCATCGCCAGCTTCGTCACTATGCCGGATGAAGAAGCCCGTACATGGCGACCCAACGTTGCTTATTTTGAAGGCGACAATGAAATGAAACGTACCGCGAAAGCGATTCCGGTACAGGTTGCCTGATTGTTATCCCTGCGGCTGGTTACTCACCAGCCGCGACATCGTCTCCAGCGAATCCGTTCTTAAGATATAAAGTCGTTTTAGTAACAACGGATTATCCCCCGGTTTTACTTTGCCTTTCATGGTCGTCACCGCCAGGTGAAATCCGGCTTCTTTTGCTGCCTTCACGGCTTTGTCATTAAATCCGCCAAATGGATAAGAAAGATACAAAACATGTGGATTAAATTGCGCCAGAGCGCGGCGTGAACGTGCAAAATCAAACAGAATATTGTGCTCACTACGGCTCAGCAATATAGGCCGCCGATAACCATCTATCCGATGCAAAAAATGAGTATGTGACTGGAAATCAAATACATCGCGAATTTCGTTAAGTTCAGAAACGCTCATAAATTGCAGCGATTTTGGGTTCCATTTCTGCGGGTGACGTTTGATGCGCGAGGTAACAATAAACGCCGTCGCCTTCATACCATATTGTTTCAACACAGGATACGCATAGCGGCTCACCGACTTGAGGCCATCATCAAAGGTAATCACCACTGCTCGCGCAGGGAGATTGATCTTATTCTTCACGTAACCTTCCAGCTGCGCCATGCTCAGTGTCGCGTATCCCCTGTCGCGCAGCCAGGCCATCTGGTTATTGAAAGCGCGTACCGAGGTGGTCGTCGAAGTATGGCGAAAACGGGTGTTTTCTTCGTCGCGCAGAATATGGTGATAGGTTAGCACCGGCAGGCCATTATCGGGTTGGGCATCCAGCGCGCTGATATAGGCCAGTCGATCGCCAATACGGATCTGATACCAGGTTTGATTTAACCTGTCTTTCAGTTTATGCAAAATTGGGTAGCGCAAATTGTCCGCCAGTACCCCAAACGGCGCACTGCCCGCACTCGGCGCGTTGTAGACCGGCGTATCTTTCCAGGTTATTAAGTTCTGATTACTCAGCGGCTTGTTGAGGTCACCCAAACCATCTTCAACTTTTTGTCGCCCCTGAACCGGCTCAAGATGCCCTTTATCGATAAACCCTTTACCAAAGCCAAAATTAAATGCGTAATAACTTGCGGCAGTGGGCTCCACGGCAATGATTTGCCCGGCCCGAATATTCCCCACGGTCACCATCTTGTCGCCAATTTGCGCCCAGACCGCAGCATTTTCGATGGTTTGCATATAACGGGCAGGTAACGCGGCACTGACACTTGCGGTAAACAGCATCAGCAGGAGAATAACAGCTTGTTTGTACATTAAAAAATAACCGAGGGTGAAACAACGCTTTTATTGTAGCAAAAGCACCATCAGAATCGCGGGTTAATACTCATACAAATTATGTTTGAGGACGAAAGGCGGATTTTTTTGTTGCTGGTGCCAAAGACTACTCACCTCCGGTGCACCCAGTTCGACAATACGCTCGCGAAACTCTGCGCTGGATAACGTTTCACGGTAGGCCAGCATCTGCTCAATTAACGGTAACGTGACACCAGAAATCACTTCGCAACGGGAGTGTTTGTGGCTTAATAATGAAGCCACGCGGTACGGTGGCGCTCCGGCTATATCGGTTAAGAAGATAACGCCTTCACCAGAGTCCGCTTCATGCAGAGCATCGCACATCATGCGGCTGAGCATATTAGAGCTTAATCCGCGCCAGAAATTCACGGCCCGGCACTGAAGAAGCGCCCCGTGTTTTTTCTCCAGCGCATCCAGTATCTCTTGCGCCCGATCATCGTGACAGGTAATAACCCAACCTAGCATCGCCTTCCTCCTTAGCCGAAAATCAGTCTACCCTGACCATGGTTGATAAAGGGTGATAGTCGTCAAAACTCCTCTCCCCCGAATCCAGAGGAGAGGAAATAGCCTTAGCTACGCAGACCACGCCCACGTTGGATCAGCGACCAGCAAATCAAATAAAACGCCACAATAAAGACCACCAGTACGCCAAAGGTAGTGACCAGCGGCACATCATTGATACCGAGGAAGCCGTAGCGGAAACCACTGATCATATAAACGATCGGGTTCAGGTGCGACAGTCCCTGCCAGAACGGCGGCAGCAAAGTCAGGGAGTAAAACACCCCGCCCAAATACGTGAGTGGCGTTAACACAAACGTTGGCACCAGGCTGATGTCATCGAATGTTTTGGCAAACACGCCGTTCAGCAATCCAGCAAGGGAGAATAACACCGCCGTGAGCACCAGCGTTAAAGCGACAAATACCCACGAATGCACCTGAAACGGCACAAAGAACAGCGAAATTGCTGTCACCAGCATGCCAACAAGCAGACCACGCGCCACGCCACCACCGACATATCCGGCAATAATGACATGAGTCGGAACCGGCGCTACCAGCAGCTCTTCAATATTACGCTGGAACTTGGCACCAAAAAATGATGAAGCGACGTTGGCGTAGGCATTGGTGATTACCGACATCATGATCAGCCCCGGCACGATGAACTGCATATAGCTGAAGCCATGCATATCGCCGATGCGCGAACCAATCAGGTTACCGAAGATAATAAAATAAAGGGTCATGGTGATGACCGGTGGCACCAGCGTCTGCACCCAGATACGCATAAAGCGATGGATCTCTTTCGCCCAGATGCTTTTTAGTGCCACCCAGTAAAGATGCATCATGCGCGATCTCCTTGTTTTTCATTAACCAGTGAAACAAACAGCTCTTCCAGACGGTTAGCTTTGTTACGCATACTTAATACCTGAATGCCCTGCTCACTTAACTGCGTAAATACGCTGTTGATCCCCTGCTCACGCAGCACTTCAACTTCCAGCGTCGCGGTATCGACCAGTCGATACTGATAGCCATCGAGCTTCGGTAACGGGCTTTTCGGTGCGAGATCGAGAATAAAGGTTTCTGATTTCAGCTTCGCCAGCAGCGCCTTCATCGAGGTATTTTCCACCAGCTCACCGTGTTGAATAATGCCGATATTGCGGCACAGCATTTCTGCTTCTTCCAGGTAGTGTGTGGTGAGAATGATAGTGGTGCCTTTGTCGTTTAAATCCTTCAAAAAGCCCCACATTGAGCGGCGAAGTTCAATATCCACGCCTGCGGTCGGTTCGTCGAGAATCAGCAGTTTAGGTTCATGCATTAACGCACGGGCAATCATTAAACGGCGCTTCATCCCGCCCGATAACATACGCGCACGTTCGTTGCGTTTTCCCCATAGATCGAGCTGTTTAAGATACTTTTCGCTGCGGATGTACGCTTCTTTGCGCTCCACACCGTAGTACCCCGCTTGATTCACCACAATTTGCTGCACGGTTTCAAACGGGTTGAAGTTAAATTCCTGCGGCACCAGTCCCAACTGACGTTTAGCGTTCACGACATCCTTCTCGAGATCGTAACCAAATACGCTGACCCGCCCGGAGGTTTTATTTACCAGAGAGCTGATAATACCGATAGTGGTTGATTTCCCGGCCCCGTTCGGCCCGAGAAGCGCATAAAAATCACCCGCTTCGACCTGCAAATCGATTCCACGAAGCGCCTGAACGCCGCCTGGATAGGTTTTTTTAAGCTGTTGAAGTTCCAGTGCAATGGTCATAAATTTTTACTTACCTTACGTTCTTACACTTTATCTGTGGTTTAAATCGTCCCGGAGTTGCCCTATATTAGCCAAACGTAATTATTTGGTTACAGGTCGTTAACCTCCATGAAAGACATAGATACACTCATCAGCAACAATGAACTATGGTCAAAAATGCTGGTGGAAGAGGATCCCGGGTTTTTTGAGAAACTGGCGCAAGCGCAAAAACCGCGCTTTCTATGGATTGGATGTTCCGACAGTCGCGTTCCTGCAGAACGTTTAACCGGTCTTGAGCCGGGCGAACTCTTTGTTCACCGTAATGTTGCTAACCTGGTCATTCACACCGACCTGAACTGCCTTTCCGTGGTTCAGTATGCAGTGGATGTTCTCGAAGTTGAACACATTATTATCTGTGGCCACTACGGTTGCGGCGGCGTACAAGCCGCAGTTGAAAACCCGGAACTGGGGCTTATCAACAACTGGCTGCTGCACATTCGCGATATCTGGTTCAAACATAGCTCATTGCTTGGCGAAATGCCGCAAGAGCGCCGTCTGGATACCTTGTGTGAACTGAACGTCATGGAACAGGTGTATAACCTGGGCCACTCCACCATTATGCAATCAGCGTGGAAACGCGGGCAGAAAGTCACCATTCACGGCTGGGCCTACGGCATTCACGACGGCTTGCTGCGTGATCTGGATGTCACAGCCACCAACCGCGAAACCCTTGAGCAACGTTACCGTCACGGGATTTCCAACCTCAAGCTGAAACACGCCAACCACAAATAAAAATGCCATGCCGGATGCAACACATCCGGCAACTTCACACTTACTCGTCCAGCAGAATCACTTTACCGATATACGGCAGATGACGATAACGCTGTGCGTAATCAATGCCGTAACCCACCACAAACTCATCCGGGATCGAGAAACCGATAAATTCTACCGGGACGTTCACTTCACGACGGGACGGTTTATCCAGCAGCGTACAAATCGCCAGCGACTTCGGTTCGCGCAGGCTTAAGATCTCACGCACTTTCGACAGTGTATTCCCCGAGTCGATGATATCTTCAACAATCAGCACGTCCTTGCCACGGATATCTTCATCCAGATCTTTGAGGATTTTCACATCACGGGTGGTGGACATGCCGCTACCGTAGCTGGAGGCGGTCATAAAGTCGACTTCATGAGATACCTGAACTTCACGGCACAGGTCCGCCATAAACATAAATGAGCCACGCAGCAGACCCACCAGCACCATATCGCTGCCGCTGTCTTTGTAACGCTCAGTAATCTGACGACCCAGTTCGGCGATACGCGCTTTAATCTCCGCTTCGGGGATCATTACTTCTACAGTATGTTTCATATCTCTAACCATATGATTTAAAAACAAATCACTTCGCACGGGCAGGTTTTGGCACCGCAACAAAGCGCAAGACACGCAGTATACCAGTAAAACTATTCATTCGCGGAATCTGTTAATAAAGCTCAAATTGTGATGACGATCACACATGTTAAAACCTATAATTAATTGCTACTAAAATATTAATGAATTGAAATGGTGTCTCTTTATGGCAATTAACAATACAGGCTCGCGACGATTACTCGTCACGCTAACAGCCCTTTTTGCAGCACTTTGCGGGCTGTATCTACTCATTGGCGGAGGCTGGCTGGTCGCGATTGGCGGCTCCTGGTACTACCCTATCGCTGGCCTTGTGATGCTCGGCGTCGCCTGGATGCTGTGGCGCAGTAAACGCGCTGCGCTTTGGCTATACGCCGCCCTGCTGCTCGGCACCATGATTTGGGGCGTCTGGGAAGTTGGTTTCGACTTCTGGGCGCTGACTCCGCGCAGCGACATTCTGGTCTTCTTCGGCATCTGGCTGATCCTGCCGTTTGTCTGGCGTCGCCTGGTCATTCCTGCCAGCGGCGCAGTTGCCGCACTGGTGGTCGCACTGCTGATTAGCGGTGGTATCCTGACCTGGGCCGGATTTAACGATCCGCAGGAAATCAGCGGCACCTTAAGCGCCGATACCACGCCAGCAGAAGCCATCTCCCCCGTTGCCGATCAGGACTGGCCTGCCTATGGTCGCAATCAGGAAGGTCAACGCTTTTCACCTCTGAAACAAATTAACGCCGATAACGTTCACAATCTGAAAGAAGCCTGGGTGTTCCGCACAGGCGATGTGAAGCAGCCGAACGATCCGGGCGAAATCACCAATGAAGTGACGCCGATTAAAGTGGGCGATACGCTTTACCTGTGTACCGCTCACCAGCGCCTGTTTGCGCTCGATGCCGCCAGCGGCAAAGAGAAATGGCATTACGATCCTGAACTGAAAACCAACGAGTCTTTCCAGCACGTAACCTGCCGTGGCGTCTCTTATCATGAAGCCAAAGCAGAAACGGCCTCGCCAGAAGTGATGGCGGATTGCCCGCGTCGTATCATTCTTCCGGTCAATGATGGTCGCCTGATTGCGATTAACGCTGAAAACGGCAAGCTGTGCGAAACCTTCGCTAATAAAGGCGTGCTCAATCTGCAAAGCAATATGCCGGACACCAAACCGGGTCTGTATGAGCCGACTTCGCCGCCGATTATCACCGATAAAACCATCGTGATGGCCGGTTCAGTCACCGACAACTTCTCAACCCGCGAAACGTCTGGCGTGATCCGTGGTTTTGATGTCAACACCGGGGAGCTGTTGTGGGCTTTTGATCCGGGCGCGAAAGATCCGAACGCAATCCCGTCTGACGAACACACCTTTACCTTTAACTCACCAAACTCGTGGGCACCAGCGGCCTATGACGCGAAGCTGGATCTGGTCTATCTGCCGATGGGCGTGACCACGCCGGATATCTGGGGCGGTAACCGCACACCGGAACAGGAACGTTATGCCAGCTCGATTCTGGCGCTGAATGCCACTACCGGGAAACTGGCGTGGAGCTACCAGACCGTTCACCACGACCTGTGGGATATGGATCTTCCGGCACAGCCGACGCTGGCGGATATCACCGTTAATAGTCAGAAGGTGCCGGTCATTTATGCTCCAGCGAAAACCGGCAACATTTTTGTGCTCGATCGTCGTAATGGTGAACTGGTGGTTCCGGCCCCGGAAAAACCGGTTCCACAAGGTGCAGCGAAAGGCGATTACGTCACCCCGACCCAACCGTTCTCTGAACTGAGCTTCCGTCCGACGAAAGATTTAAGCGGTGCGGATATGTGGGGAGCCACCATGTTTGACCAGCTGGTGTGCCGCGTGATGTTCCACCAGATGCGCTATGAAGGCATTTTCACCCCGCCATCTGAACAGGGTACGCTGGTCTTCCCTGGTAACCTGGGGATGTTCGAATGGGGCGGGATTTCCGTTGATCCGAATCGTGAAGTGGCGATTGCCAACCCAATGGCACTGCCGTTTGTTTCGAAACTGATCCCACGCGGTCCTGGCAACCCGATGGAGCAGCCGAAAGATGCCAAAGGCACGGGTACGGAATCCGGCATTCAGCCACAGTACGGTGTACCGTATGGTGTCACGCTCAACCCGTTCCTCTCACCGTTTGGTCTGCCATGTAAACAGCCAGCATGGGGTTATATCTCGGCGCTGGATCTGAAAACCAATGAAGTGGTGTGGAAGAAACGTATTGGTACGCCGCAGGACAGTATGCCGTTCCCGATGCCGGTACCTGTGCCGTTCAATATGGGTATGCCGATGCTGGGCGGGCCAATCTCCACGGCGGGTAACGTGCTGTTTATCGCCGCTACGGCAGATAACTACCTGCGCGCTTACAACATGAGCAACGGTGAAAAACTGTGGCAGGGCCGTTTACCAGCGGGTGGTCAGGCTACGCCAATGACCTATGAAGTGAATGGCAAGCAGTATGTGGTGATCTCCGCAGGCGGTCACGGTTCATTTGGTACGAAGATGGGCGACTATATTGTTGCTTATGCGTTGCCGGATGATGTGAAGTAACCATAATGCCCGGAGAGATCCGGGCATATTTCCGAATACGGTCTTTTTATACCGTAAACCCTAACATCATCCCCGTATCTTCATGCTCCAGCAAATGGCAGTGCGCCATATAAGCATGTTCTTTCGGTGCATCGTGATTAAACTTCACCAGCACTTCGCTGACATTACCTTCTACCTTAACGGTATCTTTCCAACCCGCGCGATGAGCCGCTGGCGGTTTGCCATTTTCTGACAAGATACGGAACTGCGTGCCGTGGATATGGAACGGATGCAGCATCATGTCGCCCACGCCAGAGATAACCCAACGTTCGTACTGCCCTTTCGCCGCCGCAAACATCGGCTTATTCATATCAAACGCCTGACCGTTGATTTTATTGGCATGGTGGAAATCGAACTTCCCGCCGTGGTTCATATGATTCATATTGCCGTGCCCCATATGGCCCATCATCTGGCTGTGATCCATCCCGGCCATCGCCTGATCGCCATATTTCTCCATCAGCATCTGCATCCCCATCATATCGAGCATCGGGTCCATAGAGAGTTGCAGCTTGCGTACCGTCAGCCCTTCCAGCGAAGGTAACGCAGGCAGGCTATTTAATGTGTCTGGCAAAGCACCAGAGGCACTAATGGCAATCGGCTGAATCCGCATTACCGGATGCGGCTTGTCAAAAGGCGCAATCGCCATCCCCATCTGGCTGACCGGCAGCGTTACCAGGTCAAAGGGTTTGTTGTCGTTAACCTCCACCAGCACTTCAAAACGCTCGCCCATCAGCACTGGCAGCTCGTTCACCTTCACCGGTTCAGGTAGCAGACCGCCGTCGCTGGCAATCACATAAAGCGGGCGATTGTCGCTGGTGGCGAAATTGAGCGAGCGGGCATTACAGCCATTGAGCAAACGCAGGCGCAGCCAGCCACGCGGGGCAGCGTGTTGCGGGTAGATTGCACCGTTGGTCAGCAACGTATCGCCAAACCAGCCCACGGCGGCGGTCATCACATCCAGTTGATAATCAATCTGCCCGTCGGTGTTAAATTTTTTATCCTGAACAATCACCGGAACATCATCAATACCCCACTGTTTTGGCAGCATTAATTTCAGGATCTCGTCATCTTCAATTACCACCAGCCCAGCCAGCCCCATCGCCACCTGTCGCCCGGTTTTGCCGTGCTGATGCGGATGGAACCAGCAGGTAGCGGCAGGTTGATCAACGTTCAACGTCACCGAGCGCTTGCCACCTGGCGGAATAATTCCCTGCGGGCCGCCGTCCACTTCACCCGGTACTTCCAGCCCGTGCCAGTGCAACGTTGTCTCTTCCGTCAGTTGGTTGTAGATATCAACCGTTACTGCTTTGCCGCGCTGTAATTTCACCGCCGGCCCCAGCAGATTGCCGTTATAGCCCCAGGTAGTTGCGGTTTTCCCGCCAAAGGTGGACTGGCCTGCGCCAATAGTTAACTGAATGCGATTACGGGCATCGGTCGTGAGCAAATCAGGGATCGGTAACGTTGGGCGTTCCGCCGCAAATACTGCGCGGCTCCACAGCGGCAAAGCCGAAGCCACACCCAGCGCGACGGAATATTTTAAGAAATCACGACGTTGCATAGTTATTTCCTTATTCTTAAGCAGGCGAAACAAAATCAAACGTTGAGCATAGTCCTTCCCCTTACGGGAAGGTCAAGCCGCAGACACAATTTAATCGACAATAATGGTCGTCGCCTCGCTCGCAGTGTGCTAACGTTTATCTTCTTTAAGCCCCTGGTAGAAGCAATGAAGACGTTTTTCAGAACAGTGTTATTCGGCAGCCTGATGGCCGTCTGCGCAAACAGTTACGCGCTCAGCGAGTCTGAAGCCGAAGATATGGCCGATTTAACGGCAGTTTTTGTCTTTCTGAAGAACGATTGTGGTTACCAGAACTTACCTAACGGGCAAATTCGTCGCGCACTGGTCTTTTTTGCCCAGCAAAACCAGTGGGATCTCAGCAACTACGATACCTTCGACATGAAAGCCCTCGGTGAAGACAGCTACCGCGATCTCAGCGGCATTGGCATTCCCGTCGCTAAAAAATGCAAAGCCCTGGCCCGCGATTCCTTAAGCCTGCTTGCCTACGTCAAATAATCCCTGATACCTTTTTGTAGAAATATTGACCGTGCATCCGCGGTCAATGTTAGCTATTATGTTGCGCCCTTTTTTTACGGGTGTTAACAAAGGAGGTATCAACCCATGGCCGAAAAAAAACAGTGGCATGAAACGCTACACGACCAGTTTGGGCAGTACTTTGCGGTAGATAACGTTCTGTATCATGAAAAGACCGATCACCAGGATCTGATCATTTTTGAGAACGCCGCATTTGGTCGCGTAATGGCGCTGGATGGTGTAGTACAAACCACCGAGCGTGACGAGTTTATCTACCATGAGATGATGACCCATGTTCCGCTACTGGCCCACGGTCACGCGAAACATGTGCTGATTATCGGCGGCGGCGACGGCGCAATGCTGCGTGAAGTGACCCGACACAAAAATGTTGAGTCAATCACGATGGTGGAAATCGATGCGGGTGTCGTGTCGTTCTGCCGTCAGTATCTACCCAACCATAACGCCGGTAGTTACGACGATCCGCGCTTTAAACTGGTGATCGACGATGGCGTCAATTTCGTTAATCAAACCAGCCAGACTTTTGATGTCATTATCTCCGACTGCACCGATCCTATCGGTCCCGGCGAAAGTCTGTTCACCTCAGCATTTTATGAAGGTTGCAAACGTTGCCTGAATCCTGGCGGTATCTTCGTCGCACAAAACGGCGTCTGCTTTTTACAGCAGGAAGAAGCCATCGACAGCCATCGCAAACTCAGCCATTACTTCAGCGATGTTGGCTTTTATCAGGCGGCGATCCCGACCTATTACGGCGGCATCATGACCTTTGCATGGGCGACAGATAACGACGCCTTACGCCATCTCTCAACCGAAATTATTCAGGCGCGTTTTCTCGCTTCTGGCCTGAAATGCCGTTATTACAATCCGGCAGTCCATACGGCAGCTTTTGCCTTACCCCAGTATCTGCAAGACGCACTGGCTTCACAGCCGTCCTAAGGAGAAGATAAGAAATTGAAAAAACTGAAACTGCATGGCTTTAATAACCTGACCAAAAGTCTGAGTTTTTGTATTTACGACATCTGCTACGCCAAAACAGCCGAAGAACGCGACGGTTATATTGCTTATATCGATGAACTCTATAATGCCAACCGTCTGACCGAAATCCTGTCAGAAACCTGTTCTATTATCGGGGCCAATATTCTTAACATCGCCCGCCAGGATTACGAACCACAAGGTGCCAGCGTCACTATTCTGGTGAGTGAAGAACCGGTCGACCCAAAACTTATCGACAAAACAGAACACCCCGGCCCACTGCCAGAAACGGTCGTTGCCCATCTCGATAAAAGTCATATTTGCGTACATACCTACCCGGAAAGTCATCCTGAAGGCGGTTTATGTACCTTCCGCGCCGATATTGAAGTCTCTACCTGCGGCGTGATTTCTCCGCTGAAGGCGCTGAATTACCTGATCCACCAGCTTGAGTCCGATATCGTAACCATTGATTATCGCGTGCGCGGTTTTACTCGCGACATTAACGGTATGAAGCACTTTATCGACCATGAAATTAATTCGATTCAGAACTTTATGTCTGACGATATGAAGGCGCTGTATGACATGGTGGATGTAAACGTCTATCAGGAAAATATCTTCCATACCAAGATGTTGCTTAAAGAGTTCGACCTTAAGCACTACATGTTCCACACCAAACCGGAAGATTTAACCGACAGCGAGCGCCAGGAAATTACCGCTGCGCTGTGGAAAGAAATGCGCGAGATTTATTACGGGCGCAATATGCCCGCTGTTTAACGTCTCAGGCGGAGCACGGAGGCTCCGCCTGATTTACTTACTTCTGCTGCACGAAATTACGGTAAGCCGCCACCACCTGAAGAAAATCCTCAACGCCACACAGCGACAAGCTCTCTTCATCGTAGTAGTTCATCCCCTCTTCCATTTCATCGCCAGCGAATTCCAGTTGATTGGCGCGAACCATCACCTCTTCACCGTCCATCCACAGAGTGTATTCATGCCCTGCCCGTTGCCAGGATCGTTCACTACCTTTCAATGCGTGCGCTGCTTGTTCCACTTCATCAAGCAAGGCCAGGTTTTCTTTCACCTCTTCATTAAACCAGTGCCCGACCACTTCATGCCCCATGGACATGCGCACCTTTACCACTCCGGTAATATCGCGCAGAAATTCGTAATCCATAGTGTGTTCCTCTGCTCCCGGCAATGCGTCGAAATCGCATTGCGCCATTGATGTAATTATCGCAGCCTTACCGGAGAAAAACAGCGGAACGGCGATGGTTTAGAAATAAAAAATGCCCGGGAATCTCATTCACCGGGCATTGTGTCGTTTATGCGCAGCGCGTGCGCTTACTTATTAAACCGCAGTCTGGAAAATCACCCCGTCCGCTTTTTCGGTGTACTGAGAAAGCTGGTCGAAGTTCAGATAACGGTAAGTATCAACGGCAGTTTTATCTACTTGCGCCACGTAGGTCTGGTACTCTTCCGGCGTCGGCAGTTTGCCAATCAGCGCCGCAACAGCAGCCAGTTCCGCAGAAGCCAGGAAGACATTCGCGCCCGTCCCCAAACGGTTCGGGAAGTTACGGGTAGAGGTGGAAACCACCGTCGCACCGTCTGCTACACGCGCCTGGTTACCCATACACAGGGAACAGCCAGGGATCTCGATACGAGCACCACTCTTACCGAAGACGCTGTAGTAGCCTTCTTCGGTCAGCTGTGCAGCGTCCATACGCGTTGGCGGTGCCACCCACAGGCGGGTCGGCAACTGACCTTTGTGCGCATCCAGCAGTTTACCCGCAGCACGGAAGTGACCGATGTTAGTCATGCAAGAACCGATAAACACTTCGTCGATCTTCTCGCCCTGTACCGCAGACAGCGGACGAGCGTCGTCCGGGTCGTTCGGTGCACAGAGGATTGGCTCTTTAATATCCGCCAGATCGATGTCGATCACTGCCGCGTATTCCGCATCTGCATCGGCTTCCAGCAGCTCAGGATTCGCCAGCCATTTTTCCATGCCCTGAATACGACGTTCCAGGGTACGACGATCGCCGTAACCTTCCGCGATCATCCACTTCAGCAGGACGATGTTAGAGTTCAGGTATTCGATGATCGGTTCTTTGTTCAGCTTGATGGTACAACCGGCAGCAGAACGCTCGGCAGACGCATCGGTCAGCTCAAATGCCTGCTCAACTTTCAGATCCGGCAGACCTTCAATTTCCAGAATGCGACCAGAGAAGATGTTTTTCTTGCCTTTCTTCTCAACGGTCAGCAGACCTTGTTTGATTGCATACAGCGGAATGGCGTGAACCAGGTCGCGCAGGGTGATGCCCGGCTGCATTTTGCCTTTGAAGCGCACCAGAACGGATTCCGGCATATCCAGCGGCATTACGCCTGTTGCGGCTGCAAATGCCACCAGACCAGAACCCGCCGGGAAAGAGATACCGATCGGGAAACGGGTATGGGAGTCACCGCCCGTACCCACGGTGTCCGGCAGCAGCATACGGTTCAGCCAGGAGTGGATTACGCCGTCACCCGGACGCAGCGACACACCGCCACGGTTCATAATGAAGTCCGGCAGCGTGTGGTGCGTATTCACGTCAACCGGTTTCGGATATGCCGCGGTGTGGCAGAAAGACTGCATCACCAGGTCAGCCGAGAAGCCCAGGCACGCCAGGTCTTTCAGTTCATCACGGGTCATCGGGCCGGTGGTGTCCTGGGAACCTACAGAAGTCATTTTCGGTTCACAGTACGCGCCCGGACGAATGCCTTTCACACCGCAGGCACGACCTACCATTTTCTGCGCCAGCGAGAAGCCGCGATCGCTCTCAGCGACATCTTTCGCCTGACGGAACACATCACTATGCGGCAGACCAAGTGCTTCACGCGCTTTGGTGGTCAGGCCACGCCCGATAATCAGCGGAATACGGCCGCCAGCACGCACTTCATCAATCAGCACGTCGGTTTTCAGTTCGAAGGTTGCCAGCAGTTCGCCGGTTTCGTGGTTACGCACTTCACCTTTGTACGGGTAAACGTCAATCACGTCACCCATGTTCAGGTTAGAGACGTCCACTTCGATTGGCAGTGCACCCGCATCTTCCATCGTGTTAAAGAAGATGGGTGCAATTTTACCGCCGAGGCACAAACCACCGCCGCGTTTGTTCGGCACATGTGGAATATCATCACCCATAAACCACAGTACGGAGTTCGTGGCGGATTTACGCGATGAACCCGTACCCACAACGTCACCGACGTACGCCAGCGGGAAACCTTTCTGTTGCAGAGCTTCAATCTGTTTGATCGGACCAACAACACCAGGCTGATCTGGCTCAATACCTTCACGGGCGTTTTTCAGCATCGCCAGCGCGTGCAGTGGGATATCCGGGCGTGACCACGCATCCGGTGCCGGAGAAAGGTCATCGGTGTTGGTTTCGCCTGTGACTTTGAAGACGGTAACGGTCAGTTTTTCAGCCAGTGCCGGGCGATTCAGGAACCATTCGGCATCTGCCCAGGACTGCATTACCTGCTTCGCATATTCGTTACCTGCTTTCGCTTTCTCTTCTACGTCATAGAAGTTATCGAACATCAGCAGCGTGTGAGAAAGTGCTTTGGCAGCGATCGGTGCCAGTTTGGCATCATCCAGCGCGTCGATCAGCGGATGAATGTTGTAACCACCCTGCATGGTGCCCAGCAGTTCGATGGCTTTTTCCGGAGTCAGCAGTGGGGATTTGGCTTCGCCTTTCGCGACAGCAGCCAGGAAGCCTGCTTTGACATAGGCGCCTTCATCGACGCCAGGGGGAACACGGTTGGTTAACAGATCTAACAGGAATTCTTCTTCGCCCGCGGGCGGGTTTTTCAGCAGCTCTACAAGTGCGGCCATTTGGTTTGCATCCAGGGGTTTGGGCGCAATCCCCTCAGCGGCACGCTCAGCTACGTGCTTACGGTATTCTTCTAGCACGACGGTTCTCCTCGCTCTCATTGTCATAGTGCGGCAGGCGATTCTCTTCACGCTCCTGTGAGACAGCAGTTTGTAGGGTAAATGCCCAGTACCGCAACGGGCAGAATAGCAGGATTTTGACGATGTGTTAATCTGTTTACAAAAAAGCAACATAAAAAAGTGGCTGAATCGTTAAGGATGGTCTAGAGAATGTTTCCCTCCGTAAAAACTTCGTTAATTCGCATGGTGATAATCACCTTTCTCAACGAATCCCAAGATTAGTCAAAATTTAAACTACGGCCTCTTTATACTCGGATTCACAGCACCTGCGGGTGGCAGTTCGCCGACCATTGCGATTTCCTTGAGATCCGAATTATGAAAATGACTTTGCCGTTTAAACCCCATGTGCTGGCGCTAATTTGCAGTGCCGGGCTTTGTGCCGCCTCTGCCGGGCTATATATAAAAAGCCGCACAGTGGAAGCGCCTGTGGAATCGCAATCGACACAACAGACTGCGCCTGACATCTCCGCAGTTACGCTTCCTGCAACGGTTTCCGCGCCTCCCGTAACGCCTGCCGTCGTCAAATCTACATTCAGCACTGCACAAATCGATCAATGGGTCGCGCCCGTCGCGCTGTACCCCGACTCTCTGCTTTCACAAGTGTTAATGGCATCAACCTATCCGGCAAACGTTGCTCAAGCAGTGCAATGGTCGCACGATAATCCACTTAAACAAGGCGATGCTGCTATTCAGGCGGTATCTGGCCAGCCGTGGGACGCCAGCGTCAAATCACTGGTGGCCTTTCCACAATTGATGGCATTGATGGGCGAAAACCCGCAATGGGTGCAAAACCTGGGCGATGCTTTTCTGGCGCAGCCGCAGGACGTGATGGACTCGGTACAACGATTGCGGCAACTGGCGCAACAAACCGGTTCGCTAAAGTCATCAACTGAACAAAAGATCATCACGACAACGAAAAAAGTCGTACCGGTAAATCAGCCCGCCAACGCCCCTGCTACACAATCAAATACCGTTTCTACGTCCAGCCCCGTCGTCGCAGAACCTGCACCGACCGTAATAACCATTGAGCCAGCCAATCCGGATGTGGTTTATATTCCGAACTACAACCCAAACGTGGTTTACGGCAGTTGGGCCAATACCGCTTATCCGCCAGTTTATCTGCCGCCGCCAGCCGGAGAACCGTTTGTTGACAGCTTTGTGCGCGGATTCGGCTATAGCATGGGCGTTGCTACCACATACGCACTATTCAGCAGCATCGACTGGGACGACGACGATCATGACCATCATCATCATGACGATGATGATTATCATCACCACGATGGCGGTCATCGTGACGGTAATGACTGGCAACACAACGGCGACAACATCAATATCGACGTCAACAATTTCAACCGTATCACTGGTGAGCATCTTACTGATAAGAATATGGCATGGCGGCACAATCCAAACTACCGTGATGGTGTGCCCTATCATGATCAGGATATGGCAAAGCGGTTTCACCAAACCGATGTCAACGGCGGCATGAGCGCCACGCAGTTACCTGCTCTATCGCGCGACAGTCAGCGTCAGGCAGCAGCAAGTCAGTTTCAGCAACGAACACACGCCGCCCCCGTCATTACACGAGATACCCAACGTCAGGCAGCGGCACAGCGGTTTAATGAAGCTGAAAACTATGGGAGCTATGACGACTTCCGCGACTTCAGCCGTCGCCAACCACTGACCCAGCAACAAAAGGACGCCGCTCGTCAGCGTTATCAGTCGGCCTCTCCTGAGCAGCGCCAGGCAGTCCGCGAGAAAATGCAGACTAACCCGCAGATCCAGCAGCGAAGAGAGGCAGCGCGTGAGCGTATTCAGTCTGCAACTCCCGAACAGCGCCAGGTGTTTAAGGAAAAAGTACAGCAGCGCCCACTGAACCAACAGCAACGTGATAACGCCCGCCAGCGTATACAATCGGCATCACCTGAACAACGTCAGGTTTTTCGGGAGAAAGTTCAGGAGAGCCGCCCACAACGTCTAAACGACAGTAACCATACTGTCAGGCTGAATAACGAGCAACGGTCAGCAGTACGCGAACGTCTCTCTGAGCGCGGAGCAAGGCGACTGGAAAGGTAAATTACAGACGTAAAAAAAGCGGCGTGGTTAGCCGCTTTTTTAATTGCCAGATGTCCCGGCAAACGAAGAGTTACTTCTTCTTCGCTTTCGGGTTCGGCAGGTCAGTGATGCTACCTTCGAACACTTCTGCCGCCAGGCCCACAGACTCGTGCAGAGTCGGGTGCGCGTGGATGGTCAGTGCGATGTCTTCAGCATCACAACCCATTTCGATTGCCAGGCCGATTTCACCCAGCAGCTCGCCGCCGTTAGTACCGACAATCGCACCACCGATCACACGGTGAGATTCTTTGTCGAAAATCAGCTTGGTCATACCATCTGCGCAGTCAGAAGCGATAGCTCGACCAGAAGCAGCCCACGGGAAGGTGGCGGTTTCGTAGCTGATGCCTTTCTCTTTCGCTTCTTTCTCAGTCAGACCCACCCATGCAACTTCTGGTTCGGTATAGGCGATAGACGGGATAACTTTCGGATCGAAGTAGTGTTTCTTACCGGCAATAACTTCAGCGGCAACATGACCTTCGTGAACACCTTTGTGTGCCAGCATCGGCTGACCGACGATATCGCCGATAGCAAAGATGTGCGGTACGTTGGTACGCAGCTGTTTGTCAACGCGGATGAAGCCACGGTCGTCCACTTCCACGCCAGCTTTGCCTGCGTCGAGGTTTTTACCGTTCGGCACACGACCAATCGCTACCAGCACGGCGTCGTAACGCTGCGGTTCAGCGGGTGCTTTTTTGCCTTCCATCGTCACATAAATACCGTCTTCTTTCGCTTCAACGGCGGTAACTTTGGTTTCCAGCATCAGGTTGAATTTCTTGCTGATACGCTTGGTGAAGACTTTAACGATGTCTTTATCAGCTGCCGGGATGACCTGGTCGAACATTTCAACCACGTCAATCTGTGAACCCAGCGCGTGGTATACGGTGCCCATTTCCAGACCGATGATACCGCCACCCATTACCAGCAGGCGTTCTGGTACTTCTTTCAGTTCCAGCGCGTCAGTGGAGTCCCAGATACGCGGATCTTCATGTGGAATAAACGGCAGTTGGATCGGGCGAGAACCCGCTGCAATGATCGCGTTGTCGAAGTTGATCACGGTTTTGCCGTTCTCACCTTCAACTTCCAGGGTGTTAGCCCCGGTAAATTTACCCAGACCGTTGACCACTTTGACTTTGCGGCCTTTCGCCATACCAGCCAGACCACCGGTCAGCTGATTGATCACTTTCTCTTTCCAGGTACGAATCTTGTCGATATCGGTTTTCGGTTCGCCGAAGACGATACCGTGTTCAGCCAGCGCTTTGGCTTCTTCGATAACTTTTGCTACGTGCAGCAGTGCTTTAGAAGGGATACAGCCGACGTTCAGGCAAACACCGCCAAGGGTGTTGTAACGTTCTACGATTACGGTTTCCAGACCTAAATCAGCGCAACGGAAGGCAGCGGAGTAACCTGCGGGGCCTGCCCCAAGTACCACGACCTGAGTTTTGATTTCAGTACTCATCATGACCTCTATATATTTATCTCCGGCGGGTCTGACGTTTTTTTTATGACGCCCATTATCCACCGGGTCGTTCTATCCGTCGGTATTTTACAAAATTGTTAACAATTTTTAAACAACAAACGGCAACCGATTTGTCTATTCGCTAATAACCTCAATACATTCATGAGATTACCAGAAAAAAGCCGGCCGTTGGGCCGGCTCTTTTACTTACATCACCAGACGGCGAATGTCAGACAGCGTGTTGTTAATGATGGTAATGAAACGGGCACCATCAGCACCGTCGATCACGCGGTGGTCGAAGGAGAGAGAAATCGGCAGCATCAGACGCGGCACGAACTCTTTACCATTCCACACCGGCTCCATCGCGGACTTGGAAACGCCGAGGATAGCCACTTCCGGCGCGTTCACAATCGGCGCGAAGTGGGTAGTACCCAGGCCGCCGATGCTGGAGATGGTGAAGCAACCGCCCTGCATTTCGCCCGCAGTCAGCTTACCGTCACGCGCTTTCTTAGAAATAGTCATCAGCTCGCGAGACAGCTCGATGATGCCTTTCTTGTTGACGTCTTTGAATACCGGAACAACCAGACCGTTCGGGGTATCCACCGCCACACCGATGTTGATGTATTTCTTCAGGGTCAGACGCTGACCGTCTTCCGACAGCGAACTGTTGAAGCGAGGCATCTGCTCAAGAGCTGCAGCAACGGCTTTCATGATGAAGACAACTGGGGTTATCTTCACATCCAGCTTACGTTTCGCCGCTTCTTCGTTCTGCTGTTTACGGAACGCTTCCAGCTCGGTGATATCGGTTTTGTCGAAGTGGGTAACATGCGGGATCATCACCCAGTTACGGCTCAGGTTCGCACCAGAAATTTTCTGGATGCGGCCCAGTTCCACTTCTTCGATTTCACCAAACTTGCTGAAGTCTACCTTCGGCCACGGCAACATGCCCGGGATACCGCCGCCAGTCGCCGCCGGAGCCGCTTCTGCACGTTTTATAGCTTCTTTCACGTAAGCCTGAACGTCTTCGCGCAGGATACGACCTTTACGGCCAGTGCCCTTCACTTTCGCCAGGTTAACGCCAAACTCGCGTGCCAGACGGCGGATCAGCGGAGTCGCGTGAACGTAAGCGTCATTTTCAGCAAATTCAGATTTGCCTTCCGCTTTCACAGCCGGAGCTGCTGCCGGAGCTTCCCCCGCCGCAGCCGGTCAATGCCAGTGCTGCCGCCAGCGTGCAGCACAAAAACCATCGCGATGCCTGTTTCATATCGTCACATACGCTCCCTTTCCGTGCCTGCATTGCAGACGCAGGCTTTGGAGCTAGTGTGCCCTGCCGCGCGGGTTTTATGAGCAGATGTTTACATCAGCGGACTTAACAGCCGCAGCACGCTGTCCAGCACCGTACCCACCAGACCGGTGCGGCAGTCCGCGCACTGCACCTCCCGGCACTGGGGCAGGGTGCGGCGCACATCGTCCCGCAGGGTCAGCACCTGGCTGTTTTGCAGCAGCAACACCCCGCACTCAAAGTGCAGAAACATACTGCGGTAGTCCATATTGATGCTGCCCACCACCGCCGCGCGGTCATCGCTGACGCAGCACTTGGCGTGGAGAAAGCCCGGGGTATACTCGTAGATGCGCACCCCCGCCCGCAGCAGGGGCAGATAGTACGAGCGGCTCAGCCGGAACACCAGCTTTTTGTCCGGGATGCCCGGCAGCACCAGCCGCACATCCACCCCGCGCTTGGCGGCGTTGCGCAGCGCGTCCAGCATCTCCTCGCCGATGGCGAGATAGGGCGTATAAAAATAAACGTATTGCTGTGCTTGTGCAAGAATATCCAGATAGACCGTTTCTGCCACCGGCTCCTCGTCCAGCGGGCTGTCTGCGTAGGGCTGTACTACCCCATCGCTGGCGGGCAGCACCGCAAGCTGCGGACGGAAGGTGCTGTAATCCTGCTCAAAGGGCCGGAAGGCATTCCAGAAATCCAAAAACATTACGGTAAAGTTCCACACCGCAGCGCCCTCGATGCGCAAGCCCGCGTCCTTCCAGTAGCCGAAGCGGGTGATCGCGTTGATATATTCATCGGCCAGATTGATGCCGCCGGTGTAGGCTACTTTGCCGTCTATCACCACGATCTTGCGGTGGTCGCGGTGGTTCATCACCAGCGAGAGCAGCGGCACCACCGGGTTAAAGGGAATGCAGCGGATATGCGCCCGCTCCATGCGCACCACAAAGTCCTTGGGCAGACCCAGCAGGCTGCCGAAGTCATCGTAGATCAGCCGCACGTCCACCCCCTGCGCCGCTTTGCGCCGCAGAATGTCCTCCACGCCCTGCCACATCTTGCCCTGACTGATGATAAAAAACTCCAGAAAGATGCTCTTCTCTGCCTTTTCAAGGTCGGCCAGCAATGCCGGGTACATGGCCTCACCGCAGGAAAAATACCGGGCGGTGGTGTTCTGCCATGCAGGATAGCAGCCGTACTGGGTCAGGTAGCGGCTCACGCCCCGGTTTTCGTCGCACAGCCCGACGGTCTGCCCGGGCTGCTGGGCGCGGTCTGCCCGGTGCGCCTGCTCCACCGCCTGCATTTTGCTGCGCAGACGGCGGGAGGGCCGCTTGTTGCCAAAGGCCAGATACAGTGCCCCGCCCAGCAGCGGCAACAGCCCGATGAGGGCGATCCAGCCCACCTTATAGGCGCTGTTTTCGTCCTTGCGCACCAGATACAGAATGATCAGCAGGCTTAACCCGTTGAGCACCCCGGTGACCCACACCCGCGCCGCGCCGGTGGTGAGGGCAAAAAACACCCACGCCAGCCATGCAAGCTGCAGCGCCACCAGCACCACCGTGACCGTGATGCGGTTGAGGATGCGGTTGAAAAACTTGACGATCGGCAACCGGAACAGCATACCATCTCCCCTTTCCGTGTTTCAATACGGTTAAGTATAACGCGGTTTTTCACCCTTTGCAAGTTTTTGGTGTCGGGTGCACCGGAATTATTCCTCGTAAAAAATTCACCGGAGCGTCCGCAGATGCCCCGGTGAATCAAGATCCTATTCTATATTTTCTGCTCAGACGGTGGGTGCTTCGTTATCCTCATAGCCCACCATCAGGCCGCCGTACTCCGCATAGTAGCTGCACAGCGCGCCGCAGCTGCCTACCTCCACCTTGGCCTCCGGGAACACCGCATGGACCATGTGCTTCAGCCGCTCCGCAGCGGCAGCGTTGCAGCAGTGGTCGATATGCACCCGGCCGTTGGTCAGGCCGTGCGCCTTCATTTCCAGCACCATGCGCTCCAGTGCACCGTGCTCGCCGCGGGTCTTGCACAGAACCTCCAGATCACCGGCATCGCTGGCCTGCCCGATGACCCGGATGCCCAGCATCCGCGCCACAGCAGCCACAGCGGGCTTCACGCGGCCATTGCGGGCAAGGTTTGCCAGAGATTCCAGCGCAAACAGCAGATGAGTGTGCTCATGGTACGCCCGGATCTCCTCACATACGGTATCAAAGGGCTTGCCTGCCTTGATCAGCGCCGCCAGACGCTCCACCAGCAGCCGGGACTCCGCACCAGTAGACAGGCTGTCCAGCACAAAGACCCGCGCGCCCTCGTGGCTCTGCTCGTACTCCTCGCCCGCCAGCAGTGCAGCGTTATAGGCACCGGACAGCGTACCGGTAATGGTCACAACGTACACCTCGTCTGCGCCCTCGTAGGCGGTGAGCCAGTCCGAGATGTTGGGGCAGGAGGTGCTGGTGCGGCCCTTATAGGTGCGCATCATCTGAGCCAGCGCGGGGGCATCCACCTCTTCGGTGTCCACATACTCCTGCTCATCGGTCAGGATCTTCAGCGGCACGCAGGCAAAATCCACATCGGGGAGCTGGTACACATTTGCAGAGGAATCTACAATGATCTTGCTTTTCATATTTTTCTCCACTTTCAAGCGGCGCAATGCCGCGGTCATTCCTTTGTTTGTGACCATCATAGCAGTTTTTCAAAACCCTGTCAACTGTTTTTTCAAATTCTTTTACAAAGTTTTCGTTGCCCGTTGACCATTTTTTCAAAATGCAGTATACTATTTTACAGGCAGAAGTGCTTTTGCGGAAAGCAATTGCCCTTCCTTTGCACAAAAACAACGTTCCTGCTTGCAAAAAGTGCAGGAGCATGAACGGAACAAGATACTATGAAAGCTGAAACCAAACTCCGCGTTGCGGCGTGTGCTGCGGGCTTTGCCCTGCCCCGGTACAACGATCTCCCCTCGGTAGGGCTGTATCTGGACCAGACGGTGCAGTTCGTCAACGGCTACTTCCGCAGCTTCTGCGGGGTGGAACTGACCCCCTCTATGGTAAGCAACTACGTCAAAAAAGGGGTGGTGGATCACCCCATCCGCAAAAAATACACCCGGGATCAGATCGCATCCCTGATGTACATTGCAGTCTCCAAAACGGTGCTCTCGATCGAAAATATCGACACCCTGTTCAAAATGCAGCGGGAGCACTGCTCCGCCGGGACAGCCTACGATATCTTCTGCGAGGAACTGGAGGCCAGTCTTTCCGTGGTGTTCGGCAGCAAAGCAGCCCAGCCGGAGACTGTGCTCAACGACGAGCGTCTGCTGCTGCGCAGCACCATTTTTGCAGCGGTCAACAAAATGTATCTGGACTGCTGCTTCGATGCCTTGCGGCAGGAGCAGGCTCTGTGGTCGGATATCCTGCCGGATCTGGCGTGACAGTACAAAATAATATTGCAGGCACAAAAAAACCACCCGGAAACGCAAGTTTTCGGGTGGTTTTTGTTGGCAGACAGGCTAAACCATATCCGATGCCAAATCATTTTGCAGATGCGGGAACAAACTCGATTTTAACTTTCATTCCCATTCCGGCTGCAAGCCGCTGTAGGGTGCGAAGCGACGGATTCGCGTTTCCACGTTCCAGCTTGCTGATGTCGGTCTGTGCAATGCCCGTGCGCTCCGAGAGCTGCTTCTGGGTCAAGCCGCTTTCCTTGCGCGCCTTGAGCATGGCTTCGATCACGGAAAATTCCGGGTCAAGTGCGTCCCATTCGGCCTTGAATTCAGGGTCTTTCATCTGTTCATTCAAAAAATCATTGAAGTTTGTCATTTGGAATTCTCCTTTCGGGTAAGATACTCTATGCGATATTGTTTTGCCAGTGTGATCTCCGAAGCAGGTGTTTTCTGAGTCTTTTTGATAAAGCCATTTGTAAGGATCACCCTTTTACCGATCACGAAGAAGTACAGCACACGGGTGATGTCTGAGCCAAATTTAGTGCGGATCTCAAAAATTCCATCGTCCAGTGCTTTGGAATAGGGTTCTCTTAAAAATGGCCCTTCTTCACGGAGCAGGGCGACTGTACGCAAAACCTTGGCCTGCATTTTCTTATCCAGACTCAGGATAAACTCTTTCGCAGGCTCAGAGCCATCGGGCTTATCGTAAAATTCAATTTCATATTCCTGCATGGCCGTACTTCCTTCAAATAGCGGATTTATCTCATATCCAGTATAGCGGATATATCCTCTATTGTCAAGAGTATCCTTCCGCTCCCTTCTCTACAAACAAAAATCCCGCAGAACCCAGCGATTTAACGCCAGATTCTGCGGGTTCTACCGCGTTGCGGTTGGTGGACGAACCGCAACGCCGGACGAACCCATGCGTTGAGATTTCGCCTTACAGCGTTGTTTTCATCGTCCCGCTTCCCGGAAAACTGGTGCGCCGATAAAATCCGCCTGCCGTGTTACGCAATATAATTCGCTTCTACGTTTTTTATTTTTGTTCTTTCGGACAGAGGTTTATATTCCGTCGCCTCCACAGACAGCAAAAAATCCCCCGCCAGCTTTCCTTTCGGATTGCCAGCGGGGGATTTTCAGTTATGCGGTTTTAGTGCAGGAATGCAGCCAGTTCATAGGCCACAAAGCCAGAAACAAACGCCGCAATGACGGCCCACCAGAGTTTGTTTCCAAACACGCCGGGGGCCTTTTCTAATGCGGTCAGGCGGTCGTCCTGCTTTTTGTTTTGAGCCGTGACAATTTCAAGGCTCTTGTTCGTGTTTTCGAGTTGCTGGATCGTCAGCTTGATGTTGGTGTTCATGCCGTTTACCGCATCGGTCAGCCTTTCCAGGTCGTCGAGTCGGTGGGTATTGCTCTTGCTTCTGCTTTCAACATCCGTCAAGCGGTGTTCCAGTTCCTCGTCAGTCATTGTGCTTGTCCTCCCCCGCCTTACCGAAACGGGCCACAGTGGTGGTTTCCTTGGATTTCTTTTCCATGTATGCTTCGAGTTTGCGCTTGGTTACTTTGAAAATCAGTTCAACGAAAAAGTCCAGGAACTTTTCGTTGATAGCCCAATCTAACCAGTCAGGGGTCAGATCGCGCAGGGCTTTGATAACCTGCTTCTTTTTCTCTTCGCCCATCTTCGATCCGATCACGTTCTCTTCTGCCCAGCAAATCCACTTGTACGCGGCCTTTGCCACGACGACGCTGTAACCCAGGCGCACCAGAGCCAGCGCGCCGATGAACACGCCGCCGAACAGGCACACGACTGCCATCCATGCGGGCATTGCAGAAATAACCATCTTGATAGCTTCCATGATATTTCCTCCGTTTCCTCTCTGTTAGAATTTCCAGCGGCTCTTTGTGGTGCGCACATCGACGTGTACAAAGTTGTCGCTATAATACCGCCCGATGCCGCCCCGGTTGGGGAGCAGGGTTTCGGCGTATGCAGCCAGCGTATCCACCGACACGCCAGCGATCCAGATGTCCGCAGCCTTGCCGTAGAGGTGCTGGCTGTAATGGGACGCATTCTTCTGCTTCGCATTATGCGACGCAGTACGGAACGCAGAGTTGATGTTCACCGCTTTTCCAAAGTGGGTGCGGATTTTTTGCAGGACTTCCACCAGTTCCGAATCAATAAAGATTGGATCAGAGCCGTCCTTGCATCTGAACTCGCGCACCTTAAAATCCGTGGACAGCTTTTTCGTTCCGTCCTTTGCCAGCGAATAGGCGTTAATCGCCATCGTTCACATCTCCTTTCGGGCGCAGGTCTGCGCCACAGGCTCTTGTACAGCACTCGGCAATGAGCGTGGCAAAATCCCCGCGCTCGTCGGAGGTATCAGCCCCCGCCGCTTCCAGCTTCTCAAGCAGCCTTTCGCACAGATCGGGCCAACTTCTTTTCTTCATAAGTTCCTTTCCAGATGTCCGTTTCCGGCCCGGTTGGTCTACCATACTTCTGCATGGTGTCCCGGTAGATCAGGTTCAACCGCCCGCGCAGGCTTGCACTCTGCGTGTGCGCCAGCAGTCCTTTGATGCTGGCAACGCGGCGGTCAAAATCTTCCTTGCTCATTTCCCCGGTGGCGTACATCTCCGTTATCTTCTTGACTTCTCGCTTCAACCTGCCGACGGTGGACTTGCGCAGTTTCATGTGGGTTGCGTAAATCCGCACTCCTACAAATTCAATGCCCATGCTCACCGGGCGGATGCAGGTCTTGTCGTTCAGGTCAAGGAACAATTCATCCCGCAGGAATGCTTCGATTCTCTCTTTCCACTCTTGGAGCTGTTCTTTCGTTTCGGCCAGCACAATTACATCATCCATATACCGTATATAGTAGTGGATGTGCAGAACGTGCTTGGCGTATTGATCCAGCTCGTTCATGTAGATATTTGCGAAAAGCTGGCTCGTGAGATTGCCTATCGGCATACCCACGTCGTATAGCCATTCTTCCGGCGGCGTGTCTTGCGGTGTTTTCCCGCGCGGCAGGCCAAAGGCTTCTGCCCGACTGTTTATCACGCTGTCCAGGAAGCGCATCAACTCCGGGTCTTTGATTCTTCTGGATAAAATTTCTAGCAGCTTGGCGTGGTTGACCCGGTAGAAGAATTTGGATATATCCAGCTTTAAGTAATACCACTTCGCGTCTGGTTTCCGGCTGACCTGCCGCATCCAGTATTGCAGGCGTTGTGCCGCTTTGTGGCTGCCCTTATCTTTCCTGCACGCATACGAATCCTCGATAAAGAGTTTGTCGTATACCGGGTTGAGGTACTGGTATAGGCTCCACTGTACGATACGATCAGGATAGCGCAGGGCCATCACCAAACGCTTCTTTGGTACGAAAACCCACAGCTTGCGGTACGGGCCGAGAATGTATGTGCCACCCTGCATCTGCGCTTGGATCACAAACAGGTTGTGTTCAAACGCCGCAGTAAAAGCCAAAATCTCTTGTCTGTACCGTTTTCCTTTGCGGGCGTTATGGTCTGCCTCACAGAGATATTCAAACTCCGTTATGACCGCCCATGCGTTTTGAATTGTTTTTATTTCACCTGGCATTTCTGCCTCTTTTCACCGTCGCCGTGTGTGACGTTACCGCCTCCACGGCAATTCAAAATTTTTCCAGGTTGCTCTCCCGGAATGGAAATGCGCTCCTTTAGACACACGCACCGACTATGACCCGTAGATCATAGCCCCCATATCCAGCGTGGTGTCGCCGCACATAATGTGACGTGGTGTAAAGCGGAACGGCCCCCGATGTTCCAGTTGGAATTGCTGCGCGGATTGTTGAGGTTCAAGTTGAACAGGCCAGCGTTGCCGCCATTGTTCCAGTTGCCGCCCCGATTCGGAAGCCGAGTATAGTACATTCCCATGTATGAAAACTGGAAAACTGCTTACAGCGTCTTGAGATAGCCGCCCAGCAGTTTGCCAATTTCTTCATTGTATTTTGCCCACACCTCGTATTGGTGCATCGTAAGTGGCGGCGGGGACTTGCCCCCGTGTAACTTCTTACTCGCCGCCAGCCGTACCATTCCGCGCAGTACGTCCAGCTCCACGTCGAGATTCTGGGTCGTCGTTTTCTTGAAATATTTGCGGTCGATTTCGATACTTAGGCGATAGATCGTCAGGATGGATTTCTTCAACTCGTCTGCGAGTTCCCGGTCTTTCCGTGGAAAACTCATTGTCAACGGGTAGCCGTAGTCCACCATTTCCTCGATCTTCTCCCGAAGATGAAAAGGCTCTACCTTTTTCTCGTCGTTCTTTTCTCCCGCGCTCTTTTCGGGCTTTCCCTGCTGGGGCGGCACATCGGCTTCTTTCGGCACAGTCAACACCTCCAAAAAATCGGCGCGGCGGCCCGCTGGCCCACCGCGCTTTCTGGTTTTTATTTTTCGCTTCTGTCCTGCGCTACCGCGCAGGACGACAGCTTATCAGGATTCAGCGGGCAGCTCCACAAAAGCGGAACGGCCCCCGAGGCTCCAGCTGGAATAGCTGCGCGGACTGCCGAGGTCCAAGCCGAACAGGCCAGCGCCGCCGCCACTGCTCCAGCTGCCGCCCCGAAACGGAAGCCGCTCTTCTGCGCCATTATTGAAGTAGAAGTAGTCGCCGCCGTAGGTGGTGTCAATGCCAGTGCCAGTAAGAGCGGCATCCGGCATCAGCGCCAGTGCCATGAGCACCAGCTTTGCAGCGTCGCCCACAGCAGAACCGGCAGTAATGTCCTTGAACGAGCAGCCGCGCCCCTCGTCTTTCTGGTCGGTGATGGTGGTGTCCCACACAGCCTTGCCAGACACGACGTTCAGCTTGATGGAGCCGGAGGTCGTACCGTTGCCGTCCGGGGTAATCAGTGCGCCGTCGCTGGCACGGATCGCTTTCCATGCTGCGCTGGAAGCAGCCGTGGACACGGAGTTGTCGGCGGCGTTGTTGTCGGCAATGATTTGCAGTTCGCCCAAAGCTGGTATTGTTTGCCAGTCCCCCCTGGTACAGACGCAGGCCGAGCAGCCATTCCCACACGTTGCCGTTCATATCCCAGATGCCGTCCATCTGCCCGTTGTGGCTCCACGGCAGCGGGCCAGTGCCAGTCAGCACGCGGGCGGTCTTACCGCTGTCCTGTACGCCAGGTGCGGGAATCGCATCGTAGGTGGACTCGTTTGCGTCCTTTCCGTAGTTATTATTGCCCCGCGGCTCACAGCCGCGCTTGTGGCACCACAGGGCAACGGCGGCCCACTCTGCCACGGTGGCCTCATGCCAGCCCGTGCCGTTTGCCTTGGTCTTGCTGGCAAACCAGTCAAAGTTCTGGCTTACGGTGGGATCTTCTGCGGGCAGGCTGTATGCGCGCTCGTTGTAAACCTTGGTCTGGTACTTGCCAAAGTAGAAGCCTGCGATTTCCTTTCCGTTCACACGGAATGCCGGGTGAATGTCGGTGCTGGTGGTGGACAGAACATCACACAGGCGGAACGCAGGAATCCACACAAAGACAGACGGCATACCCTTGTCGTCCATCAGAATTTTGTTCTTGGGAAATGCGCACTGCAATGCAAATGCGGCAGCCTCGAAATTGTTTGCCATAGTCTTTTACCTCCTTACAGAATGTTGAAGTCCTCGACGCTCCACAGGCTCAAGGTCACCTTGTCGGTGTCCAGCGGCTTTGCCTTGCGCTCAATGTGAGTCTTGGGTGCGGTGTCCTCGGCGCTGTCGTTCTCGTCCGCCACTTCTGCGGCGGCCATGACCTCGTTTTCGGCCTCGCCCTCAACTTCCACTTCCTCATACTCGGTCGCCGGAATCTCGACGATGGCAACATAGAAGCGGCCATCGGCGTTCTTTTTGGGCAGGGTATCGGGCTTGTCGATCAGCAGCAGGTTGCCGTCCTTGTCACCAATCACCGTCTTGGTAATATCGCTGTCGCGCTGGTACTTCGCCAAGTTCACGGTCAGCGTACCGTCCGCAAAGTCCAGCTTCGTGCCGTTCAACTCGTACTCGATTTTCCGGCCTTCGTTCAGCTCTACAACTTTCATGTTACTTCATACCTCCTGTCACTTTCACGGTCACAACAACAGTCTTTGCGCTGCCGTCATGGGTCAGCTTGAAGCCGTTCACCAGCTTGTCGCTCACGGTAATGTCGCCCAGCCTGCCGCCGGAATAGCTTTTGACGGCCACGTCCACGTCATAGCTGGTGTTCTTTCGTGTGGTCGTCAGGGCCACCGCCGTTTCCTTGGTGCAGAACGGCCACGGATTGCTGTTCGCGGTCAGGGTTACTTCCTTGACCTCCGCGGCAATCTCCGACTCCACCGCCGACAAGCGGCTGTTCTGCGTGGTGTCGGTGGACTTGATGCTGGCAATGTCCGTGTCGTGGCTGTTGCTGGAAGTTTCCAGCACGCCCAGCCTGCGGCCAAACCACAGCACGACGTTCTGAATGATGCGGTATGCCAGATGGATGTCGGAAATGCCGACCTCCATGTTGTTCAAGTGCGCCTGGTCGATCAGCGTACCCTGCTGAATAACCTGGCCGTCCTGATCCTCCACCTGGTCTACCCAGAATGTTCTATTGTGCATAACCTGTTGTCCTCCTTTACGTTGCTTCCACCAGCGGGAACGTGAAGCGCAGGAGTCCGGCGTTCACGCTGTCGCGGGTCAGGCTCACGGTCTGGCTCCCGGCCAGTTCACCGTTGCGGTCATACACACGAACCGCCGTGATGGTGTCTTTCTGGCCGGACGACGGAGCGTTGACGTACACCACGACTGCGTTCCCGACAACCTGCTTCGAGTTGATTTCGCCGTCTTTCCATGTACTGCCGTTAAGCTGGTACTGGAAGCGGCTCACCGCCCGCAGCAGTTCTTCGCGGCGGGCTTTCAGAAAAGTATCTGTGAAAAAAGCCATGCTCTTTCTCCTTTCCCTGCATAATAAAAGCCCCTGTCCGGGGCGGTTGCAGCGTTACTTGTTACACTTTGCTCTGCCGCAGACGCGGGGCTTTACCTTGAACGCCTCCACCTTTACGGCGTTCGATACCGTAGCGGCGGAACTTGCGCCCAGCGTGGCCGCCTGCGGCTTCTCGCCAGTTGCCGTGCCGTCGCCGGATTCCGCCGGGTGGATTTTGTAAGCGTCCATCTGCGGCGTAGCATCCAGCGTTTGTCCGCCGCTCCATCCCTTTGTGCTGATCCGGGGGATTGTACCCGTGATCTTCGGGCTGTCCAGGAATGTTTCTGCCTGTCCGCCGACGTTCAGCAGGCCGTTGGACGACCAGCCTAACGTACTGGGCCGCCAGTATGTGCCGCAGATCGTTGCGCCGCAGATAGGCACTTTGTATGCCATGCACTCCACCTGCGCACCAATGGAAATTCCGTGCCGCACCATGTAGCTGATATGCTCAAGGTGAGCTGTCAGGCGTTTGGTGTAGCCCAGCAAATCCTCCATTTCGTCGATGGTGTGATACTGCGCCGGGGCATCGGTGATGTTCACGTTCAGTCGCCAGAATCCGGGAGTGCCGCCGTAGTCGAACCACTCTTCCACTTCGGAATCCGGGTAAGTCACGCTGACCTGTTCCCGGACAGCCTTTACCGTTCCGGCGTACCGCTGAATTTCAATGGCTGTCTTGATGATTCTGCGTTTCGTTTCCAAGTCGGCGGCGGAATCGTACCACTCGACTTTGAGGTATACCGCCATCTGGTCGAGTGTTTCCTCGGAGCAGCTATCCACTTCGGAGAACGTCACACCAGCGTCAAGGCAATCCAGCACCCGGCCCTGTAACTCGGCGTAGACTTCGGACAAAACCTGCACCCAAGGCTGGGCGGCGACGATCTTAGGCACGCCGTCGGTTATCCTAGCCTCGCGGAGTTTAATCATCCTCGACACCTCCATAGACGACCGTTGGCTGGCCGCTCAACTTCGGAATCTGCACGAGTGCCTTTTCCTTGTCTGCGCCGCTCTCCACCACCTTGAAAGCAGGTTCCCGCATTTCCACGCGCTTCACGCCCGCGGCGCGCAGACGGTAGATCAACTCCATCGGGTTGATGTCCCGGCCAATGGAGCGTTGCCAGTCCTGGTACTCCTGCACCGCCTGTGCCACATTCTGCTGCACGATGTCGGCGTTCTTCTTCGAGCTGGCCCCGATGTAGTAGGTGAAGTCGATGCTGTACTCCACCTCTTCCGGGGCCTTGCAGATCACAAGGTCTGTCATTGGGCGACGGGCCTCATTCATCATAAAGGTTTCCATTTCGGAAATGTCCTTTTCGCTCGGCATCTTTCCGCCCGTAAGCATGAAGTAGATGTACGCCGTGCAAGGCTGGCTTCTCGGAGAAATCGCAATGGCATTTTCAATGTCAGAGCGAAAACTCATAGCCCAGAACTCGTAGGCATCACGCGGGCCTGCGCAACTGTACGTCGTGGGGGACAGCCAGATTCTACGGGTCAGGCTGTCGTCGCTCTCTACATCTGCGCCCCCGCTGCTGGTGTCAATGTTCACAGCACCAGCCACAAACGGGATCGCGTCTACCAGCGTATCAATAACGCCCGGTGGAATGCCGTTGCTTTCCGCGCCGACTTCTTCCGCCTTTGCCAGCACATCAACGCTCGTTTCGCCAATGTCGATCTGGGCGTATTCCGTTGTGGCAAAATAAATACCCGCACCAGTTCGGATGCGGGTTTCCTGCGGAATCATTGCCACGCTCTTCTGCGCCGCCGACAAGGTAAAGCGGATCGTCACCGTGGCGTATGTTGCCGGGTTTCTTTTCACGCCGAAAGGCAAGCCGATGTTGTCCAACTGCGCGCCCTCTGCCGATTTCAGCATAGCGGCCAGTGCGCGCCGCTCCGCCACCTGCATAGCCATGTAGTACAGCATAGCCATGCTTTTAAGGGTCAGCGTCAGCGGGTCACTGTCGTACAGCGGCGGTGCCTTGGCATAAACCTTTTTGTAGTTCTCGGTGTAGATGTCCATAACAAGGTCACGCGCACCTTGCAGGGTGAGATTTCCTGTTACGCTGTACTCCGGGATGTCTGCAAACTCTGTGATATTAGACAATTTTCACCACCACCTTTGGCCGGATATATCCTTTCTTGCCGTCCTGTTCGCTATAATCAACCTGCTGTACCTGCGCGTGCTGTTCGTAGCGCGCCGTCTTTCGGGTGATCTCCGCGGTCAAGAGGGCTTCCGCCGCTTCCGCCGGGAGGCTCAAGCAGGAAATGTCCAGGCCAAACTCCCTGTCAAGTGCCTGTTCTCCCACTCGGCTTCCGTACAGCGTTATGAGGCGATTGTACACGTCGCGGTCTTGGTCGCCATCGGACGGCTCAACTTCAACTTCGATGTCGCCCAGCAGCAAGTTGTTCAGTTCGTCACTCATACATACTCCTTTAGGGTCAGCGTCACCTTGCAGGACTTGAGGCCCCAGAATCTATGTACCACGTCCCAGGTGTCCGACATTTTCTCGAACTTGAACGGATAGCGGGAAAGCGGTCTGTTGTTGATTATGAAGTAGTCAACAGCGCCAGCCTCGCACAATTCCTGCAAAGCGTTCAGCACCTTGCGCGGGTTTACTCCGAACTGTGAATTAAGCAGCAACTCGAACTGGTACTCTTTGAGTCCCGGCCCTACATACTCGCTCTTTTCCTTTCCGCCAATCACGCTATGGGCGGCCCAGTTGCTCGACGTGGAGCCGTTGATATTGTCCGGCGTTACGACGCGCCAGCTCGACACTGTGAATACCAGCCCTGCAAAGCTGCCAATTCCGCCCCATGCCATAGAACCACCTCCCGATTACTGCGGCTTCCCTGTAACGCCAGCCACGGTATACGGGCCAGCAGTTGCGCCGCCGTCGTGGCCGGGGAGGTGATTCACAAGGCTTATGCCGTTTATCTTGCAATCTCCGCTCCCGCCGCTGATGTTCACGGTGGAGCCTTTGATTTCAACGTCCGTTCCCTCGATTTTGATAGTGCCGCCCTGCGTCAGCGTGACGGTAGAGCCACCGACTATGAATTTCAGATCACCGCCGATTTTGTGGGTTGCGTTCTTGCCGACCGTTTCCGTCGTATTTCCGTCGATCTTTTCTTCATAGTTGCCGCTTTTTCCGTCATAGCTTTCGTAGGCCACACCCTGCTTGTCGTTGTAGTCGTAACGATACAAGCCCTCCTTTCCGCCGGGGGGCTTGTTGTCGTCGTTCCAAAAGGTTCCGATGCACGTCCCCATTTCCTGATCTGCGGAGTTGTGCAGGACGCACGCCATCTGCCCGACAACAGGCATCCGATACAGGTTGTTCGACACCATGCAGATTTCATCCGTTACGGAATCGTCTCGGTCTTTGTAGGCAACCTCTATCGTTCCCTTGTCGTAGTTGACCTTGGAAACCTCACCAATGCGGATCACGCTCTGCATATAGATCAGCCTCCCACTCTGCTTCCCGCGTATTCGTTCGTGAGGCCGCCGGAGTTATCCAGCGGTCGGGTGATACTATCAAGATAATACTTCCCGTCCATCTTTCCGTACCCCTGAATGTTCACGCACTGTGTTGCGTGGATATTCAGGTCTCCCATCGTCTTGAACGACACGGTGGTATTGGAATGATTCTTCATGGCAATAGCTGCTTCGAGCTGTCGTTTCGCGTCGGCCTCGCTGGACGCATACTGGGTTAGTTTCAACATCCTGTCACCGCTGCCTACCGTGACATTGATGTTTACTTTTTTTCTCTGGTTGGTGTATGTGAACACGCCGCCTGTGTATGTTCCGGCCAATGTGGTGTTCCAGGAAAAGGAACCCGGTACAATGTCCGCCGGGGTGAATGTCCTTACGGCATCCTTTTGTTTGTATTTCTCGCGGTCGAAAATCCAAATCTTCCCCATGTACACTTTCAGGATCAGGCCGTAGGTTTCGCACAGACTCTTGAGGAAAGCACTGTCGTTGTCGTCCTGTTCCTTGATGGCAATTTCCACATCTTCGGCATCCATCGAGCATTGCAGGCTGTTTCGCTCCGCAATGGTCGAGGCAATGCGCTGGATGGATGTGTTCTTCCAGACCTGTTCTCGGTTTCTCTCGTGGAAGCCCGTATCGCTTGGCCGCGCCACCGCGCCGATTGTCAGCACGTCCGGGCAGCCTGTGAAGCCCAGGTCATCCACCACCAAAACGCCGCAGTCCAGTTCTGCACTGTCGCCCTGCACGATCCAGTTTTTCGTGCAGAGTTTCGGATGCAGCTTTGCGCCAATGTCCGGCATCCACCCATTTTTCCATTTCACGTTGCTGGCGTTCACCTTGATGGAAAGGCTATCAGAAGAATCCGATCCGCTGTCCGTAAAAGTGAAACTCTCCACATCGTTCTTAATGTCAGCGGTCATATCGTTGTCGTTGTATTCGACTGACAGGAACGCTTGGCGTGGTAAGAACACGTCGATCACCTCACTTCTTCCAAGGCGGCAGGTTTTCAACCTCCGTCTTTACCGTGACTTCCGGGGTGACAAGCTGCACCCCGGAATCAAACTGGTAAACGTCGTTGTACTCTCTGTTGGCGGCCATCAGCACGTCCGCCCGCATTTCGTCGTCATAGACGATCTTTGCGATCCCGTCCCATGTGTCGCCGCTTTTGGTAACGTACATAGAACCGCCTCCTTATGCGTACTTCGTGCGCTGTTCTCTGCGCTGCTCTTCCTTGATCTCCTTTTTGATTTCAGCCTTGAACTTCTCGAACTGCTCACGCATGATCTGCTCAATCTCTGCGCGGTCAGCCTTTCCGTATGCTGTAATCTGCGGGGAGAATACAAACTGCATCCCGTCGCCGTCGCCCCCGCTGGAGGTTCTGGAACTTCTGTATGCAGCCTGCGGAATCTCGCTCAACTCTGTTGTGCCTGCATCACGCGGCGGCAGGACGTAAAGGGGTACTCCCGTGTCTGTAAGGACACCGTTTCCCCAGCTCGAAAGCACCGTCCCGCCGTTGTAGGTTTTCGCCGCTTCGGTCAGGAGCGACGTTGCCTCGTTGTCTCCAAGGTACTTTTTCAGTACGATGGGGGCCACGTCTGCGGCAATACTGGTGGCGGCCAAGGCCAGGGAGCCGTCGCCCGCCATAGAGTTATTCGCCACGCTCCACAGTAGCGAGGCCGCGTCGCCCGCCGTGCGGATTCCGTTGGAGCGCAGGGCATATTCGCCATACGCCTTGCTAAAGTCGATCAGGTTGTCCAGCTTCTCGCGGCTACCGTC
>OGUN01000394.1_pt1 | contig 39195 bp, 29 predicted proteins | sample 1553621 | NCBI WGS metagenome assembly OGUN01 (sample SAMEA2580300, study PRJEB22360) | human gut metagenome | biome: human gut; feature: human-associated habitat; material: faeces | place: Denmark | collected 2008/2010
CGCAATGGCTTTTTTTAGTATTAGATTTTCCTCCTCAAGTTGGGCATTGCGTTTTTGAAGCTCCTTTATTTGTTTGGCTGTAAAAACTGTTTCATCATCAATTTTTACTTCTGAGTACTGCTTTATCCAATTGGATAAAGCACTGTGAGAAATTCCATATTCCTTGTGTATTTCAGAATATGTTTTTCCCGAATGGTACAGATTGACTATTGTTTGCTTATATTCCTGGGTGTATTTCGGATTTTTTGAAGACATTTTTTATTCCTCCTTTTTCTGTCTTCTATTTTATCATACTTGTCCACTTTTTTATTATATATCCAACTGCAGATTTCCTCGAAAAGAAGGTGAAGAAAAATAGAGGTGAGGTCAAACAGTATTACATTACTGACAATCACCCAGCTATTATCCCAAGAGATATTTTTCAGGAAGTCCAGTTAGAGATTGCAAGGCGCAGTAGCAAAAGAAAGGTTTCTTGCCGGAGGACAAAGTCTGGTCGAGGAAAATATACCAGCAAATATGCACTATCGGAAAGAACCGTTTGTGGGGAATGTGGTGCTATGTATCGTAGAACCATGTGGATCAAACGGGACAGAACGAAGGAAGATGTATGGCGATGCGTGAACCGACTTGAATTTGGCACCAAGTATTGCAAACATTCCCCAAGTTTAAAGGAACCCATTTTACACCAAGCAATTCTGAACTGCATTCAGTCCGTATTTCATAATAAAGAAGAAATAGCAGAAGCAGTTCGTGAAGCACAGAAAAAAATCATTTTATTTGAAGATGCCAAAAATAATCCAGAAGTGATCCGTCAAAGAATGCAAGACATTGATCACGGAATGGCGAATCTTTTAACTTTGGCAGCCCAAAGTTCCCAAATAGAACTATTTGAAAAAAAGTTCAAGGAGATGACTGAGGAAAAGGCTCGGTTGACAGAGCAGCTAAAACAAGCCGAAGAAGATGCAACAACCGATGCAAAGCGTCAAAAGCAACTTGATGATATTCTAAAGGCAATTGACATCGATATCGTTGAGTTAACAGAATTTGATGACACGTTTATCAGAAGAATTGTAGAACAAGTAACTATCCTTTCAAAAGACAAGATAGAAGTCCGGTTCATAGGAGGATTTTCAAAAGTTGGTGATATTCCGACAAAATAATTGTCGACAGAAAAAAGCCGATCATTACTTCATCATTATTGATGGAATAATGGTCGGCTTTTTTGTGTTTGCAAACATTCCATGGGGTTGAAAAAACTCCTTTATTCTATTATAATAATCAACATCAAGAAAAACGCTTCGGTGGTTCGAAAAAGGGTATCAGATTTTCAAAAAAATTTTTTGAAACACACCGGAAACCGCATGGTTACTGGGTGCCAGTAATTTCGGTCACCAAAGACAAGATTTTGAAGGCGATAGGTTTTACCTATCGCCTTTTGATATACTATGAAGTTTATAATAGCGTTCTTAAAAAACAATTTTAATACTTAGAGTATGTTGTGTTATTTCATATCCAAAATAGAATTGAAACTATTGATTGATTTGTTGAAAAATGCTATAATATATCCATTGAAATAGATTTTACAAAGGGTATAAACTAAATTTCGAGTTTATATATCGGTGATATTATGAAAGAAAAAGTGTTGCTTCTTTTAAAAGAAGGAGAATATATTTCAGGAGAAAAACTGAGTGAAATTCTTGGAGTTTCAAGAACAGCCATTTGGAAAGCAATGAATTCCCTGAGAGATGATGGCTATGAGATTGATTCTGTTACAAATAAGGGATATAAGCTTGTAAAAAAGCCAAATGTACTTAATGCAAGTACTATAAGTGAAGGACTTAATGTCAAGGTGGTAGGTACAGAAATAATTACGCTTAAAACTGTCGATTCTACAAATGAAGAAATTAAACGCAAAGCTCACGAAAATGCAAGGAGTGGTTTAGTTGTCATTTCTTGCGAACAAACAGCAGGAAAAGGTAGACTTGGAAGAAAATGGGCTTCTAATGAAGGTGGGGTTTATTTTTCATTTTTGTTAAGACCTGAGCTTCCTCCGAGTGATGTTTCAGGTATAACTTTAGCAGCTGGTTTGGGTGTTTGTCTTGCAATAAGAAAATTTACGGGACTTGACGCCAAAATTAAATGGCCGAATGATGTTATAGTTGGTAATAAAAAGATTTGCGGAATACTCACTGAAATGACCGCGCAGACAGATATGGTTGATTTTGTTGTCATAGGAATTGGAATAAATGTTTTGCAAGAAAGCTTTCCAGAAGAAATTGCTTATAAAGCAACATCTTTAAAAATAGAAACTAAAAGTGAACCAGACCTTTCAGAGCTTATGCACGAAATAATAGCTACTCTTGATAAAACTATTTTGTCATATCTTTTTGGAATTTCTCAAGACGATTTAAAGCTTTATAAAAGTATGTGCGCAACAATCGGCAGGGAAGTTTCACTCGTAAGAAACGGTGAAAAACTTACAGGTAAAGCCATTGATATTACGGCTGATGGTGAGCTTGTTGTTTGCCTTGAAAATGGTAAAAAAATAGCTGTAAACTCAGGAGAGGTTACAGTTCAGGGAATATATTAAAAATTAGGGTTTTGTTTTATGCTTTTGCATAGGCGAAACCTTTAATATTATATGTGAAAGGGTATATTTGACTATGATAAATGTATCTCATCTTACCAAAAAATATAAAAATACCCACGCAAACGATAATATCTCATTTATAGTAGATTCAGGAGAAATTGCTGTGCTTGCAGGTTCTAATGGTGCGGGAAAGTCAACTGCTATTAAGTGCATAGCCGGACTTTTGCGATATGATGGCGAAATAGAAATTTGCGGTTTTAAAAATAAAAGCCTTGAGGCTAAGAGAATTACAGGGTATATTCCTGAGCTTCCAGCTCCCTTTGATTTGCTTACGGTTTGGGAGCATATGGAGTTTATTGCAAGAGCTTATTTGCTTGAAGATTGGCAGAATGACGCTGAAAAACTTATGGAGCGTTTTCAGCTTATAGATAAAAAGAATAAGCTTGGCAAAGAGCTTTCAAAGGGTATGCAGCAGAAAGTAAGTATTTGTTGTGCATTGCTGATAAAGCCAAAGGCTGTGCTTTTTGATGAGCCGTTTGTGGGTCTTGACCCTCACGCAATAAAAGAACTTAAAGCTATGATTCTTGAACTTAAAAAGCAGGGTGCGTCTATAATTATTAGTACACATATGCTCGAAAGCGTCAGCGAACTTTGGGATAAGGTTCTCATAATGATGGAGGGTCGCATAGAAGCAGAAAGAACAAGAGAAACTGTTGAAAAAAATGGCGAGGATTTAATGGAACTATTTTTCAATATAACCGAGAAAGTTTCACAGTGAGGTATGTATGAAAGCCATTGTTTATATGCTAAGAAAAACCATAAAAAATGGAATAATTGATATACTTCATCACCCTATGCAACTGATAGTTTATCTTTTTATAGCTTTGACAACAGTTAGTGGTATTATTACTGCAATGACAAGTAATATCAGCGAGGAAGAAACACATTTTGATTTTCGGATATTGCAGGGAGCATATCTCTTAATACTTTATTTTATAAGTGTTCCTATTATGCTTAAAGGTACAAATGCCTCTACAACATTTTTCAAGATGAGTGATGTTGCTAATGTTTTTACAGCACCTATTTCTGAAAAGAAGATTCTTATATATGGTGTTGGCAGACAGATGGCAACGATTTTATTATTGCTTGTATGCTTCGTTTCATATGGTGCAATGGCAGTTCAATATTTTTCTCTTACGATATGGGACGCTGTTTTGCTGTTGCTTGGTATAGGTGTAATGCTGTTTGAAGTGCAGATGATTACGATTTTAATTTTCTGTGTTTGCAATGGCAGACCAACACGAATAAGAATGATGAAATATGCGATATATCTTATAATAGCCTTTCCGATAGCTATTGTATTATTGCAGCTTTTTTCAAATGGATTTACATACGAAAATATTCTTTCAGCAGTATCCTTGCCATATTTGAATTATATTCCCATAGTTGGCTGGACAAGCGGTATGTTTATAGGGATAATAACAGGTAATATAACTAACATATTGGTTTATAGCAGTTTACTTGCATTATTTACTATTTTTGCGATAGTTGTATTTATTCGCAGTAAGGCTGATTACTATGAAGATGTCTTGCAAAAGACCGAAAGCGTTTATGAATTTCGCAATGCAATAAAAACTGGCAAGGTCAGCGATAAGAATATAATGAGTAATAAAAAGAAAATCAAGCTTGGCAGAATTGGCATAAATAGAGGTTCTGGTGCGTCTGTATTTTTTTATAAACAGCTTAGAGAGATGTCAAGACGCTCATTTATCCCCTTTGTAAATGTGAATACAGCGTTTTTGACAGCATTTGTATTGATAGTTGGCTTTGCATTAAAAACTATTAGTGATAGTGAAAATTTAAATTCATCTACAATACTAACAATAGTTGCAGTTCTTTCCTGCTATGTACAGTTCTTTTTTACCGTATCAGATGATTGGATAAAGGAATTACAAAAGCCATATATATTTATGGTTCCTGCAAGCCCAGTTAAAAAGCTTATTATGTCTTGTGCTACAAGTGTAATAAAACCACTTGTTGACGGAGCAGCTGCGTTTATAGTTGGTGGAATAGTATTTAGTGCAAATCCGCTTGATATTTTAGCTTGTATAACAACATATTTTAGCTGTGGGCTTTTATATACATCTATTAATGTGCTTGTTCAAAGGTTTATGGGTAAGGCAGGAAATAGGGGAGTACTTATGGTTGTATATATGATTTTACTGTTTATTGCATTAGTTCCAGGAATAGCAGTATCCTTGGCTTTGTTTTTCCTCTCATCAATGCAAGGTGCATATAATGTATTTTTTGCGGCAAGGTTATGTTTCCCAGCGTCAATCTGTAATTTTATAATAGCTTTTTTAGTATTTATGTTATCAAAAAGAACGCTTAATAATATGGAATATTAAAAGAAAAGGGGATAATATGAGGGTTAGAAGATATAATGCAAGAAATTGTGGAATATTTTTCTTTGCAGGAGTAGCAACATCTCTATTGCTTGATTTACTTGGTGCAACTCCACTTTCTACGGTTTCGTTATTTGGTTTTGGAATGAATTTTTTGAGCTTTTGGTTTGTTCCAATCGTATTTGCAATTGTAGGAGTTTTTATAGGAATATTTTCAAAGCAAAGCATATGGGCGTTGACTTATTCTGCTTGCTTTGGACAGCTTCAAATGTGGCTTTCTATAATTGTTTATTATTTTATCGCACACGAGGGAACACCTTTTGATATATGGCTTCGTGCCTTTTGTGGAATAATTCCGTGTGTGATGTTTGCTGGAATATCTTCGTCAATAAAAGATTTGATTAAGGCAAATAAAAATCCTTAAATAGCTTTGCTATATGCTTGACGAAATACATGAAAATGTGTTATTATATACAAAAATGTGCTTATAAAGTCTAAATCTTTATTTATGCTTGAAAGGAGCAAAATATAATGAGCGAAAAAGAAATCCCATACAAAATATACCTTGAAGAAAGCGAAATGCCTAAGCAGTGGTATAATGTCAGAGCAGATATGAAAAATAAGCCTGCTCCACTTCTCAATCCTGCAACTCTCAAACCTATGACAGCCGAGGAGCTCGGTCATGTTTTCTGTGATGAGCTTGTTCAGCAGGAGCTTGACGATACAGACCCTTATATTGATATTCCACAAGAAATCCTTGATTTCTACAGAATGTATCGTCCGTCACCACTTACTCGTGCGTATTGCCTTGAGAAAAAGCTTCAGACTCCGGCAAAGATTTACTATAAATTTGAGGGTAATAACACAAGCGGAAGCCATAAGCTTAATTCTGCAATCGCACAGGCATATTATGCAAAGAAACAAGGCTTGAAGGGTGTTACAACTGAAACAGGTGCTGGCCAGTGGGGAACTGCTCTTTCTATGGCTTGTTCATATTTTGACCTCGATTGCAAGGTATATATGGTTAAGGTTTCTTATGAGCAAAAGCCTTTCCGTCGTGAGGTTATGCGTACCTATGGTGCAAGTGTAACTCCATCACCATCTAATCAGACAAATATTGGACGCAAGATTCTTGAGGAATTCCCTGGCACAACAGGAAGCCTTGGCTGTGCAATTTCTGAGGCAGTAGAAGTTGCAACAAGCACAGAAGGCTATCGCTATGTTCTTGGCAGCGTTCTCAATCAGGTACTTTTGCACCAGTCAGTTATTGGTCTTGAAACAAAAATTGCTCTTGATAAGTATGGTATCAAGCCTGATATTATCATCGGTTGTGCAGGTGGCGGTTCTAACCTCGGCGGACTTATTTCACCATTTATGGGTGAAAAGCTCAGAGGAGAGGCTGATTATCACTTCATCGCTGTTGAGCCAGCATCATGCCCAAGCCTTACAAGAGGTAAGTTTGTATATGACTTCTGTGATACCGGTAAGGTTTGCCCACTTTCTAAGATGTATACACTCGGCAGTGGATTTATTCCATCAGCTAACCATGCAGGTGGTTTGCGTTATCATGGTATGAATAATGTTCTTTCACAGCTTTATCATGATGGACTTATGGAGGCTCGTGCTGTTGAGCAAACAGAAGTCTTTAAAGCTGCTGAACAATTCGCAAGAGTTGAAGGCATACTTCCAGCTCCTGAAAGCAGTCACGCAATTAAGGTTGCTATTGATGAAGCACTCAAGTGCAAAGAAACAGGCGAAGAAAAGACAATCGTATTCGGTCTTACTGGTACAGGTTACTTTGATATGGTTGCATATGAAAAGTTCCACGATGGACTTATGACAGACTATATTCCAACAGATGATGACCTCAAGGCTGGTCTTGCTGGTATTCCTAAGTTTCCTGGCAACGAAATAGACTAATCAAAAATTTAAATCTATAAAAGCTAAAGCTCCATTCACTGAAATCTCGGTGAATGGAGCTTTTTCTATTTGTCTTTATCTTTTTTGTTAGGTTTTCGCATACAGTATGGTAGCGGATATTTATTATTCTTTTGGTGGTGTTCTATACATTCTTTGCAGTTGCCATATCGTTTGCAGTTTTTCCAACGGCATTTACAGACCTTATTTTCCAAAGTGTTCACTTCCTGAGGATAGTTTATGTCTTAGTAACATCAATTATACAGTCAAGAAATGTATTGACACAGCAAAGATATTTATCATCGATGCTGTCTATCTTTTTTATAGCAAGCTGTCGTGAAAGGTCTGTATCTTCTGGGTTGCTTATGCCAATTAGATAGTCTGTTGGAACTTTAAGAAGTAATGATATACTTTTTAAATTAGAAAGAGAAACACCAGCTTCTCCACTTTCTACATTTGCAAGAAAACGGGGACTTACTGAAAGTGCTTCTGCAAAAGCTTCACGAGTATAACCTTTTTGTTTCCTAAGCTCTTTTACTCTTTGACCTAATACTACATTGATTTCTTTTTTCATTGTTAATTCCTCATCAATATGAATTTTGATAGTATTATAATATGAAGTAATAGTTCATAAAATGTGATAAAAAGCACTTGACATATGTGATAGTATCACATATAATGATGATATAATAATTCATAAAGTATAGTATTATCAAAAGAGAAATTATAAATACTTACTTTAAAAAACAAAATTTTTAGGAGGTTTTATTTATGAAAAAGAGTAAAAAGATTACAGCACTCATTTTAGCGGCTATGCTTGCGGTAAGCAGTTCGGCAGCAATGGCTGTTACGGTTTCAGCAGAAGAAAATACTGCGGTTGCATATTCTTCATCAGACACAAAAAGTTGGGGCGATTATGATTATCAAGTCCTCGATGACGGTACAGTTGAAATTACGGATTATAAAGGTTCTGATACCAACCTTGTTATCCCAAGCGAGATTGACGGTAAAAAAGTTACAAGTGTAGGAAATTTTGCATTTAAAGATTGTACAAGCCTTACAAGCATAGAAATACCAAATAGTGTAACAAGTATAGGAGGTGCGGCATTTTATGATTGTACAAATCTTACAGAAGTGAAAATTCCAGATAGTGTAACAAGCATAGGCAACGGAGCATTTAACAGTTGTGCAAGCCTTACAAACATAGAAATACCAAATAGTGTAACAAGTGTAGGGGATTCGGCACTTAAAGGTTGTACAAGCCTTACCAATGTAGAAATACCCGATAGTGTAACAAGTATAGGAGATGCGGCATTTTATGATTGTACAAATCTTACAGAAGTGAAAATTCCAGATAGTGTAACAAGCATAGGAACTGCGGCGTTTTCATATTGTACAAGCATTACAAATATAGAAATACCCGATAGTGTAACAAGTATAGGAAATTGGGTATTTTTAGGTTGTAAAAGCCTTACAAATATAAAAATACCAAATAGTGTAACAAGTATAGGGGATTCGACATTTGCATTTTGTACAAGCCTTACAAATATAGAAATACCAAATACTATAACAAGCATAGAAGATTATGCGTTTAGAGGTTGTGAAAGTCTTACAAATATAGATATACCAAATAGTGTAACAAAGCTGGGCGAAGGAGTATTTAACAGTTGTACAAGCCTTATAAATGTAGAAATACCAAATAGTGTAACAAGCATAGGCAACGAGGCTTTTATACATTGCATAAACCTTAAAGAAATAACTGTAGACAAAGATAATGAAAATTATAGTTCAGTAAATGGTGTACTTTTTAATAAAAACAAAACAGAACTTATTGCGTATCCCAACCAAAAAGGAAATACTTATACTATTCCAGACGGTGTAACAAGCATAGGTATTGGGGCATTTTTAGGTTGTATAAGCCTTACCGATGTAGAAATACCAAATAGTGTAACAAGCATAGGAGAGTCGGCATTTTTATTTTGTGAAAGCCTTACTAATATAGCAATACCAGATAGTGTAACAAATATAGGTAGTGGAGCATTTAACAGTTGTACAAGCCTTACTAATATAGAAATACCAAATAGTATAACAAGTATAAGCAGTTCAACTTTTTTGTATTGTGAAAGCCTTACAAATATAGAAATATCAAATAGTGTAACAAGTATAGGAGGTGGGGCATTTTTAGGTTGTACAAGCCTTACAAATGTAGAAATACCAAATAGTGTAACATATATAGGCAGTGAAGCATTTCATGATTGTACAAATCTTAAAAATATAACAATCCTGGATAGTGTAACAGAAATGGGTTTTTGTGTATTTGAAGGTTGTACAAATTTAACTATCTACGGCTATGCTGGAAGCTATGTCGAAAAATATGCTAATGATTATAATATACCGTTCTTTTACACAAAGACCTTGATAAGCCAAGTCGGAAATATATTTGTTGAGGGTACTTTTGATGCTTTTGATGACGGTGTAACACTTAATGTAGAAGAAGCCACTGTTAAAAATGCTGTAAAAGCTTATAACATAACTCTAAAAGATGAAAACGGCAACACTATTCAGCCAAACGGAAAAATAACAGTTTCAATTCCAAGTGATAATGCAAACTGCAAGGTATATTGGATAAAGGAAGATGGCACAAAGGTTGATATGAATGCAACCTATAATAATGGTAATTATGAGTTCACCACTGACCACCTTTCTGTTTACGCTTTGATTGCTGATACAACTGAGCCAAGCCAAGAATCAAGTGGTGAACAAAACAATAGCTCAAGTGAGTCAAGCGGTGAGCAAAGCAATAACCAAAGTGAACCAAGCAACAATACAAATAGCAGTAAAACTACAAGTGAAACAGGCAAAAACGCAGTAAACACAGGCGATAACAACACAACGGCAATAGCTGCGATATTTGCAGCTGGTGCATTAGCAGCTGTAATCCTTATGCGTAAGAAGAAAAAAGCGTAAATAAGCAAAAAAATCAGGAGCTATACAGGAATAATTCTTGTATAGCTCCTTTTTATTGTCTAATAATCTATGCTCATAGTTGCTCGTGCATTAAGCTCCATACCAGCGGTATGACCAGCAAGAAATTCATAATATCCTTGAGCACCTACCATTGCACCATTATCTCCACAAAGATTGAGTGGTGGATAGTAATATTCCCAACTACGCTTTTCACATTCTTCTTGAAGTCTGCGTCTTAGAAGTGAATTTGCTGAAACTCCGCCAGCCATAACAAGCTTATTGTAGCCGAGGTCTGTTGCGGCTTTGATGAAATTTTCAATCAAGCAATCAGTAACAGCCTTTCTGAAAGATGCACTCAAATCCTCAACTGAAAGTATTTCGCCCTTTTGTTCAGCATTGTGGATAAGATTTATTACAGCGGTTTTTAAGCCGGAAAAACTGAAATCATAAGGAGAACCGTCAACATGAGGGTGTGGAAGCTTAAAGCTGAGAGGATTTCCGTTTTCAGCTTTCTTATCAAGGTGAATACCGCCAGGATAAGGCATACCCATTGTACGAGCAGCCTTGTCAAATGCTTCTCCAGCGGCATCATCACGAGTTTTACCAACAATTCTAAGCGTAGTGTAGTCGATAACCTCAACTATATGGCTATGTCCACCAGAAACGACAAGGCAGAGAAAAGGCGGCTTGAGTTTTTCGTGAGCAAGGTAATTAGCTGCGATATGTGAGCGGAGATGATGCACAGGTATAAGCGGAAGTCCTGTTGCAAAAGATAAGCCTTTTGCAAAATTTACTCCGACAAGTAAAGCACCGATTAAACCAGGTGCGTGTGTTACAGCAATGCCATCAAGCTCATTAAGTGATAAATTTGCATCAGCAAGAGCCTTTTCGACAACACCGTTTATATTTTCGCAGTGCCGGCGAGAGGCTATCTCAGGAACAACACCACCATATTTTTTATGCTCCTCAACCTGCGAAGAAACTACCGAAGAAATAATTTTTCTGCCATCTTCAACAACGGCTGCGGCTGTTTCGTCGCAAGAGCTTTCTATTGATAAAAGTTTCATTTCAATACTCTCCAATTTATTGATAATATAAATTATTATACTACTTTAATGCAAATAAGGCAACGAGGATTTTATTATGTTGAAAATTTTAAGAATAGCAAAATTTAGAGATTAATATCTTTTTAGAAAAATATTTGGAAGTATTTGCATAAAAAAGACTATACAAACTCTGATTTTTTATGTATAATATATTGTAGAATAAAGTAGGAGGTCTTTTTTGTGACCAAAGAAAATAAAGCTTTCTTTATAGAGAATAATATTGATATTGATATGGCTCTTGAAAGATTTTCAGAAAACGAAGAATTGTATTTAAAGTATTTTAATTCATTTCCTGAAGATAATACTTATACTAATTTTATAAATTCATTTAAGACCGATAAATTGTGGCAATCGCAAAATTTGCTCATAACTTTTATGGCTATTGTTGGAAATCTTAGCTTTACTGATTTATATAATGATTCTCGTGAGTTACTTAAAAAAATAAAAAATAATAGTGTAAGTGATGCAATAATTCTCTTTGAAAAACTAAAAGATGATTATTCTAATATAATAGATTTTATCGAAAACTTTAATATATAAGGTGGTGAGATAATGGCAAATCGAGATACTATTTTGATTGTTGATGATATAGAAATGAATAGAGCTATTCTTTCAGAACTCTTCAAAGATAAGTATAGAATTTTAGAGGCTGATAATGGTTATGATGCAGTAGCTATTGCTGATGAAAACAATGATAAAATTGCTGTTATTTTGCTTGATATGATTATGCCAAAAAAAGATGGAGTAGAAACACTAAGAGAACTAAAGGATTTTGGTATAACAAATATTATTCCAACTGTTCTTATGAGTGCAGAATTTAATGATGAATCATTGTTTAACGGACATGAATATGGCGCTTGTGATATTATTGAGAAACCATTTGACCCTCATGCGGTCTTAAGGCGAATTGATAATCTGGTTGAGCTTTATGAGCAGAAAAATAAGCTTGAAACACTCTTGAAAAAGCAGGCAACTTATTTAATGCAACAGAATGAAAAAATTCATCAACAGCAGAGTACTATTAATAATATGAATAATACTATGCTTGATACTCTTAGCACTGTTATTGAATATCGTGATGTTGAAAGCGGAAAGCATGTTCATAGAATACGCAAGTTTACTGAAATTCTTTTGCGTGTTGTTGCTGAAAGATGCCCGGAATATAATCTTACTGAAAGCAAAATTAATCTTATAGTTTCAGCATCATCAACTCATGATATAGGTAAGATAGCTATTCCAGATGCAATACTTCTTGCGCCAAGACGACTTACATATGATGAATTTCGCATAATGAAAGAGCATACAACAAAGGGCTGTGAGATTCTTAATTTACTTGATTTGCAGGAAAAAAATGAATATTTTCAGTACTGTTATAATATTTGCCGTTATCATCATGAGAAATGGGACGGAATGGGTTATCCTGATGGCTTGCAAGGAGATGACATTCCAATTTGTGCACAGGTTGTTTCTGTTGCGGACTGTTATGATGCCTTGACCAGTGATAGACCATACAAAGCTGGAATACCGCATAAACAAGCCGTAGAAATGATTAAAAATGGTGCATGTGGTGCGTTTTCCGAAAAGCTTATGGAATGCTTTAATCTTGTTCTTCCGCAGTTTGAAGAGCTTGCGAGAATATATGCAGATAAAGCTCATATTGATAAAAATAATCAAACGAAAGGCTCTCTTAAAGCAGCCGATAATATGACCAAACGCAACTTTAGTGATACTGCTATGAGTATTTATGCTAATATGGGCAGAGAAGAGCTTATAAAGGCTTTAGATCGTCAGAAACAGGTAGCAAAAGAAACTCATGAAAGAGATTGCCAAATCTTTTATAGAATAAATGACATTGTATTTGAATGCGATTTAAAGCATGATAATTTTTATGTTCGTAAGGGCAATTGGGAAAAGATGTATAATTATTTTCCTAAAAATTATACCGAGGCTGTAACTATGATGTCATCATCTTGTCATGCTGATGATGTGGTCGCTTTTAAGAAAATTTTTCGTCTTAGCAATGTGCAGAGGGCTGTTGATAAGGGAAAAGAAAAGCTTGAATTTGATGGCAGATTTATTATAGGAAAAAAATCCTATCGTTGGTATCGTTGTATAGTAATTCCTTTCTGTGAGGACGGTAAGCTTAGAAAGCTATATTGTTGTGCATCTAAAATCAGTGAGAAAAACTCTAAAAACGGAGATGACCGCTATAATGTTCAGCACGATAATCTTACAGGTCTTTGGAATGTGAACTATCTAAGAAAAGCTGTTGATGATTATCTTACGCATTCTGGCAAAGATGGTATGCATATATTGATAAATATAGATATAGATGATTTTAAGGCTTTAAATTCTGCTACAAATACTACTTTTGGAGATGAAGTTCTCTGTAAGGTTGCTGAAAAATTAAAGGAGCATTTTGAAACCAATTCATTAATTGCAAGAATTGGTTCAGATAATTTTGTGATTTTCTTGCGTGATTGCCTTGATGTAAAAGAACTCCTGAATGCGGTCGAAGAGCTTTATAAATCTATGCATATGTCGTTCGATTATTTATTGAGCAAACATAATATTTCGGTAAGCATAGGTGTTGCACAGTATCCTAATGATGGAACAAACTTTACTGAACTTATGAATAATGCTGATTTTGCAACAGAGATGTCAAAGCTTCGTGGCAAGGATATGTATCTTTTCTATAATAAAGAGATGCGTAAATTCTTTGAAGAAAAGCCCTCACTTTCGCTTATTTCTAATGAAGAGCGTGTTAATATTTATGACTTTAAAAGAGTATTTTCTCCATTAATAGATTCTGAAACAGAGAGTATTATTTCTTATGATTATCTGGAATTGCCAAGTACGGATATTACATATACATTTAATGAGCTTTGTGAAATGGTATCTGTTGCTGATAATATAACAGTTCTTGGTTTGAATAGTATTAAACGCCTTTTGCTTGGATTATATGAGCTTCAAAAGGATTGTGATATATTGCCTGAAATATCACTTTATACTATGTTTAAAGGCATAGATGCACCTGTTCTTTTAAAAAATATCGAGAATTTTCTTTCTGAACATCAATTAAATTGTAGGAATATAACTATAAACATAACACAAGATATGCTGAACACTATGAGCCATAGGGAGCTTGTCAACTTCTCATCAGCGATTCATTCATTTGGTTTTAAGCTTGGCCTATTTGGCTTTGGTTTAGAGTATATCAATATAAAGTGTTTTAGTGAAAAGCTTTTTGATTCGGTATCTTTCTCAGCAAGCTTTATAAGTGGGATTATTGATGGTTATTATCCTAATAAATTGCTTAAATTTGTTTTTGATTATTTTACATCAAGTGGAGTTTCCATTATACTTCCATATAATCTGAGTTCTGCGATAATAGAAACTGTTAAAAAGTTTGGATGCAATAAATTTGCATATCATAGCTCTAAGTTACTGAATTTAGATGCTTTTAGAATGGAAAGAGAACTTACAAAGACTATGCCAAAAGCTCCTATGATTTGCCACGAAAAATATGAGCTTGCACTTACAACAAATATGTATAGTGAAATTTTCAAGGATATGAAGTTCGTTCTGTTTCGTTGGCAACTGAGTAATGATGCAGTGTGGTTTTCAGATTCTTTCAAGGAAATATATGGCATAGAGCCTCCAACAGAAAATCCAATAGAATATATCAAAAATTGCGAATTTATTTATCCAGAGGACAGACAGAAATATCTTAATAAGCTTTTAGCTGTAAGAGCTGGTTATCATGATGCAGAGTGTTTTGTAAGAATTATAAAAAAATCTATAAGCGAAAACTATCGTTGGAGCAAGCTGAGATTTACTTGCATTTTTAATGAACAAGGTTTGCCAGATTCAGTTATTGGCTTTGAAAGCGATATTGATGATGAAAGGCGTGAGCATCAGAATATGAAAAATATGCTTAAACACGATTTTCTGACTCAACTGCTTAATAAAGATAATCTTAAATATGAAATTGATGATTTCTTACAGACTTTAGAAGGCGAAAGAGGCATACATGCCTTTATGATTGTTGATATAGATAATTTCAAAAATGTTTATGACCAAATGGGACAGATTTTTGCTGATGCTGTTCTCAAGGATATAACAAAAAGACTCAAAAAACTTTTCAGAGAATATGACCTTATCGGCAGAGTAGGCAGAGACCAATTCGTTATCTTTATAAAAGGTTTAGAGAGTAATGATATTCTTCCAAAGAGAGCTGAAAGTATTTGTAATATCTTAAAACAGGACTTTGAGTCTGGAGATAATCTTATTTCAGTTTCTGGAAGTGTTGGAATTTCAATTTATCCACACGATGGGGCTAACTTTGATGAGCTTTATAGTAATTCTAAGATAGCACTTTTCTCGATAAAGCATAAAGGAAAGAATAGCTGGCTATTCTATAATCAGGAGCTTTCTGATGATGAGGAAGAATAATTGAGAGATTTTCTAAGACAATTTAAAATTTTGCCCAATCTTTTTCAAGATTATTATGAGCTAAAGGTTATTATCAAACTCACATAATGATAAAAGTTAAAGCGGAAATCCTTTATAAAAATATGGGTTTCCGCTTTTTTAGAAAGTTTTAAAAATATAAATAAAAGCTATTGACAAATAGTTTGAATCGTCATATAATGTAATCACAGTAAAACATACTAAAAAGATAGGAATACAGGAGAATAGAAAAGATGCTTTATATCGACTTTCGATGTTGCCGCGTATAATCACTAATCATAATCTGAATTAAATAAAAATATATTATTAGAGGAGATAGATATTATGTCAAAAATTGCTACTAAACTTACAGACCTTATTGGAAATACACCTTTACTCGAAATCACAAACTATGAAGCTAATAATAATCTTGATGCTAAGATTATTGCAAAGCTTGAGTATTTTAACCCTCTCGGAAGCGTTAAGGACAGAGTTGCTTATGCTATGATTGAAAAAGGCATTGCTAATGGCAAGATTAACAAGGATACTGTTATTATTGAGCCTACAAGTGGTAATACAGGCATTGGACTTGCGTTTGTTGCTGCTTCAAAGGGTTTAAGACTTATTCTTACAATGCCTGAAACAATGAGTATTGAGCGTAGAAAGATTGTTTCAGCACTTGGTGCTGAGGTTGTGTTGACCCCTGGTGCAGAGGGTATGAAGGGTGCTATTGCAAAGGCTAATGCACTTGTTGAGGAATATGGAAACGCTATAATTCCACAGCAGTTTGAAAATGAGGCTAATCCAGAAATTCACAAAAAGACTACTGCTGAAGAAATCTGGAGAGATACTGATGGCAAGGTTGATATTTTTGTTGCAGGTGTTGGCACAGGCGGTACTATAACAGGTAATGGCGAGGCTCTCAAGGCTAAGAATCCTAATGTTAAGATTGTTGCTGTTGAACCTGAATCATCACCAGTTCTTTCGGGCGGAAAGGCAGGTCCACATAAGATTCAGGGTATTGGAGCAGGCTTTGTTCCTGGCGTAATGAATCTTGATATAGTTGATGAGATTATAAAGGTTTCTAATGACGATGCTTTTGAGGGTGCAAGAGCAGTAGCAAAGAGTGATGGACTTCTCGTGGGTATTTCATCAGGTGCTGCAATTCACGCTGCAACAGTTCTTGCAAAGCGTCCTGAGAATAAAGGCAAGAATATTGTAGTTCTTCTTCCGGATACAGGCGAGAGATACCTCTCAACAACACTTTTCTAAGTTAAATAAATTAAGTATAAATAAAGGATACAGCTCAGATTATGAGTTGTGTCCTTTTTATGTGGATTAGATTTACTTACATAAGATAGGTAAAAGTTTTGCTCAAGCTTTTTTAAAAGCAAAGTCTTTGGTCGCTCTTCGTAAAGAGCTAAATCCCTTAACTATTATCTTAAAACAAAATAAACAGATTTATCCGCTACTTGTGTTTTTCGACAATATAAAGTATAATGATAATATAATCGGCTAATTATATAAAAAATCCACAGCCACATTATACTATAAAACGACCTACATATGTCTAAGCGTGCATATGAATTAAAAACGGAGGTAATTGTTATGAAGCGTTTTACGGCTATTTTAGCTGCACTTTTGGCGGCCTCGTGCGTATTTTCTTCTGCCGTAATGGCTATTCCTGGTGAAACCGACCCGCAAACAGGTTACAACCAATATGTACAAGATAATATTAGATATGATGCATTAGGATATGCGTATATTGATGATGAAGACGGCACAAGAATATATTATGACCTTAACTCCTATGGATATTTTGTTCCTATAAATAATCCATATGAAGAACCAAGCCAAGAGCCAAGCTCTGAACCAAGTGTTGAAGAACCGAGTCAAGAGCCAAGTCCTGAACCAAGTGTTGAAGAACCGAGTCAAGAGCCAAGCTCTGAACCAAGTGTTGAAGAACCAAGCCAAGAGCCAAGCTCTGAACCAAGTGTTGAAGAACCGAGTCAAGAGCCAAGCTCTGAACCAAGTGTTGTAGAATCAAGCCAAGAGCCAAGCAAACAAGAAAGCTCAAAAGAAACCTCTAAAAGAAGTGACAAAAGCGAAATCCCCCTTATCAATTATAAGCTTGACGCACTTAAAATGAATATTGCTCTCCCAAATGATGTTTATGCAATCTTGAGAAGTGGTGAGCAAAACGAAAAAGCCCTTGAGCTTTTTAAGATGACCGCAGAAGAAGCTGTTGCATCTCTTAAAAAATCTAATATGTATCTCAAGGCTTCTCCAGAGGATTTTGCCTATGATATAACCGTAACTATGACACAAGATGAGGACAGTAAAACAATAAATAACTTCACAGAACTTTCTGACAAGGATTTAATTGAAATTACAAACTCTCTTACAAAACAAAAAGAATACGCCTCTTGCACACAGAAAAAATATGGTGATGTTCTATATCTTAGCTTAAATTATCATTCAACAGAAGATGGCGATGATATTGCTGGTATTCAAAATTATACTGTTGTAAATGGTCAGAAAATTACCATTACACTTCAAACTCGTGCGAAAGACCTCAGCGACCAACAAAAAGAAATTCTTGAAGCTGTTATGAAAAGCGTTTCCTTTACAGACATTAAGCCACCTGTTAAAGCAGATACAAATGATGACGAAATCAAAAATATGATGATTCTCATTTATACTACTGCTGGTGTATGTATAGTTCTTTTCATAGTTTTGATTTCAGTTCTTATAAGTCGCTCTTGTAAGAAAAAGAAGCTTTTAGCCGAAATTGAAAATAATAATATTTCAGAGCAAAAACCTGAAAAGAAAAATTCTGAAACAAAAAATAAGTCCGAAGACAAGTCAAAGAAAAAAGATGATAAAAAAGCCGAAAAGTCAGACAAAAAACAGAAGCCTAAAAAGCAAGATGAAAAAAAGGATTCTAAGAAACCTGACAAACCTAAGCTCGAATCAAAAAAAGAAGTAACATCTATTGAACCTAAGTACGAAAAAAAATCTGAGTCAAAAACAGATGATAAAAAGACTGAAACAAAAATAGAAGAAAAAGCTGTTTCAGAAGAAAGTGCTTATAAGTTTGATGATTTTGCACTATTTGATGCACAACCAACGATAGAGAAAATTGAGATTTATAATTCAAATGATGAGCAAACTAAAGTAAATCCAAATCTTCCAAAAGCACCTAAATATAATCCTCCTGGAACAGTGGATTATATAACAACTGGTGTTTCTAAAACGCCTGAGCAAGCTGGTATTCAGCTTACAACTGAAACCTTTACCGTTCCAAAGACTAAGAATGATATTAAACCAATCGAGGAAGAAACCTCTGAAAAAATTGAGTCTGCTCCAGTAGTTGAGGATAAGAAAGCTGAAAATATAGAGTCTGCTCCAGTAGTTGAAGATAAAAAGCCTGAAATTACCGAACCTGATACTCATGACACTAAAGATAAGTCTTTAAAAAGCTTCCTCGGAAGAATTAAAAAGGCTGTTGTTCCTGAAATTGATGAAGATGCTTTTGAGCATGAAAATAAAATAAATGCAAGCACTAAGCCTATCGACAATACTCCAAAGCCAGTAATTGCACCTGCAAAGCTTGTTGAAAAGCCACAGCCTATTGTTGCGCCTGTAGAACCCGTTGAAAAGCCACAGCCTATTGCTAATCCTGCAGAGCCTGTTAAAAAAGCTCCATCTGCTCCAATAAAGGAAACTACAACAGAAAGTGATATATATTCAAGATACGAAAAACTTTTTGGCAAAAACGATTCATCTTCTGAAAACAGCGAAAGCCTTGATAAAACAGAATCCCGTTTTGAAAAGCTCTTTGGTGTTAAAAATTCAACAGAAAATAATGAAAGTTCCGACAATAAACAAACCAATGCTAATAACGAGCCAAAAGATGATAGCGTTGTTTTTGAAAAGCCTATTCAAAATGATGAAGAAAATGTTCACAACAGAACCCCTCAAAGCACAATTCCTGCTCTAAAAACAGAATCTCGCTTTGAAAAACTTTTCGGAAAAAACGACCCTGAAAGCCTTTCACAGTCACAGACTAAGGCACAGCAGACAACAGATGAAATCAATAATTCCGAGAAGAAATAAACTTATATCAGCTTGGCTGATAAAATTTCAAGAAAGGTTTGATTTCCAATGGATAAACTGCTCATTAAAAATGTGCATATCATCGACCCTTCACAATCCCTTAACTGCATAAGCGATATTATGATTGAGGACGGCGTTATATCAAAGCTTGGTAAAAATCTTACTGTCGATTGTAAAACCATTGATGGTTCAGGTCTTTATGCCGCTCCAGGTTTTGTAGATATGCATGTACATCTTCGTGACCCAGGCTTTACTGATAAAGAGGATATTATGACTGGGTGTAAAAGTGCAGCGGCTGGTGGTGTAACAAGCTTACTTGCCATGCCAAACACAAAGCCTGCTGTTGATACTCCAGAAACTGTAAAGTATATTCTTGATAAAGCAAAAAATGCAGACGCAAGAGTTTATGTTGTCGGAGCAATTACTAAGGGCTTAAAAAGTGAGGAAATGACTGATATTCCTGCACTTAAAGAGGCTGGAATTATTGCTCTCTCTGATGACGGCAGACCTGTTGTAAATACAAAATTTATGGCAGATGCTATGCAACTTGCTGATGAACTTGGCCTTACAGTTACTGCACACTGCGAAGATTTATTTCTTGCAGACGGCGGAAAAATTAACGAAGGCAAGGTTTCTAAACTGCTTGGTATAAAAGGCATACCTGCCGCCGCTGAGGATACTGGTACAGCAAGAGAAATTGCAATAGCTGCTGCATATGGAACTGCTATTCATATATGCCATGTCAGCACAGCTACTTCTGTTGCACTTGTTCGTGATGCAAAGGCTCGTGGCGTTCGTGTTACCGCAGAAACCTGCCCACATTACTTTACCTTTACAGAAAATGAACTTCTCAAGCATGATGCAGATTTCAGAATGAACCCTCCTCTTAGAACAGAAACCGACAGGCAAGCTATCATAGACGGACTTCTTGATGGCACTCTCGATGCAATCTCAACAGACCATGCACCACATACTCCAGAAGAAAAAGCTGATTTTGAGAAGTCACCTAACGGAAGTATTGGTATGGAAACTTCTTTCTCGGCTTCATATACCGCTCTTGTAAGCACTGGTATTATGTCGCTCGAAAAGCTTATAAAGCTTATGTCAACAACCCCTGCAGAAATTCTTGGAATAAATGCTGGCTCACTAACAGTTGGTTCACCTGCTGATATTATGCTTTTTGACTCTGATGAAGAATGGGTAGTTGATGAAAATAAACTGCACGGAAAATCAAAAAACACACCATTTAAGGGTAAAACTCTTAAATCTCGTGTTAAATATACAATTTGTGGTGGCAGAATAGTATACACTGCAGAATAAAATTAAACGGAGGCTGATTACAATGTCATTTGACAGACTTATCGCTAAAATTATTGAAACTAAAAATCCGACAGTAGCAGGACTTGACCCAAAGCTTGATTATATTCCTGTATACATTAAAGAGGAATCCTACGCAAAATATGGCAAGAATCTTGAGGGTGCAGCAGATGCTCTCCTCACATTCAACAAGGCTCTTATTGATGCTCTTTGCGATATAGTTCCTGCTATAAAGCCACAGGCAGCTTACTATGAAATGTATGGTTTCTATGGCGTTAAGGCTCTCTATGAAACTATCGCATATGCTAAAGAAAAAGGTATGTTCGTAATTACAGACGGCAAGAGAAACGACATAGGCACAACTATGGAGGCTTATGCAACTGCTCACCTTGGCAAAACAGATGTTGAGGGTGTTAAGTTTGAGGCTTTTGGTGCAGATGCACTTACTGTTAATGGTTATCTCGGAACAGACGGCATTAAGCCATTGCTCAAGATTTGTGAAGATTCTGACAAGGGAATTTTCGTACTTGTCAAAACATCTAATCCATCATCAGGCGAACTTCAAGACAGAGAGCTTGCAGACGGCAAGTCTGTATATGCAACTATGGGCGAAATGTGTGAAAACTGGGGTTCAGAGCTTGTCGGTAAATATGGATATTCAGCAGTAGGCTCTGTTGTAGGTGCAACATATCCTGCACAGCTCGGAGAATTGAGAAAATCTATGCCCCACACCTTCTTCCTTGTACCAGGATATGGTGCACAAGGTGGCGGTGCAAAAGATGTTGCTCCTGCATTTGATTCAAATGGTATTGGTGCTATTATCAATTCTTCTCGTGGAATTATGTGTGCATACAAAAAAGAAGGCTGTGACGAAAAGGATTTTGCAGCCGCCGCAAGACGAGAAGCTATCCGTATGAGAGATGACATCAATTCTGCCATTTCTGGCTGATAATCTAAGACAGGTTCTAAAATAAAAAGCTTGTAGAATCGGTGGACGGAGTCCTTGTGATTGTTAATGACAAAGTCCTTAACATCTCTTTGTTTCTAAAGAGGCGGATTATGGACAAGTCTGTAAAAAACGGAAAATAGAAAAAGATACCCTCTATGGTGGAATAAAGGAAACTACCATAGGGGGATTTTTTATGTCAAGAAGTTACAGATATATAAGCGATTAGAAATAGAAAACAGGTTAATATGGGATTTTCTCTTGCTCACAAAAAGGAAGTGGAGTTATCTATTGAATATCAAGTAGCAAATATTGTGCTTTAGCTGAAAATTTCTTTTTCGTATTCAAAACCGAGTGTATCCACAGAATACATCAACTTCTACAACAATTACCGTATTCAAACAAAAACAAAACTGACTTCGCTTGAAAAACGAAATCAGTTTGTTTCTTAAAATTTAATTTTCTATCTTAAATACACTTTTTGTACTGTCTGCACAATTTGGGGCAGGTTAGGTCACTAAGTTCACCTCTTTTATTTTTCTTATCAGTAACATTAGTTGAATAGAAAACCCTTGATAGAGTTCCCTACGAAAAACATTCCACTGGAATATTTTTCTACCCTCCTGCCCTTAACTCGGGGAAAGTTATATCAAATTACTTAGAGGATTTTTTTCTTTTTCTATACATTGCTATTGCAATAATAGAGGTACTTGAGATTAAACCAAGTGTAAACCATATAATCATATTGTCTGCACCAGTTTGAGGAACTTTTCCATTTTGATTGGAAGAATTATTAGGAATGCTCGGGGCAGATGGGTTATCAGGTGTAGCTGGTTCGCCAGGATTGCTTGGGTTATCAGGTGTAGATGGTTCACCAGGTTTGTTTGGCTTTTCAGGATTAGATGGGTTATCTGGGTCAGTGTTTTCTGTTGGTGTCATTACGAGAACATTGCTAAACCATACGAAGAAGCCATCATAATCGTCAGTGCTTATATCATTTTCAGGGTTACTAAAATTGATAGTCTGACCGTTTAATATTAACTTAAACTTATTAGCATCTTTGCTGAAACGATAACCTTCTTTATATGCATTTTTCGTCAGCTTCAGATAAACGCCGTAGGTATATTCTGTGTTAGCAGCAAAGGCTGTAATAGGCATACCCCAGCTTCCTTCAAAATCGCCATATCTTTGATTCCAGTATTCAGATGATGTCCAGCCAGTGTTGTCTGAGCCATCCCATCTCTCGTGGTCAATATAATACATATCATTGTCGATTTTTCCTGTAAATACGGGAACATCTCCAACCTTAAAGTTGAGGGTTGCATTATTAATTTCTACTGTGTTAATTTCTTTATCAGCACTTGGAGCTTTAAACTCTTCTGTTTTGATATTCTTTATGGTAAGAGTTTTGCCGTCCTCTGAAACAACAGAAGTTGTACCAGTCATATCTGTGCCGTCCACATTTACTTTATATTCAGCATTTTTGTCGAATATATATCCACTTTTCGCCTTAAGCTCTATGCCATAGGTATAGCTATGGCCGACTTCAAAAGTACCATATTCGTTTTTTCCTTCACTACTGTATGGGTCACTGTAATAATTTACCTTACCGTCATCACGAACCCAGAATTCATCTGTAAGCTCATATTGCTCTGAATTTGTTTTTGCACCATAGCCATGAGCGTCAGTGCCGTCTGAAAGAGGACCTCTCGGTGTGTTTCCTGGGTAAATATCAAGCATTGTGTTTGTAATCTTGATATTGGTATCTACCTTATTGTCTTGAGTAACTTCTGTTGGCATCATAGAGATAAGATTGGAAGTCCAAGCTTCGACACTAGCGTTATAATCAATATCTTCAATATTGAAATCTATGTCTTTTCCGTTAATTTTAATCGTAACACTATCAGCTAAGCGATAACCTTCTTCCCATGCGTCTCCATCTATTCTAAAATATATACTGTATTCGTAGTTGACGCCTGACTTGAATTTCTCAATATGTTTTTCAAAAGCCTGATTGAAGAATGGACTTGTACATATACCTTCACCATTGACATTATCACGCCAATATTCTACAATACTATATTTACTGTTTTCGGGTTCTTTGCCTGTAAATTTAGGAGTATCACCCACATTGAATGTCAAAGTAGCATTGTTGACTTCTATCGTATCAATTACTTTGTAATTGTCAAGAGATTCAAATGTCGTTGTGTGCATATTCTTTATGGTAAGAATACTTTCATCTTCAGAAACAGTGCAAATTGCATCATCTATATCTTCAAAATGCCAAGAGTCTTTAATCAGATATTTGGCAGTTTTATTGAACTTATATCCGTCTTTTGCTTTAAGCTCCATACCATAAGTGTAGCTGCGACCAGATTCAAATATATCGTATTCATGTTTGCCTGATGAAGAGTTTACTTTGCCATCGTCACGAACCCAAAATTCGTTTATAATTTCATATTGTTGGTCTGAATCGACTGTTAACTCACCATAGGCGCAATGTTTGCTGTCTACTTTATTGCCAGGATTTATAAGTATCCAAGTCCCACCTGGGTTAAAAGCAATAGTTGTGTCTACATCAGTTTTTTGTGTTTCAACAGAAAACTCTGTTTCAGCCGTACCACTTTCAGATACAATTGCGATTGTATGTTTGCCAATAGTAAGAGTTTCGAGATATGAGGCTTTAAGTTTTACAATAGTGCTTCCTGATTCAACAGTATAATTCTCTGTTGAGAGGTCTGCACCATCAATAGTAACTTTGATAAAATCATCATATTCAGCATCAGAGCGGAAGCTTGCTCCTTCGTTTGAAGCCTTTATCCATGTTTGCTTTGAGCCTTCGGTTATTTCAGGCGCTTTAGCAGACTCCCATTTGGCATATAAATCCATATTCCAGTTACTACCCTCAAAAGGTTCGCCTTTATCCTTATAATCATATACACCATCACCATTCATATCATAGGTGCGGTCATCATTAAGACCATAGAATGGACGAGTATAATCGGAATCAAGATACCAGCCTGCAAAGGTATAGCCATTTCTGGAAATGTCCAAATCAGTTTCATCAAAACCTATATATTCAGTGACATCTTTTTCCTTATTATATTCTTTGTCAATTTCGTAAATATAATCACTTTGATTATTTACTGTGCCCTTCATACCATGAAAACTCATAGTGAAGCCTGGTTGATAGTTTGCAACTAATTCGGAATCTTTAAAATCACAAGTACCCAACGAATTATCATCCAAACTCCAGGTGAAATCAGTGTATGATTGTCCTTTTGCCTTACCAGTAGGATAAATAGTTGCACTATTTCCCCATGGAATACTTCCGCTCCAGCGGTAGAAATGTTCGCCTGCCATTGTAGGTGCAGGAATATTAAGAGTATAGTCTTCATTAGTTATATAATATTTATCTGGCAGGTTTTCTACTTGAACTGTACCGCCTTGTAAATCATATGAGAAATTATATTCAGGTTCATATGCCTCTAAGGTTATAGACGATTCAGTAAAAATTGTAAAAGAATTGCGTCCAATATCGCCACCGCCTGTACACCATAATCTAAGCGCTTTACCAGTATTATTTGTAAATCCTATATTGGTTGATATCTCGGTATCGTCATCTGTTTTGTACTTGGCTTTTGTAAACTCAATTTGAGGCAGAGCCGATTTAAGATATTGTGTGCGATAAGAGGTTATTTCAAATCCTATCTGTTTCCATGTGTATTCAACAGGTCCAGTATCTGTCATACCTGTACCGCTTGATGTTTTACCCTCATATATCACACTATCACCTGGCATAATGATATATTTATTAGAAGGTCCAATATCAGAAGTCAGTGTCCATGTTTTTGGAGTATGTTCGGGCGGAAGATTTGTTTGTATTTGTTCATTTTGTGTAGTGTCAGTTACTAAAGTAGCCGAAGCCGCTGTGGTAGCTGATAATAGCATACAAGACGATAACAAAACCGACAGCACTTGGTTTGTTTTTTTGATTGATGTTTTTTTCATATTTTCTCAACCTCGCTTTACTAAATAATTTATTTTAGCTTTGTTTAGTTTAAGTTTTAGTTACCATAGCTAAAATACACCTCCATAGGCTTGAAATTTTTACACTTTTATTATACTATAAGATATTATAGTGTAGTGAATTATTTCCATAATGTCACTTTCCAATTTGGAAAATAATTTTTATAGTTTAACACGGGGTGTATAATTATATAGAAGTGTGGGGTTTATAAGATGGAATTTAATGAAAGACTTAATGATTATATAGAAATTATAAATTGTACTGCTAAGGATTTATGTGAAATTTCAGGCTTGTCAGCTTCTACTATTAGTCGCTATCGCTCAGGTGAGCGTGTGCCTGAAATTAATAGCGAGGCTTTGGAAAGACTTTGTGAAGCTATTGTTATATTAGCAGAAAATAAACAACCTAATATAACAAAAAAATCAGTAATAGATTCTTTTCTTGAATGTGATGATGTAAGTACAGCAGATAGAGAGCAATTAAGAAAAAATTTTAATACATTGATTTCAATAATGAATATAAATGTATCAAAGCTTTGTAAATATATAAACTATGATTCTTCAACAATATTCAGAATAAAGAGTGGTTCTCGTCAGCCTGCTGAGCCTGTTAAATTTGCAGAGGATGTTGCATGCTGTGTTGCGAAAGAAGTAGAGAACGATTCTCAGATAAAAATACTTTCTGAACTTTTGGAATGTTCAAAAGAAGAACTTTCCGATAGTTCAAAGCGTTTTGAAAAGATAAAAGAATGGCTTATAGATGGAAAAGGCAAGAGTGATAATAACATATCAAACTTTTTAGATAAGCTAAATGAATTTGATTTAAATGAATATATTAAGGCCATACATTTTGATGAACTAAAAGTACCAACGTTGCCGTTTCAGCTTCCGAAATCAAAAAGCTATTTTGGTTTAAAAAATATGATGCAGAGTGAGCTTGATTTTCTCAAGGCGACAGTTCTTTCTAAATCTATGGAACAAGTTATAATGTATAGTGATATGCCAATGGAAAGTATGGCTAAGGACGCAGATTTTCCTAAAAAATGGATGTTTGGTATGGCTATGATGCTAAAAAAAGGCTTGCACTTAAATATGATACATAATGTTGATAGACCGTTTTCAGAAATGATGCTCGGGCTTGAAAGCTATATACCTATGTATATGACAGGTCAGATTTCGCCATATTATATAAAAGGTATACAGAATAGTGTTTTTTTGCATTTTCTTAAAGTATCAGGAACAGTTGCATTATCTGGTGAGGCTATTTCTGGTTATCATAGTGACGGAAAGTATTACCTTACAAAATCTAAGGACGAGGTTGCCTATTATAATAAGAGAGCGAACGAACTGTTAAGCAATGCACATTCCCTTATGGATATTTATAGAGAGGATAGTGTAAGTGCATTGAATGCTTTTTTATTTTCAGATGTTCACACAGAAGGAAAGAGAAGAAGTATTTTATCTTCACTACCACTTTATACTATGGAGGAGAATTATTTAAAGAAGTTTTTAGAAAAACATTCTCTTTCGGAAGCAGATAAACAGAATATAATGTCTTATGCTGAACAACAAAGAAATATTGCAGGGCAAATTCTTAAAAATAATATCATTGAGGACGAAATTCCTTATATAACTAAAGAAGAATTTGAAAACTATCCTATGTCACTCTCTCTTTCTGGAATGTTTTACGAAAATGATATACTGTATACATACAAAGACTATCTTGAACATTTAAAGCAAAGCCTGAAGTATGCAGAAAAACACCCAAATTATATTTTTAAGCAGACATCTGCACATACTTTCCGCAACTTGCAGATAATAATACATCAAGGGCAGTGGGTTATGATTTCTAAGGGAAAATCTCCCGCAATTCATTTTATAATTCATCACCCAAAGCTTAGAGAGGCAATAGAGAATTTTACTCCACCAATGCAGGAAAGTTAGTTTATATATAAGAAAATCCTATCTATTGGGCAATTTATTGCTTTAATATAGATAGGATTTTTAATATGACATAAATTTAAAAAATTTAAGACTTATTTTAATGGTTTTTTATTTTTTGATTTATCTTTTTAGCTTCGTTTTTATAATAAAGCCAAAAGAAAAAGTAAATTACAAATGATAGTGCAATCATAATTAAAACAGAGCTTATAACTATTCCTATGCCTAAACTAATTGGAAGCCAACCAGCAATAAAGGCAGTAATAAAATAAATAATAAAGCCGATGCCAAGGTGAATAAGACACTTTATTCCTTGTGAAAGCTTTTCATTTTCGTATATCAAAGTTGGCAATGCAAATGCTATTCCGACAACCGCTGAACAGATAAGCTGTTTGAGATATTCGTTTGCAGTAAAATAAATTTTGCCTTCTGAAAATGATATTATAAGCATAACAAGGCAGTTTATAGTGCAGCCCCAAGCAATTCCTAAAAAAGTTCTTCCTAAAAATTTTTTCATAAATAAAACTCCTTTCATAAACCAAGACATTTCTTAAATTCAGACAAATATTTTCTTGAGATATATTCGCTTTGTTTGTTTTTTAGAAAAAGTTTCATCATACCGCTGAATGATGGTTCAACAAAATCAATTTGTTTAAGATTTATTACTGCACTTTTTGAGATTTGTATAAAATCTTTGCCAAGTAATGATAAAAGCTCATAAAGCCTTTTCTTAGAGCGGTACTTATGGTTTTCACAATAAATAATGGTTTCTGAATTTTCAATACGAATCATATAAATTTCTGTGGGTTGAATAATAATGATTTTTTCATCATCATTTGCGGTGATAAGTTCTGATTTAGTATCAAGTAATGAAACCGCCTGTTGAACCTCTGGTGTAATTTTATTTGTGTATATAACTGCGTAAGGTTTATTTGTGTCGGTTATTTCAATCCGAACCTTCAATTTAAAAACCTCCTTTCTTTTGATATTATTATATATAAATGAAGTTTTGTTGTCAGCAAAATTACGCTAAGAGGTATATATTTGCTGCTGAAATTCAAATATCGAGAGCTGAAGGAGTTAATTGATTTTTAGTTTTATATAAAAATCCGCTTTTGATATAAATACCAAAGGCGGATTGAAATTTTAAGCGATAGTATTTAATTTTTCTTTGATAACAGTGATTGCCTCTTGGATTCCTTCATCGCTCATGGAAAATTCCTGACTATGCAAAATTTCGCTTTTTTCCTTGCAAAACTTTCCAGTCCAAATTTCTAAAAGTAGAGTGCGTCCTTTTTCGTCATTATCCTTTGGTGAAAGACAATAGCGAAAATTTCCTTCGCTTTCAGAAAATGGATTATCACACTGAAACCATAGTAAGAGTGGCATATCGTCGCATATCATATCTGAATCGCTCCTTAGGTGAAGTAAACAAGCTCTTCGTCAGGTTTTTTGCCCGGTTCAACTGCAAGAATATATAACACAGGGCCAACACCTTGATAAGCTGAATTATTCTCAACCTTAATCTTAGCTTTAACCTTATACCAACCTTTATTTTTAAGCTTGAGGTCAGTATTTGAGTTGCAGACAAAGCCAATATAATTTATATCCTCAGCACAGCAGGTCATACAGAAGCGCCCTGCGATAAAGGTATTTTTAGGAAGCTTAGGGGATTTTGCGACAATGCCCGTATAGCTGATAATCTTACCATCATACTTATCAGGCTCGTCCATAGCGTCAAGATAAAGTATACCGAAATCCTCGTCCTTAATCTCAACAATAGGTGCTTTAAGGTCAAATGGTAATTCGTCTTTGATGTCGTCTGGCTCGATAGAACCATCTTTATATTCAAAAACAATACTTGCTCGGCGATTCAATGCACGAACTGCATTATGGAATTTAGCCTTATCAACACCAGGCTCACAACGATTTATTGCAATCATTTCTGCGGCGGAGAATTTATCTATCATAAGCTGACGCATATTAGCATTATAAATATCAAATGTTGTAGCATCAAGCATCATCATTGTTTGATAGATTTGCCAGTTCTTAGGAAGTGCTTCGGCAAGCTGTTGAATAAGCCACATACCGTTATATTCGATAAGAACTCTTTCAGCTCTGCACTTTTTGCGAAGTTCCTCGAGGTGCTTGGCATTAAGCTCGGCTTCGTCCTCTATAACTGCTATTGTAACATTTCCACCATGGAATTTAGATGTATCGAATTCCTCGATACCCTCTTCACAAACAACAATAAGTGTTCTGTCGCCATCGTGAAAGCGTTTGTCAGACATAGATTCTTGAATGAACTGAGTTTTTCCGCCCTCAAGAAATCCCAAAAACAGATAAACAGGTATAGTCATTTAATCAAATCCTTTCGGGAGAATCTCTTAGCAATCGAAAAGTTCAGCAAGAGCAGCCTCATTAAGTTTAGAACCGATAACACAAAGCCTGCCAGTATAGTCAGCAGAACCATTTCTTACATTTGATTCCTTAGGAACGAAGTCAAAGTGAATCCATTCACCGTTTTCACCTGCAACAATGCCCTTTGCACGAAGTATGAAACCATACTTTTCAGTATCATTCAAAGCAGAGAGAATTTTTTCAATTTCTTCCTTTGTGAAGTGCTTTGCAGTTTCCTTGCCCCAGCTTGTGAATACTTCATCAGCATGGTGATGATGTCCGTTATGGTCATGACAGCAATGCTCGTGGTCATGCTCATCGTGGTCATGGTGGCAATGCTCGTGGTCATGCTCATCGTGGTCGTGGTGGCAATGCTCATGGTCATGCTCATCGTGGTCGTGGTGGCAATGCTCGTGGTCATGCTCATCGTGGTCATGGTGATGATGTCCGCAGGTTGGGCAAACTTCAGCCTCTTTGAGGAGGTCCTCTGTGAAGGAATTATTACCCTCGATTGCTGTAAGAATGTTTTTACCAGAGATTTCGCTCCATGGAGTTGTAACAACTCTTGCTTTGCTATTATGCTCACGAATAAGGGCGAGAGCGGCATCAAGCTTTTCCTGTGAAAGATTTTGAGTTCTGCTGAGAACGATAGTGCTTGCATATTCGATTTGGTTAAGATAGAACTCACCAAAATTCTTAATATACATCTTGCACTTTGTAGCATCTGCAACTGTAACAAAACCGTTAAGGCAAACCTTATCTGTTACGACAGCCTGAACAGCCTTAATAACATCTGAAAGCTTACCAACGCCTGATGGTTCAATGATGATTCTGTCAGGAGCGTAGTCCTCAAGAACCTTGCCGAGAGCCTTTTCAAAATCACCAACAAGAGAACAGCAGATACAGCCAGAATTCATTTCGTTAATCTGCACGCCAGCCTCCTTGAGGAAACCGCCGTCAATGCCGATTTCGCCGAACTCATTCTCAATTAAAACGAGCTTTTCGCCCTTAAAGGCTTCTTCGATAAGCTTTTTGATAAGTGTAGTTTTTCCTGCACCGAGAAAGCCTGAAAAAATATCAATTTTAGTCATAAAGAATCCCTTCTTCTAAGAAATTTGCATATTATAGTTTGTGTGCTATAAAATTTGCCTAATCTTTATTATATACCTTTTTTGCGATAATAGCAAGTATTCGAAAAAACACAATTTCAAGTGTCATATAAAATATAAAACCATTGCCAGAAGATTTCCTTTACAAAATGTATTTGAGGGTGTATAGTATTAGCTACAGAGTAAGATTGTGTGCGTTAAGTGTCATACGAACGGGGAGTTGTCGTATGAACGAAAAGAATTTCTTGCGGTACGCAGTCTGCATCCCGCTGTTTGATAATGTAAAGAAGTAATCTTCTTATTTCATTACAGCGATTCTGTAAAAATAAGGAGGTTTTTTTATGTTCAAAAACAAATTGAATGAAACAAAAAGTCGCAAAGTCAATGTTAAGCTATCAACTCAAACAATGGCAGTATTTGCAATTCTTATTGCTGCCCAGTTTGTAATTTCACAATTTCTTACATTTCAGGTGTGGAATATCAAAATAGGCTTTTCGTTTGTTCCAGTAGTTATCGCCGCAAGACTTTATGGTGCAATAGGAGCTGCAGAAGTAGCAGGTATCGGCGATATTATAGGAGTGATGTTTCGCCCTGTTGGAATATGGTTTCCGCCGATTACGATTTCAGCTATGCTGGTAGGTGCTATATTTGGATTGCTTCTTAAAAAGAGTGATAGCTTTATAAGAATTTTAATTTCGGTACTTATATCAGAATTTGTTTTTAGCTTGTTTATTACACCATTATGGTTGACAATACTTTATAAAGGTAATGAAACAGATTTCTTTGCATTCTATTTTTCTACCCTTGTTTCACGCCTTTTTGTTCAGATAATACCAATGACCATAGTGAAGCTTGTTGTTATTACAGCAATGCTTAAAGCTATGGATAAGATTAAATTTGTAAGGCATATGACAGAAGTTAATACCTGAAATTTTCTATATTTATTAATATTTTCAACTCCCAATAAATAAAGGGCATCAGACGCATTTTATAAGAGTGTGTTTGATGTCCTTTTTGTTATATAATCAAAGCTTAATATAACAATTCTAAAAATATTGACAAAGTCACCATTAAATTTTATTATAATGTAAAGTTGATTTAAAGCTGAAAGGACTGAAATAATATGTCAGAATTTAAGACAAATGTTATGCGTATTCTTGATAAAGCAAAGATTACATATAAAGCACATACCTATGACCATAGTGACGGAGCTATTGATGGTGCAGCTGTTGCGGAAAAGATGGGGCAAAATCCAGAACAGGTTTTCAAAACTTTGGTTACAAAGGGTGCGGGCAGAGATTATTATGTTTTTGTAGTTCCTGTATTAAAAGAACTTGATTTAAAAAAGGCAGCAAAATCTGTTGGCGAAAAGCATGTTGAAATGATTCATGTTAAGGATATAAATAAGGTTACTGGATATATCAGAGGAGGCTGTTCACCTATCGGAATGAAAAAGCAATTTGTAACAGTATTTGATAAATCCGCCGAGAATATAGAAACAATCATAGTAAGTGCAGGAAAGATAGGTTATCAGATAGAGCTTGCACCAAAGGATTTAATTGAAATTGTTGGTGCAAAAACTGCTGAAATTACAGCGGATTAAGCAGAGGTGAAAACGATGCCTTATTCAATAGAAATAGACCTGCATGGTCATACTGTTGAAAGTGCGAGAAGTCTAATAACCTCTACACTGAAAACCTTGCCGAAAGATGTAAGAGAGGTTTCTGTTATACATGGTTATCGTGGCGGAACAGCTCTTAGAAATATGGTGAGCAAGTATTCTAATGCTAAGATAGAGAGAAAAATATTAGGACTTAATCAAGGCGTTACTATCTTTGTGATTAAGAGATAAAAATGGTTATATCGGGTATTCTGTTAAGCTGTCAGAATATCCGATATTATTTTGCTAAAAAATGTAATTTTTTTATATTTACTGTTGACATAAATAATATTACATTGTATAATATATATAAAATTTCAGCACTTAAAAAATAAGTATAGTATATTATTACTATTCAAAGTTAGGAGAGTTATTATGGGAGAAGAAAAAATTGGAATGGAACAAAATGAAAACACTGTTGAAGTAGCTGATGCATCAAATGATAATATTCAAAATGTAGATGCTAATAATATGAATGAAAATCAAGCTGCTGTTGATTATGAAGTAAATACAGATATAGCAGTAAAAAGTAAAAAAACAAAGGGTGTTGTAATAGCCTTAATAATTCTTGTTATACTAATATTAGTGTCGGCGGCAGGATATTTGGTATATGATATGTTTATTGCAAAGAATAATAAAACATCAGAAGAATATACTTTATTTTATGAAGATTTAGTTCCTGTAAAATCTGGTGATAAATGGGGATATATGAATAATGCAGGAGAACTTACTATAAATCCTCAATTTGAATCAGTAGGAAGATTTTCTGAAGGTTTAGCAAGAGTTAAAATGAATGGAAAGTATGGATATATAGATAATACTGGAAATTTTGTTATAAATGCTCAATGGGATTATGCAGGTGCTTTTGAAGATGGTTTAGCTATTGTGGGTAATGGCAAAGAAGATTCAAAGTATGGTTATATAGATAAAACCGGAAATTATATAGTAAACCCACAATTTAGTTATGCAAGCTATTTTTATGATGATTTGGCATTGGTAAAAGCTAATGATAAATATGGCTACATAGGAAAAGACGGAAAATATGTTATAAATCCTCAATACGAATATGCTAGAGATTTTAAAAATGGAATGGCAGTTGTTTCAGTTGATTATAAATATGGATTTATAGACACAAATGGAAAATATATTATAAATCCTCAATTTGAGGATGTTGATTATAATTTGATGAGTTTCTATGAAACCAATTTTTATGATGATATGGGAATTATACCTATTAGGTCAGATAATAAGTATGGATTTATAGATTTCTCTGGAAAAATTGTTATAACACCACAGTATGATTCAATATACCCTAAGTCTAAGTCAGACTCAGAAAAATATTCATATACTGATTTACAACCTAAAACAGGTGAAGAAGGAAATTATTTGATACCTGTTGAATTGAATGAAAAATGGGGATTTATTGATAATACAGGAAAAACTATTATAAATCCACAATTTGATTCACTTACTTATTTTCATAATGGCGTGGCAATGGTAACTCTTGATGGAAAATATGGTTTTATAAATACAGATGGTAAATATACAACCAATCCTGTTCTTGATTATGCGGAGTTTTCATATAATTATAAAGTTGGAGATTTATGCCCTTATAACCAAAATAATAAAGTAGGATATGTAAATCCAACAGATGGTGGTGCATATATTCAGCCTCAATATGATGATGGCGGTAAATTTAATAATGGTTTTGCTATTGTAGAAAAAGATGGCAAATATGGATATATAAATTCAGAGAATGAAACCATTACTAATTTTATATATAAATCTTGCAATGATTTTAGAGATGATGGATATGCTGTTGTAAAAAAAGAAAATGATAAATTGTGTGTCATCAATAAAAACGGTGAACAGATTGGTGGAGAATACGATAGCATAGACATTTATAGTAATGAAGATAAATCAGAAACATAATTAATTTAGCTCATCACTTTGGTGATGAGCTTTTTGCTTTATGTGTAAAGATTAAGAAAAATCTTGATTTTAAGTAGATTAGTGCTTGACAAAATATATTTGGCTGTGTTAAAATCATAAATTGTGGGCGACTATTGTTTGCTGACTGAAATCTGGAAAATAAATCCCAGTTTTCGCATATTTTGCTTGTTATAGAGCCATAATAATCAGGCTCTTTAACATATATATTTTGAGCAAGGAGGTGGATTTGATTGCCAACATTTAACCAATTGGTACGCAAGGGCAGAGAGGTTTCTGAAAAGAAAGCTAAGGCTCCTGCACTCCGTAAAGGCTGGAACTCTAAGAAGCGTGTAGCTATTGACCAAAACTCTCCACAAAAGAGAGGCGTTTGCACAGCAGTTAAGACAGCTACTCCTAAGAAGCCTAACTCAGCTCTCAGAAAGATTGCCAGAGTAAGACTTTCTAACGGTATCGAAGTTACTTCCTACATTCCTGGTGTAGGTCATAACCTTCAGGAGCACAGCGTCGTTCTCATCAGAGGCGGACGTGTAAAGGACCTTCCTGGTGTTCGTTACCACATTATCAGAGGTACGCTTGACGCACAGGGCGTTGCAAAGCGTATGCAGTCCCGTTCTAAGTATGGCGCAAAGCGTCCAAAGGCTGGAGCTGCAAAATAATTTCGCATAGAGCGAAAGAAAATTCTCTAAGGATAAATGTTTAATTGATTATGCAATACAGAGATGTATTTTTATATATAGCCTCTGTATGGCAAACGGAAGAACAAAATCCTTTCGAGTACCTAAGAATTCATCATTATGAAGGAGGGAAGTAAAGTGCCAAGAAGAGGTCAAATTGCTAAGAGAGATGTCCTGCCTGATCCAGTGTATAACTCAAAGCTCGTCACTCGTCTTATCAACAACATCATGTATGACGGAAAGAAGGGTGTTTCCCAGAAAATCGTTTACGGTGCTTTTGATATTATTTCCGAGAAGACAGGCAAGGAGCCATTAGAGGTTTTTGAGCAGGCTATGGAAAATGTTATGCCTTCTTTGGAGGTTAAGGCTCGCCGTGTTGGTGGTGCTACCTATCAGGTACCTATCGAGGTTTCACCTGAGAGAAGACAGACACTTGGTCTTCGTTGGATTGCTAAGTATTCAAGACTTAGATCTGAAAAGACAATGAGAGAAAGACTTGCCGGAGAAATCCTTGATGCTGTCAACGGAACCGGCGGTGCTGCTAAGAAGCGTGAGGATACTCACAAGATGGCAGAAGCAAACAGAGCTTTCGCACATTACAGATGGTAATTGCGTACTCTATTCGGCTTAATATCCGCAAGCTGAGGACAGTATGCGTAAGCAGAAGACTTACGACAAAACATTAAGGAGGATACAAAGATGGCAAGACAAGTTTCACTTGAAATGACTCGTAATATCGGCATCATGGCTCATATCGATGCTGGTAAAACAACAACAACAGAACGTATCCTTTTCTACACCGGTATCAACCATAAAATCGGCGAGACTCATGATGGCTCTGCTACTATGGACTGGATGGTACAGGAGCAGGAAAGAGGTATTACAATTACATCTGCTGCTACTACTTGCTTCTGGAGCGGAAGCAACCACGATAAGGGTAAGCACAGAATCAATATCATAGACACCCCAGGACACGTTGACTTTACAGTTGAGGTTGAGCGTTCTTTGAGAGTTCTCGATGGCTCTGTAACAGTTCTTTGTGCAAAGGGTGGCGTTGAGCCTCAGTCCGAAACTGTTTGGAGACAGGCTGACAAATATGGCGTTCCACGCATGGTATATGTCAATAAGATGGATATTATGGGTGCGGACTTCTACCGTGTTGTAGAAATGATGAAGGATCGCCTTAAGTGTAATGCTGTTCCAATTCAGCTTCCTATCGGTGCTGAGGATACTTTTAAGGGTATTATCGACCTCGTAGAGATGAAGGCTGATGTCTATTATGATGATATGGGCCAAGATATGAAGGTTGAGGAAATCCCTGAAGATATGAAGGAGCTTGCTGAGAAATATAGAAGCGAGCTTATCGAGCATGTTGTAGAGCAGGACGAAGAACTTCTTGAGAAATATCTCGAGGGCGAAGAGCCAACAACAGAGCAAATCAAGAGAGTTATCCGTGAATCTACAATCGCTAACCACATGGTTCCGGTTACATGCGGAACTTCTTATAGAAATAAGGGCGTACAGAAGCTTCTCGACGCTATTGTCGATTATATGCCTTCTCCTGTTGATGTTCCTGCTATCAAGGGTATCAATCCTGATACAGAGGAAGAAGTAGAGCGTCTTTCATCTGATACAGAGCCATTCGCAGCTCTTGCATTTAAGATTGCTACTGACCCATATGTTGGTAAGCTTTGCTTCTTTAGAGTTTATTCAGGTACATTGAACGCAGGTTCAAACGTATATAACTCTACAAAGGGCAATACAGAGCGTATCGGTCGTATTCTTCAAATGCACGCTAACCACAGACAGGATATTGAAACAGTTTATGCAGGTGACATCGCAGCAGCTGTTGGTCTTAAGAACACAACAACTGGTGATACACTTTGCGTAGAGAGTGCTCCAGTTATCCTCGAGTCTATGGAATTCCCAGACCCAGTTATCCGTGTTGCTATCGAGCCTAAGACTAAGGCTGGTCAGGAAAAAATGGGTATTGCTCTTGCAAAGCTTGCAGAAGAAGACCCAACATTCAAGGCTTATACAGACGAAGAAACAGGACAAACTATCATCGCTGGTATGGGTGAGCTTCACCTCGAAATCATAGTAGACAGACTTCTCCGTGAGTTTAAGGTTGAAGCTAATATTGGTAAGCCACAGGTTGCATACAAGGAAACAATCCGCACAACAGCAGAGGTTGACGAGAAGTATGCAAGACAGTCTGGTGGTAAAGGACAGTATGGTCATGTTAAGATTAGAATTGAGCCGAACCCAGGCAAGGGCTATGAGTTCGTCAATGCAATCGTTGGTGGTGCTATTCCTAAGGAATATATCCCAGCAGTTGACCAAGGTATCCAGGGTGCTATGCTTTCTGGTGTTCTTGCAAACTATAATGTTGTTGATGTTAAGGTTACACTTTATGATGGTTCTTATCATGAGGTTGACTCTTCAGAAATGGCATTTAAGATTGCCGGTTCTATGGCATTCAAGTCAGCTATGAGAAAGGCAGACCCTGTTCTTCTCGAGCCGATTATGAAGGTTACAGTTATCGTTCCTGAGGAATATATGGGCGATGTTATCGGTGACCTTAACTCCCGCCGTGGTATGATTCAGGGCATGGAGGCTGTTGCAGGTGCACAGAGAATCAACGCTATGGTTCCACTTTCTCAGATGTTTGGTTATGCTACTGATATGCGTTCTAAGACACAGGGCCGTGGTCAGTATGTTATGGAGCCAAGCAACTATGCAGAGGTTCCAAAGAGCATTGCTGAGGAAATTATGTCCGCAAGAAATAAAAAGGATTAATTTTGTGTAAATTTTAGTCTATTTTTATTAAAACGCTTGCATTTCTCGTGATTTATTGGTAAAATGAATCCAATATGCAAATGCAGTGTATTATATTTATAGTATAGGAGGAAAATTCAAATGGCAAAGGAAAAATTTGAAAGAAACAAACCGCATATTAACATCGGTACTATCGGCCACGTTGACCACGGTAAGACAACTCTTACTGCTGCTATCACTAAGGTTCTTAACCTCGAAGGCGATGCAGATTTCGTTGACTACGCTAACATCGACAGCGCTCCAGAAGAGAGAGCTCGTGGTATCACAATTAACACAGCACACGTTGAGTATGAAACAGACAAGCGTCACTACGCTCATGTTGACTGCCCAGGACATGCTGACTACGTTAAGAACATGATTACTGGTGCTGCTCAGATGGATGGTGCTATCCTCGTTGTTTCAGCTGCTGATGGTCCTATGCCACAGACAAGAGAGCACATCCTTCTCGCTCGTCAGGTTGGTGTTCCTTACATCGTTGTATTCATGAACAAGACTGACCAAGTTGACGACCCAGAGCTTCTCGAGCTTGTTGAGATGGAAATCCGTGAGCTCCTTAACGAGTATGACTTCCCAGGCGATGATACACCTATCATCAAGGGTTCTGCATACCTCGCTCTTACTTCTACTTCTACAGACCCTAACGCTGAAGAGTACAAGTGCATCCGTGAGCTTATGGACGCTGTTGACGAGTATATCCCAACTCCTGAGCGTAAGAGTGACCTTCCTTTCCTTATGCCTGTTGAAGACGTATTCACAATCACTGGTCGTGGTA
>OGUN01000401.1_pt1 | contig 38934 bp, 18 predicted proteins | sample 1553621 | NCBI WGS metagenome assembly OGUN01 (sample SAMEA2580300, study PRJEB22360) | human gut metagenome | biome: human gut; feature: human-associated habitat; material: faeces | place: Denmark | collected 2008/2010
AGCGTCATCTCCCAAACAAAAAAAGACGGACCCGCCAGCCGCTACCCGCGCGCGGCCGGTGAATAACGCTGCGCTGGAAAGACTGGCTTCGGTCACCGATCGCGTTCAGGCGCGCCCGGTGCCATCGGCGCTGGAAAAAGCGCCAGCCAAAAAAGAAGCGTATCGCTGGAAGGCGACCACTCCAGTGATGCAGCAAAAAGAAGTGGTCGCCACGCCGAAGGCGCTGAAAAAAGCGCTGGAACATGAAAAAACGCCGGAACTGGCGGCGAAGCTAGCGGCAGAAGCCATTGAGCGCGACCCGTGGGCGGCTCAGGTGAGTCAACTTTCGCTACCAAAACTGGTCGAACAGGTGGCGTTAAATGCCTGGAAAGAGGAGAGCGACAACGCAGTATGTCTGCATTTGCGCTCCTCTCAGCGGCATTTGAACAACCGCGGCGCACAGCAAAAACTGGCTGAAGCGTTGAGCACGTTAAAAGGTTCAACGGTTGAACTGACTATCGTTGAAGATGATAATCCCGCGGTGCGTACGCCGCTGGAATGGCGTCAGGCGATATACGAAGAAAAACTTGTGCAGGCGCGCGAGTCCATTATTGCGGATAATAATATTCAGACCCTGCGTCGATTCTTCGATGCGGAGCTGGATGAAGAAAGTATCCGCCCCATTTGATCGTAAGCACAGCTTACGTTCGTCATCCTTAACGTGATTGAGAGAGAAACCTATGTTTGGTAAAGGCGGTCTGGGTAACCTGATGAAGCAAGCCCAGCAGATGCAAGAAAAAATGCAGAAAATGCAGGAAGAGATCGCGCAGCTGGAAGTGACCGGCGAATCTGGCGCAGGTCTGGTAAAAGTGACCATCAACGGTGCACACAACTGCCGTCGCGTAGAGATCGACCCGAGCCTGCTGGAAGACGACAAAGAGATGCTGGAGGACCTGGTGGCTGCAGCATTCAACGACGCAGCACGTCGTATTGAAGAAACGCAGAAAGAAAAAATGGCCTCTGTATCCTCCGGAATGCAGCTGCCGCCTGGCTTTAAGATGCCGTTCTGATGCAAACCAGCCCGCTGTTAACACAGCTTATGGAAGCACTGCGCTGTCTGCCGGGCGTTGGCCCGAAGTCGGCGCAGCGTATGGCGTTCACGCTGCTTCAGCGCGATCGTAGCGGCGGGATGCGTCTGGCGCAGGCGCTCACCCGGGCGATGTCGGAAATCGGCCACTGCGCCGATTGCCGCACCTTCACCGAACAGGAAGTCTGTAACATCTGTTCGAATCCGCGTCGTCAGGAAAACGGTCAAATCTGCGTGGTGGAGAGTCCGGCGGACATTTACGCCATTGAGCAGACGGGGCAGTTTTCAGGTCGTTATTTTGTGTTGATGGGGCACCTGTCGCCGCTGGACGGCATCGGTCCGGATGACATCGGCCTTGATCGCCTGGAACAGCGTCTGGCAGAGGAAAAAATCACTGAAGTGATCCTCGCCACCAACCCCACGGTTGAAGGTGAAGCTACCGCTAACTACATTGCCGAGCTTTGTGCGCAATATGACGTGGAAGCCAGCCGAATCGCTCATGGCGTACCGGTTGGCGGCGAACTGGAAATGGTCGATGGCACCACGCTGTCACACTCCCTTGCCGGGCGTCATAAGATTCGTTTTTAAGCAAACGAGAGCAGGATCACCTGCTCTCGCTTGAAATTATTCTCCCTTGTCCCCATCTCTCCCTCATCCTGTTTTTAACCTTAAAATGGCATTATTGAGGTAGACCTACATGAAAGGACAAGAAACTCGTGGTTTTCAGTCAGAAGTGAAACAGCTTCTGCACCTGATGATCCATTCTCTCTATTCCAATAAAGAAATCTTCCTGCGTGAGCTTATCTCTAACGCCTCCGATGCGGCGGACAAGCTGCGTTTCCGCGCGCTCTCTAACCCAGACCTGTACGAAGGTGATGGCGAACTGCGCGTTCGTGTCTCTTTCGATAAAGACAAGCGCACGCTGACCATCTCCGATAACGGCGTGGGGATGACCCGCGACGAAGTGATTGACCATCTGGGGACTATCGCTAAATCCGGCACCAAATCATTCCTCGAATCCCTGGGTTCTGACCAGGCGAAAGACAGCCAGCTGATCGGTCAGTTTGGGGTTGGTTTCTACTCTGCGTTTATCGTGGCCGACAAAGTGACCGTGCGTACTCGCGCAGCAGGCGAAAAACCAGAAAACGGTGTTTTCTGGGAATCGGCTGGTGAAGGTGAATACACTGTTGCCGACATCACCAAAGAAGATCGTGGTACTGAAATCACCCTGCATCTGCGTGAAGGCGAAGACGAGTTCCTCGATGACTGGCGCGTGCGTTCCATCATCAGCAAATATTCCGACCATATCGCGCTGCCGGTAGAGATCGAAAAACGCGAAGAGAAAGACGGCGAAACCGTTATCTCCTGGGAGAAAATCAACAAAGCGCAGGCGCTGTGGACTCGTAACAAGTCGGAAATCACCGATGAAGAGTACAAAGAGTTCTACAAACACATCGCCCACGACTTTAACGATCCGCTGACCTGGAGCCACAACCGCGTTGAAGGTAAGCAGGAGTACACCAGCCTGCTGTACATTCCGTCTCAGGCACCGTGGGATATGTGGAACCGCGATCATAAACACGGTCTGAAACTGTATGTTCAGCGTGTGTTCATCATGGACGACGCAGAACAGTTCATGCCGAACTATCTGCGCTTCGTGCGTGGTCTGATTGACTCCAGCGATCTGCCGCTGAACGTTTCCCGTGAAATCCTCCAGGACAGCACGGTAACGCGTAACCTGCGCAATGCGCTGACCAAGCGTGTGTTGCAAATGCTGGAAAAACTGGCGAAAGACGACGCGGAAAAATACCAGACCTTCTGGCAACAGTTTGGCCTGGTACTGAAAGAAGGTCCGGCGGAAGATTTCGCTAACCAGGACGCGATCGCCAAACTGCTGCGGTTTGCGTCTACCCATACCGATTCTTCTGCGCAGACCGTGTCTCTGGAAGACTACGTTTCCCGCATGAAAGAAGGGCAGGAGAAAATCTACTACATCACTGCAGACAGCTACGCGGCAGCGAAGAGCAGCCCGCACCTGGAACTGCTGCGTAAGAAAGGCATCGAAGTTCTGCTGCTTTCCGACCGCATCGATGAGTGGATGATGAACTATCTGACCGAGTTCGACGGTAAACCGTTCCAGTCCGTGTCTAAAGTTGATGAGTCGCTGGAAAAACTGGCTGACGAAGTCGACGAAAGTGCGAAAGAAGCGGAAAAAGCACTGACTCCGTTCATCGACCGCGTGAAAGCACTGCTTGGCGAGCGTGTGAAAGATGTGCGTCTGACCCACCGTCTGACCGATACCCCTGCGATCGTTTCTACCGACGCGGACGAAATGAGCACCCAGATGGCGAAACTGTTTGCCGCAGCGGGCCAGAAAGTGCCAGAAGTGAAATACATCTTCGAACTGAACCCGGATCACGTACTGGTGAAACGTGCGGCAGATACCGAAGATGAAGCGAAGTTCAGCGAGTGGGTAGAACTGCTGCTGGATCAGGCGCTGCTGGCAGAACGCGGTACGCTGGAGGATCCGAACCTGTTTATTCGTCGTATGAACCAGTTACTGGTTTCCTGATGTAATGCCGGATGAATTTTATCCGGCATACAGCTGAATGTGGTGCCGGATGACCTTCGTGTCATCCGGCATTTTTCTTTTCATCCTCTGCACTTTCCGCAATTTATCTCACCATTAACCGTTTCAGCCCCGGGCGCCTTTCTTGAGGCAATCGCCTGTTGGTGGTATCGTTTATCGCTTTTTCAAAAAATTCGACACATTTTAAGGGGATTTTCGCAATGCGTATCATTCTGCTTGGCGCTCCGGGCGCGGGGAAAGGGACTCAGGCTCAGTTCATCATGGAGAAATATGGTATTCCGCAAATCTCCACTGGCGATATGCTGCGTGCCGCAGTCAAATCTGGCTCCGAGCTGGGTAAACAAGCTAAAGACATTATGGACGCTGGCAAACTGGTCACCGATGAACTGGTGATCGCGCTGGTTAAAGAGCGCATTGCTCAGGAAGATTGCCGTAATGGTTTTCTGTTGGACGGCTTCCCGCGTACCATTCCGCAGGCAGACGCGATGAAAGAAGCGGGCATCAATGTTGATTACGTTCTGGAATTCGACGTACCGGACGAGCTGATTGTTGATCGTATCGTCGGTCGCCGCGTTCACGCGCCGTCTGGTCGTGTATATCACGTTAAATTCAATCCGCCGAAAGTAGAAGGCAAAGACGACGTGACCGGTGAAGAGCTGACTACCCGTAAAGACGATCAGGAAGAAACCGTACGTAAGCGTCTGGTTGAATACCATCAGATGACTGCACCGCTGATTGGCTACTACTCCAAAGAAGCAGAAGCGGGTAACACCAAATACGCGAAAGTTGACGGCACCAAACCGGTTGCTGAAGTTCGCGCGGCTCTGGAAAAAATCCTCGGCTAATCAAGCCGCAGCAGATCTGCTCTCGGGCAGGTCTGCGTATCCTCCTCAGGCTAGACCTCTCACAGCAATTAGTTCTTCTTCCTCACTTTTCCGCTACAATTATCAACAAGTTGAATCGATAAGAGGCGGTAATGCGTCAGACTAAAACCGGTATCCTGCTGGCAAACCTGGGTACGCCCGATGCCCCCACACCTGAAGCGGTAAAACGCTATCTGAAACAATTTTTAAGCGACAGACGCGTGGTTGATACCTCACGGTTGTTATGGTGGCCGTTGCTGCGCGGCGTGATTTTGCCGCTGCGTTCGCCGCGTGTGGCGAAGCTGTATGCCTCTGTCTGGATGGAAGGTGGCTCGCCGCTGATGGTTTACAGCCGCCAGCAACAGCAGGCGCTGGCGCAACGTTTACCGGAGACGCCCGTGGCGCTGGGAATGAGCTACGGCTCGCCATCACTGGAAAGCGCCGTAGATGAACTTCTGGCAGAGCATGTAGATCATATTGTGGTGCTGCCGCTTTATCCGCAATTCTCCTGTTCTACGGTCGGTGCGGTATGGGATGAACTGGCGCGAATTCTGGCGCGCAAACGTAGCATTCCGGGGATATCGTTTATTCGTGATTACGCCGATAACCACGATTATATTAATGCACTGGCGAACAGCGTACGTGCTTCTTTTGCCAAACATGGCGAACCGGATCTGCTGTTGCTCTCTTATCATGGCATTCCCCAGCGTTATGCAGATGAAGGCGATGATTATCCGCAACGTTGCCGCACAACGACTCGCGAACTGGCTTCCGCACTGGGGATGGCACCGGAAAAAGTGATGATGACCTTTCAGTCGCGCTTTGGGCGGGAACCCTGGCTGATGCCTTATACCGACGAAACGCTGAAAATGCTCGGAGAAAAAGGCGTGGGTCATATTCAGGTGATGTGCCCGGGCTTTGCTGCGGATTGTCTGGAGACGCTGGAAGAGATTGCCGAGCAAAACCGTGAGGTCTTCCTCGGTGCGGGCGGGAAAAAATATGAATATATTCCGGCGCTTAATGCCACGCCAGAACATATCGAAATGATGGCTAATCTTGTTGCCGCGTATCGCTAAAGCTGAGCGGTAAAGAACTGAGCGCCGTCGCGAAGAGCCTCGTCGGCGGTTTTCATCATCCGTGAATAATGCAAAAAGGCGTGCAGCGTGCCTGGGTAGAGTTTGAACTCGCAGGGCTGCTGATGCGCCGCTAACGTCTGGTAAAGCAGACGGCTGTCATCCAGCAGTGGATCGAACTCCGCCCCGGCAATAAAACAGGGCGGAACTTCGCGAGTGAGATCATTATTAAACAGGCAGTAATATGGCGACTCGCGGTCCGCGTCGTTGCTTAAATATGCCTCTTCATACATCTGCAAATCCTGTTGCGTTAAGCCATCCCAGACACCACCCAACAGACGACGAGTCACGGAATCCCGTAATCCGTAAAGCCCATACCACAGCAAAACGCCCGCAACTTTACCGCAATCGATCTGTTTATCGCGCAACCACAACGCACTGGCGAGCGCCAGCATGGCACCTGCGGAATCACCGGCAAAGCCAATGCGGGACATATTGATTTGATAATCTTCCGCCTGCTGGTGGAAATAACAACAGGCAGCCACAATTTCCTCTATCGCTTGCGGAAAACGCGCTTCAGGTGAAAGGGTGTAATCAATACCAATCACCGTACATTGGCTGTAGCTTGCCAGCAGGCGCATGATGCGATCGTGGGTATCGAGATTGCCGAGAATAAAACCGCCGCCATGCAAATAAAATAGCGTCGCCGGGCTATCTGGCTGCGGACAAAAGAGACGTGTTTCCACCTGCCCATATTTTGTTGGAACCATGTAAGCTCTGGTTGCCATTTCTGGAGCGCCCGCATTCCAGAATCGGCGCTCAAGCGTGTAATACTGTCGTTGCTCAGCAATCGTTCCCGTTGCGGGCCAGGGCGGTAAATCCGGCTGAAGAGTATTCACAACGGTCTTCATTTCAGCAGAGATAAGGTCCAGAACGGGTAATTTGTTTTCCGGCTTCATGCAAAAACTCCTTTCAAATTACGTCATTGTAAGGAACCACTGCCATGAAAATGCGATCCCGCCTGCTGATATTGAAACTGGCTGCGTCTCGCGCGCTCCCGTCAGATTGTGTTAACATTCGCCGCTCAGTTAACCACCCGTAAAAACAACCATGAAATTTCCCGGTAAACGTAAATCCAAACATTACTTCCCTGTAAATGCACGCGATCCGCTGCTTCAGCAATTCCAGCCAGAAAACGAAACCAGCGCTGCCTGGGTAGTGGGTATCGATCAAACGCTGGTCGATATTGAAGCGAAAGTGGATGATGAATTCATTGAGCGTTATGGATTAAGCGCCGGGCATTCACTGGTGATTGAGGATGACGTAGCCGAAGCGCTTTATCAGGAACTAAAACAGAAAAACCTGATTACCCATCAGTTTGCGGGTGGCACCATTGGCAACACCATGCACAACTACTCGGTGCTCGCGGATGACCGTTCGGTGCTGCTGGGTGTGATGTGTAGCAATATTGAAATTGGCAGCTATGCCTATCGTTACCTGTGTAATACCTCCAGCCGTACCGATCTTAACTATCTACAAGGCGTGGATGGCCCGATTGGTCGTTGCTTTACGCTGATTGGCGAGTCCGGGGAACGTACCTTTGCTATCAGCCCTGGCCACATGAACCAGCTGCGGGCTGAAAGTATTCCGGAAGATGTGATTGCCGGAGCCTCGGCACTGGTTCTCACCTCTTATCTGGTGCGTTGCAAGCCGGGTGAACCCATGCCGGAAGCAACCATGAAAGCCATTGAGTACGCGAAGAAATATAACGTACCGGTGGTGCTGACGCTGGGCACCAAGTTTGTCATTGCCGAGAATCCGCAGTGGTGGCAGCAATTCCTCAAAGACCACGTTTCTATCCTTGCGATGAACGAAGATGAAGCCGAAGCGTTGACCGGAGAAAGCGATCCGTTGTTAGCATCTGACAAGGCGCTGGACTGGGTTGATCTGGTGCTGTGCACCGCAGGGCCAATCGGCTTGTATATGGCGGGCTTTACCGAAGACGAAGCGAAACGTAAAACCCAGCATCCGCTGCTGCCGGGTGCTATAGCGGAATTTAACCAGTATGAGTTTAGCCGCGCCATGCGCCACAAGGATTGCCAGAATCCGCTGCGTGTCTATTCGCACATTGCGCCGTACATGGGCGGGCCGGAAAAAATCATGAATACCAACGGAGCAGGAGATGGCGCACTGGCAGCGTTGCTGCATGACATTACCGCCAACAGCTACCACCGTAGCAACGTACCAAACTCCAGCAAACATAAATTCACCTGGTTAACTTATTCGTCATTAGCGCAGGTGTGTAAATATGCTAACCGTGTGAGCTATCAGGTACTGAACCAGCATTCACCTCGTTTAACGCGCGGCTTGCCGGAGCGTGAAGACAGCCTGGAAGAGTCTTACTGGGATCGTTAAGTTATCGACCAGACCGGACGACGATGGCATCCGTAGGCCGGATAAGATGCGTCAGCATCGTATCCGGCAATGGAATCAATGTTTTACCTCGTCACCACCTCACTCGGCGGTGGCGTTTCAAGCAGTTCCAGCATAGTACGAGCAATTTCACGCTCACCCATCACTACCTGATTCGCACCACGTTCCGTGATATACGCCACTTCATCGTCATAATGGGCGCGGGCGATAATCTCAATATCCGGATTTTTCGCGCGGGCAGATGCCACAATCTCGCCCGCTTCATAACCGTTGGGAATCGTCAGGATCAGCCATTTTGCACATTCCAGATGCGCCAGTTGCATAATTTCTTCGTTCGCCGCATTGCCCAATACTGCGCGGACCCCGCGCTCTCGCAGTTCATCAACACGGGTTCGTGACGTCTCAATCACCACCAGCGGAATATCAGAGGCGAGCAATTTCTCCCCCAGCAGGCTGCCTACACGACCGTAACCTACCAGTAGCGCATGGTTGCAAATATCCACTGGGATCTGCTTCTCTTCTTCGATAGCCTCTTCCAGCGTCTGCTCTTCCAGCGTTTCGGTCTTCGCCAGATATTTCTCCAGCAGCGCAAACAGGACCGGGTTGAGCATAATCGACAAAATCGCCCCTGCCAGTACCAGGTTCTGCCCGGCTTGCGGCAACAGATCCAGCGCCATGCCCAGTCCCGCCAGGATAAACGCGAACTCACCAATTTGCGCCAGGCTGGCGGCGATAGTTAATGCCGTACGTTGGGAGTGACCAAACAGTCGCACCAGGAAAAACGCGGCTAACGACTTACCAAACAGAATAATCGCCAGCGTCGCCAGCACTGCCAGCGGTTGCTGAATCAGAATTAACGGATCAAACAACATCCCGACGGAGACAAAAAACAGCACCGCAAACGCGTCGCGCAATGGCAGCGTATCGTGGGCGGCACGGTGACTCAGTTCAGACTCGTTCAGTACCATCCCGGCAAAGAACGCACCGAGTGCAAAGGAGACATCAAACAGCTCCACCGCACCAAAGGCAATCCCTAACGCCAGCGCCAGCACCGACAGGGTAAACAGCTCACGGGAACCGGTTGCTGCGCTACGTGCCATAATCCACGGCACCAGACGGCGACCTACCAGCATCATAATGGCGATAAATGCGATCACCTTGCCGATGGTGATCCCCATATCGACTGCAAGAGTGGCAAAGCCCACATCGCCTTGTTCCATCATTCCTGCCACTGCGGGCAGCAACACCAGCGTCAGAACCATTACCAGGTCTTCCACAATCAACCAACCGATGGCGATTTGCCCACGCTGACTGTCTATTAATTGCCGTTCTTCAAGTGCGCGCAGTAACACCACGGTACTGGCGGTGGAAAGGCATAAGCCGAACACGATACCGGTCATTAACGACCAGCCCAGCACGGCGGAGAGCGCCATACCCAGCAGCGTCGCCACGGCTATCTGGGCGATCGCACCGGGAATGGCGATGGCCTTTACCGCCATCAAATCCTTCAGCGAAAAGTGCAGACCCACGCCAAACATCAACAGAATGACGCCCAGTTCAGCCAGTTCCGGCGCAAGCTTGGTATCGGCAACAAAGCCCGGAGTGAATGGTCCTGCCAGCACACCCGCTAACAGATATCCCACCAGAGGAGAAATACGTAGTTTATTGGCCAGCATGCCGAGGATAAAGGCGAGCACAAGGCCGCCAACAATGGTGGTGATAAGCGGGGTGGCGTGATGCATTCCGTCTCCTTTTCCTGGTGGTTATTGTCCATTTTTGGCCGGGAAAACCAAAATTACAGGTAATAGTTTATGACAATTTCATTGATGATGTTTATGAATAATTGTTGAATTTTGCAGAAAAATGGAATTAGCTGCAAAAAAAGCACGGATCGGAAAACTGAAGGCGGTTTAACAGAGGAAAGGCTTATGGCGACTGTAAAACGATGCAGCCAAAGTTTGCCTTTGGCTGCAATGAAATCAGTCTTTATGCCGGTTATCAGGCAGGAATATGGTCAACATCCCCAATAGTGGCAGGAAAGCACAGATTTTATAGACTAACTCGATGCTGGTGTGATCGGCGATAAGCCCCAGAACTGCCGCTCCCAGACCCCCCATGCCGAAAGCAAAACCGAAAAAGAGTCCAGAAACCATACCGATACGTCCTGGAAGTAGCTCCTGAGCGTAGACCAGAATGGCAGAGAACGCCGAAGCGAGGATAAATCCAATAATCACCGTTAAAACCCCCGTCCAGTGCAGGGTGGCGTAGGGTAAAATCAGCGTAAACGGCGCAACGCCGAGGATAGAGCCCCAAATCACATATTTCCGCCCAATTTTATCCCCTACAGGCCCGCCAATCACCGTACCTGCCGCAACGGCAAACAGGAAGGCAAACAAATGAAGCTGAGCATTCTGGATAGATAATCCGAATTTTTGCATCAGATAAAAGGTGTAATAGCTGCTGATGCTCGCCATATAGAAATATTTCGAGAAAATGAGGATTAACAGAATGCTGACCGCCAGTACCACTTTGTTACGCGGCAGTGGATTGATAATCGTCGCTTTGGGTTTTCCTTTATTCATTCGGTGCTGGGCCGAGTACCAACGGCTGATTTGCGCCAACACCACGATCGCCAGCAGTGCCGCAAGCACAAACCAGGCAACGTTGCCTTTGCCATAAGGCGCGATAATCACCGCCGCCAGCAAGGGGCCCAGGGAACTGCCAAAGTTGCCGCCGACCTGAAAGATAGATTGCGCCAGGCCATGCCGCCCGCCGGAAGCCATACGGGCCACGCGAGAAGATTCCGGATGAAAGACCGATGAACCGGTACCGACCAGCGCCGCCGCCAGCAGAACTGCGCCAAAACTGCCCGCCAGCGCAAGCAGTACCAGACCACTTAAGGTAAAGCACATGCCAATAGGCAACGACCACGGCATCGGATATTTATCGGTCCAGTAACCGACCACCGGTTGCAGTAGCGAAGAGGCGAGCTGGAAGGTGAGGGTTATCATGCCAATCTGCATAAATGTCAGAGAAAACTCTGACTGAAGCAGCGGATAAATCGCCAGAATCAGCGATTGGATCATGTCGTTCAGCAGATGTGAGAGGCTGATAGCACCTAAAATACCAAACGATGTTCGGGCCTTGGTCGTTGACGCAGCCGCGCCCGCCACAGGCTGGGTTTGTTCACTCATTGCCATAGGAAAGTCACTTTTTCAGGGTTGCGATGTAAAGAATGATCTTATTTGTGATTATTACCCGACTAACATACCTGTATGCGTCGCCTGAAGGAAGTCTCAACGCCGAATACAGAATTTCTAATCTGGATGCAGATTTATCTTCACCGGACGCAGACTTGTCTATGATGTCGCGTCATACTATTTTTCAACACGTTGAAATCAGGTCAGGGAGAGAAGTATGAAATTATTGCAGCGGGGCGTGGCGTTAGCACTGTTAACCACATTTACACTGGCGAGTGAAGCTGCTCTGGCGTATGAGCAGGATAAAACCTACAAAATTACAGTTCTGCATACCAATGATCATCATGGGCATTTTTGGCGCAATGAATATGGCGAATATGGTCTGGCGGCGCAAAAAACGCTGGTGGATGGTATCCGCAAAGAGGTTGCGGCTGAAGGCGGTAGCGTGCTGCTACTTTCCGGTGGCGACATTAACACTGGCGTGCCCGAGTCTGACTTACAGGATGCCGAATCTGATTTTCGCGGTATGAATCTGGTGGGCTATGACGCGATGGCGATCGGTAATCATGAATTTGATAACCCGCTCACCGTATTACGCCAGCAGGAAAAGTGGGCAAAGTTCCCGTTACTTTCTGCCAATATCTACCAGAAAAGTACCGGCGAGCGCCTGTTTAAACCATGGGCGCTGTTTAAGCGTCAGGATCTGAAAATTGCCGTTATTGGCCTGACGACGGATGATACAGCGAAGTTAGGCAACCCAGAAAACTTCACCGATATTGAGTTCCGTAAGCCCGCCGATGAAGCGAAGCTGGTGATTCAGGAGCTGCAACAGACAGAAAAGCCAGACATTATTATCGCGGCGACCCATATGGGGCATTACGACAATGGTGAGCACGGCTCTAACGCACCGGGCGATGTGGAGATGGCACGCGCGCTGCCTGCCGGATCGCTGGCGATGATCGTCGGTGGTCACTCGCAAGATCCGGTCTGCATGGCGGCAGAAAACAAAAAACAGGTCGATTACGTGCCGGGTACGCCATGCAAACCGGATCAACAAAACGGCATCTGGATTGTGCAGGCGCATGAGTGGGGCAAATACGTGGGACGGGCTGATTTTGAGTTTCGTAATGGCGAAATGAAAATGGTTAACTACCAGCTGATTCCGGTGAACCTGAAGAAGAAAGTGACCTGGGAAGACGGGAAAAGCGAGCGCGTGCTTTACACTCCTGAAATCGCTGAAAACCAGCAAATGATCTCGCTGTTATCACCGTTCCAGAACAAAGGCAAAGCGCAGCTGGAAGTGAAAATAGGCGAAACCAATGGTCGTCTGGAAGGCGATCGTGACAAAGTGCGTTTTGTACAGACCAATATGGGGCGGTTGATTCTGGCAGCCCAAATGGATCGCACTGGTGCTGACTTTGCGGTGATGAGTGGAGGCGGAATTCGTGATTCTATCGAAGCAGGCGATATCAGCTATAAAAACGTGCTGAAAGTGCAGCCATTCGGCAATGTGGTGGTGTATGCCGACATGACCGGTAAAGAGGTGATTGATTACCTGACCGCCGTCGCACAAATGAAGCCAGATTCAGGTGCCTACCCGCAATTTGCCAACGTTAGCTTTGTGGCGAAAGACGGCAAACTGGACGACCTTAAAATCAAAGGCGAACCGGTCGATCCGGCGAAAACTTACCGCATGGCGACATTAAACTTCAATGCCACCGGCGGTGATGGCTATCCGCGCCTTGATAACAAACCGGGCTATGTGAATACCGGCTTTATTGATGCCGAAGTGCTGAAAGCGTATATCCAGAAAAGCTCGCCGCTGGATGTGAGTGTTTATGAACCGAAAGGTGAGGTGAGCTGGCAGTAATCCGAAAGTGCCGGATATTTGCATCCGGCACAATGCTTAATCGCGGCGGGCGATATCAGCAAATTTGGCATCGAGGATCTTTGCCAGATCGCCTGCCGCCAGTTCGATATCCAGTCCGCGCTTGCCGCCGGAAACATAAATAGTGGCAAATTCTTGTGCGGGGGCGTCGATAATCGTTGGCAGACGTTTTTTCTGCCCCAGTGGGCTAATCCCCCCAACCAGATATCCCGTCGAACGCTGCGCAACCATCGGATCGGCCATCTCAACTTTCTTGGCACCCAGCGCTTTTGCTACTTTTTTAAGATCCAGTTGACCTGCAACCGGCGTAACGGCCACGGCAAGGTGTTTCATATCACCGTTCACTGCCACCAGCAGCGTTTTGTAGACCTGATCCGGATTCAAACCTAATTTTTTGACGACTTCATCGCCAAAATTGGTTTCAGCCGGATCGTGCTCGTAGGTATGGATTTGAAACGAAATCTTGTTTTTTTCGAGTAATTTAACTGCGGGTGTCATGGTAATTTTCCTGCCTTAAACAAAAAAACGAAGCAAGCATACGCCTGATGGCGGTCCAAAAAAAAGAGTCATCTTGCCTAAGAGTATTGGCAGGATGGTGAGATTGAGCGACAATCGAGTTACACCGTCGCTTAAAGTGACGGCATAATAATAAAAAAATGAAATTCCTCTTTGACGGGCCAATAGCGATATTGGCCATTTTTTAGCGCAACATTTGCGGCAAATTCCCTTCTCCATACAGGTGTAGTGCACCGACCGCGACCACATATCGCCCCGGCGGCATGGCGCGTAATTTATCCCGCCAGGCGAGATTTCGCTGATGCATCAGCACATCGTACAGCGACTGACTGAACGTATTGGGCAGCGTTATATCATTATTTTGCGGCGGTGCATTCAGCCACCAGCTCATCATTTGTTGCAGCAACCGTGCATTGGTGTGCCAGTGGGTCAGCGTATCGTCCAGCAGTGCCAGTCCTTTGTCAGGGAGCTGGAGCAACATGGCAATCTGGTTTTCTGCCCCTTCCAGTTCAATCACGGGTTTATGTTGTTGCTTCGCCGCCTGCAATAGCTGGTAATCGATACCATATTCTGCCCGCAGCCCCAGTTTTTGTGCCTGCGTCGCCTGAAGAACCATCGCGATTTGCCACAGCGGTTGGGTAGAAAAGAGTGAGGTAGAAATGCCCATCTCCTGGCTAATGTGCTGCAGGTTTTGGAGTTGCTCCTCGCTAATGCGCTCTTCCAGCGCCTCGCAGGCAGGCAAATTAGCAAAAGGCGTATCGCTGGTGGAAACATCCGCCTCGACGATCAGCGCATCGGCGTTTTTGAGCTTTTTGAGCAAACGGGTGGGCAGGGGAGCCATATCGTGGCTACCCATATGAATACTGCCGAGCAGATGAAAATGGCGATTGCCGGGAAGAGAGATATCGATAGCAGGCCAGGTGTAATGATTACCGCGCAGCGCGGCCCAAAGCGTTTTTACCCGGTACAACAGATCCATACGACCTCCCTTTGTGAAATATCATGCTAGCGCGCGGTGAGGGATGGCGCAAATGGAGTTGGGACGGATTAAATATTTGGCACGCCGGGGAAAACGTGCAAAAAGGTCGCGTAATGCCAAAACATCGCCGCATCCGGCATCCGGCATCCGGCATCCGGCATCCGAGCACCATTGCCTGATGCGACGCTTACGCGTCTTATCAGGCCTACAACCCTGTGCCTGAATCGTAGGCCGGATAAGGCGTTTATGCCGCATCCGGCAGGCATGCGTCGATGCCAGATGCGCCACCCTAAAGCAGCGCATCCGCAATGACATACTTATTCCTTCGGTTTAAACCGCAGCAACCGGTTGGCGTTACTCACTACGGTAATCGACGAGAGCGCCATTGCCGCTCCGGCAACCACCGGGTTAAGCAGCGTACCGGTGAACGGCCACAAAATACCGGCGGCGACCGGAATACCAATGCTGTTGTAGATAAACGCACCGAGCAGGTTCTGCTTCATATTGCGCAGCGTTGCGCGGGAAATCGCGAGCGCATCCGCAACACCCATCAGGCTATGGCGCATCAGGGTAATCGCCGCGGTTTCAATGGCAACATCACTGCCGCCACCCATCGCAATACCGACATCCGCCTGAGCCAGCGCTGGCGCGTCGTTAATGCCGTCGCCCACCATTGCCACCTGACGTCCTTCACTTTGCAGGCGTTTAATCGCTTCGGCTTTACCGTCCGGCAGCACCCCGGCGATCACCTCATCAATCCCGGCTTCTTTGGCGATCGCATTGGCGGTGGTTGGGTTATCCCCGGTCAACATCACCAGACGATATCCCGCTTTATGCAGGCGTTGCAGCGCCGCCACGCTATCACTACGCAATGGATCGCGTACAGCCAGCAGGGCTACCGCTTTCCCGTCAACCGCCAGCAGCACAGGCGTTGCCCCTTGCGATGCCTGAGCAGTAATCTCCGCTTCGATAGCTTTGGTATCAACCTGTTGCTCATTTAACAGCGCCTGATTGCCCAGCAATAACGCATGACCTTCAGCTTCACCGCTCACGCCCAGCCCGCGCAATGTGCGGAAACCGTTGACCTGCGGCAGCTGCATATCGCCTGCTTTATCGAGGATCGCTCGTGCCAGCGGATGGCTGGAACCTTGCTCCAGTGCCGCCGCCAGACGCAATGCCTGCGCTTCATCAACATCAGCAAACGTTTTCACTGCGACAACCTGCGGTTTACCTTCGGTCAGCGTCCCGGTTTTATCGAACACTACGGTATCGAGCGTACTGGCGCGTTGCAGCGCGTCGGCGTCCCGTACCAGCACGCCAAACTCAGCCGCCCGCCCGACGCCCGAAATAATCGACATCGGCGTCGCCAGTCCCAGCGCACACGGACAGGCAATAATCAGCACCGTGGTGGCAATCACCAGGGTATAGACAATCTGCGGTGCCGGACCAAAGAAATACCAGATTGCCGCACTGACAAGCGCAATAACCACTACTACCGGCACAAATACGGCTGAGATTTTATCCGCCAGTTGGCCGATTTCAGGCTTGCTGCTCTGGGCCTGGCGCACCATGCGAATGATCCGTGACAGCGTAGTATGGCTGCCGACCGCACTGGCACGAAACAGCACACTGCCGTCCTGTACCACTGTCCCGGCATGGACGCTATCGCCTTCGCCTTTTTGCTGCGGGATAGGTTCGCCCGTCAGCATCGCTTCATCCAGCCACGCTTCGCCTTGAGTAATCTCACCATCTACCGGCACACGGTCGCCGGTCGTCAGGCGTAGTAACATACCTGGCTGAACATCTGCCAGCGGCACGTTTTTTTCACCTTCGTCGGTGACCAGGCGCGCCGTCGGTGGGGTTAAATCGAGTAATTTCTCCAGCGCCTTAGAAGAACGCTGACGTGCGCGCGCTTCCAGCATATGGCCGAGATTGATCAGACCGATAATCATCGCACTGGCTTCATAGTAAAGATGTCGCGCTTCCATCGGGAACCACTGCGGCCACAGGTTGACGCTCATCGAATAGAGCCACGCCACGCCAGTACCCAGCGCCACCAGCGTATCCATCGTCGCTGCACCGTTCAGCAGGCTTTTCCATGCGCTGCGGTAAAAATGCCCGCCGGCGAAAAACATTACCGCCAGGGTTATCAGGCCGATAACCAACCACAGGCTGCGGTTGTCGGCGGTGACCATCATGTTATCGCCGATCATCCCCCAGACCATCACCGGGATACCCACCGCCAGTGCGACAATCGCCTGCCAGCGGAAGCGCTTCATCGTAGCGACGGCGGTTTCTTGCTGGCGCTCACGGCGTTTCGCGTCATCTTCAATCGCTTCCGCACCGTAGCCCGCTTTTTCCACCGCCTGCACTAAATCTTGTGGGGAGGCACTGCCCATCACCAGCGCAGTACGCTCCGCCAGGTTTACCCGTGCCTGAGTGACGCCCGGTACGCTTTGCAGCGCATTTTGTACGCGGGTGACACAGCTGGCGCAGCTCATGCCGCTCAGCAGCAACTGCTGGCTGTCATCGTCATCGGCGGTCGCTGCCGGAAGCGCCTCAGAAACCGCTGTCAGTGCTTCCGACGGGATTGATGACTCCGCCAGCGGTTTAGCCTTTGGGTGGCTTACAGATGCGTCATAACCCGCTTGTTTGATGGTTTCGATCAGCTGTTCTGCACTGGCAGTCCCGGTAACGTGCGCTTCAGTGACAGACACATCCGCCTGCTCAACATCCGGGCGCTGTTCGAGACTTTCTTTCACGCGTTTAACGCAGTGACCGCAGGACAGGCCGTCCAGGGTCAGGTCGATAGTTTGTGACATAAAACACTCCTTTTAAGACAGTTTTGACTGGCTGTGATAAAGGTTAAACCTTCCAGCAAGGGGAAGGTCAAGAAATTAATAAACCAGGCGGGTAAAAGTCCGTAAAGATTAAAAAATCGGCTCGATTTGCATCAGGATTAGACATTTATCTCTTTGTTTTCCTGTAGTTAAGTTGCGGGTGCTAAGTTAAATCAGGATGCCTGAAAATCGGCACCGGGGTGAGGAATTACCTCCCGCATCTATAAAAAGGAGTTAACAAAAGATGTTAGATGCAAACAAATTACAGCAGGCAGTGGATCAGGCTTACACCCAATTTCACTCACTTAACGGCGGACAAAATGCCGATTACATTCCCTTTCTGGCGAATGTACCTGGTCAACTGGCGGCAGTGGCTATCGTGACCAGCGATGGCAACGTCTATAGTGCGGGTGACTGTGATTACCGCTTTGCGCTGGAATCCATCTCGAAAGTCTGTACGTTAGCCCTTGCGTTAGAAGATGTCGGCCCGCAGGCGGTACAGGACAAAATTGGCGCTGACCCGACCGGATTGCCCTTTAATTCAGTTATCGCCTTAGAGTTGCATGGCGGCAAACCGCTGTCGCCACTGGTGAATGCTGGCGCTATTGCCACCACCAGCCTGATTAACGCTGAAAATGCCGAACAACGCTGGCAGCGAATTTTACATATCCAACAACAACTGGCTGGTGAGCAGGTAGCGCTCTCTGATGAAGTCAACCAGTCGGAACAAACAACCAACTTCCATAACCGGGCCATTGCCTGGCTGCTGTACTCCGCCGGATATCTCTATTGTGATGCAATGGAAGCCTGTGACGTGTACACCCGTCAGTGCTCCACGCTCATCAATACTGTTGAACTGGCAACGCTTGGCGCGACGCTGGCGGCGGGGGGAGTGAATCCGCTGACGCATAAACGCGTTCTTCAGGCCGACAACGTGCCGTACATTCTGGCCGAAATGATGATGGAAGGGCTGTATGGTCGCTCCGGTGACTGGGCGTATCGCGTTGGTTTACCGGGCAAAAGCGGTGTAGGTGGCGGTATTCTGGCGGTCGTCCCTGGCGTGATGGGAATTGCCGCGTTCTCACCACCGCTGGACGAAGAAGGCAACAGTGTTCGCGGTCAAAAAATGGTGGCATCGGTCGCTAAGCAACTCGGCTATAACGTGTTTAAGGGCTGATCATGATGAACACGGAAGGTAATAACGGTAACAAACCCCTCGGTCTATGGAACGTCGTTTCCATCGGCATTGGGGCAATGGTGGGGGCGGGGATCTTCGCGCTGCTGGGGCAGGCTGCGTTGCTAATGGAAGCCTCGACCTGGGTCGCCTTTGCATTTGGCGGTATTGTGGCGATGTTTTCCGGTTATGCCTATGCGCGCCTGGGGGCGAGCTATCCCAGCAATGGCGGTATTATCGACTTCTTTCGTCGCGGATTAGGCAACGGCGTCTTTTCGCTGGCGCTCTCGTTACTGTACCTGTTGACGCTGGCGGTAAGCATCGCCATGGTCGCCCGTGCTTTTGGCGCTTATGCCGTGCAGTTTTTGCATGAAGGCAGCCAGGAGGAGCACCTTATATTGCTCTACGCGTTGGGGATCATTGCGGTGATGACGCTTTTCAACTCCTTAAGCAACCATGCGGTAGGGCGGCTGGAAGTGATCCTCGTCGGCATTAAAATGATGATCCTGTTATTGCTGATCATTGCAGGTGTCTGGTCGCTGCAACCGGCGCATATTTCCGTCTCTGCGCCCCCCAGCTCCGGTGCGTTCTTCTCCTGTATTGGGATAACCTTCCTTGCCTATGCGGGCTTTGGCATGATGGCGAACGCGGCGGATAAAGTGAAAGATCCGCAGGTCATTATGCCACGGGCATTTCTGGTGGCGATTGGCGTTACCACGTTGCTTTATATCTCGCTGGCGCTGGTTTTGCTTAGCGATGTATCGGCATTAGAGTTAGAAAAATATGCCGATACCGCCGTAGCGCAGGCTGCTTCTCCGCTGCTCGGGCATGTGGGTTATGTGATCGTCGTCATCGGCGCTTTACTGGCGACGGCTTCAGCCATAAACGCGAACCTGTTCGCCGTGTTTAACATCATGGACAACATGGGCAGCGAACGCGAACTGCCGAAGCTAATGAATAAATCCCTGTGGCGGCAGAGTACCTGGGGCAACATCATTGTCGTGGTGCTGATTATGCTGATGACGGCGGCGCTGAATTTAGGCTCACTCGCCAGCGTTGCCAGCGCCACCTTTTTGATCTGCTATCTGGCGGTGTTTGTGGTGGCGATCCGCCTGCGTCATGATATTCACGCCTCGTTGCCGATTCTTATCGTTGGTACGTTGGTGATGTTGTTGGTGATCGTTGGCTTTATCTACAGCCTGTGGTCCCAGGGCAGCCGTGCGTTGATATGGATTATTGGTGCAATCTTACTCAGCCTTATTGTGGCAATGGTCATGAAGCGCAATAAAACCGTATAACACCTCTCTGCGCGCAGTACAGCCTGTACTGCGCCTTTGTCTTTAATTCAAATTACCTTTCTTATTCCTTTAATAAATAAGTCACAAAAAAATGATATATACGCGATAAATCTGTGATGCTAATCACTTATTACCGTGGATTATTCTTAATGCGTATGATGGTAATCTAAAAGTCGTAGTGTATTCTAAATAAATAACGTATAAGCTTTTTAGCTGCATTTCTTTGCCAATATCAATGATCGACAAAAGAGATGCACAAGTTATTACCCTTCTTAATAAAATGAGACTGGTTATAAAAACCAGTTAAAATAATGACCTGGAAGGAAGTGACTTATCTATGGCGCGATTCCAGTTTAAAAACAGTAAAAATAATGGACTTATTTTTTTAATAAGTTTTATGGTGATGGGAGAAGCTACAATTGCTGCACCGCTGCCACAATGGGCGAACGCCCCAGCGGTAACGCCAGTTGCCCAATTATCTTTACAGGAAAGTATATTACGCGCCTTTGCGCGAAATCCCGACGTCACTCAACAGGCGGCGCAGATAGGTATTGGCGAAGCGCAAATTGATGAAGCCAAAAGTGCCTGGTATCCGCACGTTGGATTAACCGGCAATGCGGGACCGTCCCGACAAACGGACTCCAGTGGCAGGCTTGATAACAACGTTTCGTATGGCATAACTCTGACACAGCTGGTGTATGACTTTGGTAAAACTAACAACGATATCAAACTGCAAACTGCCGCCCGTGACAGCTACCGCTTTAAATTGATGGCAACATTAACCGATGTTGCAGAGAAAACGGCAACTGCCTATATGGAAGTCAGTCGTTATCAGGCTTTGTGCGATGCGGCTCAACGCAATATTCACTCGCTGGAAAACGTCTACAACATGGCGGCATTGCGCGCTAACGCTGGCCTGAACTCGTCGTCGGATGAATTACAGGCCCAGACGCGTATTGCCGGAATGCGCTCAACGCTGGAGCAATATCAGGCGCAGATGGCGAGCGCCAAAGCGCAACTGGCGGTGCTCACTGGCGTACAGCCGGAGGCGATAGCCGCGCCACCTGCTGAATTAGCCGAGCAGCCGGTATCGCTGAAAAATATTGATTACCAGTCCATCCCACTGGTGCTGGCGGCAGAAAACTTACGCCAGTCAGCACAGTACGGTGTGGAAAAAACGAAAGCGCAATACTGGCCAACGCTCAGTATTCAGGGGGGCAAAACGCGCTACCAGACCAGTGACCGCTCGTATTGGGACGATCAGTTACAACTGAACGTTAACGCGCCGCTGTATCAGGGCGGCGCAGTTTCAGCCCAGGTGCAACAGGCTGAAGGGCAACAAAAAATCTCTGCCTCGCAGGTCGAACAGGCAAAACTGGACGTGCTGCAACGAGCGTCTGTGGCATATGCCAACTGGACAGGCGCACGGGGTCGCGAAGAAGCCGGTTTAGCACAATCCGAAAGTGCGCACAAAACGCGAGATGTGTACCAAAATGAATATAAATTGGGCAAACGCAGTCTGAATGATCTATTAACCGTCGAGCAAGATGTCTTTCAGGCGCAATCGGCTGAAATAAATGCCAATTATGATGGCTGGGTCGCCGCCGTAAATTATGCCGCTGCGGTGAATAACCTTATTCCATTAGCGGGAATTAAACAGGGCTTATACAACGACTTACCCGACTTGAAATAATCCTGCCATTATTAATAGTGGGGCGTTGTTAAGTGATTACCTTTGTCTTATTTAGATAAATGGACTCGCTAAGGATATGCGCCATTTATCAGGAATGCCATTATGAGCCTGATTATTGATGTTATTTCGCGTAAAACATCCGTCAAACAAACGCTGATTAATCCTGGCGACGTCACGGTTGTTATTTATGAGCCTTCCGTGGTGCAGGTTCATGCTCAGGCCTCTGTCGTTGCGCGTTACGTCCGTGAAGGAAATGACCTGCTGATCTATATGCAGGACGGCACGGTGATCCGCTGCAACGGTTATTTCCTGCAAGCGGCGAATACCGCTGAACAATCGGAACTGGTGTTTGCCGATGGACAACAGCTCACCCACGTCACCTTTGCCGATACTGCTGCGGGTGGATTAGCCCCCGTAGAACTGACTGCCCAGACCACCGCGATTGAAAGCATTGCGCCATTTCTTGATACCATTGCTCAGACCAGCACCTTCCCATGGGGATGGCTGGCGGGGGCGGCGGTAGGTGGTGGCGCGCTTGGTGCACTGCTGGCAAGCGGTGGCGATGGCGACTCGAAAACAGAAGTGATTAATAACCCTCCGCCACCCGCTGAGCCTGGCAACGCCACACCATCATTTTTAGTTACCGATAATCAGGGCGATCAGCGCGGCATTCTCGCCACCAATGACATCACCGATGACACCACGCCAACCTTTAGCGGCAGCGGGCAGGCGGGGGCGACTATTCAGATTAAAGACAGTAACGGCAATACTATTGCCAGTACTCAGGTAGACAACAACGGTCAGTGGAGTGTCTCGTTACCCACGCAAAGTGCAGGTGAACATACCTGGTCAGTGGTGCAAATTGTCGGCAGTACCATCACTGACGCCGGTTCGATAACGTTAACCATCGACAATAGTCAGGCCAGCGTGCAGGTTGCCACCACCGCAGGCGATAACATTATTAACGCCAGCGAACAGGCCGCCGGGTTTACGCTTTCTGGCACCAGTAGCCATCTGGCGCAGGGAACAGAACTCACCGTTACGCTAAACGGCAAAACCTACACCACCAGCGTAGGCGCTAACGGTGCCTGGAGCGTGCAGGTGCCGACCGCCGATGCACAGGCGTTAGGCGAAGGGAATCAGGCGGTGCTGGTCAGTGGGAAAGACGCCACAGGCAATACGGTCACTGGCGCGCAGCTGCTAACGGTCGATACCCAACCGCCAACGCTTGCCATCAACACCATCGCTCAGGACAACATCATCAGTGCTGCGGAACATAACGTCGCGCTGGTACTGAGCGGCACGTCGAATGCAGAAGCGGGGCAAACCGTAACACTGACCGTCAACGGGAAAAGCCATACAGCAACCGTCGGTAGCGACGGAACCTGGCAAGTGACGCTGCCTGCCACGGAAGTCCAGGCACTGGCGGAGGGTAATTACGCTGTCAATGCCAGTGTCAGCGATCGGGCAGGGAACAGCACCAGCCACAGCGCGAATTTCACGGTAGACACCTCAGCACCCGTGGTCAGTGTTAATACCGTGGCGGGCGACGATATTCTTAATAATGCTGAGCAGGCCGTCGCGCAGATCATCTCCGGACAAGTTAGCGGTGCTTCTCCTGGCGATACGGTCACCGTGAAGTTAGGTGCCACTGTTCTGACTGGTGTAGTGCTGGCGGACGGTACATGGAATGTGGCGCTGGATCCGGCGGTAACCCGCACCCTGGCGCGTGGCCCTAACGATATTATTGTCACGGTGACCGATGCTGCTGGTAATACCGGTACGGCGACTCATAACATCACTCTGGTGGGCGTCGCGCCGCAAGTGGCGATAGATGCGATCAGCGGTGATAACGTACTGAATGCGCTGGAGTCTCAGCAGCCGCTAACGTTAAGCGGCACCAGCAATTTACCCGATGGCGGCACGGTTAACGTGACGTTGAATAATGTCACGTATAGCGCTCAGGTTAGCGGCGGCGTCTGGTCGCTGAGCGTTCCGGTAAGCGATGTTGTTAATCTGGCGAATACCAATTACACCGTTACTGCCAGCGCCACAGATGTGACCGGCAACACCGGCACCGCGCAGAGCAATTTACTGGTCGATACGGTGCTGCCACAGGTGATCATCAACACCTTTGCGGGCGACAACATTGTCAACAACGCCGAAGCGGCGGCAGATCAAACTCTGAGTGGCGTCGTGGTGGGCGCTGCGCAGGGCGACACGGTCACCATTGAACTGGGCGGCAATATTTACACGGCGACGGTGGGCAGCAATCTCACCTGGAGCGTGAACGTTCCGGCGGCAGATTTACAGGCGCTGGGCGACGGTGCGTTAACCATTAATGCTTCGGTTACCACCGTACATGGCAATACAGGCAGCAGTGCGCTTGATATCACCATCAGTGCCGGGCTGCCGGGGCTGCGCATTGACACTATCGCGGGCGATGATGTGATCAATGCCGTTGAGCAGCAGCAAAACCTGATTATCACCGGTAGCAGTACCAATCTGCCCGCCGGAAGAGTGGTCACTGTTTTGCTCGGGGGCAACACCTACCAGGGGTTGACCGACAGCAACGGCAACTGGCAGGTTGGCGTGCCTGCGGCAGATCTACAGGCACTGACGCCGGGTACGATAGTGGTTAATGCCAGCGCAACGGACCCCGCCGGGAATCCGGTTTCCATCGATCGCAACGTGGAAGTCAATCCGGGCGCGGTGCTTATCACCATCAATACCGTCTCCGGTGATGACATTATTAATGCCGCAGAAAAAGGCGCGCCGTTAACGCTGACTGGCACCAGGCAGTTGGTGGAAACCGGGCAAACCGTGGTAGTGAAATTCGCCGGGCAGACCTTTACCACCACCGTTCAGGCGGGGGGCGGCTGGAGCCTGACCGTTCCCGCCAGCGCGGTGAGCAGCCTGGCAGATGGCGCGGCGGAAATCACCGCGACCGTCACCAACATCAGCGGTAATACTGGCGACACCTCCCGAACCATTACCGTCGACAGCCAGGCCCCGGCGTTGAGCATCGATCCACTGACCGCTGATAACATCATTAACGCCGCCGAAAGCGGGCAGGATCTTCCTATCACCGGCACCACTGACGCCCAGCCGGGGCAGACGGTGACCGTTACGTTGAATGGGCAGACCTATCAGGGCGTCGTGCAGTCCGACGGCACCTGGAGCGTGACCGTTCCCGCCGCCAACGTTGGCGCACTGGCTGACGGCAACGCTACGGTCACCGCCAGCGTGAACGATGTTGCCGGTAATCCGAGCAGCGTCTCACGCGTGGCGCTGGTCGATGCCACGCCGCCGGTGGTAACCATTAATCCGGTGGCGACCGATAACGTCATCAATACGCCGGAACATGCTCAGGCGCAAATCATCAGCGGCACAGTCACCGGCGCGCAAGCGGGCGATATCGTTACTGTGACGCTGAATAATGTGAATTACACCACCGTGGTGGATGCTTCCGGCAACTGGAGTCTGGGCGTTCCGGCCTCGGTGGTCAGTGGGCTGGCGGACGGCAGTTATCCTGTCAGCGTCTCAGTAACCGATCGTGCCGGAAACACGGGCAGCCAGTCGCTGACCGTCACGGTCGATACCGCCGCGCCAGTAATTGGTATTAACACCATTGCTGGCGATGATGTGATAAATGCCAGCGAAAAAGGGGCCGATCTCCAGATTACCGGTACCAGCGATCAGCCAGCCAATACCGCCATCACCGTGACGCTGAACGGGCAAAATTACACCACCACGACCGACGCCTCCGGCAACTGGAGCGTCACGGTTCCGGCATCGGCGGTAACCGCACTGGGCCAGGCCAACTACACGGTAACGGCGGCGGTGACCAGCGGTATCGGCAACAGCGCCACCGCCAGCGGCACGCGGGATATCACCATCGACGCCAATCTACCCGGTCTGCGGGTCGATACGGTGGCGGGCGATGATGTGGTCAATATCATCGAGCATGGGCAGGCGCTGGTGATTACCGGCAGCAGCTCGGGGCTGGCTGAAGGCACGCCGCTTACCGTCACGATTAATAATGTGGAATACACCACTGCGGTGCAGGCCGATGGTAGCTGGAGTGTGGGCGTTACGGCGGTGCAGGTTAGCGCCTGGCCTGCGGGAACAGTTAATATTGCCGTATCCGGGGAAAGTAGCGCCGAAAATCCGGTGAGCATTACGCATCCGGTTATGGTCGATCTCACGCCGGCGGCGATCACCATCAACACCATCGCCACGGATGATGTGATTAACGCCACAGAAAAAGGCGCTGATTTAACCCTTTCTGGCACTACCACGAATGTTGAAGCAGGCCAGACGGTTACTGTGACCTTTGGCGGTAAAAACTACACTGCTACCGTGGCGAGCGATGGTAGCTGGACCGCCACCGTACCTGCCGCCGATTTAGCGGCATTACCCGAGGGCAGCGCCTCCGCGCAGGCCAGCGTCAGCAATATCAACGGCAATAGCGCCTCGGCGGTGCATAACTACAGCGTCGATAGCAGTGCCCCGACCATCATTATCAATACCGTCGCCAGCGACAATATCGTCAACGCCAGCGAAGCCGATGCGGGTGTGACGGTGAGCGGCAGTACCACCGCTGAAGCGGGGCAGATTGTTACGGTAACGCTCAATAGCCCGACCGTGCAGACCTATCAGGCAACGGTGCAGGCCGATGGCAGCTGGAGTATTAACATTCCGGCGGCAGACCTTGAGGCATTGACCGATGGCAGCCACACCCTGACTGCTACGGTCAATGACAAAGCGGGCAACCCGGCGAGCACCACGCATAATCTGGCAGTGGATCTCACCGTTCCGGTGCTGACCATCAACACCATGGCGGGCGACGATATTATTAACGCCGCCGAACACGGGCAGGCATTGGTGATTTCCGGCTCCAGCACTGGCGGAGAGTCGGGAGATGTCGTCAGCGTCACGCTAAACAATAAAACCTACACCACGACGCTGGATGCCTCCGGCAACTGGAGCGTCGGCGTTCCGGCGGCGGATGTCACGGCGCTGGGTAGCGGCCCGCAAACCATCACCGCCAGCCTGAGCGATCGCGCGGGCAACAGCGACAGCACGACTCACGATGTGACCGTTGATCTTAGCGGCCCGACGCTGACCATCAATACCGTCTCCGACGATGACATTATTAACAGTACGGAGAAAACCCAGGATCTGATCATCAGTGGCGGCTCCAGCGGTCTGGCGACCGGCACCACGGTCACCGTGATGTTGAACGGCCTGGCGTACAGCGCCACTACCGATAGTTCCGGCAACTGGAGCGTTACCGTGCCCGCTTCGGCGGTCGGCGCGCTGGGCGAGGCGGTCTATTCGATTAGCGCCAGTGCCACCGACAGCGCGGGCAACAGCGGCAGCACCACCCATACGGTGAATGTCGAATCGCTCCTGCCTGGGGTGATCATTAATACCGTGGCGGGCGATGACATTATCAATGCCGCTGAAATCGCTGTGGCGCAGACCATCAGCGGTCAGGTCACGGGAACGGCGGTTGCGGGGAATACGGTGATTGTCACCATTGGCGGCAATCAATACACCGCCACCGTGCAGTCAGATTTAAGCTGGAGCGTCAGCGTACCTGCGAACGTTTTGCAGGCGCTGGGCAACGGTGAACTGACCATCAGCGCCTCGGTGACCAATTCCGCAAATAATACCGGCACCGCGACGCGCGACATCGTGATAGACGCCAACCTGCCAGGCCTGCGGGTCGATACCGTGGCAGGCGATGATGTGATTAACAGCATTGAGCACACTCAGGCGCTGGTGGTCACCGGTAGCAGTAGCGGACTGGCGGCGGGCGCGGCGTTGACGGTGGTTATCAATAGCGTCACCTACGGCGCAACGGTACTCGCCGATGGCAGCTGGAGCGTCGGCGTTCCGGCGGCAGATGTCACAAACTGGCCTGCGGGGACGGTCAATATTGCCGTCTCTGGCACGAATACCGCCGGAACAACAACCAGCATTAGCCATCCGGTCACGGTCGATCTCGCTACCGTGGCGATTACCATCAACACCCTTTCCACTGACGATGTAATTAACGCTGCTGAAAAAGGCTCTGATTTGCAGCTTTCCGGCACCACCTCCGGCGTGGAAGCGGGGCAGACTATTACCGTTATTTTCGGTGGCAAAAGCTACACCACCACGGTTGCCGCGGATAATACCTGGGGGCTGACGATCCCAGCCGCCGATCTCGCAACCTTGCCGGATGGCGCAGCAAACATCCAGGCCAGCGTCAGCAACGTCGCGGGTAACAACGCCCAGGCAACGCATGTTTATAGCGTCGATGCCACCGCGCCCTCCGTTACTATCAACACCATCGCCAGCGACGATATTCTTAATGCCGCCGAAGCGGGATCGGCGCTGACCATCAGCGGCACCAGCACCGCAGAAGCCGGGCAGACAGTGACCGTGACGCTAAACGGCGTCAATTACAGCGGCAACGTGCAGGCTGACGGGAGCTGGAGCGTCAGCGTACCAACTGGCGATTTAGCCGACCTTACCGCCAGCCCCTATACGGTGAGCGCGGCGGTCAGCGACAAAGCGGGCAACCCAACCTCGGCAACGCATAACCTGACGGTGGATCTTGCCGCTCCGGTCGTCACCATTAACACGGTAGCGGGCGATGACATCATTAACGCCACGGAACATGCTCAGGCGCAGATTATCAGCGGCTCGGCAACGGGCGCGACGACGGGTAACACGGTTTCCGTGGCGATTGGCACGACTACCTACACCACCGTGCTGGACGCCAACGGCAACTGGAGCATCGGCGTGCCTGCCAGCGTGATTTCCGCGCTGGCCCAGGGCGATGTGACCATTACCGCCACGGTTACCGACTCCGCAGGCAACAGCGGCACGGCCTCGCACACTGTCAGCGTGGCGCTCGGTGCACCGATACTCGCCATTAACACCATCGCCGTCGATGACATCATCAACGCCACGGAGAAAGGCGCGGATCTGTCGATTTCCGGCACCAGCAACCAGCCTGCGGGCACGCAGGTAACTGTTACGCTCAACGGGCAAAATTACACCACCACAGCCGATGCTTCCGGTAACTGGAGCGTGACCGTTCCGGCGTCACGGGTGAGCGCCCTCGGTGAAGCCACTTATACGGTGACTGCCGCCGCCACTGACGCCGATGGCAACAGCGGTTCCGCCAGCCATAACGTACAGGTTAATACCGCGCTGCCGGGCGTCACCATTAACGTGGTGGCAACGGACGATATTATTAACGCCGCCGAAGCGGGCGTGGACCAGACCATCAGCGGGCAGGTGACGGGTGCAACGGCAGGCGACACGGTGACCGTCACGCTCGGCGGGGCGACGTACACCGCCACGGTGCAGGCGAATTTAAGCTGGAGCGTCGATGTTCCGGCAGCCGCTTTACAGGCGCTGGGCAACGGTGAACTCACCATTTCGGCTTCGGTAACGAACAGCGTAGGCAATACCGGTAACGGCACGCGCGAAATCACCATAGACGCGAATCTCCCGGGTCTGCGGGTCGATACCGTGGCGGGCGATGATGTGGTCAACATTATCGAGCACGGTCAGGCGCTGGTGATTACCGGCAGCAGCTCTGGGCTGGCGGTGGGTAGTAATGTCACGCTGACCATTAACGGGCAAACCTATGTTGCGGCAGTGCTGGCGGATGGCACCTGGAGCGTCGGCGTTCCGGCGGTGGATGTCAGCGCCTGGCCTGCGGGGGCGCTGACGATTACGGCGAGCGGCAGCACTACCGCCGGAAACCCGGTCAGCGTTACGCATCCGGTGACTGTCGATCTCTCGGCGGTGGCTGTCAGCATCAACGCCATTACCGCCGATGATGTGATTAACGCTGCTGAAAAAGGCGCGGCGTTAACGCTCACCGGCAGCACTTCTGGTGTCGAAGCCGGACAAACGGTCACCGTCACCTTTGGCGGCAAAACTTACACTGCAAGCGTCGCGGCTAACGGTTCCTGGAGTACCACGGTTCCGGCGGCAGATATGGCAGCCCTGCGTGATGGCGATGCCAGCGCACAGGCCAGCGTCAGCAATGTTAACGGCAACAGCGCCACCACGACTCATGCTTACAGCGTCGATGCCAGCGCGCCAACGGTGACCATTAACACCATTGCGGGCGACGATATTCTTAACGCCGCCGAAGCGGGTGCGGCGCTGACCATCACCGGCAGCAGCCAAGCGAATTTACTGGTCGATAGCGGCCTGCCGGGCGTTACCATCAACACCGTGGCGGGCGATGATATTATCAACGCCGCCGAAGCCGGGGCCGATCAAACCATCAGCGGGGTGGTCACTCGTGCCGCCGCTGGCGATACGGTTACCGTCACGCTGGGCGGCAACACTTACACCACCACGGTACAGGGCAACTTAAGCTGGAGCGTCAGCGTTCCGGCAGCCGATCTCCAGGCGCTGGGCAATGGTGATTTGACCATTACCGCCTCGGTTACCAACGCGAATGGCAACACGGGCAGCGGCACGCGGGATATCACCATTGATGCTAACCTGCCGGGGCTGCGGGTGGATACCGTGGCGGGCGATGATATCGTCAACAGCATCGAGCACGGACAGGCGCTGGTGATCACCGGTGGCAGTAGTGGCCTGAATGCAGGCGCCGTGCTGACGGTTACCATCAACAGTGTGGCGTATTCCGCCACGGTACAGGCGGACGGGAGCTGGAGCGTCGGCATTCCGGCGGCAAACGTCAGTGCATGGCCTGCGGGGCCGTTAACCGTTGAGGTAGCCGGGCAAAGCAGCGCCGATAACCCAGTCAGCGTCAGCCATCCGTTCACCGTCGATTTAACGGCGGTGGCAATCAGCATCAACACCGTTGCCAGCGATGACGTAATTAACGCCGCCGAAAAAGGCACTGGCCTGACCCTTTCTGGCAGCACCAGCGGAATTGAAAGCGGGCAAACCGTCACCGTCACTTTTGGCGGTAAAACCTACACCGCAAGCGTCGCCGCCAACGGGAGCTGGAGCGTGAATGTTCCAGCGGGGGATTTGGCAACCTTGCCAGACGGCGCGGCGAACGTGCAGGCCAGCGTCAGCAGCGCGAGCGGTAACAGTGCCTCGGCGACCCATGCGTATAGCGTTGACGCCAGCGCACCGACGCTCACCATTAACACCATTGCCAGCGACGATATTCTTAACGCCACGGAGGCGGGAAGCCCGCTCACCATCAGCGGCACCAGCACCGCCGAAACCGGGCAGACGGTGACCGTCACCCTTAATGGCGCAACCTACACCGGCACTGTACAGGCGGACGGTAGCTGGAGCGTCAGCGTTCCCACTTCAGCCCTGGGCGCGCTGACCGCAAGCAATTACACCGTCAGCGCTACGGTCAATGACAAAGCGGGCAACCCCGGCAGCGCCAGCCAGAATCTGGCGGTAGACACCACCGCGCCGGTTCTCACCATTAACACCGTGGCGGGCGATGACATCATCAACGACGCCGAACACGCCCAGGCGCTGGTGATCTCCGGCACCAGCAGCGGCGGGGAAGCGGGCGATGTGGTGAGCGTTGTGCTCAACGGCAAAACCTACACCACCACCCTGGATGCCTCCGGCAACTGGAGCGTTGGCGTTCCAGCAGCGGATGTTGCGGCACTCGGTAGCGGTGCACAGACCATCACCGCCAGCGTCAGCGATCGGGCAGGCAACAGCGACGACGCCAGCCGCACCGTGACCGTCAGTCTCACCGCGCCAGTGATTAGCATCAACACCATCGCGGGCGATGATGTGATCAACGCGACGGAAAAAGGATCTGATCTGGCGCTTTCCGGCACCAGCGATCAGCCTGCGGGTACGGCGATCACCGTTACGCTGAACGGACAAAACTACAGCGCCACTACCGACGCCTCCGGCAACTGGAGCGTCACCGTTCCTGCCTCGGCGGTCAGTGCGCTGGGCGAAGCCACATATAGCGTGACGGCGAGCGTCACCAATGCTCAGGGTAACAGCAGCACCGCCAGCCATAACGTGCAGGTCAATACCGCGCTGCCGGGCGTCACCATTAATCCGGTGGCGACGGACGACATTATTAACGCCGCCGAAGCTGGCAGCGCGCAAACTATCAGCGGCCAGATAACCGGTGCGGCGGCGGGCAGCACCGTCACCGTTGAACTGGGCGGTAAAACTTACACCGCCACCGTCCAGGCTGATTTAAGCTGGAATGTGAGCGTACCTGCCTCCGACTGGCAGGCGCTGGGTAACGGTGAGTTAACGGTTAATGCCTCGGTGACCAACGCCGTTGGCAACACCGGTAGCGGCACGCGCGATATCACCATCGATGCCAGTCTGCCTGGCCTGCGGGTGGATACCGTCGCGGGTGATGATGTGGTCAATATCATCGAACACAGTCAGGCGCAGGTGATCACCGGTAGCAGCTCCGGCTTTGAGGCGGGCACGGCGCTGACCGTAGTGATAAATAATCAAACTTACGCCGCCACGGTGATGGCGAACGGTAGCTGGAGCGTCGGCGTTCCTGCGACGGATGTCAGTAACTGGCCTGCGGGAACGCTGAATATTACCGTTAGCGGCGCGAACAGTGCCGGAACGCAAACCAGCATTACCCATCCGCTGACCGTTGATCTCACTACCGTTGCCATCAGCATTAACGCTATTACCCCTGATGATGTGATTAACGCCGCCGAAAAAGGCGCGGCGTTAACGCTCTCCGGCAGCACGTCAGGCGTCGAAGCGGGGCAGACCGTTACTATTACCTTTGGCGGCAAAACCTACACCACCACGGTGGCGGCTAACGGTAGCTGGAGCACTACCGTTCCGGCGGCGGATATGGCGACCCTGCGTGACGGCGATGCCAGCGCCCAGGTGCGGGTGACTAACGTCAATGGCAACAGCGCCACGGCAACACATGAATACAGCGTCGATAGCGCCGCGCCAACGGTGACCATCAACACCATTGCCAGCGATAACATCATCAACGCCAGCGAAGCGGCGGCGGGCGTAACGGTGTCCGGCACCAGCACCGCGGAAACCGGGCAGACGCTCACCGTTACGCTTAACGGCACTAACTACCAGACCACGGTGCAGGCAGACGGCAGTTGGAGCTTAACGCTGCCTGCCAGTGACCTAACCGCACTTGCCAATAACGGCTACACCCTGACCGCCACGGTCAGCGATCAGGCGGGTAACCCTGGCAGCGCCAGCAAAGGTGTGACCGTCGATACCACCGCGCCCGTCATCAGCTTTAACACCGTGGCGGGCGACGATGTGATTAACAACGTTGAACACACTCAGGCGCAGATTATCAGCGGCACCGCCACGGGTGCGGTGGCGGGCGACCGCCTGGTGGTGACCATCGCCGGGCAGCAGTATGTCACCAGCACCGATGCCAGCGGCAACTGGAGCGTTGGCGTGCCTGCCAGCGTGATTTCCGGCCTTGCGGACGGCACAGTGACTATCAGCGCCACCATCACCGATAGCGCAGGCAACAGCAGCACGCAGACGCACAATGTGCAGGTCAATACGGCGGCAGTGTCGCTCTCGGTCAGCACCATCAGCGGCGATAACCTTATTAATGCCGCCGAAGCAGGCAGTGCGCTGACCCTGAGCGGCACCGGAACGAACTTTGCCGCAGGTACAGTAGTGACCGTGTTGCTTAACGGCAAAGGCTACAGCGCTACCATTCAGAACAACGGGAGCTGGAGCGTGAATGTGCCGGCGGCAGACGTTGCGGCGCTTGCCGATGGCACCAGCTATACGGTTAGCGCCTCCGCGCAGGACAGCGCCGGAAACAGCGCCACGGCCTCGCGCAGCGTGGCGGTGGATCTCACCGCGCCGGTTATCAGCATTAACACCGTTTCGACGGACGACCGACTCAACGCCGCCGAACAGCAGCAGCCGTTAACCCTTAACGGCTCGACCAGCGCGGAAGTAGGGCAGACGGTCACCGTCACCTTTGGCGGCAAAACCTATACCGCCACGGTTGCCGCCAATGGCACCTGGGCGCTTAACGTGCCTGCGGCGGATCTGGCCGCGCTCGGGCAGGGTGCGCAGACCATTACCGCCAGCGTGAACGATCGCGCGGGCAATCCCGGTCAAACCACGCACGCCCTGACCGTCGATACCGTTGCGCCAACGGTCACCATCGCCACGGTGGCGGGTGACGATATTATCAACAACGCCGAGCAGCTTGCCGGGCAGACCATCAGCGGCACCACCACCGCCGAAGTGGGCCAGACGGTGACCGTTACCTTTAACGGGCAAACCTGGACCGCAACGGTCGGCAGCGGCGGAAGCTGGTCGGTGTTTATTCCGGCGCAGCAGTTTGCCGGATTAAGCGACGGCAGCTACACCATTAGCGCGACGGTTAGCGATCAGGCCGGAAACCCTGGTAGCGCCAGCCGTGGCGTGACATTGAACGGCGACGTCCCCTCCGTCACCATCAACACCTTTGCGGGCGATGATGTGGTGAATGCAGCGGAGCACGGCTCGTCGCTGGTGATCAGCGGCACCACCACCGCCCCAGTCGGGCAGACGCTGACCCTGACCTTAAACGGCAAAACCTACACCACCACGGTACAGACCGGCGGTAGCTGGAGCTACACCCTCGGCAGCGCCGATGTCACCGCGCTGGCGGACGGCAATGCCTACGTGATTAACGCCTCGGTGAGCAACGCCATTGGCAACACCGGCAGCAGCAATCACACCATTACTGTCGATCTCAGCGCCCCGGCGATGGGTATTAATATCGACTCCCTGCAAGCCGACACCGGGCTTAGCGCCAGCGACTTTATCACCAGCGTCAGTCCGGTGGTGGTCAACGGCTCGCTCACCGCCGCGCTTGCCAGTAACGAGACGGCACAAATCAGTATCGACGGCGGCGTAACCTGGACCACGCTCACCGTTACCGGCACGACCTGGCGCTATAACGACAGCCGCACGCTGACCGATGGCAACTATCTCTATCAGGTGCGGGTGATTGACACTGCGGGCAACGTCGGTGCCACCGACAGCCAGAATGTGGTGATCGACACCATCGCGCCAGATCCCGCGGTGAAAACCATCGCCATCAGCGCGATCACTACCGATACGGGCCTGATCACTAACGATTTTGTCACCAGCGACACGACGCTTGCGGTAAGCGGCACGCTGGGCGCGGCGCTTTCTGCCGGTGAGTTCGCGCAAATCAGCATTGATGGCGGCAGCACCTGGCAGAATCTTTCGGTAAGCGGTTTGACCTGGACATATCTTGACGGGCGGACGCTGACCGATGGCAACTACAACTACCAGGTGCGGGTGATCGACACCGCCGGAAATATCGGCGCGACCGCCAGCCAGATAGTCACCGTGGACACCACCGCGCCGCTGGCGAGCAAAACCATCGCCATTGCGGGCATTAGCGATGACACTGGGTTAAGCAGCAGCGATTTCGTTACTCGCGACACCACGTTGACCGTGCGCGGTACGCTCGGAGCGGCGCTTGCCGCCGATGAACGGGCGCAAATCAGCCTCGACGGCGGCGTTACCTGGACCACCTTAACCGTTATCGGCACCAACTGGAGCTATGCCGATGGTCGCACACTGACCGACGGCACCTGGAACTACACGGTGCGGGTGGTGGATCTGGCGGGGAACGTCGGGCAGACGGCGACGCAAAACGTGGTGGTCGATACCACCAGCCCCGAAGCGGCGAAAAGCATCACCATTACCGGTATCAGCGATGACACCGGAGCCAGCAGCAGCGATTTTATTACCAGCGACACCACGCTTACCGTGCGCGGCGTATTGGGGGCGGCACTCGGGGCTAATGAGTTCGCGCAAATCAGTACCGATAACGGTGCAACCTGGGTGAACGTAACGCTGGCGGCAGACGGCCTGAACTGGAGTTACGTTGACGGACGCACGCTAACGAATGGCACGACGACCTGGCAGGTGCGGGTGGTCGATCTTGCGGGCAACGTTGGCGCAACCGGCAGCCAGTCGGCGCAGATTGACACCGTGAACCCGGCGCAGGTGTTGACCATCGCCAGCATCAGCACCGACACGGGGAGTTCGGCAACTGACTTTATCACCAGCGATACCTCGCTCACGCTGACCGGTTCGCTGGGGGCGGGGCTTGCCAGCGGCGAAGTGGCGCAGATTAGCCTCGACGGCGGCGCGACCTGGACCACGCTCACCACCAACGGTACACAGTGGACCTACACCGACAGCCGCACGCTGACCGACGGCAGCTACGTTTATCAGGTGCGGGTGCTGGATCTGGCGGGGAACACCGGTCCGGTGGTATCGAAAACGGTGGTGGTCGATACGATTAACCCCACCGCCACGCCGACCATTGTGTCGTATACCGATGATGTCGGGCAGCGGCAGGGGACATTAAGCAGTTCGCAGGCCACCGACGACACCACGCCGTTGCTGAACGGCGTGCTCTCTGCGCCGCTTGCCAGCGGTGAAGTGGTTTACCTCTACCGTAACGGCCTGCTGTTAGGCGCGGTGACGATGGTCGGCGCACTGAACTGGACCTACAGCGACAGCGGGCTGGTCAGCGGTGCCTATACCTACAGTGCGCGAGTGGTGGATCTGGCGGGGAATATCACCTCCTCCAGTGATTTTGTCCTGACGGTCGATACCTCTATTCCGACCACGCTGGCGCAAATCACCAGCCAGACCACGCGCGATACTACGCCGATTATCAGCGGGGTGATCACGGCGGCACTCGCCAGCGGGCAGTATGTTGAAGTGGTGATCAACGGCAAAACTTACACTTCGCAGCCAGGCGGCGCGGTAGTGGTCGATCCGGCGCACAACACCTGGTATGTACAACTGCCGGATACCGACACGCTGGCGGCGTCTGCGACCGCCTATAACGTCACCGCGCAGGTAAAAAGCTCGGCGGGCAACGGCAACACTGCCAACGTCAGCACTGGCACGGTAACGGTCAACGCGGCGATTGATTACACTCCGACCTGGACCACCGCCAGCAAATCTACCGCCTGGGGATTGACCTACGGCCTCGACTCGCACGGAATGTGGACGGTGCTGGCAAACCAGCAGGTAATGCAATCGACTGACCCACTCACCTGGTCGAAGACCGCGCTGACGCTGTATCAGAGCGGCAACAACTACGCCACCAGCTCCATCGCCGATTACGACCGTAACGGCACGGGCGATCTGTTTATCACCCGTGATGACTACAGTACAGGCTATATCAACGGCTTTACCAATAACGGCGACGGCACCTTTTCCAGCGCTATTCAGGTCACCGTCGGCACGCTGACGTGGTACGGCTCGATTGTGGCATTTGATAAAGAGGGCGACGGCTATCTCGACTTCTGGATTGGCGACGCGGGCGGGCCGGACTCCAACACCTTCCTGTGGAACAACGCAGGTACGCTGGTAGGTAACTCCACCACGTCGAACAGCGGCGGTAGCGCCACGGTGGACGGGGCGGTGACGGGGTATCTTTCGCTCAACGAAGGTTCTGGCGTCGATCTGAACAATGACGGCAGGATCGACCTGGTTCAGCACACCTTCAACCTGAACAACTATTACACGCTATCTTCGCTCATCAACCAGGGGAATGGGACGTTTGTCTGGGGGCAGAACACCATTAACACCTTCCTCAGCACGGCGGGCAGCGGTGGTAACTCGACGTCTGTCTCCATGACCTGGGCGGATTTCGATGGTGATGGCGATATGGATCTCTTCCTGCCAGCCAGGGAAGAGCTAACTACGGCTCCCTGTTATTCAACACCAACGGCGTGCTGGGTAGTCCGGTGGCGGTGGGGGCTACGGCAACCACCTACGCCAGCCAGTTTAGCCTGGCGGTGGACTGGAACCATGACGGCCTGATGGATATCGCCCGTATCGCCCAGACCGGACAATCGTATCTTTACACCAACGTTGGTGGTGCCAGCAACTGGACACAATCGGCCCTCGGCGGCAGTCAGAGCGGCACTACCAGCGGCGTGGCGGCAATGGACTACGACTGGGACGGCGCGGTGGATGTGCTGGTGACCAAACAGTCGGGCAGCGTGTTCCTGATCCGCAACACCAACACGGTGAGCTACGGCACCTCGCTGCACCTGCGCATCACCGATCCTAACGGCATTAACGTCTATTACGGCAATACCGTAAAACTGTACAACTCGGCGGGGGTGCTGGTCGCTACGCAAATCATCAACCCGCAGTCGGGGATGGGGGTTAACGACACCTCGGCGCTGGTCAACTTCTACGGGCTGAATGCCGGAGAAACCTACAACGCGGTGCTGATCAAATCCACTGGCACCACCGCCAGCAATATCGACCAGACGGTCAACACCAGCTGGGGCGGCTTACAGGCCACCGATGCTACCCACGCTTACGACCTCAGCGCCGAAGCAGGCACCGCGAGCAACAACGGCAAGTTTGTCGGCACGGGCTATAACGACACCTTCTTTGCCACCGCAGGCACCGACACTTACGACGGCTCCGGCGGCTGGGTGTACAGCTCCGGCACCGGAACGTGGCTGGCGAATGGCGGGATGGACGTGGTTGATTTCCGCCTCTCGACGGTGGGCGTGACCGCGAACTTAAGCAGCACCGCCGCACAGGCCACCGGCTTTAACACCTCGACATTTACCAATATCGAAGGTATTTCCGGCTCGAATTTTAACGACACTCTGACCGGCAGCAGCGGCGATAACCAACTGGAAGGACGCGGCGGCAACGACACCCTTAACATCGGAAACGGCGGTCACGATACCTTGCTCTATAAACTGCTCAACGCCAGTGACGCTACCGGCGGCAACGGCTCAGACGTGGTGAATGGCTTTACGGTAGGGACATGGGAAGGCACCGCCGACACCGATCGCATTGATATCCGCGAGTTGTTACAGGGCAGCGGCTACACCGGCAACGGCAAAGCCAGCTACGTCAACGGCGTGGCAACGCTGGATGCGCAGGCCGGAAACATCGGTGATTTTGTCAAAGTCACCCAGAGCGGCAGCGACACTATCGTGCAGATCGACCGCGATGGCACGGGCGGCAATTTTGCGACAGCTAACGTGGTCACGCTGACGGGCGTGCACACCGACCTCGCCACTTTGCTGGCGAATCATCAGTTGATGGTGGTGTAGAGAATGAAAAAAAATGCCCAGTCCGTGGAAGCCTGGCTGGAGGCGATGATCGCCGTGGCGCGCTATTACCGCCTCGATTTTTCCCAGGAGAATGTGCGCGCGACCGTCAACTGGGAGCGCGACAGCAAACGGGAAGAGTTACTCACTGATATGGCGCGGCAGTTAGGGATGGGGCTGCGGCTGGTGGAATTTTCCGCCGACTCGCTTAACCCG